>ERZ773162.5-NODE-5-length-309777-cov-10.682945_pt1 | contig 309777 bp, 255 predicted proteins | sample MGYA00511113_ERZ773162 | MGnify/ENA primary metagenome ERZ773162 (study PRJEB29015, sample SAMEA2737807) | human gut metagenome | biome: human gut; feature: human-associated habitat; material: faeces | place: China | collected 2012 ... | reverse complement strand
CTTTTGGTATCTAGGCTATGCTGCTGTGAAAGTGCGCAAGAGATTGTACGTTATCCGCTTGTCGTTCTTTGATTTCCGCAGCAGCTTTGAAAAACCAAAGCCGCCGTTTCTTTTTATCTTCTAATGAAATGACGCGGTATCACTGTTAAAAGCGGCGGCTAAAAGGAGGTAGCCGCCATGAAGCACATACCCTATCGACAAAATCCGACGGTCATTGACATATCAAAAAAAGCCCGACCACCGCCGGGGAAATTTCTACCCATGAATATGAACTGTATAATCATATAAATACATTTTTTAATTCCTTTGCGTCCGTTTGCATTTTGCAGACGGACGCATTTTGCTGTCCTCAAAAAAATTTGAAAAAAGTTTGCTGTTTGAGTTGGCAAAATTTCGGCGCTTCCGTGGAGGGCAGCCGAAAGGGGAACACCAACCCGCCCCCGGGAACGAAAGGGGGTGAGAAAATGAACCCTGCACAATTTGAATGGCAAACGAGATGTGAGTTTAATGCGTACTGTAAACATACTTTGCGCAATGAACTGATTGACGCTCTACGGGAAAGCAAAAAGCGTGAACGCAACGAAGTTAGCTTTTCAGCCTTAACCCCACAAGAGGAAAAACAGCTTTATACCGTTGACAAGTATTTTGCCAACGAGGACGAAGAAACCTTTTGCGCGGGCGGCTTGAAAATTACCGCTAAACTGTTGGCTGACGCTATGCACTCCCTGCCAGACGAAAAGCGGAGAACCGTGTTACTGTACAAACTCGTCATATGGATGCTGGATTGAAACTGGTTGTCCTTCTGATATCGAATTCAATGTTGCCCCTATCGTACTGGATGGAACACAGAAGATTTTCAACTTAGCGGTTTCGATAAGAAATTTCGGTTCATTAGATGAGTTCGAAGAGAGCAGGGTTCATTGCTGGCTCAAGCTGCTCATGCTGATGATCGCTACGTCGTATCGGGTCAATGAGGATAAGAGAGCATTCAAGTCCGAATACATCATCTCCCAGTCGGTAATGATGGCTTGCAAAAGGGTGGGATACGATGGCGTTGCGTATTTTTCCAGAAGAGTGTCAGACAAGGCGTTTGCTTATTGCGCTATCGACCTTGCCCTATTCGTTAATTTTGATGGTGAGTATTCTTCACTTATCAAGCACATAAAGATGGATGACCCCTTGAACTATTTCGTATTCAAACAGCTGCTTCCATCATTGAAATACAAAGAATACGACTTAAGGACAGCAAACAATCCTTTGATAACAAACATAGGGAACTACGACAGACAATATCCCTATAGAGAAACAGAGTTTTTCGAGTTCGATAAATTTCTGTTCGCCTCGTGGGAGAAAAGGTCGTCCGGCAAAGGAAAGAATGAACCCCCTTGGGGCGTGTCTGTGTAGCAACACAAATTCTCTGAAATGTCCGGTTAAACCTTACCAAGTACTGGCCCCTTGGGCAAAGGGCGTTATCCGTTCTCAAGCATGAAGCCCATCTCTTCACCGGCTATGCAAACTGATATAAGCAACCACTAGTCTTTATGTCACAAAAATGATATAGTTCTTGTGACAAGAAAGGACAACTAGGTGAGCGAGCAAAGAGCCATAGTGGAAATGGTTTCCGAGGCAAAGCCGGGAGCGGTCTTCGTTCCGAGCGACTTCGCCGAGGCGGGATCGACAGACGCCGTTCGCAAGGCGCTGTCCCGGATGGTGGAAGCCGGGGAGCTGGAACGTCCGATGCGGGGGCTCTACCGCAAGCCACGACGAAGCGCCTTCTTGGACAAAGCGGTTCCCGCGAGTCCCGATGAGATTGCGGAGGCCCTTGCCCGCAAATTCGAGTGGCGCATCGCGCCCTACGGGGACACGGCCCTCAATCGACTGGGCGTGGACTCCCAAGTTCCTTCGGTCGTGCGCTACGTGAGCGACGGGCCGTACCGGACCTATCAGTACGGCCCCTATACGATCGAGTTCAGGCATACAGCCAATCGCGACCTGTCGAGGCTGAACCCCGTTGCGGCCACCGTCGTCCAGGCGTTGAAGGCACTCGGCAAAGACGGCGTAACGGAAGACGCGCTCGACATCATCTCCTCCCGGCTCGACGATTCGCAGATGGAGAGGCTCGCGTCGGAGACCCGCAACTCAACGTCATGGGTAAGAGAAGCGGTTAGGGATATGCAGAGAAGGAAGGTACAGCATGCGTGAATTCGCGACGTTGCCGCAGAAAGACCGCTCGGATGCGCTGATTGTCGCGGCGCGAGAGAAGGGGATGCACCCGGCTATCGTCGAGAAGGATTTCTGGGTCTGCTGGACGCTCGATTACCTCTTCGGTGAATCCGCATTCAAGGACTCGTTCGCATTCAAGGGAGGGACGAGCCTGTCGAAGGGTTTCAATCTCATCGAGCGCTTCTCGGAAGACATCGACCTCATTTTTGACTGGAGGCTTTTGGGATACGGAATCGATAAGCCCTGGGAGAAGAGGAGCAATACGAAGCAGGACGCGTTCGTAAGGCAGATCAACGAGGATGCCGCGTCGTTTCTGCGCGAAGAGCTGATGCCGGAAATGCAGGCATATCTCGGCGGCCAGCATATTGCCAACGCCTCGCTGCGAATCGACGAGGATGATCCCCAAACACTCAGATTCTTCTACCCGCAATCCTTCTCTGATGATTCCATTCTGCAGGAAATCCGGTTGGAGACTGGAGCGCTCGCAGCATGGACGCCCACGACCGTGGCGCACATCAGCCCCTACATTGCCGAGGAGTTCCCAGAAGCCTTCGCTCAGCCGGAGACATCCGTGCTGACAGTGTCTCCCGAGAGGACGTTCTGGGAGAAGGCGACCATCTTGCACAAGGAAGCATTCCGCATGAACGGGAAGTTTCCGTCTAGGTATTCCCGCCACTACTACGATCTTTACAAGCTGGCGCATTCCGATATCAAGACGAGAGCGCTAAACGACGCGAGCCTCCTCAAGAGCGTGGTCGACTTCAAGATGACCTTCTGGCGGTCGAACGCCGCCCGATACGACCTATGTGTCCTCGGGACATTGAAACTCATGCCCCCAAAGGATTCCATGCCCCTGGTCGAGCAGGATTACGCATCCATGCGAAACATGATCTTCGGTGATGCTCCCGACTTCGGTGATTTGATGCTGGGAATATCCGAACTTGAATCGGAGATCAATAATCATGGGCCTTTGAAAGGGTAATGCTATGTATGTATCAAAGATAAGGATTCGCGAATTCAAGGTATTCAGACGCTTTGAACTCCAGTTAGGGGATGGCTTGAATATCCTCGCAGGGGACAATGATGTTGGTAAGAGCACCTTGCTAGAAGCGATCCACCTCGTCTTGACTGCGTTGTACAGAGGGCGATCAATTGCTGCGGAGATCAGCGAGGAGCTGTTCAATAGAGAGTGCGTCCAAGAATTTTTCAAGGAGGTTGGTGAAGGCGGGTTGCCCGAGCCTCCCAGAATCGTGATTGAAGCAGTTTTCGATGGACCAGGAACTACTGCAGAGTATCAAGGTGATTTCAATCTGCTACACGCAAACGAAAGCGGCCTTGGTCTCGCCATTGAACTTAATGCAGATGAGTATGCGGAGGACTTCTGGTCTTATGTTAGATCTAGCGAGGCGGACGAACTTCCAGTCGAGTACTTCAAAGTAACTCGATATCGCTTCGATAGAAGCACTGTTTTTCAGCGCAAGATCCCTCTTCGATCTTCATTTATAGACTCGTCTGGCCAGCAAATGCGCCAGGGTTCGAGAGCGTACATTTCGAGATCAGCGCGTGAGGTGTTGCCAGACGAGCAATTGATCGCCCTTGCCCAATCCCACAGAAAAGCGCGCCGTACGTTCAATGCCGACGAGAATGTCGTAGAGGCAAATAGGCTAATGGGTGAGAAGGTGAAAAGCCTGACGCAGAAGAGCGTCTCGTTTGCGGCGTCCAAAGGCACTAAAGACGCCTGGGAAAACTCCATAGAAGCGCACTTGGACGATATCCCTCTCTGTAATGCGGGTGCAGGTTCGCAGAATATTATCGCTATTGAGCTCGCTCTTCGTAAGGTGGACAGCGAGAAGAGCAATGTCATTCTTCTCGAAGAACCGGAAGGGCACCTATCGCATGCTAGGTTAAACATGCTGTTGGCGGACATAGAGGACAAAACTGGCAATAACCAGATCTTGGTTAGCACCCACAGTAGCTATGTGGCCAACAAGCTCATGCTAAATAGGTTGATCTGGATCAATGAAGGCGAAACAAGCGAACTCAAAAGCCTTTCCGATGATACCTCTCGGTTCTTCAGCAAAATTGCCGGCTATGACACGTTGAGGCTTCTCTTTTCCCGTGGAGCCATCCTCGTTGAAGGCGATTCGGACGAGCTGGTTGTGCAGAAAGCGTATATGGACAAACACGATGGCAGGCTTCCCATACAAGATGGAATCGAGGTGGTTTCTGTAGGCACCTCCTTCCTCCGCTTCTTCGAACTTGCCGAAACGATGGGCAAGCCAGTTGTCGCCGTAACCGACAACGACGGTGACCTGGAGTCTGTCGAGAGAAAATACGAGGGCTATCGTGCCCTTGGCGATAAGAGCATTGCTCCTGAAAGCGCGGTCGCATATCCGAGCGATATCGCAGTGAGCTTTCCCCGGCATATCCTCCCAAAGGGGGATATCGACAATTACAGCTACAACACTTTAGAGCCTGAGCTGTTTGATGCGAACAATCTTGAGGGAGTCAACCAAATTCTTGGCAAGTCTTTCAAGGACAGGGATGAGGCTCTGCGACACATGAAAAACAACAAAGTCGAATGCGCTATGCGCTTTTTCGAGTATAGAGGCCAATTTGTCATTCCGCCCTATATCGAAGAAGCGCTCGATTTCATTGAGAAGGTTTGCGGTGACACGGGGCAATAAGAGCATATTGTTTGAGGCTGCAGCTGGTTCCGGCAAAACCACAATGCTTGCCAAGCGTGCACTTGCTTCGCTGGGGAGAAGAGCTCTCTTTACGACATACACGGATGAAAATACGGAGGAAATAGGCGCTTCGTTGCTGCGAATGAATGGATCGCCGCCTAAGAATATCGATCTGATGCCTTGGTTTACGTTTCTGCTTCGACATTGCGTTAAGCCATTTCTTTGGCATGCGGGTTTCGGATTGGATTCTGTTTCTGGAATATATCTGGTAAGCAAGCAATCCGCACCGCGCACAAAAAAGGAAAGCGTTGGGCACTATCTGACTCCAGATGGACGGGTGTATACAGATAAATTGGCCGAGCTGGCTCTGTATATTAATGAAAGAACGCATGGTGCGGTCATTGCGCGTCTCGGCAGCATTTACGATAGCTTTTTCATTGACGAAGCGCAGGACCTTAGCGGCTATGATCTTGAGCTGGTCGAGGCAATGCTCCGATCTGGCATGAGCCTTACTATGGCTGCCGACCAGCGCCAAGCCACATATCATACAAACAACTCCAGCAAAAACGGTAAATATCGCGATTTAGGATTAGGTCGTTTTCTTGAGGATCGAAGACTGATAGGCCTATGCGGTATTGATAATCAATCATTAGCAGGATGTCATAGGTGCAATCAGCAAATACTTGATATCGCTAACAGTCTGTACCCTAATCTTGCAAAAGCTAGTTCGATTAGAGAATTGAGTGACGAGGATAGCGTGCTTCCGCCTGTTCATATTGTGCCGAGCGAAGATGTGCGGAGATATGTTGAAAGGTGGCGACCCGTTGTATTGCGCAATAGCGCGCAAACTCATGTTCCTGAGGAGTACTTGACTCAAAACTTTGGAGCATCCAAGGGAAGAACGTACGGTAGAGTTCTTATATACCCAACCGATTCAATCCGAAAATGGCTCCTAAATCGCACGGAAGACTTGAAGCCAATAACCCGGGCAAGATTCTATGTTGCGTTAACGCGTGCGCAGCATAGCGTCGGGTTCGTTGGAACGAAAGATCTGGCGAACAGATCAGGTCTTCCTGTATTCGGTTTTTCGGAAAGCGGTTGAGGCCATAAGCGCGTGGGGCGAAATCCGTCACCGCCTTATCACTGGCGAGATCACCCAGGAGGAATACGACGCCTGGAAAAGGAAGTTCTAAGAGAAGAGAAGCCGATCAGCTTGGTTTGGGCTGATCGGCCGAGCGATCAAACTTCCTGGAAAGCGCTATTGAGGTCTTTGGCGCAGCTTTCAAGGATGCTTCTTATGGCTGCCAGCTCCGAAGATGTGACGGTGCCATCATCCCCGGCTTTCTCCTCCAGCAAAAGGAGCAACGAGGCTGCACCCTCTATCTTCTCGGCTGACTCGACCACAGCGTTGACCGCACTGGCGGATATCGAATAGTCTTTCTCGGTTGCCATCTAGATGTACCCTTTTCTTCCCTCCAACCATTGGAAAAGATGGTAGCCGTTGTCTTCAAAAAGAGAGGCATCCACCTCAGTTGTCACGCTGTTGGGAAATGTACACCAAATACCCAATACGGCAGATGCCCCTCTGTCCGGTATTTGGTGTACGTATTCAGTTAGCGTGACCCCTCAATTATATTCCCGATTGGCTTGCCGATGCGCTTCGGGTGCACCAAGCGACACGGAAAGCATGGCTATATGGAAGTCGAAAACATCGATTAATCACTATCCTGACCCTTCTCGTTGAATAGCTCGAAGAGCTTCAAGTACCTTTCGTATCGCTCCTTGCACTTTGCCAGGCATCGCTGGAATTGTCTGTCTTTGTCGCAGGCCTCATCCAGCTCCTCTTGTGAAGGCCGCTCTTCCGTGTCGGCGATCATGAGCGAGAGCACGACGCAGCGGGCGCTCTTGAGCTTGTTCCAGAGAGGTGCGAAATCCGGGTCGGCATCGGCAAGCTCCTCCATGGTGAGCGGCTTGCCGTCATGCCCGAGAAGACTCGGCGGTATCGGCTCGTCAGCAAAAGCTCCGAGCCCTCCCTCTCCTTCGAGCCAGCGAATGAGGTTCTTCGCGAGCTTCTTGTCATCTGCGTTTCGCATCCAGTAGGACTTTGCATAGGCATCGTAAGCGCGGATTATCTGTTCTGGTGTGTAGCCGTCTGCGACCTTCCGCTTCCATGCCTCGAAGCAATCGCGCTTGAACTTGAGCGAGGAGACCGGCTTGATGGACATCTTGCACAGCTCCTCGAAAGGCTCCGTGAACTCTCCCTTTCTGAAAGCTTCAAAATCACCCTTCTCTTCTTCGCGGTCTGATCCTGGTTCTGTCTCGGGGGGACAAGAGAGGGGTTTATCTTCATCAGTCTGTTTATCGGATAAGTAATTTATTGGGTCCGATTTCCCAGATATGGTTTTCCCAGATATGGGATTTCCAGATACGGATTTTCCCGTTCTGGTGCCGAGCTGGGAATTCTTGGGGCCATCCGTACCTCCAGAAGGAAAATCGTTCTCCAACTCGAACTCCACGTTGGTGGCAGGATCGCGCTTGAAGTCAGAGAGGATCGCGTATCCTTCCTCCTTCAATTCGGCGGCTACGTTCGCATACATTGCCGGGTCATCGAGCGTGATCCATGTGGCCTCCTCGGCCTTGAGGAAGCGTCCGTTCTCGCTTCGTCGCCTCGCTCTGATTATGTAACCTGCGCTTTCCAGCTCCTTGAGCCCGGCTGTCACGGCGTCCACTCCATCCTTAACGAGCGTTGCGAAGCCGCGAATGGTGAAGACCCATTCCGGATTGTTCTCAAGTGAGCGAATCTGACAGTAGATTCCCTTGGCCTTGAGGCTCAGGGCGTGATCGAAGAAGACCGTGTTCTCGACGTGGGTAAACGATCCTTTCCCACGGTGCATCATGTTACCCATCATGCACCTCTTCCTCGGCCAGCCAGTCGCGCTTTGCCTCGGCTGCTTCAAGTAGCTCCAAGGCTTTGATGATGCGCGCGCTCATCTCCATATTGCTCATGCCTTCTTTGAAGAAGCGCGAGATGCTCTTCCTTGGGATCTTGAACTGCTCGACCTGATTGGGTTTTTCCTCTTCCATAATGGAGTGGACAAGCGCTGCCGTTAGGGTTCCGTCTTCGGAATAGCGGCGCATCTTGACTGCTTGGGCATGGGACGGCGTGCAGGCTTGAGAGCCTATCGCTTCGAGGAGCCATTGCTGCTCGTCTTCTTTGAGGTAGCTGATCGCTATCGCGGGCTGCATCTTCATGCGACCCGCATCTACGAGAGCAAGCAGTTCTGGAATAAGATTGGTAAGGCGGATGTAGCGCCGGATCATATCCTTGCTAACGCCCAGCTCTTCAGCGAGGATATCCCGTGACCACCTGCCGTCCAACTTCTGCGCAACTTGCGCAGAAGTTAAATCGGAGCGTTTCCCTTGATGCTTCATAGCCTCAAGGCGCATCGAATAAGCGAATGCCCGTTCGCTCGGCAGGATGGTCTCCCTTTGCAGATTCGAATCCACCATTGCGATGACGGCCTCATCGTCGGTGAGGTCCTTTACGATGCATGGAACATTGGATAGACCGACTATCTCCGCTGCATGCTTTCTTCTATGGCCGCTTATGAGTTGGAATGTTCCATCGGTTGCAGCTCGCACAGTTAAAGGCGAGAGAATGCCATGCTCCTGAATGCTCTCGACGAGCTGATCCATATCCTGATCGTCACGCACGCCGAAGGGATGGTTGGGAAAAGGCGTGATCGAGGCAACCGGCAGCAATTGGATGACGCTGCTTCCCTTCGAGTCTCGCTCGACCTGCGAGGTAAAGAGCTCGTCTACTGATGGAAGGTTGATGTTCACTCTCTTCTTAGCCATTGCAGACCACCTCATCCGCAAGGTTGGTGAAGGCGGTCGCAACTTTGCCCCGTTTGTCATACGCGAAGATGCTTACACCGACGGCAGGTGTTTCTGCGGCTGATACAGCTCGGGGGATGATTGAATCGAATACGCGATAGGCATTGCCGTATTGGCTGCGGATGGTCTGTTCCACCTCGCGAGCAAGGTTGTTTCTGGTATCGAAGAGCGTGATCAGTATCCCTTCGACATCAAGAGAGGGGTTGATCTGACGCTTGACCCTGTTGATAGTCTTCAGGAGCTCGGTCATCGCGGATGCTGGCAGGAACTCAGCCGAGACCGGAATGAGCACGCTGTCTGATGCGACGAACGCGTTCACGGGCAAAATGCCGAGCGTTGGCGCGCAATCGATAAGGACGTAATCGTAGCTATCCTTGATGCTGGAAAGCCAGGTGTTGAGAATCTGCTCACGCGACATCGCCATGAAGATCCCCATCTCCATGCTGGCAAGGTCGATGTTCGCGGGCATGAGATCGACGCCTTCTTTGTGGCTGAGGATCCCCTCGTCGGCTTGCAGGTCTATGCCGTCAATCACCGCCTGGATGTGATTGGCGACGGTGATCTCTAAAGAATCGGGGTTTGCCCAGCCGAGCGATTTGGTCAGATCGCCTTGAGGATCCGTGTCTACCAGCAACACGCGCTTATCGAGCTTAGCTAGTGCAATGCCGAGACTGAGCGTTGTCGCGGTCTTTCCCGTCCCTCCTTTTTGATTCGCTACCGCTATCGTTTTGCACGTCATGATGCGCCTCCATTCCTGTGGCATAAGCCACGCCGTGGAGGTCAGGCAACCCATTCAATAAATGTGCGAATGAGCCGTACGTTTCGCAAATACTGGAAGCGTACTGGAAAATTCGGGGTTGCAGAAATCGAGAAGGAAATCGAAGACGTTCAGAGGTTTCAAAAAAGTATGTTCTGAACTGGGGATTTAGCGAATGCACATTTCTCGTGTTTCGCAATGCTTCACCATGATACCAGCTTGGGAAGCTTGGGCCTTACCACTTGGCGACGCCCGCATGCGTGAAGGGAATTATAACGCACCTTTTCCCGTTCGAGAAGAAACACATATTTCGACATGGTTGATCGGTCTTCCCGCAGAGGACGCAGAGGGCGACTTTGGTCACCCCCCCCCGACCCCAGACATAGACACTATCGGAACACGAGGGCGGACTAAAGTCCGCCCCTACGGGGTTTCGACGGCCCAGCAATAAAGCCTTCTCAGCAGCACGATATCAAGAGATGTTGCAGTTATGCCAGTTTGATAATTGTTTCATGCAACCATTTGTGCCCATGATAAGGTGCCTGTCGAACAGCCAAGGAGGCACCTATGAGCAACTTCTTCCAAAATCTGCCGTATAAGTTGGCGAACTTCATGGCGGGGCGCAACGGGCCGGATGCGCTGGCGCGCGCGTCGCTGTGGATGGGCGTGCTGTTCACGTTCCTGGAAATCGTCACCGGCCTGGGCATCTGCTCGCTTATCGGCATGGTGTTCCTGTTGTACTTCATGTTCCGCTGCTTCTCGCGCAATATTGCCGCCCGCACTCGGGAAAACGCCCGCTACATCGCCTTGACGGCCAAACCGCGCGCTGCCTGGGCCCGTTTCAACACGCGGTGGGATCAGCGCAAGACGACCAAGTTCCTGAAGTGCCCGCAGTGCGGCCAGTCGCTTTCGGTGCCCAAGGGCAAGGGCACGCTGAAGATCACGTGCCCGAAGTGCCGCAACCAGTTCACGACGAAGTCGTAGAGAGCCAATCCTCAGGCTAAAATGCCAGCGGACTCATATCTTCGCGAACACTTGAGAAAGGAATCGCATGGACGGGAAAGCTATTCACCGGTGCCTGCATGTGCTGGATTTGGAGAAGTCGATCGCGTTTTACGAGAAGGCGCTCGGCATGACCGAGATTCGCCGCATGGGACCCGAGGACGGCTCGTGGACCAACGTGTTCATGGGCAGCGACGCCTCGGGCTTCCAATTGGAACTCACCTGGAACCGCGGGCGCACCGAGCCCTACGACAATGGCGGCCGCGACTCGCACCTGGCCTTCATCGTGGACGACTACGAAGCGGCCCGCGCATTGCATGAGGAGATGGGCTGCATTTGCCACGTGAACGAGGCCATGGGGCTGTACTTCATCGAAGACCCCGACGGCTGCTGGCTGGAAATTCTGCCGAATAAGGCCGAGTTCGCGCCCCAGGCCGGCGTGGACGTGCTGGACGCCATGGCGCGCCGCCGCAGCCTGCGCCGCTATTCCGGCGAGCCGGTGCCGCAAGCGCTGCTCGACCGCATTCTGGAGGCGGGGCTGCGCTCGGCATCGGGGCGCTCGCGGCGGCCGTGGGAACTCATCGTCGTGCGCGACCGAGCCATGCTGGATGAGTTGGCCGAATGCCGCGAGCAGGGCGCGGCCATGCTCACCGGAGCCGACGCGGCCATCGTCGTGGTGGCCGACCCGACGTGCGCCGACACCTGGGTGGAAGACTGCTCCATCGTCATGGCCAATATGCATCTGGAAGCGGCGGCCTCCGGCGTGGGCAGCTGCTGGATTCAGGGCCGTTTGCGCCAAGCGGCCGACGGGCGCTCGACCCACGAGTTCGTCGCGAACCTCCTGAAGGTGCCAGCTCCTTACCAGCTGGAGGCCATCCTCTCCCTCGGCATGCCCGAAGTCGAAGCCCCGCGCCGCCCCTTCGACGAAGCGCTGCTGGGGAAGGTGCATTGGGAGACGTTCTAGGATCCCAAGCCCATGCCGAGGCGGAAGTGAGCCTACTCCTTCGAGGGATTACGTTTGCATGGCAAATAGATGGCTTCTGTCGACGCTTCATGCTTTGTCTTTTATGAGGAGCCAAGGAGCATGCGTTCGCTGACTCGGGCGGTGAAGGCGTGATCGGCGAGGACGGCGGTGAAGCTGCCCTAAGCGGAGCACTTCTACACGTAAGCCGAAATAATGGTTGCACACGGGCCGGTTCGTGGAAAAATGGAAGAGCAGATTAGTCAACGAACGCAACGCCATCGACGAAGCGCTTTCAACCGAGCGGAGGCAACAACCATGACCAACGAGACCATCGCGACCGAAACCACCGAGACCGTCGGGGAATTCCCCATCGACGAGCTTCTGTCTGACGGCATCACCAACACGCCGCCGTCGTTCGTGCGCGCCATTCTGGCCGCCGCGTCCGATCCTGCGGTGACCTCCTTCGCCGGCGGCCTGCCGAACCCCATTTCCTTCCCACAGGAAAAGCTGCTGGAATCGATGCAGCGCGTGGTGGCCGAGCGCGGCCCGGAGGCCTTCCAGTACTCCGTCACCGCCGGCGTGCCCGAGCTGCGCGCCTGGATCGCCGAGCGCTACAACCACCGCTTCGGCACCGACTACACCGAAGAGGACGTGCTCGTGACCACCGGCTCGCAGCAGGTGCTCGATCTGCTCGGCAAGGTGCTGCTGGACAAGGGCAACGGCGTCATCGTGGAAAAGCCCACGTACCTGGCTGCCATCCAGGCGTTCGCGCTGCAGCAGCCCGTCTTCCGCGAGGTGGAGCTGACCGAAGAGGGCCTGAACATCGACGAGCTGAACGAGGCGCTCGATGCCGGCGCGAAGATGATCTACCTCATCCCGAACTTCCAGAATCCCACGGGCCTCACCTACACCGCCGAGAATCGCGAGCAGGTGCGCGAGGTGCTGGCCGGCCGCAACATCGTGGTAGTGGAAGACGACCCCTACGGCGAGCTGCGCTTCGAGGGCGACTCGCTGCCCTACATCGGCGGCACCGCGCTGCCCCACGGCGTGATCATGGGTTCGTTCTCGAAGACGGTCACCCCCGGCTTCCGCATGGGATACCTGCTCACGAAGGATCACGACCTGCTGAAGGCGCTCAACACCGCCAAGGAGGCCGCCGACCTGCACACCAACGTGTTCGCTCAGTTCGTGGTGCTCGACTACCTGCGTCACAATGACCTGGACGAGCACCTGGTGAAGATCCGCGAGCTGTACCGCACCCAGGCCCGCGCGATGACCGACGCCATGGCCGAGTTCTTCCCCGCTGAGGTGAGCTTCACCAAGCCCGAGGGCGGCATGTTCCTATGGGCGACGCTGCCCGAGGGCATCTCCACCATGGAGCTGTTCCCGAAGGCACTCGAGCGCAACGTGGCCTTCGTGCCGGGCGACCCGTTCTACCCCGAGCCGGGCGCGCGCTCTACCATGCGCCTGAACTTCACCAACGCCGACGAGGAGACCATCCGCGACGGCATCCAGCGTCTGGGCGAGGTCATCGCCGCCGCGCTGTAAACCGTTTCGAAGGGGCACTCGCAGCTCATTCGTTTCCGTATCTTCCGTAGGGGGCGACCTTCGTCGCCCCTTTTTTGTCATGCGAGCAAAACGCGCTCGCGAGGGCTGGCCTCGGCGGGGAACGTGAACCCTACCGGCTCGGTTGATCCTTCACGAAGGAGCCGACCGCGATGGCAGCCACAGCGCACAGCAGGCCGCCGATGGCCCACGCGAGCCAGAAGTACGGCGTCTCGTACTCGGGCACGAACAGCATGACCAAGCCGGCAATGGTCGCGACGATCATGATGCAGGCGCACAAGCCGCTGGTAAGCTGATCCTTGCGGCGCTTGCGTTCGATACGGGCACGGGCACGCTCGATCTCCTCATCGGACGCCTCGGGCACGCCGAGCAGCGCGCAGATCTGCTCGTCGGTGTACATCGCGCGCAGGGCCGCCGCGTCGGAGTTCACAATGACTTTACCCTCGTCGCTTTCAGCAATCGCCTGCTCGCGCGCATCGTTGTAGTTGGCGATGTTCAGCCGGCCGAGCATCATGGAACCGTATACGATGCACCACACGCCGACCGCAATGAGCCCCATCATGAGCGCGGCCGCCTCGGTCTGAACAAATTCGCTCAAGGAGTCGGTCAAAGCCGTAAGCACGATGCCCGTAAAAACGAGCGCAATGCCCGCTACAAGCAGCCACGCGAAAAGACGCTGGGTGCGCTGACGATCTTCCACCGTGTAGAAATCCTGGATGAAGGGGTGGCTACGCTGAAACTCCGTATGTTGAAAAGCAGCTGTTACGATAAGGCCGAGACCGACGGCGATGCCCGCGAACAGGGGGATGAGGCTCGCGCCCGCAAGAGAGGGCGCTGTCGCCTCGGCCCAACCGGCCACGGCCATGAGAAGCGCCACACCGATGAGAATAGCGAACACGCCCCAAGCGATCTTCCATGCGAAGGCGCGCATGTGCTCGTCGTAGCCGCACACATCTTGAGGCGGGCCACCAGCGGCCTCGCGCAGAATAGCGGCGCGGGCTTGCACAGCGGCCGTGGGCGTGCTGGTCGTCAGGTCGCCTTGCACGAGGTCGTCTAAGGTGACGTCGAATATCTGGCACAGCTTCAACAGCTTATCCATTTCGGGATAGGACTTCTCGGCCTCCCATTTCGTGACGGACTGACGGCTGACGCCGAGCATGAGGGCCAGCTGTTCCTGGGTCATCGCATGGGTAGCGCGAAGATGTTGAAGGTTATCGCGGAAGCTCATGGTGGGCCTACTTTCTTTAAAGGAGGGAAGGCGTTCGGCGTCGGATCCCAGGTGCCGCAGAAGCCCGCGCCGACAGTCGTCGCCTTCCCCAAAGGACAAGTTCGGTTGATCAACAACGATCACTTTACCTGTCACGCAAGGTGCATTCTACCAACTTACGGCATCAATTTCCGCAACGCACAAGCGCCTTCTGGTTGCAAACCCCAGGTCAAGCCTTTAGAGCAGCGCCGCAAGAAAAGCAGCAAGCGCACCCGTAGCAGAGCCGATGAAGGCACCGGCAACAACGTCGCGCGGAAAGTGCACGCCGCCGAGGACGCGGCAGACCGCAAGCACGACAGCCGCAACCAGCAGCACGACGGCAACGGGCGCGCTGGCCGCAAACCAACTTGCCGCGATGGCGAAGGCCGAGAAGGCATGACGGCTCGGGAACGACTTGCCCGCGCCATCGCGAGCAATGAGCGGCGCGATGGCGCAGCACTCGTAGGGCCGGGGCGCGTTGAACCGCCTCCGGAAGAAACTCACTGCGGCGAACCCCACGGCGGTGACGCCGACGAGGGGAGCCAGCTTCCACGGATCGCTCACGCAGGCCCACCCGAGCAACAGCGCATAGGCCGCATAGAACACCACCACGATGCCGTGGTTGACGATGTTGAGCGCCCGAACAACGCCAGGGCGGCCCCGCAGGGGAGCCGCCCATTGCTCATAGCGTTGCTCGTAATGTTGCTCGCAGCGCGCCTGATTCGTCACCGTCATCATTGCTTCCTCTTAGAAGATTGCCTCCCAGAGTGTACAACGAAGGGATGCGTGTTAACGGCGAATCTTGCGAAACGCCATGGCAGCCCCAACAGCGGCAACGCCGCTCACGAGAAGGATCACGGCGAACACCAGGCCCTTCTCATCGCCCGTCTGGGGAAGCGTCAGCACGCCGTCTTTGGAAGCGGCCTCCGCTTCGGCATGATTGGCATTCCCCGCCGCAGCCTCGTCGATCACCTGGGTGCCCTGGCTACCGCCATTGGAAGTCTCCCCCGTGTTCGGCTTGCTCGCATCCGAACTGCCACTCGAGGAGCCACCTGGCGTGCCCGGTGTATTGCTCCCATCGTCCGCGTCACCGTTCGAGGGCCCGTCGGGCGTCACGTCCGGCGTTCCCGGCGTTTCGGGCGTTTCGGGAGCATCAGGCGTCTCGCCCGCATCCGGACCGTCGGGCGTATCCGCCGATTCGGTTCCCACTTCAATCTCATCGGGCCGCACGACAGGGCGCGTGTAGACAAGATTGATCTCATTTTTCGAGGAATCCATGTTCACGAACACGTCCTCGGGGTAGCTTCCCACATAGGCTAGGCCATCAACGGGTTCAGTCGCCTCGGCCAGCTCGTCGCCTGTCAGAACATCGGCAAACAGCTCGTTTTTACGTACCTCGCTGCCCATTTTCGTGAACTCGACCGTCTGATCACCAACCGTCTCGACCACCGTGTGGCTGTACAGCGGCATCGAAGCCGTGGCATCCAGCAAAGACGCCTCGTAGTAGTTCACCGTCACATCGCTGGACTGGCGGAAGTAATTCAGCCGAATGGCGTTCTTCGACGGATCTTCCGACACGGTCAGCTCGCGCGGCCAGCCGTCGAAGAAGGCGTACCCGGGATTGGTGCCCACATGATCCCACGCCTTCACCACGTCGCCCGGCTTCAAACCCTCCACCGTCGTGGTGCCGAGCAGACGCGTACCGGTCAGCTCAGGAACGCCCCAATCTTCGAGCGTCGGGTCGTCGTAGTGCACGAGCTCGAAATGGTAGATGGTGACCGTTTGCGTCGCCTCCTCATCGGCCATCGCCGGAAGCGGTGCCGCAGCAAGGGCAAGGGCGAGAACGCCGGCCATCACCGGCACGCTAAGGCGACCTTTCAGCGCAGCACAAGATCGCGAAGCAAAAGTAAGCAGCGTTTTCACGTGAAATCTCATTTCAATCGGGGCCGGCTCGTCACCGGCATTCGTGGTTCCATCAATGTCTAGTATATTGATAGACTTACATAGCAACTGTACCAAAAGGGGGATAGGCATTCAACCACATATCCCCTAGAAAAGAGCGGAAACGATCCCGTTCCATAAGTTAAACATTGATGACTTTTTCACGTTGAATTTGCCGCAGCGCACCTCGAGGGCCGCTTCAGAAACGTGCGGCAAGGGGGGTGCCTGAGGGCGGAGAAGCCCTCCAACCGCCCCCGTTCGCTTCCCCTACCCCTCCAGGGGCAAGGTGGCGCGCAGGTCGCTGCCAAGGGGTGCCAAGCACGTCGCATTGAAATGCTCGGCTTCCTCAATCTGGCGCTCGTAGGCGCGCACGGCACGATTCCAATGACGGTAGGTATCGCCGCCGTCGGCACGATGATCCTGCAAGCCGTAGCGATCGCGCAGGATATCCGCCACCGCGCGGGAGGCTTTCGTGGCCCCGTAGTAGTTCAAATGATCCCCGTAGTCGCGCGTGTCGGTGTCCCAGTCGATGGCCACCTCATCGTCGCCCGTATTCAAGTCGATCCAATCGATGCCCAGCTCCTCGGCCACCTTCACCATGCCGTTGTGGCGCGCCTGAGACCAGTTCTTCGTGGAAGGCGTCGCGATGAGCACCATCTGAGCGCCGTCGGCGTGACAGGCGTCAGCCATCTGGCGCAACACGGTCATCGTAAGCTCGGGCACCTCCTGCACCCGCTCGTCAGAAGCCATGTACTTCGAGGCGTCCGCCGGCCGTATTCCCCACTTCAGGCGGAAGCCCTTCATGTCGTCGACCCAGGTGTTCTCCGGCGCGGCAACGAAGTCCTCCGGGGTGAGCGCCTTCCATCGATCGTGACGCTCAAAGATGGGGAAGGCGTCCTTCACGGCCGTTTTAACGAGCTTCTGTTCGTCGAAGGGTCGAAAAAGCGAGTTGCCCTCAATCATGACCACCTTCGGATTCTGCACCGCGAGCGCCCGGTTGAGCAACGACTTCGAATAGGTGAGGTACTGCTTGCCAATGGCGCAGGTGTAGGAGGGAATGCCCGCGTCCTTCCAAATTTCCACAGGGGAAAGCGCACTGTAGGTTTCCGAGTCGCCGATGAACAGCGCGTCCAGAGAGTTCTCCGGCTCGCCGAGAAAGGCCTCGGCGGCCTGGTGCGCCGCGTTCAGGCCTCCCACGCCGCCGTTGTTCTTCGGCTCGAAGACGCGCGACGCCCCGTACAGCACGAGAAGGCCCACCATTGCGAAGGCCAGAAGCGCGCCGGCGCTGCGAGCAAGCGAGCGCACACGGCTGCGCCCAAGAGGGGTCGCGGCGGCGGGAACGTCCACCTCTTCCATAGGGGTAATAGGAGCCGCCGCCGTGTCCGACGCTATGAGGTTTTCCGTATCGCGTTTCTCTTCCATCGTCTTCCTCGTTCAATCGTACCTAACAGCAGGACTTCCCTTTCCCGTAAGGGGCGACCTTGGTCGCCCCTCCTCAAGCGGATACCTCACCTGAGGAGGGCAGACCAAGGTCTGCCCCTACGGAGAACAACCTTCGAGGTGGCCCTTCTGCGCATTAGAACTGGGCGTACATCGGATCCACGGGAGCGTAGGCCGTGCCGTAAGCCCCGAAGATGATTACCGCCAAGAACAGCGCGTACCACACGGCCCAGCGCGCCGGGATCTTCCACGTGCCCACCGTGTCGCAGATAGCGATTCCGCGCTCGCGCAGAATGTCAACCACCAGCAAGAGAGCGGTGAATGCTACCACAACGCCGAAATCGTGCATATCCATGCTGATGCCGCTCGACACAATGCCCAGAAGGGTTCCGTCGGTCAGAGTCGCCGGCACGAAATCGGTGAACATGGCGCCGCACATGGCGAGCCCCGCATCGAGCCCCTCGGCGCGGAAGAACAGCTCGCCCACCACGATGATCACGAGCGTACGCGCAATCTGGAACGCGCGATAGCCCACAGACTCGCGACTGATGTGCAACCGCTCGGCCAGACGGGCCGCCGTCGGATCGATGAGGCTGCCGGCCACAATGAGCACGAAGTAGTACATACCGAAGAAGATGTACTGCGAGCCCGCACCGTGCCACAGGCCGTTGCCGAACCATACGCACAAAAGAGCTGCCGACGAGGCGAGCAGCGGCCCGTAGCGGTTGCCGAAACGTTTGCGCGCCTTGCTCGTCAGCTTCTTCATCGGTTTGGAAAGCGAGACGGGGTAGTAAATGTAGTCGCGCAGCCAAGTGCCCAAGGTGATGTGCCAGCGCTGCCAGAATCCCGAGGCGGTGCGCGAGAAGAACGGCTGGCGGAAGTTCTCCGGCAGGCTTACGCTGAAGATACGGCTCATGCCGAGGGCTACGTCCATGGTACCGGAGAAGTCGCAGTACAACTGCAGGGTATAGAGCACCGCCGCCACGGCAATCACCGTACCGTCGTAGGAGGTGTAGTCGGCGAACACCGGCTTCACGAAGGCATTCAGGCGGTCGGCGACGATCATCTTCTTCGCCAGACCCCACAGCATCCGCAGGCTGCCCGCGTACAAGTTCGGCCGCGTCACCGGCTCACCGGCCATAAGGGCGTCAGCCGTCTGGCCGTAACGGCAAATGGGCCCCTCCATAATCTGAGGGAAGTAGCCGAGGAACAGCGCCACACGGCCCAGATTGCGATCGGGGGCCGCCGTGCCGCGGAACACATCGATCAGGTAGGAGCCGGCCATCAGAGTGTAGAACGAGATGCCGATAGGGGCGGCCCAGACGGGCAGCTCCAGATTCAGCGGGATGCCCACCGCCGCGCAAGCGCCGTCGATGATGGAGCCGAAGAAGGCCAAGTACTTGAAAGCGGCCAGAAGCCCGAAGTTCACAACGAGGCCCGCCGCCAACACGAGCTTCATCTTCCGGGCGTAGCGGGCGCGGATCTCGCGCTTGCCGGACTTGACGGCTTTCACAGCAGCATCGCGCTGGCGGATGAGCGCGCCCAACCCCAAGCCGGTGAGGTAGATGGACAGCGTGGACACCCACAGCGCCAAGATAAGCGTGCGCGACAACCAGAAGAAGAACACGTAGCTGGCCATAAGCAGCACCACCCAGCGGGTACGGCGCGGGGCAACAGCGTACAGCACTACGACGACGGGAAGAAACGCCGCCAGAAATATGAAGGAGAAATATGAGGTCATAGGTCTTTTCGGTCGGAAACGTTCGGCAATGCGAGACGAGTCGGGACGAAGCGGGGCGCGCTCAGCCGGGACTCGTCGAGATCAGTCGGGGCTAGTCGAGCTGATCTTCCACGAGGCGCTTGACCATAGCGGTGAGGCCGTCCACGGAGTTGAAGTTCTCTACGACCACTTCCACGGCGGGAATGGTGATGTCGAAGGCGTCCTCCAGCTCGGCCACGAGCGCCACGATGGTCAGCGAGTCCAGCACGCGGTCGTCCACGAGCGTCGTGCAGCCTTCCACCTCGGCTCCAGGAGCCAGTTCGTCCAGAATATCCAGGATGGTCTCGCGCTCTTCCATAATGGTCCTTTCTCGTCGGGCGCTTTTACTTATGGTTATAGCCGCTTCGCTTTCGCGAACAGGGTCTTGCTTGGGAGGGCTGACCAAGGTCAGCCCCTACGGGGGAATAAAGCTAGTCGCCCTCCTCCGTAGGGGGCGACCTTGGTCGCCCCTCAGTTCCGAATCACGGGTGCTTTACGGAACAACGGCTGGAGTGTTCAAGGGGTCGGTGCGGGTATGGGGGCGGGCCAGGTGGGTCGTCCCGGTCTCGTCCGCCAGCACAATGGCGGGGAGCTCACGGGACAGCAGCAGCGACACGCCCTCGGTCATGCAGTAGGCGCCGGCACGCTCGAAGGCGAGCACGCGGCCCGGATGCATATCGCGCACCGGCAGCGACTTCACGAGGATGTCGTTGGTGGTGCAGAGCGACCCGCAGATCGTCCAAGATTCGGCGCTCGCCTCGGCGTCGTCAATCGCCGCTGCGGGAGACACCGCCTCGCACTGCTTCCCGTTGCCGTCGGTTTCTTCCAGAAAACGCACCGGGGGCTGCTTCATGGCCATGGCACCGCCGTAATAGGTGAGGTGGTGAATGCCGCCGTCGACAATGGCATAGTTCACCTTCTGGTTCGTCTTCGCGTCGACGACCGCCGTGAGGTACGTGCCGCAGCACGCGGTAAGACCGCGGCCGATTTCCAGTGTGAGCGGACCCTGGAAGGCCATGGCGTCCAGCTTGTCGCCCAGCTGCTCGAGGAACGCCCGCTCGGCGGCCGGGTCGGGCGCGTCGAAGTAATCGACGGGAAGGCCGGGACCGTATTCGAACTCGCGGCAGACGAACCCGCAGGTCTCTTCCAGCTCGGCCATGAGCGCATCGGCGCAGGCCAGCTCGCGTTCCACCCGACGAAGCGAGGTCTTCTGCGTACCGGAGAATTGCTGCAAGCCGCGAATATCGATCCACGCATCATCACGGGCAGCAGCCACAAGAGCGCGGATATCGTCGGCATCCATCCCGAACTGGCTTCCGCAAGTAAGTCGCAGCAACACCGGCAAGCGACGGCCGGACTCCTGGGCAAGGCGGCGCAGCAGCTCGAACTGAGCGAGCGATTCCACGGTGTAGCGGTGGATATCGCCGAGGGACAGCGCGTGGCGCACCATGGCCTCGTCTTTGTACACGCCCGAAAGAACGATTTCCTCCGGAGCCGTACCGCAGGCCTCGCAAATGTTCAGCTCGCCCGGCGAGCACACCTCCAACCGATGCACGTAGGGTCGGATGATAGGAAGCGCGAAGGGATTCGCCTTGATAGCGAGGCAGAGCTCGGCCCGCACCGGCAGACATTCCCGCAAAAGCGCCACACGATCGCGCAACGCCGTCTGCTCGAACAGGTAGAGCGGCGTGCCGTATTCGCGGGCGAGGGTCATCAACTGGGTATCGTTCATAGGTCTTTCTCCCGCTTCTTCGTCCGGGCGCGGCGACGGGCGGCAGCCTCGCGGCTCAGCGCCAGCAGCGCGGCGCGATCCACCTTCCCGTTCTTGGTGAGCGGCATCGCCTCGATGGGCAGGATCTTCGTGGGCATCATGAAGGGCGGCAGCGTCTCCAAGGCGTGCACCCGCAGCGAAGCCGCGTCGGCTGTACCTTCGTAGAATGCGATGAGGCGCTTCTTCTCCTTGTCGTAGACGCAACGGCACCGCGTCACGCCGGGCACCGCCTCTATGGCCAGATCCACTTCCTCCAGCTCCACCCGATGCCCTTGGTGCTTGATCTGGTTGTCCTTGCGGCCGCGGTAGAACAACTCCCCCGCGTCGCTGTAAGCGCCCAAATCGCCCGTGCGGTAAACGCGATCGGGGAACCGGCGATGGAGCGGGTTCTGGGTGAACACTGCCGCCGTGCGCTCCTCGTCGCCCACATACCCCAAAGCAAGCGACACGCCGCGCACGAGGATCTCCCCTGTCGCGCCCGGCTCGGTCACCAATGAGCCATCCTCGCCGACGAGCAGCACCTGGCGGTTCGGGAAGGCAATCCCGAGGGGAATGCCCTCGTCATAGGCGCGATCGCGGTCGATGATGTGGTAGAGGCAGTTGCAGGTGACCTCGGTGGGACCGTAGAGGTTCACGAAGACGGCCTCGGGCAGGTGGTCCATCCACGTGCGCAAATGGTCGACGGGCATAACCTCGCCGCTGAACATGACCCGGCGCACCGATGAGAGCGTCTGTCCCTCGAGTCCGTGCAGACTTGTGATGAGGCAAAGCGCCGCCACCGCCCAGGTCATGATCGTGACTTGCTTCTCTTCCAAATAGGAAATCAGCGCAGCAGGCTGAGAGAACAGCGCGCGCGGCACCACCACCAGCGTGCAACCGCAGGCAAGGGCGCCGTAGATGTCCTTCACCGACACATCGAAATCGAAGGGAGCCTGGTTGGCCACACGATCGGTTTCCTCGAAACCGAACAGGCGCACGAAGTCGTCGATGAAATCGATGATCGCGCGATGGCTGACGGCAACGCCTTTGGGTGTGCCGGTAGAGCCAGAGGTGAACAGCACGTACGCGGGATCGGAATCGATAACACCCGCGCGGGCGCACGCAAGCAGCGCCTCGTCCACGGGGTGACTAAGAAGATCTTCGGCGAGAAGAACCTTCGACAACCCGGTGCTTTCGTCGACTTTCTCGGCCGTATCGAGCGTGAGTTCATCGGCAACAACGAGCGGATCCTGCAAGACCCCGACGATGCGCGCCAATCGCTCAGCGGGCACTTGCGGATCCACGGGGACGTAAAATCCGCCCGCGCACAGCGCGCCGAACATGACGCTGAGCGCATCGATGCCCTTTTCCATATAAACGACCACCGCCCGGTGACGCGCGCCTAACTCCGCCAACGCGCTTCCCACCTTGCGGGCCCGTAGGTACAGTTGTCCATAGGTGCAGCTCCCTCCCTCGTCGATCACCGCGCAACGCCCAGAATGTCGCGCCGCATCGTCTTCAAGGTAGGAGAGCACACTTCTTCGCAAAGCCATGTGCGTATCCCCTTTGATGTCACCAGCCTCAGCCACTCTAGCACGTTCTGCGTAACTGAGAAGATTTCTTCATAAACGATTTTCTTAAGTTTCTGCAAAGTGTTTGCAGAAGGCCCGCATTCTCTCTGTTTTCACGTGGAACATGGCACATTCCCACTCGGCGAGCGGCACGCGCTATAATGCGGCCAGCATCCGCCGATGAGGAATCCACCGACCCGACGAAAGGGGTTGCCATGCGCAGGAAAGACCGCGAGCAGAGCGAGGAGTTCGGTTGGAACGTGCTTGAGACGTGCCCCTACGCCGTGCTTTCAACCACCGATGACGAAGGGCTGCCCTACGGCATTCCCGTGTCCCCCGCCGTACTCGACGGCGCTGTTTACTTCCATTCCGCCAAGCACGGCACGAAATCGAAGCTTTTACGCGAGCACCCTGATGTGTGCCTCGTCGGCGTGCGCGATGTGGTGCCGCTGCCCGAGGCGTACTCCACCGAGTACGCCAGCGCCGTGGTGCGGGGCACCGTCGCCGAGGTGACCGACGATGCCGAACGCATTGCCGCCCTGCGGGCCATCGCCGAGCGCTACGCCGCCGAGAACCTCGGACATTTCGAGGCCGCCCTGGCTGAGGAGCTTTCACGCACGCTCGTGTGGAAGATCACCCCGACCGAGATAACCGCGAAGGCCCGCCTGCACGAGTAGGCCCTGCGCACCCCTCCGTAGGGGCTGACCTTGGTCAGCCCTCATCAGGAGAGACGAGCGAGCTTGAGGAGGGGCGACCAAGGTCGCCCCCTACGGACTATTCCTGCGATCAAGGTCACTCCCCCCTAGGGGAACAAACAAGAAGATACGGCGTGGGTTGCGGTTTGACTCAGGCGGGGTATGATGGAACCGGCGCGCGAAAAGAGCAGCGCGCCGTCGCGCAAGCAGAGGAGGAAACCGTGCAAATCATCGAAGACAAGGTGTACGCGTTCTCGAAGGACAACCCGCCGTGCTACACCGCCCAGCCGGGCGAGGTGCTGCAGTTCAACACGCTCGATTGCTTCTCGGGCCGCCTGACCGACGAGACGGTCACCATGAAGGACATGGACTTCTCCTACAACATCACCAACCCCGCCGCCGGCCCGGTGTACGTGGAAGAGGCTGAAGTGGGCGACGTGCTTGTCGTGGACATCTACGACATCCAGGTGGCCGACGAGGGCACCATCGCCACCGACGACCATTGCGGGCCTCTGTTCGAGGGCACCGACTACCGCACGAAGAAGATCAAGATCGAGGGCGGCATGGCCGACTTCAACGGCGTGCGCTTCCCCATCAACCCCATGATCGGCGTCATCGGCACCGCGCCGGATGAGGGCGCGCCCGCCGACGGTTTCGTGGGCAACTACGGCGGCAACATGGACAACAAGCTCATCACCAAGGGCACGCGTCTGTACTTTCCCGTGCGCGTTCCCGGCGCGCTTCTGCAGATGGGCGACGTGCACGCCACCATGGGCGACGCCGAACTGTGCGGCACCGGCATCGAGATTGCCGCGCAGATCACCGTCCGCGTGAACGTGCTGAAGAACTTCGAGCTGAACTGGCCGGTGCTGGAGACGTTCGGCCCGGCGGGCAAGTGGTACGTGAACGCCAGTGCCCAGGAGTACAACGAGGCGCTCGTGTGCGCATCGAAGGAGATGCAGCGCCTGCTCATGAACATCACCGGCTGGGATGCCGTGGAAACCTACATGTACATGTCGGTGCAGTCCGACGTGGAGATCAGCCAAGGCTGCAAGCCCTGCGAAGTGCAACTGTCCCTGCGCATCGGCACCCCGAAGCTGACTGAGTTCCCGCCGCTGGTGGGGTAGGCGCCAGCGCGGCCGCTCGGACACGCGAGCACGCGTCTGATGCATCTGCTCGCTCGTGGCCACATGCTTGCGCGCCTGTCGCACCTGCAATCGCACCCCCTCCGAGAGGCCGGCTCACACGCCGGCCTCTTCTTCCATAAGATCCATGAAATCTCGCTGGGAATGCACACCACATTTCGCGTAGATGTTGCTTACATGAGAGTGTACCGTGCTAAGGGATACCGTCAGCTCGTCGCGAATATAAGGGCGGCTGCGCCCGGCCAACAACAACGCGGCAATCTCCGTCTCGCGTCGCGTCAGTCCATAGCGCTTCCCTAGATTGCGCGCGGCTTCCTCGAACAGGGCCGCCAATTCGCCCGCTTGCTCATGGGAAAATACGCCTCCCGTGGTTTCCTCCGGAATGCCCCGTCTCCCCTGCTTTTCCTCTGAGTTCTTCGCCGTTTTCTCATCATTGGGCCATGCAGCCTCCTCGTTCCCTCGATCCTCCTGGGAGAGAAAAATCTCCCGAGCGGTGGGCCGATGGGGCGACGACCAGCGCGAATCGGCACCAGCAAGAGGAACAACCATCAAAAGCACCGCCAGAGCAGCCAGAGCCACACCCAAATAATGCACATCTGCGTTCTGATCGAACAGCAGAAGGCCACAAGCGGCCCCGACCATCGTGCCCAGTCCCTCGGCCACAAGCAAAACTCCAAAGAGCGCTACGAGAGAAATTCCGCCATAACGCACGTACTTAGGGATCACGACCCAACAGGCGATACTAGCTCCAAACATCGCCATGAAGTTAATGGCGTGGGCAACAACTCGAACCGTCGCATTTGTGTAATTGGCGAACAGCAAGGCATAACTCATTGCCAACAAGGGAACCGATAAACGAAAAACGAGCGAGAAGTTCAATCGCCGACCGTGACGAATGTAAGCCCCGAAAAGGCCAATGGCAAAAACGAGAGCACACGAAAACGGAATGACGTAGTGGAAAAAGCGATTCGTCAACGTCGTCGGCGAAGAGACGATTCGCAAGAAAGAGAACTGGCCCCACAGCAGCAGCAACACCGCAAAGAGCGGCAGGAGGCTTCGCGCGCTGGCATCACGAGCCTCGGAAACGGGATGCGATAAAGCTCTTCTCTCGGATAGGAGCAGCCCGAGGCTAACCAGGGGCAGTATCAAATCAATCACGATGAATGCCGGCTGCTTGAACGCAATCAGGAGAAAATACGTGACACAGGCCAGTGCAAAGGAGAGTGGGACGGCGCATTCCACGCTTTCCTCATCAAGCGAGCAGGCAGCTTGACCCCATCTCAGAAACAAAATCCCTTTGCCAAAACCTAGCAGAACGCCACTTGCGACGACGAGAGGAACTAGACCTTCGCCGAGGAAGGGGCTGCAAACATATACACCGATCGAGCCACTCATAACGGCCAAAGTGGCGACCACGGCCAAGCCTCGACCTTCCAAAGGCAAGCCGCACGAAGCCGCGACCATCGCCAAAAGCACCGTCACGGCCTGAGCTGCTCCCGCAATCATCCAAACACGCTCGATAAAGCACAGCGTAATGAACGACGTGAGCAGCCCGCAAGAGAAGAACGAGCAGTAGTACCACGCGAGAAATATCGGAAAGCCCCACAAGCTGCGGCAACTTCGGTCGCGCCCCTTCGCGTCTCTGCCCTCATTATGCGGGAAAAAGGCTACCACCTTATCCACCCCCCCCTCGGTTCTTTGGCAGTGTAACACACGGGTACCCTGTTAAAACAGAGATGACCGACAACTGAGAGCCTAACCGAATCAGAAATGGTCACAATATAATGAGAAATGGCCCAGCAACCCTACGTCAAAAAGATAGGCATGATGGGAGGATGCGCTTTTCTCTCCGAGCGTCACAATAGAAGACAACCGCATTCTTCAACAGGGAGGGGGGCTATGGCTCGAGATGACATCATGAAAGGCCGTTATGCGCAAACGCTCTGGGACATGACGGCGCGGCGCCCGCTGGAAGCCATCACCGCCAGCGAAATCATCAATTGCACAGGCACAGCACGACAGACGTTCTACGACCACTTTTCCAGTAAGCAGGCCCTGGCTGGCTACGTGCTCGAGCAGTGGCTCTCTTCCGCCACCCAAGACTGCCCTCAGCGCCAGACGTGGCTTAAAAGCCTCGAGCTTATCACGACTCGCGCCGCCGAAAGGCCCTTGTTTTTCAAGGGATTCGCGGGGCTTGGCGCGGGGCCGTCCTCTTCCCAGGTTCTTGCAAGAGCCTTCTCCACCTGCATCCTTCATTTATTGGAAAGAAAAGGATGCACCCCAAGTGCTACCACTCAGTCAGCTGTCGCCTTTTACGGCTTCGGCATCGCTGGCGCGTTTTCCACTTGGATAACGGAGAGAGAACTGAGAGATCCCTTTGCGGCAAGCCGCATCATGTACGAGGGGATGCCTTCGGAACTGAAACGATACCTAGGAGGTCTTGTGCACACTCAACCTTGCAAAGAAAACGCGACGGATATCGCCCTGGCGAGCCGCTTCTTCCTTTACCAGATGTTTCATGCCATCCTTGGATCCGAACCAACCGACGAGCTGATCGAGCTTCTAGCCGACGAACGAACGCAAAGCGTTTTGCTCCTGTTCAGCACCGGCGAAAACGGCGCCGTGGAGAAATTCGCTCACACACTTGCCTCCCAACCGCAAGGAGCAGAGCGCAATTCCTACCTTGAGGCACTTTCGGCGGAGTACACCCGGCTGTTCATCGGCCCCGGCCCGCTGCCGGCCTATCCCTGGGAATCGGTATATCGCCCGGGAAACCGAGCGCTGTTCCAGGAAAGCACTCTTGAGGTACGTCGCTGCTACGAAGCCTATGGCTATCGAGCCTCAATGCACCGCCGCGCCGCCGACGACCATCTGGGACTGATGCTCGACTTCCTTGCTCACCTCAGTCGTCGAACCTTTGAGGCCTATGAAGAGCAGCGTTTTCGAGAAGCGGCCGAGTTGCTGGAAGGCCAGCGAGCATTCATCCGCGACCACCTGCTTGGCTGGGTGGGACGATACGCGCAAGATGTGGAAAGCCTCGATGGCGCTCTGTTGTACCCTTTGTGTGCCTCCGCCCTCGCCGAAGTTCTCGAGGCCGACTTCGGCTATCTCCCCGAGCTCGAGCGTCGTTGCCAAGCTCTTCTCGAAGCGTAGCCGCACTGCTCGGCGGAAGGGGCTCATCCCTGCTTCCCCCTCCGCCGAACCTTCGGTCAGCGCGCCGGTACACCGCGCAGCGCTTCCTTTCTAATAGGTGATCTCTTGGAAATGCGGATCGAAAGCGGCCTCCTTGGCGCGAACTACCAAACTCGGCTGGGTGTTCTCTGGACGAGGCAGCACCGCCAGAGAAACCTGTGCGGCCCCGTGAATCTCCTGCAGCATATCAATATCTCCAAACTCGAGAGCCCGCTGCGGGCAGGCGTCCACGCAAGCAGGGTTTCCACCAGCGTCGCGCAAGGCCTTGCAGCTGTCGCACTTCGCCGCGATATTCGCTTCTGGAAGAACTTTCGGGTTCCCATAGGGGCATGCGTTCACACAGGTTCCGCAGCCCGTGCACAACTCGTCATCGTGCAGAACCACCCCGTCTTCCGCACGATACATCGCTCCCGTAGGACACCGTTCGACGCAGGCCGGCTCCGCGCAGTGATAGCACGTGCCCGAATAGGAATAGCAGTGAACCGACGGAAAGGTGCCAACGCTGTAGGTGTGCGCGTTGCGGAAAATCACTCCCACCTCGAGACGGTTCTTGTCTTTGCAGGCAACCTGGCAGGCACGGCATCCAATGCAGCGCGTCATGTCGAAGTAGAAGCCCAAACGTCCCATAACCGACCCCCTAGTCTTCCAAGTCGACGATGCGCTGCGGACGCAGACAGTCCTCTACCAACGATTCACCGTCGTACTTCTCGAAATTGCAGTTGCAGTTGTTGTAGCCGGATGCCCCCATGCCCAAAAGGTCGTTACCGATAAGGTAATTGTCGGCACCTCCCCGGTCGATACCGGTCTCTTCATCAATATCGACCCATGCGCCGTGGGGGAGCCCCACCTGACCTGGAATGATCGTCTCCATGACGCAGGCGCTGCGCAGGGTCTTGCCATCCTTCGTCCACAGGAGAACAGTATCGCCGTCTTCCACGCCCTTCTCAGCAGCGTCGGAGGCATTGAGGAATACCGGGCTGCGCCAAGCTTCCCGCAGCCAAGGGCAATTCCCGTAGGTACTGTGCGAGCGGCCCATATAGTGAGGATTGAAGAGCAGATACGGATAATCTCCTTTCTCCCCTTCAATATCGCCCTCTTTGAACGTACTCTCATAACCCAGCTTGGGCGCGTAGTACACGGGGTAGGGCTTGAAGACTCTCTCGTCGAACTGGAAACTATTGAGTAAGTCGGCGCGAGCCTGGCAGTATATCTCGAACTTTCCGCTCGCGCTAGAAAGAGGATGGGCGGCAGGATCGGCAATAAAGTCCTCATAGCCGATGAACCCGTATTCATCGTCGGCGTGGCGAGGTATTTGGTAAGAGCCGTTTTTCAAAAACTCGGCCAGGCCAATGGCTCCCTCTTGAGGGGCGCCCTCCACTTCCCATTCGTCTATATCGGCCTGGGTGATGGTGAGCAGCGGGGAGACACCCGTTTCGCTATCGGCATCGACAACAGTGCTGCCGGCCAACTGGTTGAAGAACTGCTGCTTCTCGCTGAGAGGGTACACGTCGTCGGGATTCATCCCCAGTGCCTCAAGCAAAAGCCGCTCGATCTCCTGATCAGTCTTCGCCTCATAAAGAGGTTCGACAACCTGGGTGTACACCAGCAGCACTTCACGGTTGGGGTATTCGCCGAAACCGCCGATACGCTCCCATTCCGTCGTAACTGGCAAGACAATATCGGAGTACAGGGCGTTGGTCGTCAGGAACTGCGCCCGCGTGAATACGAAGTCCACGGCACGATGGGCCTCTATGCCTTCCGCCATGTTAATACCCGTCTGCAGCTGGGCAGTTATCTCGTGGAAAATACCATGAATCTCGGGGTACTCTTCGTCTCGACCTGGCGACATATTAAGCCGAAGCCAGTCTCCCACATAGCGGTAAGGGCCGCCACCGTTCTTGATGAGTCCCCAAACTTGCGCCGCAGGAGCTACGTGGTCGATGGGGTTTGGAACGGGCGGAAGCCCCGTGGAACCAGCGTTAACAAGGGCCGGGCCGGCCATGCCAGCGCCAGTATTGTAGGCGGTGCCGCATGCGTGGCCGCTCTTCCCCATATGGCCCCCCATGGCACCGAGAGCCAGCAGCATTTGGGGGAGCATCTCTGTTCCATGGCAGCGGGCCATAGCGTAGTTGTGCAGAATCATGACCTTGTTCTTCATTCCCAGCTCACGAGCCAGCGAGGTTATTTGTTCGGGCGGGGTGCCGCAGCGCTTCGCAGCCCACTCGGGAGTTTTGGGGATGTCATCGTAGGCGCCCAACAGGTAGTCGCGCAGGTTCTCGTCGACCGACTTGTCGTCGGGCATCGATTTCATGTCGAATCCTACCGTATAGGTATGCAAGAAATCCCAATCGACAACGTCTCCTTCCTCGGCGTCGAGACGCAACATCTCGTAGGCCACACCCATCATGAGGGCCATGTCGGTACCACCTCGAACCGGCACCCATTCGGCATCGAGCATCTGCCCTGTCGCGTTGTAGCAGGGATCAACGACAATGAACCTCACTCCCGCCTCTTTCACCTGCTGAAAAATATGAGCGGGGAGCCCAGCAGCAGACCACGCCGGATTCGCCGACCAGAGAATTATCGTATCCGCATTAAGCATGTCGTAGCGATCGTTGGCCATGCCGAGGTTAATCCAAGGAAGGCCGCAGAGCTGCGTATCAAGGCAGTACGTTCCATGAGAGCCCGTATCCCAATTCGTCGATGCGCCCCCGAAAGCCTTGAGCGCCGCCGTGGGCTTTTTGTCGTAGAACGCCTGGCACCCGTAGGTCTCCTTTACCCGCAGCATCTCCTGAGCCATAAGGCTAATGGCTTCGTCCCAAGATATACGCTCCCACTCGTCTTTGCCACGCAGGTCCCCGCGGGAGTTCTCCCCTCCGCCAGGCTGCCAATGCTTGCGTTTCATAGGATAGCGCAGCCTGTCGGCACCGAAGCACTGCTGCTGTTGAGCCCGTCCGCGAACGCATCCTCGCTGCTGAGGATAGTCGAAGGAATCCTCGTGGGTGTCATCGGTCTTCTGACGGATAACCACCCCGTCCTGAACCATAACCTTATTCATGCATCGACCGCCGCACTGATGCCAACAGGCGGCAGAGACCCATACTCCACCCTCTTCAGGATTGGAAAGGGGCGGGTGGTCGGCACCGGATTCGGGCATAGGCGACAGCTGCGTTTCCGGAGCGCAACCGAGAGCTGCAAGGGCTGCAGCCAATGTGGCAATCGATCCCGCTCCTCTCACGAACGCCCTTCGGCTCAGCCTCCCCTCAAAAATCAAGTCTTCATGTTGAATCATTGGTCCTCCTCGTCTCTCAAGCAAGTCGCCGCTATCCGACAACGACGTCGAGGCCATACTAACGACAGCCAGGCAGCCCCTCGCAGCCAGAAACGCCCCATCGTCTTGAGAACAGACGAAGCGACGGGGATTGTCTGTCAAAGCCTTAAGCTTGCAGTATCCCCTTTCGGCTCTTTGTGCGTACCTCGCCTGTAGTTTCAAGCTGATCAGAACGCGATGAGAGAATCCAAGGGTCTGGCAACTCTATCTCTCGCGCGCCAACTTGCCCCTTCTTGAAAAATACGAGTCATTTATGCACCTTTATCTTGAGTCAAATGGTAAGCTATGGCCGCGCAAAAGCGCAGGAAAGGGGAATCGCCCGACCCGTGTTGGGAGGGATCACGGGCCGCACGATTCACGAGGAGAAGACTTGGAAGGGATAGAGAGGAGACGTCTATGTCACAACCCATCCAAGAGCCGACTATCGGCCTCGGCGAGGACATCGAGGCGTTCGGCTACAAGCAGGAGCTGAGGCGCGGCCTTCAGCTTCACGACGTCGTTCTGTACGGCGTTTTGTTCATGGTGCTCATCGCACCGCAGTCCATCTGGGGATCGCTGCAGGTTGATTCCGGTGGCCTGACCCCGCTCGTGTACATCATCGGATTCGTTGCCATCAGCTTCACAGCCCTGAGCTACGCCGCGATGTCCAGCAAGTTCCCCATCGCGGGCTCGGTGTACTCCTACGTGCAGCGCGCCATCAACCCGCATGTGGGCTTCATGTCCGGTTGGCTCATCTTGCTGGACTACATCCTGGTGCCCTCGCTTCTGCTGGTCATGGTCGCCAACTGGGGAACCACCCTCGTGCCCGGCTCGCCTTGGTGGCTTTGGGTGGTCGTGTTCATCGCTTTCAACACGTTTGTGAACGTGCGCGGCATCACCATGTCGAAAGGCGTTGACTGGATCATCTTCGCCGTGGAGATCCTGGCGCTCATCGTGTTCATCGCTGTGGGCTGCATGTATGTCTCCGGTGGCGGCGGCTACGGCGAGTTCTCCACCGAGCCGTTCTACAAGCCCGGAGAGGTCGACCTCCACTTTGTGGCCACGGCCGTATCCCTGGCCTGCCTGTCGTTCCTCGGTTTCGACGGCATGTCCACCCTGGCCGAGGAAACCTACAAGCCCGAGAAGAACATCGGCAAGGGCATCCTCATCGCTCTGTGCATCATGATCGTCGTGTTCGTGGCTCAGACTTATGTGGCCGCTCTCATCCTTCCCGACTGGGCGAACACCGATCCCGACATGGGCTTCTTCGACGCCTGCTACGCTGCCGGCGGTCTGCTGCTGCAGAACTTCATGCTGGTCATCAACATCGTCGCCATCGGCATCGCCAACATCATGAATGCCCAGATCGCCTCTTCGCGCCTGCTGTTCTCCATGGGCCGCGACGGCGTGCTGCCCCGCGTGCTCGGCAAGGTGCATCCCAAGTACCAGACCCCCTGGGTGGCCGCTATCTTCCTGGGCGCGTTCTCGCTGGTCCTCACTCTGACCGCCGGCCAGTTCGGCGGCATGACGGTGCTCGCCCCCATGGTCAACTTCGGCGCGCTGGCCTCCTTCATCGTTTTGAACTTCGGCGTGTTCTGGTACTTCTGGTGCAAGGAGAAGCAGCGCGGCGGAAAGGCCGTCCTGCGCTACCTCATCTGTCCCTGGATTGGCATTCTTATCCTGATCTACGTGTTCACCGGCTTCGATCTACTCACCTATGGCGTGGGTGTCAGCTGGTTCATCGTGGGCCTCATCATTGCCGCGGTCATTTCCAAGGGCTTCAAGGAAGTGCCCGATGCCTTTAAGAACCTGGAAGTGTAGGCGGCGTTCCTGCAGATCCAGCAACTTTGCCCGCCGTAGCGCACGGCATCTTTCGAGCCCCCGACAACGTTGGGGGCTCTTCTTGTATACTAGATTCAGCCTCGAAACTCCCATCTATTTCCGATGAGCTGACCAGGGGGGTTCGTTACATTTTCCCAGGTCAAATAAGTAAATAAAATCGGAAATAGATGGGAGTTTCGAGAGAACTCAATACCTCTGGACGCGCGAAATGATGGAATCAGTTTGCTGGTCCTTGCGGAAAGGAAAGGGGAGGATTCCCATGAAGATCGGTTTCATCGGATTAGGAAACATGGCCACGGCCATTATCGGAGGCCTGCTGCGCGAGGACACAGCGCTCAGCAGCGAAGACGGCAACGCAACTGTGATCACCGCCGCCAACATCATCGGCTCGGCCAAGACCGAGGCCACGCGGCAGAAGCGCGCCGAGCAATTCGGCATCGCCGTCACTGCCAGCAACCGCGAAGTTGCCGAAGCGGCCGATGTGCTGGTGCTCGCTGTGAAGCCGCAATTCTTCCCTGAAGTGATCGCCGAGATCCGCGACGCAGTGAGCGAAAACACCCTGGTTATCTCCATCGCCGCCGGTCTCACACTCGAGCGCATCGCGGGCCTTTTCGACCGCAATGTTGCCGCCATGCGGCTCATTCGCTGCATGCCGAACACCCCGGCCCTCGTGAACGCCGGGTGCACCGCCGTCGTACCGGGGCCCGGGGCGACGGAGGCCGACGAAGCTCTCTGCCTACGGCTCATGGAAAGCTTCGGCCGGGCCATCGTCATTCCCGAACGGCTGATGGATGCCGCAAGCGCCACGGCCGGCTCCTCCCCCGCCTTCGTCTTCATGTTCATCGAGGCCCTGGCCGATGGCGCCGTGGCCGCTGGGATGCCCCGCACGCAAGCGTACGAATTCGCCGCGGCGGCCGTCGCCGGGTCGGCCCAACTCGTGCTGGAAACCGGACGCCATCCGGGCGACCTGAAGGATATGGTCTGCTCTCCGGGCGGCACCACCATCGAGGGCGTGCGGGCCTTGGAAGAAGGCGCTTTCCGCGCATCGGTCATGAATGCCATCTCAGCCTGCGTGGAAAAGGCGAAAGCCCTCTAGCCACCGTTCAAGCCGTGCAGACTGCGTGGAATTGCGTAGCAGCCCAGGAACAGTTCGGCTGTGCAGGGTTCGCGCCCGCTTCTCCTTACCTTATCATGAAAGGCCAATCGCGTTACGGAAGGGCTCTCCCGAAGCAGAGCAAGGCGCCCTTTCGAAATGCCTCTTTGCTCCTCGTTGAAAGGTTTTGCCATGAGGAAACATATTCGCACCTCCCTTACCCTGCTTATAGTGGCCCTCGCCGCCGCAAGCTTTATGCTCGTTCTGCCAGGCTGCGCCGGCGGCTCCAACGACTCGCCTGGCAAACCCGATGCCGTGGGCAATCGCTCTGCTGACGGAGCAAGCGAGGCGACCCAGGGCGACGTCGTCAGCACGGCCATGGTTGCCTACGCCAACGGCGATCAGGTGCTTTTCGTCGACCAGGAGACGCAGACTCCCTACATTCCTACGGAAATTGATGATGCGACCATCATCGTCGACGGGCAGCAGACCGACGAAGAGGCCTTGGTGGCGGGCAATATCGTGCAGGTCACGGGCAACGGCATCATGCTGGAAAGCTACCCGGGGCAGTATCCTGGCATCACTAAAGTCGAAGTCATAGAAACCGGCAGCCCCGCCGACGCCGAGCAGTACGCCGACATCGTGGACACCGTGTTCGCGGCGCCCGACCAAAGCCAAGTGCCTGTGGGCAGCCTCAGTTACAAGACGGATCAGGCCGACACCTCCGTCGTTTTGAACCCCTACGAGTTCGATTGGCAGTGGCAAACGGAAGACGGCCAAACCAGCACGTCCCAGGTTGACGGCTCCGCCGCTGATGGAAACGGAACCCTGAACGAAACGATCGTCGATGCGCGCATCCCTAACGCTGTCGATGCATTCGTCGCTTTCTCAGTGAATCCCACGTCATTGGAAATCGAGCGTCAGCCCCTGGTGAAGGGCGAAACCGCCAAGATTGACCCGCAGAGCGATGGCGAGGACGTACCTTGCACCTTGGGCGACGACGGCACTGCGGCCCTGCGCATCGAGCCGAACTACCTCTACGAGGTGAAGGCGACGTTCCCCCAGGGCGAGGCCGAGTACGCGTTCTACACCATAGACTAACTCGTCCCGTTCAAATGACGACGGCCCGGCTGAATTCCCCAAACAGGGGGACAGCCGGGCCGTCGTCGTGCTCACCGAGAAACCGGCGTTAGTCGAGACGCCGTAAGGCCGCTTGGCTCTTGCCGCCGCGTTTGGCCACATAGAGGGCCTCATCAGCTACCTGATATAAGTCATCGAAGGTGACGGAGGTGCGCGTACAGGCCACAGCGCCGATCGAGATAGAAGGCTGCAAGTCTTCGGGCATGTCGGCCGGACGCGGATTGCGCGCATAAATGCCACCGGAGAGCTGGGCGAGCACGCGCTCCAACGCCGGCCCTGGCACGAGGCCTGCAGCGAACACGGCAAACTCGTCACCGCCGAGGCGAGCCACGACATCGTCCTTGCGCATGTTGCGCCCGAGGAACGCGGCAATCTCTTTCAGCACGCGGTCGCCCTCCGGATGGCCGAAGCCATCGTTCACTTGCTTGAAGTTGTCCACATCCACGAGGAAGAGGCTGCAACCGTGCGAGCAATCCTCGCTGGCCAGGGCCTTCTCGATGCGCGCCATAGCCGCCTCACGGTTGAAAACGCCCGTGAGCCCATCCAGCTCGGCCTTCTTCCGCAGCGTGGCCTCGCGCATAACCATATCGTGGGTGTCCAGAAGACGACCCACATGGCGAACGGGACAACCGGCGCCGTTGAACAGCACGAAAGACTGGTAGCGGCACCAGATGGGGTCGCCCTCCGCATTGGGCAGCGAGGTTTCCATATCGATGAAGTCGCCTTGCGCAACGATGTCGCGAATGCGCTCGATGTCGTGCACTTCCAGATCGATAGAGCATTCTTTGTCGCAACGCTTCTGCAAAATGAGGTCGTCCGACTGCGGCTCACGGTTGAACCGCGCCTCGAAATCGCCGAAGATCTCGCCGGTCTGCGCCTGGCAGTCGATATCGAAAATGACGTCGCGCGAGAGCACCGTAAGCATTTCCACTCGCTCTTCGGCCCGTTCCAGTTTGCGCTGATAGCTCATCTTCTCGGTGATGTCGATGATGGTGACGTAGAACCAGGCCTGCCCCTCGTCGTCCACCACGTAGCGGCCGCGGTCATCTACCCACACCTCGGCGCCGTCGGGACGGTTCAGCCGGTAGGTGACTGCGTCAGTGTTGCCACACTTGATTTGAGAGGTTATCTCCTCGGTGACCCGCTGACGATCGTTCGGGTGCACCATGCCGATGAAGCTGTTGCCCGTAATGGAGCAGAACTCTTCGTAGGTGGCGCAGCCGAACAGCTCCAGCACGTCGCGGCTTACGTAGTCGATCGTGCCGCCCTCGTCATCGGCGCGATAGCGAAACAGGCCTCCGGGAATGCGGTCGAGGAACTCCTGGGATACCTCATCTTCAATCGTGCACCCGTCATGAGAACCGAGCTTGCCCTCGGTCACCCGATGAAAGACCGTCATAACCAGCCCCTTACGTACCTCTTACCAATGGGAAGCCGCCAGCCGCGACCCCCACGTCTCATTGCTCCCCCACGATCATACCACCGCTAGCGCATCCGGAAACCCCTTGCTGCAACAACTCCCCCCTCATATGTAATTATTTGCTGCGAGAAGAGGAGCCAGCGGCGCACGCTATCGCCAGCCCACGGCGAGCATCACTGCTTCGAGAAGCGCTGCTATACTGACGACGCAGTATTGACGGGGTACCCCTTACGCGTACCCCTTTCGATAGGAGAACCTTATGCGCTATCTCATCGCCTCCGACATCCACGGCGCGCTACCGGCAGCCGAAGCGCTTACGACTCGCTTTCACGAAGAAGGCGCCGACCGACTGCTGCTGCTTGGCGACCTGCTGTACCACGGGCCGCGCAATCCCCTGCCCGAAGGCTACGCGCCAGCCGAAGTGGCGAAGCTGCTGAACGGATACGCCGACTGCATTACAGCCGTGCGTGGCAACTGCGACGCCGAGGTGGATCAGATGGTGCTGGACTTCCCCTGCCTGGGCGATTACGCGCTGGTGGTGGACGCAGGCACCACGCTGATGCTCACCCATGGGCACCTGGATTTGTCGCGCGTTGTCGCAGGGCTTCCCGCAGGTTCGTTCGTGCTCTCGGGCCACACCCACGTGAAGGGCATCGGGCCGGAAGTGGCACCCGCATTCGTGAAGGACGCCGGGGCCGCAGAATCCGGCAGCAAAGAAGGAGCAGCCGAAGCCTGCCCCGCGCTGTCCGCACAGCCCTCAGTCACCTTCGTCAACCCCGGCAGTATCGGCCACCCCAAAGACGGTTCCGCCAGCTACGCCGTCTGGGACAATGGCACCGTGGAGCTGCGCCCGCTCTTTGGTTGAGAAGGGCTGACCAAGGTCAGCCCCTACAAGCAGAACAGGCCATGGAACCAACGCAACGCCAAGGCAATTTGCCTACGCCATCCATCGACCTCGGGAGAATCTCAGAATCCTGAGATTCATCTTGGAGAAGACGCGTAGCGCAAGCTCTTCCCCTTGCGCACAACACGCAGGTCGTCCTTTTCACCAATTAAGAAATTTCGTAATAGGCAACGCTCTGATCTAAATGGAGCAGATCCATTTAGATCAGCAGTCGTGACCTGTTCTTGGCCAACCTCAAGATTATTTCGAAGTAGCGAACCTTATCAACATCGGTTTGCCGCGCATGCTTTTTAACCTTGTGCCCCCTCTTGTAGACCTTGCGACCCAACATATAAGAGTGATTTCCGCCGCTAATGACGATCGCTGGCTTGTGTATCGAAAGGATGCAGAAAAAACTACCTCTTGGACTCCTTCGCTTCTTGCATGAGCCAGCATAGACCAGCAGCTAAAACAACCGGCATGACTGAACTTTGATCTTCTAACCTTATCTTCCACTCCCTCCGGTTCAAGGTGGTCGGAGGGGGACGTGACTGCCAGCATGCCTTCACAGGCTATTGGCTTTCCGGAGCGAACCCCGTTCTCTTTTCCTGCTCGATGGGGCTAGAGCCCCAAGCGTTCACAGGCTAGCCCCGCATGCCCTGCGGTTGTCTCGACATCATAATGCGCACGGCTTCTTGCCGTATATTCTCCGCTGCGTTTTTATCTCGATCATGAAAGGCGCCGCAATTGGGACAAGTCCAAGATCTATCTCCTAAGCGAATCTCCTGATTCACTATCCCACACTGCGAGCAGCGTTTCGTGGATGGGTAAGAGCGCCCGACTTTAGTAACTGTCCCTCCTTGCTCTTCTGCTTTGTAAGTTAGACAATGGACAAACAATGACCAGCCGTTGTCGAAAACCGCCGACCCAAAGTGAAGCACGCGCGACATCGCAACCATATTGATGTCTTCAATTCCAATGACATCGAAGCGATTGGTTATCTCCCTTGATGCCTTATGTATGTAATCGCGCCGCTGGTCGGCGATTTTTCGATAGATGCGGGCCACCTTCTTTTGTTGCCGTCGATAATTGGCCGAACCTCGACGCTTACGCGACAGTGATTTTTGAGCCCGAGCCAATCGTTCTTGGTTCTTTTTCATTGGGCGAGGATGAGTGGCGGGGAAAGACGTGCTCACAAAGAAAGAAGGCATAGAATAATCGAGACCGATCGATGCAGTACTTTCAATTGCCCCTAGCCTATCTGTATTCTGTTTAGTTTTTAAGGGATCAATCTCCACCAACACCCCCGCATAATAATCTCCGCACCTATCTTGAGAGACGGTCACGCTCTTGATGTGTGCTCCTAGCGGCAATGCCCTATGGATCTTTGCCCTTACCTTTCCCATCTTCGGAAGCTTAATCCAGTTGCGGCCAATCTCAATGTTGTTCTTGATGAGGTTAGTCGTGTACCTTCGCGAGCTACGCTTCCGGGTTTTATGCCTCGGCAGCCCTTTTCTTGGTTGCTGAAAATACGACCGGAAGGCTTCTTCTAAATGCAGCTGAACATTTATGAGAGCCATTGAGTCAACTTCTTTCAAGTAGGGATAGTCCTTTTTATACTGCGCCGGCGTCTGACGACTCATCTTTCGTCCAGCCCGATATTCTTGAAGCTTGTCATCGAGCATCAAGTTCCAGATCTTTCGGCAGCACCCAAACGTCTTCGCGATGAGAAGCGCTTGCTGAGCAGTGGGATAAATGCGGTATTTGAAAGAACGATTCAAATCGATACACCCCTACTCAACTAGAAATTTAGAACATTTGTATTATATCAGATCTCTCTTCGGGAAGGAACCAAAATATGAGTCCCGTAATGCAAAAAGGCCAGAAACCTGATGGTTTCTGGCCTTTTATTTCGATGGTGGTCGGAGGGGGACTCGAACCCTCGGCACGCGGATTTTCAGTCCGCTGCTCTACCAACTGAGCTACCCGACCGGATACGCGAAAACGGTTTCCGTTTCGACGCGAGCATATATTCTAGCGGGTATGCCGCCCAGATGCAAGAACTTTTTTGTCTGAGCCTGAGCCAAGGGGACGGTTCTCCCGGTTCTCCTGACTTACGCGACGAAGGCGACGAGGGTGCCGAGGGCGATGAAAGGGGCGAAGGGCATAGTGCCGGCGAGGAGAGAATCGCGATCCTGCTCGGCGGAAACCTCCCGGATCGCCCCACTTAGGAAAGGCTCGCCGGCGGAAGTCGTTGCAGCGCCCGTGTTGCAATCGCGGCGCCCTCGCCCCATCACTCGGCGACCGAGCTCACGGCCGAGCACGTAGGCGACACTGAGTACGCATGCCGTCAACAGGCAAACGATTCCTCGCTCCAGCCCGAGAAACAGCCCGAGCACGGCCATAAGCTTAATGTCGCCGCCACCAAAAGCCTCCTTGCGCCGGACAAGCTCGTATACCGTCGTCAGAACAAGCAAGCCTCCACCGAGCACCACGGCACCTAGGATGCCGTTTGCAAACGAGATGCCGCCAATTTCCAAGCCCGGGGGTACCAGCACATCGGGCGCAGGCCCAAGGAACTCGGCGCGAAAGCCCAAGCCCATATGTGCTCCCGCAAACCCGAGCACTACGCGCCAAGCCACCCACAGAAGCCCCAGTGCGCCGGCCAGCACATTGGGCACGCGCCGCGACCGCACATCGATAATGGACACGACGGCCAAAAGCCCCAGCACGAGGGCGTACGTGACGAGCGTTATGACGGAAACATACGTCATTAACAACCTTTTCCGTCGCCGAAGATAAGCTCGCGCTCCTCTCCGGTGAGCGCCGCGCGAGCCTGATCGCGCAGGTTGTTCACGCCGATGAAGAACTGGCGCATCATGACCACCACCAGGTAGCGGCCCTTCGGCGTCAGCGTCAGCTCGTCGGCGTTGTCGGTGGCGAAAGCCCCACACGCGCGCATGAAGCCCATTTCCACAGGCAGACCACGTTCCACCGACATACCAAAATCGCGCTCGAACTGGCGCTTATCAAGACGCAGACCGAACAGCTGCATCATGAAGCGGTAGCGCATGCGGTCGCGCAGCGAGAACGTAGTCTTGCCCATCATGGACATATGCCCCGCCTCGATGGCCGTGTTGTACTCGCGCACCGAGAACGTGTTCACGTACAAATTCTCGCCCAGGTAGGTGATGCCACCACTGCCGATGGCCGGGTACTCCTCGTAATCGACCACGTACTCGTCAATCATGGCGCCCTCGCCAGCCGCACCGGTGCCGCGGCGGTTGAACGTCCAGGCGCTGCCCAACTCGAACAGGCCCGGCTGCCCGCCAGGCAAATCTCCCAGCAGCAGATCGCAGATGATCTCGTAGAAGCGGCGCTCGCGGTTGTAGTCAACCTTGCCCACCGTGGCAGCGAGCGAGCGCTGCACCGACGGCGAGGCCATCAGCGGATAGAATGTCGTCTGGCTCGCGCCGGAAGCCACCACCATCTCAATGTCGTGAATGAGCGTGTCCTCGGTTTGCGCCGGGAAGTTGAAGATCATGTCCGCGTTCATCGAGGTGAAGTACGGGCTCGCCTCCTGAATGCGCTCGAGAATCTCCTGACCGCTGCCGTACTTCTCGTAGCGATCCATCTGGCGCAGCAGGTCATCGTCGAAGGACTGCACTCCCACAGAAAGGCGCTGCACGCGTCCTTTCAACTTCTCCAAATACTCGTGGGTGAGGTGATTCGGATTCGTCTCGCTAGAAACTTCCTTGATCGAGAACAGATCGCGAGCCATATCGATGGTTTCGCACAGCTCGTCGATCATGATGGTGGGCGTGCCGCCGCCGATGTAGACGGAATCGAAGTCGTAGCCGAGATCCTTCAGCATGCGCATCTCGCGACGCATGTTCTGGAAGTAGGGCTTCGCGCGATCCTCGCGGAAGGGGAAGCGATTGAAGGAGCAGTAGGGGCACAGACGCTCGCAGAACGGCACATGCATGTACAGCATGTAAGGCTGACCCGGGTTGGGAGAGGGCATGAACGCCTCGTCGCAGGGCTTAAGCTGCAGGTAGTTGGCCGTGCACGCCTCCACCACCTTAGAAAGCATTCGTTCTGAAAGCATATCGTGCGTTCCTTCTTTCTTGGCTGGTTGCCTCGGTTGAGAAGGGCGGATCAAGGTCCGCCCCTACGGAATCTATCCCATGCGCTGAACCTCTAGGCAGCGGCTACTGATCCCAGGCGCTGCGGCCCTGCAAAGCTTTCTTGCCGATATCGTGACGGAACATCTTGCCTTCGAAGTTGATGAGATCGCAGGCCTCGTAGGCACGCTCGCGAGCCTCTTCGAAGCTGTCGCCCTTGGCCACCACGTTCAGCACGCGGCCGCCGTTGGTGAGCAGCTCGCCGTCGTAGTTGCGGCGGGTACCCGCGTGGAAGACCGTCACGCCGGGCAGCTCCTCGGCCTCTTCAATACCCAGAATGACCTTGCCCTTCTCGTAAGCGCCCGGGTACCCCTCACTGGCAAGCACCACGGAAACAGCCCAGTCGTCGGACCACTCCAGCTGCACGTCCTCGGGACGTCCCTCGGCCACGGCGAGCATGACCTCAACCAGATCGCTTTCCAAGCGGGGCAGCACAACCTGCGTCTCGGGGTCGCCGAAGCGCACGTTGAACTCCACGATCTTCGGGCCTTCGGGAGTCAGCATGAAGCCGCCGTACAGCGTGCCGCGGTAGTCGCTGGTAAAGGGAGCGACGGCCGTAGCGGCGGCCGTTTTCTCCATGATGGCCACCATGGCGGCCATTTCCTCGTCGGTGACGATGGGCACCGGCGAGTACACGCCCATGCCGCCGGTATTGGGGCCCAAGTCGCCATCGTAGGCGCGCTTGTGGTCTTGCGCCGGAGCCATGGGGAACGACTGCCCGGCCGTGACGAAGCACAGAAGCGAGCACTCGGGGCCCGTCATGCACTCCTCGATAACCACCGTGGATCCGGCATCGCCGAAGGCGCCGTCGAAGCAGGCGCGCACGGCAGCCTCGGCATCTTCCACAGTTTCGGCCACCACAACGCCCTTGCCCGCCGCCAGACCGTCGGCCTTGATGACGATGGGAGCGCCCTGCTCGCGCACGTAGGCAAGCGCGGCGGCCTCGTCGTCGAAGCGCCCGTAGGCGGCCGTGGGAATGTCGTTGGCTTCCATGAACGCCTTCGAATAGGCCTTGGAGCCTTCCAGCTGAGCACCGTCGGCGTTGGGCCCGAATACCGGGACACCGTCGGCGCGTAGCAGATCGGCCACGCCATCGACCAGCGGCGCCTCGGGGCCGATGACCACAAGCCCGATGTTGCGCTCATGCACGAAGCTCAGCAGCGCCTCGCCGTCGGCGATATCCAGGTCGACGTTCTCGGCGATTTCCGCCGTGCCGCCGTTGCCCGGCGCCACGTACAGCACGTCGGTGTTCGGAGACTTCTGCAGCGCCCACGCGATGGCATGTTCACGCCCACCCGAACCGATCAGCAGAATGTTCACATTCGTTCCTTTCAGTAATTTCTTCTTAGAAATCACAGGTCGTTCGTAACGTCAGTGCTACTTTTCTCGGAAAAGCAGGGGCTGTTGGCGGCGGAGGGGTCCGCGCGGAGTTCCGCAGCGAATGGAACAGTCCAGTGGACTGTTCCACCGAGCGAGGACTGTCTGAGCACGGCGCCCCTCCGCCGCCAACAGCCCCGAACGAGCAGAGAAGCTACTCGTCCCGCAGCCAGGACATCCGAATGATGGTCTGGTCGCGATCAGGCCCGACCGAGATGATGCTCATGGGCACGCCGCACACCTCTTCCAAGTACTCGATGTACTTGCGCGTGTTCTCCGGCAGTTCCTCGTAGGTGCGGCAACCGGTAATGTCCTCGTCTTTCCAGCCGGGCAGTTCCACGTAAATGGGCTTCGCGTGATGCAACACCGATTGCTGCATGGGGAAGTAGTCGTAACGCACGCCGTCGCACTCGTAGGCCACGCACACCTTGATGGTGTCGAAGGCCGAAAGCACATCCAGCTTCGTGAGGGCCACATCGGTGAGGCCGTTCACCTCGGCGGCATAGCGCCCGATGACGGCATCGAACCAGCCGCAGCGGCGCTTGCGACCCGTGGTGACGCCGAACTCATGACCGGCGGCGCACAGAAGCTCGCCGTCCTCCGCATCCTGACCGGTGCCGCCGTTCTCGGGGAACTTCAGCTCTGTGGGGAAGGGGCCCTCGCCCACGCGAGTGACATAGGCCTTCTGGATGCCGAGCACGCGGTCGATGGCCTTGGGGCCGACGCCGGTACCCGTGGAAGCGCCGCCCGCGCAGCAGCTGGAAGACGTCACGAACGGATAGGTGCCATGGTCGATGTCGAGCAGCGTGCCCTGGGCGCCTTCGAAAAGAATGGACTTCCCATCGCCCAGCGCCTCGTTCAGCATATGGGCCGACTCGCACACATAGGGAGCCAGAATACGCGCGTAAGGCAGGTACTCGTCGCAGATCTCCTCCACCGTGTAGGTGTGCAGACCGTAAATCTTCTCCAAGATGGGGTTCTTCTGGGCCAGCGCCGCCTCAAGCTTCAGGCGGAAGATCTTCTCGTCCAGCAAGTCCTGCATGCGGATGCCCTTGCGGCCCATCTTGTCCTGGTAGCAGGGGCCGATGCCGCGCTTGGTGGTGCCGATCTTCTTGTCGCCGAGGCTTTTCTCGTCGGCACCATCGAGATCCTTGTGGTACGGCATGATGAGGTGCGCGTCGTTGGAAATCTTCAGGTTCTTGCAGGAGATGCCCTCGGCCTCGAGCATGGCCATTTCCTTCACGAGCACGCCCGGGTCTACCACGACACCGTTGCCGATGACCGGCACGGCGTTCTCGTACATGACCCCGGAGGGCATCAGATGCAGCGCCAGCTTCTTGTCGCCGTGAATGACGGTGTGGCCGGCGTTATTGCCTCCCTGGAAGCGCACCACGTAATCGTAGTCGCTGGCGATGAGGTCGGTTATCTTACCCTTGCCTTCGTCGCCCCACTGGGCGCCGACGAGCACTGTGCTGGGCATCTTCAAGTCCTTTCGACGTTGGGCGGGGAATGCCCTGAAAACGACATTCCGCAAGGGCTCAGTATACCAGCCGCACAGGCTAATGCTTCGGAATGGAGGGCTTCGTGCTAAGATTTACGGAGTTAAGACGCTTCCGCTTGCGAAGGACCCTACATGACCGACAACCAGCCACCGCGCCGCACGCCCGCTGCGGCAGATCCTCCCCTGGGCACGCCCGAGGGCGATCGGGCCTTCGTAAGGCGCACGGCACTGCGACGCCTGCAGCGCAACCGGCGCATCTTCAGCATCGTTGTGGGGATTCTGCTCGTGCTGTCCTTCGTGGTCTTTCTGGTGACTGAGTTCATGCAGCCACACCCGTTTAATCTATAAGTTGATCACCGTCGCCGGACGTCCTGATTGCTTCGCGGCCTTCTTCAAGGCCCTCGCGACCCCTTCGTGACAGGTGAAGAGAATGACCTGGCGCTCCTCCGACAGCTCCACCAAAGCACGGGCCGCCCCCAGCCGGCGCTGCTCGTCGAAATTCACGAGAATGTCGTCGGCGAGAATGGGAATGGCCCGCCCCACGTTATCGGCGCAGGTGAGCAGCGCAATGCGCAGGGCCAGATACAGTTGCTGGCACGTGCCGAGGGACAAGTGCACCGGCTGGCGCGTGCGTCCGAGGGCGTCAGCTACCTCCAGAGTGCCCTCGCGCGTAAGGCTCACGCGAGTCCACCGCCCTTCGGTCATGAGGGACAGCAACCGGCTCGCCCGCAGATACACCTCCGGCTGGCGCTTCGATTCCCAGGTGGCAATGGCCGCCTCCAGCATGTGCTTGGCTAGAAGCAATCGCGCGAAATCGGTGCGCGCCTCTTCCAGACGCGTGGTCACTTCCTGCACCTCAATCTTGATGCGATCGAAGTCGCGCTCCGTTTCGGCTTGGGCGAGGACGGCGGCCAATTCCCCTGCTCGCTGGTTCATGGACTCCAACGCCTCAATGAGCCCCGTGCGCTGGCGAACGCGCCGCTCGAGTTCCTCCTCGACATCGCCTACCCCGCTTTCAGGCGACAATCCGGCGCGCTGAAGCGCCGCCGCTCGTTCAGAGGCGATTTCCTGAAGGCGATGCTCGGCATCCACTCGCCGAGCCGCTGCCGCTTGCTGGCGCTGGCGACACAGCGCCATGGCCTGTCGCGCCTCGCGGGCCTCGTCAAGAAGTGCCCGGGCCTGGCGCACCGACCCTTGGGCCTCGCCCAGCCCTTCCTCATCCAGCGCCTCGCGTACCTGCGCAGACACCGATTCCTCCTCAGCCTGGCACGCTTCAAGTTTCTTCTTATCCTGGATCATCACCCAATGGGCGTCGTCGAAACGGGCCTTGCGGGCGCCTTCCTCCTTGTTAGGCCGGAACAACAGGGCGAAGCCGCCGGTGGCCATAAGCGCCGCGAAGACGGAGAGGAGAAACCCGATAGCCATATAGCTGAGGGCACCGCGGGCGCGGCCCTCGATGAAAAGAGGGACGCCCAGAAGAAACAGCACCGCGGGAATGACCACGCAGAATGCCACCTGAATGCGCCTCTTCGATCGCTCGCTGCGGCGATCGGCCTCATCGTCGGCCGTTTCCTGCAGCGCCTCGTACACCGCCACGGAAGACGTGTAGTTCGCGCGAGCCACCTCCACGGCATGGGCCTGCCGCGATTGGCGGGTCGCGAGGTTTTCCAAGCGGTCGCGCAAGGCCCGCTCGTCGGAGGCCGTCAGACGGGCGAGGCGGCGCCCGCAGGAGCGCTCGTGAAGTTCGTAGTTGTTGGCTGCCTCTTCCTCGCTCTTGGCCAGCCGGGCGATATCCCCCTTAAGCTTGTCGCGTTCGGCATCCAGAGCCGCCAGAGAACTTTTGGCCATGGTGAGCGCCTCAATCATGCGGTTGGCCTCTTCCACCCGCTCTCCCATGGCGGCGCGCTCGGGCTCCAGCTCGTGCAGCTCGCGATCTTGGGCGCGATAGGCATCGGCGACGTCAGCCGCGCTTTGCTGCTCGGCACGCAGGGCGTTGCGCCGGGCCAGAAGCTGGGGGATCGACTGCTCGGCCGAGGCGGCGCGGGAGGTGAATGCCGCCAAGCGCTCGTTCACATGAGCGAGGGCGTGGGCCGGCGACGAGCCTGTGCCCGAACCGGCCGTCAGCAACTTCGCCGTCGTGTCCGTCGTGTTGCGCAGCGAGCGCAATTCATCGCTGTTCAGGGAAAACATCGTGCGATAGGTGTCCTTGTCGATGTCTTCCACCAGGAAGGTGTCTCCCTGCAGGCCGTCGGCATTGCGGGCGCGGGAAAGCACGAACGTCTCCTCGTCTTCCCTCGCGCTCGCGCTCGCGTCCGCCCCCGCCGACCGCGCGAAAAGCAGTGAGCCCGCTCGCTCGGCTCCCTCGGGCTTGTAGGTGTTCCGGTTTCCCCGAGCCTCTTCCCAACCGAACAGCACGCCGCCCACAAAGGAGGCCACCGTCGTCTTGCCCGCCTCGTTGGCGCCCAGGACAATGTTCATACGATTGCTGAAGGGCCCGACCACCGTATCGTGAAAGCGGCCGAAGCGCTCCAAGTGAATAGAGCGAAGGTAGATGCGCGGCTCGGTCATCGGTCGTCGCCCCCCTGCAGCAGCAAGTCGAGCACAAGCCGGGCAGCCTCGTCCGTGAGCTGACGCGCCTTCTTCTCGGAAAGCGCCGCCGTAAGGGGAACGTTGCGCGCGAGGTATTCTTCCTGTAAATAGTCGATCTGCCCTTCGACATCCTCGGAGAGCCGATCAACGGTGCGAAGAAACACCGCTGGGAACAGCCCTTCGGCGCGCAACGCCTCTTCGTCGATGGGAGCCGTTGTCTCGTCGATGAGACTATCGCAGTAGAATTCCGAGTACGCATCGTTCAAAGAGGCGCGCACCTCTTCCAACACCCCGGGGCGGCCGAGCACCTCGTGAAGGGAAGTCGCTCCGGTGAGAATGATGCGCGACACCATCATCTCGCAGGAGGCGTCGCCGTTGACCGCGAACAGCTCCCGCATGGTTTTGGACACCAGGGCCGGGATGTTCGTGCAATCGGAGACGTCGATGCGAACCTTTTCCCACACCACCGAGGCCGTGGGAATGAAGCTCACCTTCGGCGGCGCGTCAACCGCCAGCGTGACGAGGTTGACACCGCGCGGACCCGTTTCGCGCACATCGCGCCCTTGAATGCAGCCGGAAAACGCAATGCGCGGCGCACGCTCGTCGTTGACCCACCGCTTGTGAATGTGGCCGAGCGCCCAGTAGTCGAACCCAGCGCGCAGCAACGCCACGGGGTCGGTGGGAGCCTTCACGGGGTCGAGCGTAAGCCCGGTGTGCAGCACGCCCACCGCAAAAGGCGCCTCGGCGGCGCGCGGGCCCAACGCCTGAATGGCGGCGGCGCGGGTGATACCCTCGGCGATGTTCTCGTTGGGCGACCACACCTTGTTCGGGTAGCCGCGGCCTCCGATGACCGCAAGGGGACGCCCGTCGCGCTCATACAGGGTGAAATCGGGACGATCGGCGGCGAGCATCGTGGCGGACGGGGGCAACGCGAAGAAATCCTGCTGCCAAAGACTCAGCGGATCGTGGTTGCCGGTGCACAGGTAGGAAGGAATGCCCTCCGCGTCTAAGCGGTTCAGCCCATCGAAGAAACGCAGGTAGTCGCGATAGGACGCGCGAACCGAATCGAAGATGTCGCCGGAAACGACCACGAAATCAACCTTGCGCGACACAGCTGCTTCCACCACGCGATCCCAAGCGCCGGGGATGGCGTCAACCAAACGGCGCGCCCATTCGTCGGACAGCGCCCGCAGGCCGCGAAACGGCGCGCCGATGTGCAGGTCGGCAGCGTGGATGAATGTCAGCGTTTCCGGCACGAACAGACCCTAGAAGCTGCCCACACGGGAGTCGTCGATGAAGTCCATAAACTTCGTGAACTCGGGGTTGAAGGCCAAGTCGATGTCGCGGGTGGCACCGTTGCGGTGCTTCGCGACGATGAGCTTGGCCATGCCCAAATCGGGGCGCGATTCGCTTTCCGCCTCGATTTCGTTCATAGAGCGGTCGATAAACATGACGATATCGGCGTCCTGCTCGATGGCGCCGGAGTCGCGCAGGTCGGAAAGCATGGGGCGCTTGTCCTTGCCGCGTTGTTCGATGGCGCGGGACAGCTGCGAAAGGGCGAGCACCGGCATGTTCATTTCCTTGGCGAGGATCTTGAGTCCGCGGGAAATTTCGCTCACCTGGTCGTTGGTGGATTTGTTGGCCGTCATGGGGCCCGGCTGCATGAGCTGCAGGTAGTCCACGATGATAAGACCTTTTTGGCCCTCTTTCAGGCCATGCAGCTCGCGGCGCCCCTTGGCGCGGGCCTCCAACACCGAAAGGCCCGGGGTGTCGTCGATGAACATGTCCAGCTGGGAGAGCTTGCCCGAGGCTTCGGCCAAAGCGCCCCAGTCGCCCTCGGCAATAAATCCGCTGCGCAGCTTCGAGAGATTCACGCGGGCCTCGGAGCACAGGATACGCTGAACCAGCTGCTCGGCGCCCATCTCCAACGAGAAGAACGCCACAGCGGCGCCGGCTTTCGCCGCGTTGGTGGCCAGATTCAACGCGAAGGAGGTTTTGCCAACACCGGGGCGGGCCGCCAGAATAACCAGATCGCCGCCGCGGAACCCGTGAAAGAGTTCGTCAACGTCCTTGAAGCCCGTGGGGACGCCGGCCATCTTGTCCTTCTGATTGGCGAGACGGGAAATCTCCTCGTAGGCGTCGCTTACCAACTCATCCATCTTGCGGAACGACGAGCTGACGCGTTTCTCGGTTACGTTGAAGAGCGTCTTCTCCGCCTCTTCCACCACCTGATCCAGATCATCGGGCGCGTCATAGGCCAGGGCATTAATCTGCGTGGCGGCGAACACGAGCTCGCGCAAAATGGACTGCCGTTTGACGATATCGACATGGCGCTCCCAGCTGGTGAGAGAGAAGGTGTTGTCGGCCAGCTCGGCCAGATAGGCGCGGCCGCCCACGGCCTCCAGCTGCCCCGTGGACTTCAAGGTGTCGGCGAGAGCGATGGGATCAACGGGGATATGGCGGTTCGTGAGGCTGATGATAGCCTCGAAGATGATGCGATGGGCCGGACGGAAGAAGTTTTCCGGACGCAGCCGCATGACCGCCTCTTCGGTCACCTCCCCGTTGAGCAGGCAGGCGGCGAGCACCGATTGCTCGGCCTCGATGTTCTGAGGCAACTGCGCGCGGGGCGCAAGTCCGGGCGTATTGTTGGCATCCATGGGAGGCTGAGGCTGGTAGGGCATGAAACATCCTTCGCGTCGTCGGTGCGCCTATTGTATCGCGTTTCTTCCCGCGAACGCCGGAACTCGGCTTACCGCCACTGTTTCACGGGAAACAGGCTCATTATAGAAAATGGCCCCTCCGAAGAGGGGCCATCAAAGGGTCTCGCAAGACGAGGACTACTCCTCGGTCTCGGTCACCTCAACCTCGACGGTGCCGTCGGCGGCAACTTCGCCGTCAACTTCAACCATCTCGTCGGCCGGAGTCTCGGCGATATCGATAGCCTCTTCGATAGCGTCGATGGCCTCTTCGGCCTCGGACTCGCCAGCAACGATCACGGTCACCGTGCCCTTGATGTCGCGGTACAGCGACACGGGCACCTGGTAGGTACCGGTCATCTTGATGGGCTTGCCCAGTTCCACACGACGACGATCGATCTCGATGTCGAGCTGCTCGGCGATGGCGTCGGCCACCAGAGGAGCAGTGACGGAACCGAAGAGCACGCCCTCCTCGCCCACCTGGGCGATAACGCGCACCGTAGCGTCGTTCAGCTTCTCGGCCAGAGCGTTGGCATCGGCAATACGAGTCTCCTCGCGCTTGGCGATGTTCTTCTTGCGCTCCTCAAGCTGCTTCAGGTTGCCCGGAGTAGCCTTCACGGCGTAGCCCTGGGTCAGCAGGAAGTTGTTGGCAAAGCCGCGGTTGACGTCGATGACGTCGCCCTCGCCGCCTTTGCCCTGGAGTTCCTTCAGAAGAATAACTTTCATGGTTCTCCTCCCTTCGCCTAGCGGTTGCGGCGATCGCCACGGCCGCTGACAGCGGGAACGGCATAGGGCATGAGAGCCATGACGCGGGCGCGCTTAACAGCTTCCGCGATGTCGCGCTGGTGCTGGGTGCAGGCACCGGTCACGCGACGGGGCTTGATCTTGCCACGATCGGTAACGTACTTGCGCAGCATTTGAGTATCTTTGTAATCGATATACTCCACGTCGTCCTTGCAGAACTGGCAATACTTACGACGAGGCTGCTTAGCGTAATCGGCCATATTAACCTCTTTCGTTTCGCTTAAAACGGAATGTCATCATCGTACACGGAAGAGGAAGCGTCGATAACCGGAGCAGCGGGCATGGGCGCGGATGCCGGAGCCGGTGCGGGCATGGGAGCCGGAGCACTATAGGCCGGAGTCGCCGGAGCATAGCCCTGGTTGCCGCCGAAATCGCCGCCGTAGGACTGAGCGCCGCCGCCGTTGCGGCTCGACATGAATTCGAGCTCGTCAACGATGACTTCGAGCTTGCTGCGCTTCTGACCATCGCGCTCCCACTGGCTCCAGCGAAGCTTGCCCTCGATGGCCACCTTGGTGCCCTTGGACAAGTACTGGTGCAGGCTGCGAGCCCTATTGCCGAACATGGTGCAGTCAACGAAGTTCGGATAATCCTCCCACTCGTTGGTCTGAGGGTTACGACGACGGTCGTTCACGGCCACGCCGAAACTCATGACGTCCATACCGGACTGGGTGCTGCGCAGCTCGGGGTCGCGGGTCAGATTGCCGCTGATGATCACTCGATTAATGCTCATTTCTACCTCTTCTCATGGTGAGCGCTTAAGAACGCTCAGTTTCCAACTAGTCGCGATCGGTGCGGGCGACGATCATGTGACGCACAACGGCATCGTTGATGCGCAGCACGCGATCGAGCTCGGCAATGCTCTGCGGGTCAGTATGGAAATCGATGAGAGTGTAGTCGCCATCAGACAGACCGTTGATCTCATAAGCGAGTTTACGCTTGCCCCAATTGTCGACGTTGTCCACCACGCCCTGGGCGTCGGTGATCGTCGTCTCGATACGCTTCATAACGCCAGCGCGCGTCTCGTCGTCAATCGTCGGAGCAACAATAAACAGCAGTTCATATGCCTTCATCAGCTCACCTCCTTTGGACTTTACGGCTCCGGGCTGGTGAAGGCACACACCGGAGCAGGAATAGCCTTGCTATCTTAGCAGAGCTTTCCCCGCTGCGGTTGAACCTGCATTTCTCCATCACGGTAAGCACACATTGCCTCGGTCGCTGGGGCCATGGTAAACCAAGCGAACCGTAAAAATGACGCGGGAATGTCCCGTTTCGTTCCTCGCGCCGACCGTATGGGCGTCGCAAAAAAAGGCGGAGCCGAAGCTCCGCCGTTCACATCATGGCGCCCCCGAGAGGACTCGAACCTCCGACGCACGGTTTAGGAAACCGACGCTCTATCCGCTGAGCTACGGGGGCGGATACCTGGATTTCGTCGCTAGATATGCTTGAGCACTTCCATGACAAAATCGCTGTTCAAGGCTAACATGTCGTTGTCGATGTTTTCAATGACATCGTCCTCTTCGGCGAAGAATGCCGGTTTCCTGCCATCCATGCCCGCCAAATGCAGGGCCTGCTGGCCGTGCTTCAAGGCGTAGGCCGATGCGCTGTTGCGCCATTCCATCGTAGCCTCGGGCACTTTCAACCCGGTGGCCTGACCGGCCTTGCGAACCAAACGTTTCATACGGCTCGAGGCCTTCTTGGGAACATAGGTGCCCTCTTTGTCGATCAGCGTTAGCTCGCCGGCCCCCAACGCCTCCAGCTCCACGATAAGCGCGCCCTTGAGCTCAACCTCATGAGCAGCCATAAACGCTTTCATGCCGCCATTGCCGGCAAGTTCGGATCCGAGCGCCACGAACCACACTTCCATATCGATGCGGTCGCTGTGGAACTGCTCGATCTGCTCGATTTCCGGCGTCGGCTCAAAGACGAAATCGGCGGGCAGCCCTTCACCGAACACACTGGACGGATCGGCGGCACTTGTCTGGTTTTCTTCGCCTTCGGACTCATCGTCAAATTGATCGCGGGAGAACGCCCCACCCTCGAAATGGCGGCCGCGGCGATGGGAAGAGCGAGGTGCATCGAAGCCGTCCTCGGCAAAATCGTCGTCAAATTCGGGAGAAAACGCTGTCGTTGCGTCGGCATCCAAATACTCCTCGTCGTAAGCCTGGATATCGCCTTCTTCGCGGAAACTCTCCCAGCCGCCGCGCGCTGCTCCAACTTCGCGGGCATCGAAGCTCTCCTCGACATCGAGCCATTCCTGCGGACTGGATGCTTCCTCACGCTTCTTGCGGCGGAATTTACCGAAGATACCGCCGAAGCGGCTCTTGGGCATCTCCACATAACCAGGACCAGCCATGGCTCCCGTCTCGGTGATCTGCTCCACATAAGCAGAATCATCAACATCTTCGACATACATATCGTTCTCGGAGGCATTCTCCAAAAGCTCATCGCCGATAGGCGCGGCCGCTCCCGTCGCCCCCATAGAAGAAAACGTGCCCGCAAGACTGATGCTGCCGGAAAGCGCTGGATCAGTCGTCGTTGTCGTCCTTCCCAAAGACGGCAGCGCGTCGAGCAGCGCCGCTTCCCGCGTGCCTGAAACAGTCGGCGACGGCTCGGGCGTCGTCACCGAGGGGATGACGGCGCTCAAGTCATGCACGCGACCATCATGCTCGGGGCGATATTCTGAAAGAGGAGCGGCTTGCTGGCAATCATCCATGGAGATGCGCGGAAGCTCTTGGGAGATGCCGATATTGGGCAGCGTAATAGCACGGCGCCGGCGGGGGGCAGCGGCCGGAGCTGGAGCCGGATTCTCGGCCACTTCTCCCACCGAGGGCACCACCACGCGCTGCCCGCCCGCCGGCGCAGCAGGAGCACCAGGCGTCGAAAGATCAATGGGAGGAACCGCCACAGTGGCGCCCGTCAACGGACGCTGGCCATCTCGCACCGTCACATCGGGGTCATCGGTCGGCTGGGGCACAACAGGTACAGCCGGTACAGCAGGCACGACAGGCTTCGAGGCAGACGTCCCGGCTTCCGAAGAGGCCGGCTCGGATGCGATGGCGGGAATGTCGGCCAACATCGCGGAGACCGTGTTGTTCGAAGGAGACGGCAATTGATCGGCCTCAACTGCCGGCACTTCAATGGCTGGCAATACCGGGGCCGCCGAGGGCGATGTCTCTTCATTAACGGCCGATGTAGAAGGCGAAGCAGAAATCTCATCGGAGCTCTCGTCCGCAACCACACTGTCCATAATCTCGGTGGGCGTTGCGCCGGCCGCTGCCGAAGCCGCCTGCACCGAAGCGCGCATAACACGCATACGCTCGGAAAGCTCGTCGAGGTTGCGGCGCTCGTGCTCTTCGCGCGCGTTAATTTCTTCCTCGGCCCGCTCCAAAGCCGTGGCGTAGCGCGACCGCTGCACGGGCTTTTCCTTAGCAGGCTTCTTGGCTTGCTCCTGACCCTTTTTGAACCATTCAGGCACTTGATGCTCAGCAGGCGCCACGTAGGCAGGAGCAGCAACAGGGACGACGGCCGCGGCAGAGGATGGAGCTAAGCTCTCTTCCGGAGAAACCTCCACGGCACCGTTGTCCTCTCCCTTCGCCGGAGATTCATCCTCTGTTGCCACCTCAGCAGACGTTGCAGACATCGGTTTCCCCGACAACGCCGCTACGGCAGCTTTGGCGGCCGCCAGGCGCTCGGCAGCCGACTCCATGGAGGTTCCCAAATCCTCGGAAGTATTCCCCGTATGGTAGACAATCTCCGCACCCTCGGGAACAAGTCCCGCCGACACGGCGGCCGCCTCGCCATGAACCGTTGGCTCGGGCGCATCGGGGAAATCCCGAGCGGCAGCGACGCGAGAGGCGACTTCCAAAAGCACCGCCACTCCTGCGGCGTTGCAGTTTGCGCCCTCGTTGTAGTTCGCGAACTTCTCAAGCAGAAACGACGCAACCGGCAAAACCGCTACCACCATGGCAACAGCCAGAAGGACGTTGAACACCACAAGCACGGTGCCGTCGGAAGCGAGCACCATTCGAATCGCCAAAAGCAGCGGCATGACCACCAGCATCGCCAGCTCAACCCAATAAAGGATGGGGAGCACCGCCGGCATCGCGCCGTTCAAATCGCGTCGCACCTTACCGCTGTCGTAGTTCGCCACCACGATCACCTTGCGTCTCCGACTCGCTCGCGTCGGCGATTTCGCAGGCAGGTAGCGCGCGACGACGTTCTGACTCACACCACGGTTCAAAAGCCGCGAAAGCACCGGCTTATCGAACACCTCAGCAGCTGCCAACGCAGCGCAGATGAGGGACACCACGATGGCGGGAACAGCCAGCGCCCCAACAATCGTTGCCACCAGCGTCACCAATACTGCCACACCACTGCACAGCGTTCGAGGAAGCGAGCTGTCGGGGTTGCACTGGAAGTCTTCCATAGCAGTCGTCAGACCGGCCTCGGCGGAAAACTGCTCACTTATGTAAAGAGCCGCACGCTGTTCTTCCTCAGTACCCGCCGGCCGGGGGCCGATCTCCTGAGACAGATATGCGACATGTTCGTTCAATTCGGCCATGTACGTTGCCTTTCCTCGGTGAAGAGGGTTCTATGGACATAATTATCGTAAGTATACGCCATTACGAGGCCGTTCCGAGATATTCACGAAGAAAGGCATCAGCATTTCCTGCTTTTAGGCGCTCGGCTTCATAGGCGCCCTGGTCGGCCTCGATCTCCTCGTAGAATCGAAGAGCAACGATTTGCTCCGGGTCATCTTCCCCGAGTTTTTGGGCCAAGGCGGCCGCTTCCTCCTCCAACGCGTTATAGCGGCTGTTCTGAGCCTCGAGCTCTTCCTTGTTGCGGGAAAGATAGGCCTCGTCGGCAGCAAGGGCTGCCTGCTGCGATTCTATTCTTTTAGCCACGTAGGCTTTAAAGGCTGCCAAATCAAGACTGGGATAGGCCGCTTCGGCTTGAGAGAAATCCTGCTGAGCCTCTTCCAAAAACGCCAGGGCCTCGTTGCCCTTAGCCTGCGAGGCAAGAATGTTCTCCTTGCTCATCTCTTCAGCCAACGCCGTGGCTTCACGAATAGCCGCATCGGCGTTTATCACGGCATTCCACCCCGATCGGGCTTTGAGGAACGCCTCTGTCGCCATCATCGACTCCTCGATGATACTGACCCCCGCATCCAGCATATTAAGGCGCGAGCGAGCGGCCGTCACCACCTGAGAGGCCGCCTCCTTATCGTCATTGTCGCTCAGCGACGACTGCAGCGTCTCCATGGATGCGATAGAGTCCTCTAACTGGGCTCTCATCGGGGCGATCTCCGCGACAACGGCACGATACCCCTCGTTCAGCGCTTCTGCGGAAGGCGCGGCGTCTCCCGTCGCCGAGGGGGAAAGGCGCTTGGCATCGCACTGCTCAATAACCAGTTCGTCGAAGGGAAGAAGGGATTCATCGCAGCTCTTGATGATGTCGACCTGATCATTCAGGGTATCAAGCAGAGACTTCTGCTGCTCCCTCATCGACATAAGAGCTTGGCCGCCCACCAGCGTGATGACCAAAAGGGCGCACACCACCACGAACACGGGCACGATGCCCCTCATTTTTCTATCAACAGCGGAAGAAGAGGCTGATGGAGATGCGGGAGCTTCGCCAGACAAGACGATGGACTGCCCTTTGACCGGTGTTGGCCGAGGCTTCTTCCCTTTCCCCAATGTGAAAAGAGAAGGGCCGCCCGAGCCTCCCTCGCGCCGATCGCGCTCCTCGGCATCGCGAGCCTCACGGGCGGCATCGAGCACGCTGAAGGAAATCTCGTTGGAAGACCCCTGCGTGCGCCGCTTTATGTGCATCGGATGATGCGCCCTCTTCGCTGCCATAATCAGAATGCTCCCCTAACGGCGCGCTGCTATCTCGTCGACGATCTGAGCCGCCGATAGGAATCGAATATTCTGGCTGGGAAGTGATCTCAGGAACGTCTTGCCGTAGCCCTTCGTAATAAGACGCTTGTCCGCAAGGATCAGAATGCCCCGGTCATCAGCTTTGCGAATAAGACGGCCTGCTGCCTGCTTCGTTTCCAACACCGCCGCTGGCAGGACATAGCGCCGCCAGGCGGCATCGTCACGAGTGGCCCGTTCGCAAGAAAGGGGATCCGTCGGCTTCGAGAAGGGCAATTTCGGTATCACGACGCCCTTCAGCGTGGCGCCCGGCGCGTCGAACCCTTCCCAGAAGCTCTTTAGGGCGAAAAGGGACAAATGCTCGTCGGCGAGGAAGTCATCGCGCAGGCCCTTCACCGACACGCCCCACTTCTGGCACACGACGCGCAAATCGTCTCCCTTCAGAGCCGGCTGCACCTCTTCGAAGCACTTCTCCATTTCGCGGCGATTCGTGAACAGGGTGAGCATCGACCCGTTCTGGGCACGGTGAGCGTCGATGAGCAGGCGCTGCAGAGCACCGAGATAACTCGGATCATTGGGTTCGGGCATATCGTTGACAACATAGACAACCATCTGATTGTCGAAGTCGTAGCTTGAGGCAAGCAGTAGCTCGTCGGCAACGGAAAACTCGCTCTCACTCAGTCCCATGGCCTGGGAGAAGCTGTTGAAGCTGCCGTCAACGGTCAGCGTGGCCGACGCATAAACCACCGAATAGGTCCGCGCATACAAGGTCTCGTTCAGCGTCTCCCCCACCGATACGAGCAAGGCCTCCAGCTTGTTCTGCGGACGATCGGTCTTGCGACTTAAGCTCGCCGCATACACATAGCGCTCGGGACATTGCGTGCAGATGACCTCGACGTTCTGAATGATCTCCTTCAGCTCCATCGCAATGGAGGCAATTTCGCGCTGAATGACGGCGGCGCCTTCAATGTCCTCCAAATAACCCACGAGTTCCTGGCAAACCGTCACCATCTTCTCGGCGCGCTCGGCCATGGCGCGACCAAGACGGGCAATGTTTTGGAAGAGGGAGCCGTGGCGAATCTCGTCATTCAACCAAAGATCCACCGTCTCGTAGCCCTTCGAGCGCTTATTGGTGTCATAGAAGAACAGGTCGGGCAGCGCCTTGCAGAACGCCTGGGCCACTTCGCCGAATTCAGCGCCCGCACGGCGCGCCTTCCCCGTGAGCCCATAGAACAGCGTCGTCGAGGATTCATTGCCCGGCATGACAACGGTGCGCTCCGCCCGCACGAAGACGTTGCGCCGAGATTCCTCGGAAGCTACGCGGCGCGCGAGGGAGAGAATGTCTTCCTCTGCCAACTCAAGGGAAAATGCGCGCCGTGCCTCGCTTTCGGCGCTGTGGGCCTCATCCACCACCCAATAGCGGATGGGCGGGAGCAAGCCTCCGTCGGCGGCAAGATCGCAGAACAGGAGGCTATGGTTGGTAACGACGATATTGGCGGCCTCGGCCTTGCGGCGCGAACCGTGGACGAAGCAGGACGTGCCGAAGAACGGGCATTTGCGACGCAGGCAATCGTGGCTCGTGGTGGTGATCATCCAGCGCGGCAGCGTGCGATAGTCGATCTTCAGGCCGTCGATGTCGTCGTAAGCCGTCTGCTCAATGAAGGAAAGCAAGGCGGCAAGGGCCGGAGCCTGAGGTTTTTGCTCCTTCCCCACGGTGCGCATGCCGGGGCCTTCCACAACGAGGCGCTCCACCTTGTGCAGACAGGGATAGTGGGAGAACCCCTTGAGAGCAGCATAGGTGAGGTCGGCACCGAGCTCCTCCGAAAGAGCGGGAAGCTCATGATAGACCAGTTGGTCGAGGAGAGCGTTCGTCTTAGTAGCTACGCCGACATTAATACCGTTATCTCGGGCAATGATGGCCGCCGGCAAAAGATAGGCCATGGATTTGCCCACGCCTGTTCCTGCCTCCACCATAAGATTGCGCGATCGGGCAAACGCATTGCGCACTGCCTCGGCCATAGCCACTTGCTCGCCGCGCTGCTCGTACTCTTCGTACAGGGAACCTACTACGCCCTCAGCGGTGAACGCTTGGGCCACAGCATCGGCCGTGGGGAGCAAGAGAGATCGCCCTGGATCGGCGGCGATTTCATCGGCATCCACGAGCGGTCTTAGATCGGTTTTTCCTACACGTTCGCGACGCAGGGTGCGCAGCGAGAACGGAGGGGGTTTCTCCTCGCTCGTCTCAACCGCGCGCTCGGCAAAATGCTTGAACACCACAACCGTCGGCCAATCGTTCGGTTCCGCCATAGAGGCGATTTCCCGCAGCAACATAGTCGGCATGGCTTCCACAGCAGCAAGCAGAATACGCAGGAGGGCACAGGTCGCCGCCACATCTTCATCAGCCCGATGCGTTGACCGAGGAGCACCGAAGGCCTTCACGAGATCGATGAGTCGATGGGATTTCATGCAGGGCAGCGCGATGCGGGACAAATCGAGGGAATCGACCCAAGTATTCTCGAGCAGCGGATAGCCCGTCGGATGCTTCGTCGTGAAATTGCGGTCGAACTCGGCATTATGGGCCACGACGACGGCGTCTCCTACGAAAGCGGCCAGATCGGCTAGGGCCTCGGACGCCGAGGGAGCGTCAGCCACATCCTCATCGTGAATATCGGTGAGATGGGCGACATCCTCAGGAATGGGCTTTCCCGGGTTCACGAAGGTAACGAACCAGTCGACGATCTCGCCGTTTTCCACCCGCGCCGCTGCAATCTGCGTCAACTCATCATGGGCGAGAGAGAACCCCGTGGTTTCCGTATCCAAAACAACGACATTATTATCGAACCGGCCGAAATCGCTCTTTTGGGCCCGTTCGGGCAGCGACTCGTAGCGCGCGATAACATCCGACGGCGTTCCGTCGCTGATAAAGTTCTTCAGCTGTCTTTCGAGGGGGGTGGTGTCACGTGACATAGCGCAGCCTATCTTTCGCGGCGCCCTTGGTGGTGAAAAAAAGGAACCTCGGCCTAGCGAGTGTTCCCTGATTCATCGGGCTCGGTTATGGTGTTCTCGACAACTCACGGTATTGTATCAGCCAGGGCGGAGAGAATATTCATGGAACGGTATTTCGGTACATATCAAACATTTCGAACGGTCTCAAAGAAAGATGCGGCGCTGCTTATGGGTTCCAACACCCTTGTGGGAGACCGATACCGCATCAATCTCACTATGGACGAGGGTGTCCATCGCGCGTGGCTTATCAACAAGTTCAACGAAACTATCGGTTACTTCGACGACGGCTTCTCGCGCGAACTGAGCCTTTTTGCAGCGGAAGGTCTGGAGCTCGTGGGAATCCTCTCCTTGGTCGCCTTCACGGAAACACCTGAGCCAGGTGAATATTGGGGACAGGCCGCAGTTATCGGGTACAGCCCCCATTACGCAGAGGAATTCAATCGGTTCATCGACGGCGTCTGCGGGCTTATCGGTAAGGGCATTCGCCCGAAGCTGGCGTTGAAGGGGCCAGCCGTCGACGAGATCATCAACTCGAACGGCACATGGCTTCCGAGCGAGCGAGAGCCTCTCCCCGAGAAACAACGCGGCATGGCGCTGCTCAAAACGCGACGCGGGTTCATCGACGGCCTCGTGGAGGCTGGACGCACGGGCAATAAAGGCTGCTATATTCTCAGCTGGGCCTTTCTTCTTGCCCTCGTTGCCGCCATCATCATCGGCCTGAAGTCTTGCGGAGTGTTCTAAAACGAGAATACTTGTTTTAGTTATCTAATCTGCAACCGTAGAGGGGTGACCTTGGTCGCCCCTCGGCCGCAAGCGCCTACTCTGCCTCCTCCAAGGCATATTCAATGAGCTTCGTGCACAACTCAGGGAAGCTGATGCCTGCCGCCCGGGCCGCATCGGGAAGAAGCGAAGTCGCCGTCATGCCAGGGATGGTATTGGTCTCCAGAATCCACGGGATGCCATCCTCGTCGAGAATGAAATCGGAACGCGACACGCCACTGCACTGCAACGCCTTATGGGCGCCGACAGCGGCGTCCATTACTTGCTTGGTTTTCTCCTCATCGAGAGGTGCCGGGCAGATATGCTGCGAACCGCCGGGCGCATATTTCGATTCAAAATCATAGAAGTCAGCTTTAGGAACAATCTCGATGACAGGTAAAGCGAAAGGATCCCTGTTTCCCAACACGGCAACCGTGAGCTCGGTACCTTGAATATACTTCTCAACGACAACAAGCTCGTCAATTTCGAACACACGCTCGATGGCATCAGCAATAGCTTCTTCGCCTTCCACGATGTAAATGCCCAAAGCGCTGCCTTCGGTAGCCGGTTTCACGACACAGGTTCCGCCCATAGCCAATGCAAGCTCATGAACGGAATATTCCTCTCCCTTCTTGATATATTGATAGGGAGCGGTAGCAATGCCTTCGCGCTGGTAAAAGAGCTTGGACTGGGCCTTGTTCATCGCCGTCGCGCTTGACCACACACCTGGTCCCGTGTAGGGAAGACCGATCGTTTCCAGAAATCCCTGGAGCACGCCATCCTCGCCGCCTTTTCCGTGAAGACAGAGAAAAGCAACGTCGAAGGGCTCCTCAATGAGCTTTTTCAAATGATCCTTCTTCGCCGGATCCAACTCCTGAACAATAAACCCCGCTTCACGAAGCGCCTCCCCGGCACCTTTGCCTGATGCAAGGGAAATTTCGCGTTCCCCACTGGTTCCTCCAGCTAAGAGGGCGACGCGGCATTTTGCGGGTTCAACTACTGCTGCCATGGAGCATTCCTTCCAGACGGTAAATCTCTGGAGGCAGTATATCAGAGCAACGCCACCGTCTATAATGAACCTATGAATAACGAACTGATAAAGCTTACAGAAGCCGAACTCGAGGATCTTGTTACCTCGTGGGGATACCCGCGCTTTCGCGCAAAACAGATTCACGAGTGGGTTCACCGCCATCATGCAGCTTCCTTCGATGCCATGTCCAACCTTCCGAAAGACCTCAGGGCGAAACTTTCTGAGTTTTTTCCGTTGGAGATGGTAAAAATTTTTGACCGACAAGTTTCCTTAGATGGGACACGCAAATATGTTATGACCCTGGCCGACGGCTCATTAGTTGAGACGGTGGGCATGCCCGTCTACCATCGAGACGGCTCCCTTGATCGGCTATCAGTATGCGTTTCCTCGCAAGTAGGATGCCCTATGGCCTGTCAGTTCTGTGCAACTGGCCGCGAAGGCCTTACACGGAATCTCACGGCTGCAGAAATCATCTCCCAAGTGGCTCTCGTCCAAGAGGATTTCCAAGAAAGGGTAAGCAATGTCGTTGTTATGGGTCAAGGGGAGCCTTTCCTTAACTACGATGAAGTTCTTGCTGCGTTGCGCATCCTAAACAGCAGGGACGATTTCAATATCGGAGCAAGACACATCACGCTCTCTACCTGCGGCATTATAGATGGGATCGATTGTCTCTCCCAAGAGCCAGAACAATTCACGCTCGCCGTGTCTCTTCATTCGGCTCTACAGGAGAAGCGTGATCAGCTTATGCCGAAAGTGGCAAAGCAACCTCTTTCGGATCTTAAAAAGGCTATGGAGAGATACACCCAGTCGACCAACCGTCGTGTCTCCTTCGAGTATCTTCTCATCAAGGATGTCAACGATTCAGAAGAAGATCTTCAAGCACTTCTCGACTTCTGCGATGGGCTACTCTGCCATGTCAACCTTCTCCCGGTGAACACCGTAGAAGGATCTCCTCTACAAGCCGCCTCACCAGCAACTGCAAAGCATTGGGTCGAGACACTGACCCACCATGGCGTGGAAACGAGTTTCCGAAAATCCCGCGGAGCTGATATCGACGGAGCATGTGGTCAGTTAAAAAACAAGTTAGCGCGAGGAGCCCTTCGTTAACTTGTCTTTCTCTTCTCATGTTTCACGTGAAACAAAAGCAACTAATGTCATGCTATGTAAAGTATTTTCCCTTACCTCACACTAGGGTCTATAACGACTTCTTTCAACAAAAGAAAAGAGTCTGTTTCACGTGAAACAGACTCTTTTCTTAGTCATTAAATGCTATTGGAAGTTACTCACCAACAAGCTCGCTAAAGAGTCGTCGCAAATCTTCCTCATCCTTAAATTCAATCTCAATCTTATTCTTCCCTTTGGACGATTTTACACGCACGTTAGTCTTCAATGTCTCGCGCAAGGTCTTCGCCACAGACTTGTAAACCGCAGGCATCGGTTCACGGGGAGCCGATGCAGAGCTGTCCTTTTTGCCTGACATAAGGCGAGCAAGGTTCTCCGCTTCGCGCACATTTAAACCATTATCGATAATCTTCTGAGTCAAGGAAAGACGACCTTCAGCTGTGGGCACTGAAAGAATGGCACGAGCATGGCCCGCCGTGATCTTTTCCTCAAACAGAAGCTGCTGAGCCTCCTCAGGAAGATCAAGAAGTCGAAGTGCATTGGCGACAGTCGAACGACCCTTGGAAACTGCCTGCGCCACTTCCGCCTGGGTCATCGAGCGCCGCTCCATCAACCGACGGTATCCGTACGCTTCTTCTATCGGGTTCAAATCAGAGCGCTGGATATTCTCAATCAACGCAAGCTCGAGGGCTTGGTCATCATCAACCTCTTTTATACGAACGGGAACCTTCTTAAGACCAGCAGCCTTTGAGGCTTGCCAGCGGCGCTCACCGGCGATAATCTGATAAGTGCCATCGGCTATTCGTCTTACAAGAATAGGTTGAAGCAGACCATCTTTTTCAATAGAAGCAGCGAGTTCTTCTATTTCCTCTTTTTTAAATTGGGTTCTCGGCTGATCGGGATTAGGAGCGATTCTATCAATCCCCACCTCATCAGTTTCCCGTACAGGAACCTCATCAATCCTTGATTCCTCAATAATAGCTTCTCGCACAATGGGCTCAGAGACCTTTACTGGTTCTTCCTCAAGCTCAACCATCGTCCGTACGGGCCACGTGGAAACAGGGGCCTCTCGCGCTGCCTCTTCATCTACTTCAATTGTCACTCTCTGGCGCTCAGGCGCAGGGGAAACAGGGGCAGGTGATTCATAGGAACCGGGGAGGAGGGAACCCAGACCTCGACCGAGTCCTCCACGACGTTCGGGCTTAGCCACGAGCAATCACTTCCTTCGCTAATTCAATATAGGAAAGAGCGCCTCTTCCCTTGGGATCATATTGGGTAATCGGCTGCCCAAAACTCGGAGCTTCCGACAATTTAACCGTGCGAGGAATAGGCGTGGCAAACACCAAGCGCCCAAAATACTCACGCACTTCATCGACAACCTGCTTCGAGAGCGTTGTACGGCTATCGTACATAGTAAGAAGAATGCCGTAGATATCCAGAGTAGGATTAAGGCGGGATTTGACACGCTTCATTGATTCGAGAAGTTTTGTCACACCTTCCAAAGCATAGAACTCGCATTGGATAGGAATAAGCAATTTATCGGCCGCTACGAGAGCATTGACTGTTAAAAGACCCAAAGAAGGCGGGCAGTCGATGAGAATGAAATCATATTTGCCCCTCATACCGCCCACAGCATCCTTGAGGCGATTCTCCCGCGCCATTTCCGAGACCAGCTCAACTTCCGCTCCCGCGAGATTAATCGTAGCAGGAGCAATGTCTAACCCCTCGGCGATATCAGGAATAATTACCTCTTCAAGAGGAACATCATTAAGGAGAACATCGTAGATACACTGCTGTATGAGACTCTTCTCAACGCCAAGGCCACTGGAGCAATTTCCCTGAGGGTCAAGATCGACAAGAAGCACCTGTTTGCCCATCTCTCCCAGTGCAGCTCCAAGGTTGATTGCCGTTGTCGACTTCCCTACGCCACCTTTTTGGTTAATGATGGCGATGATCTTCGTCTGTCCGACAACATGACGCACCGGCGCCTTGTCTTTATAGCTCTTCAAAGGTTCTTGAGGAATCACAGGAGCTGCGTAATCCTCAACCTCCCTGACAACCACTTCAATATTTTCAGGATCGTCAACGAATTCCTCTTCAGCGACTACCACTTCTTGTTCCTGAGTCTGAGGTCGATCAACCTCTTCGACAGTCCGGGCTTGTTTTGTGTCTCGTTTAAGACCATCAAAGAATCCCACAGGAACCTCCTTCCTTGATTGGAGCACAGTATATCATCGCCTCAAGCCTGTTCAGGCGATGTTCGACAGAAGGATTCAAATTGATCGTGTTTCACGTGAAACACGATCACATACTATATTCAGCTTCGAGGGCGAAGTGGCTGTTTCTGAGCCAAGCCAATTCTTCGAGGGAGCTTGATGCGTGACTTGCCGATTTTCTCAAACACCACAATCGTTCTTGTAGTCTCTCCATCGCTCAAGCAAATCTCACGCTGAGAGATCATTTTCATACCAACAAGGTCTTGCACAGCAAGCGCTTCCTCAAGCTCCTCTGATGATAGCTGGGCCTTATAGCACACTAAGCGACCGCCTTTTTTCAAAAGGGGCGAAGCAAGCTCTATAAGAGAAACGAGCTTAGACAGAGCTCGTGCTGTGAGGACAGCAAATTTCTCCTTGTACTCCAGAGGAAGATCCTCGATGCGCTCGCTTGATGTAGAAATCTGCTCACTCAACGAAAGATCATCGAGGGCAGATTGAACAATAGCCATTTTCTTCTTCACCGAGTCAACGAGAAGTGTCTTTCTTCCTGTTGCAAGCGCAAGAGGAACTCCAGGGAAGCCACCTCCCGAGCCAAGGTCTCCATAGAGACCAGTAGGAGCTTCATTGACCTCTGGCAAACCTACCAGCGAATCCTCTATATGAAGAAGGCGCGCTTGCTCCCCATCAGTAATGCGAGTAAGATTCGTGACCTTATTTGCTTCAAGGATTGAATCAAGATAGCGTTGCATCAAGCTCATCGTCTGATCTTCTGCCATCTCAACTCCTTCCCATAGGCGAACGTGTCCATAATAAAGGAAATGGGACGTGCTTTGCGCGTCCCATCAGCACGTTAAAAGTATCCGAACAGTTTTTACAGAGGAACCACGACTACATGACGGGAAGGGCCCTCTCCTTCAGAAACAGTCTCGACGCGATCATCGTCTCTCAAGGCAATGTGGATAATCCGGCGCTCATAAGGAGTCATCGGGCGCAATCCAACTTTGCGGTGCTGAGAAGCAGCACGATTAGCAGAGCTGTGCGCAATCGACTCGAGTTTCTGGCGCTGGCGGTTCTTGTAGCCCTCAACATCGACAATAACCGGATAACGGAAGCCAATGGTACGTACCGTTATCATCGACATAATGAATTGCAGCGCGTCAAGAGTTTTCCCATGGCGACCAATAAGGACAGCCATATCTTTGCCGCTGATATCAAGAATCAGTTCGCCCTCGTCGCCCTCGTATTCATCAATAGTCACTTCGCCGACATTGAAATACTGGAGAATATCTTGGAGCGCCGCGATAGCAGTGTCGGCAATAGTATCGAGCATCTCGTCCGTCACGATAAGCTCGTCCTCTTCAACAACTTCTTCGGTATTAATGGGGTCTGCAGAAGACTGAGAATCCTCCACCACCTCGTCTTCTACCTCTTCAATCATGTCCTCGAACTCTTCAGTCATTACAGGCTCCTAACCTTAAACACCGCGGTTGAAATGATGCCGCGGAACGTACAAAGGGAGTGTTTCATGTGAAACACTCCCTAAAATCAGTAAGGTCTAGCGCTTTTTCTTGGGACGCTTCTTCTTCTCTTTGCGCGTGACGTTAACCTCTATCGGCTTGACAACGAGAGCTTCTTCCTCCTCTTTACGCCGATCAGCAGCACGGCATCGCGCAAGCGTCAACTGATTCTGACCGATACCGATAAGGGAGGATGCGCCCCAGAACAGCAACACGCCCGCCGGCGAACCCCAGGAAATCCAAAGCATCATAAGAGACATGATCGCGCCCATCATGAGCGTCTGATTTTTCTGCTGGGTGTTTTCGGTTTTCAACTGCTGAAGAACCATCGGAAGGAAGGTGGCACCAGCAAAGATAATCATGAGAATGAGATAGGGAACAAATGTTCCGAATCCCTCGCCGAAGGCCTGGGAGGGCGTCGTGACGAGATTAGGCACCAAGTTGTAGAATGAGTACGTGCCCTCGCCAATGCGATCGCCCATCTCGCGAAGCACCTGGAATAGGGCAATAAAGATCGGCATCTGAAGCAGCATCGGAAGACAACCAGCGAGCGGGTTGAACTTCATCTCCGCGTAGATCTTCTGCATCTCCTGGGATTGACGCGTGGGATCATCGGGGAAACGGTCTTTCAGGGCCTGAATCTTCGGCTGCACCTTCTGCATAGCATAATTGGACTTCGCTTGCTTATGCATGAGGGGCGCGACGATGATACGGAAGATAATCGTGACAATGATGATCGCCAGGCCCCAGTCATGGCAGAAGTTATAGAAGAACTGGATAATGTCGAAGATCCAGTCTTTAAAGATATCCCACATAACTTACCTTTCCAAATGCACCGGCGACTCAGGGAACGGGATCGTACCCACACGGACCGCCAGGGCGGCATCGCAGTATCCTCTTTGCAGTGAGCACGAACCCTTTGCAAAACCCATACCGCTTGAACGCAGTGAGTCCGTACTCAGAACATGTGGGAATGAAGCGGCAAGAGGGGGGAAGGAGGGGTGAAAGAGCCATTCGGTAAAACATAATAAGACCGATAGCGACCAGAGTCGGAATCCTCTTAATGCGTACGAGCAGCTTCTTCAACGGTGTTCTTCCCTTCGCCTTGGGCAAGGCGCTCAGCGACATTTCCGCATGCTTTCAGCACTTTACTATAAGAAGCCCGAGTGAGGCCCGATTTTGCCAGAAATATCACGTCAAAGCCGGCCCACGGCCCACCCATCTCCATGCAGAGTGCTCGCAAGCGGCGTTTGGCGCGGTTCCTCCAAACGGCATTCCCCAACTTCTTCCCCGCAATAAAAGCGACACAACCGGAATGGCCGTGTCGCTCATGATTGCTCTGCTTGTCGTCCTGCGCGCCTACAATAACCGTAAAGTATGGCGTATGAAGACGATGCCCCGTAGAGAAGAGCTGGGAGATTTCAGTGCTGGATTTAATAGTCTGCACCTAAAGATCTCCTAGACGGTGAGACGCTTGCGCCCCTTAGCACGACGGGAAGCGAGAACAGCGCGACCACCCTTGGTAGCCATACGGGCACGGAAGCCATGGCACTTGGCGCGCTTGCGTTTGTTCGGTTGATAGGTGCGTTTCATTGTTTCTTTCCCTTTCATGGTTTAAAGAGTAGCTTTTGAATTATACAACGCAAAAAAAGTACTGTCAACGGGGCGAACAGAAGAATAAGGAAGATGGCTGCGAAGGGGGTTGCGGTAGGGAGGCGAAACCATGAAATACCGGTAACGGCTGTGCAGAACTAAAAAGTCGTTCCCATTGAGGAGGCATTCTAAAAATAGAATCCAAATAGTAGTCTCAATAAGACGAGTGGATTAGTCGATAACTGGCATAGCCGCAGGTGAGGAGCTTGCTGGCGTACTTACTGCTTGGTGAGTTATCGAGCGCGCTTGTGAACCATGCGCTAGCGGCCATCCTCTGCTGTCTCCTGTTGTCGTTGAAAAGTCGTCCTGTTATGCGCAGGTTTTCCCTTCTTATCAAGAGTTTGTGAACAAACTAGTCCAGCTCGCAGATGATCTTCTGCAGCACCTCAATCTCTTCCTGGGTATCGCGATCGGTCTTCAAACGCTCTTCGATGCTTGTTGCCGAGTGGATGGCGGTCGAATGGTCGCGATTGAATTTCTTGCCGATATCGCCGTAGGGGAGGTCGAGCAGTTGCCGGCACAGGTAGATGGCGATCTGTCGCGGTCTCACAATGGATTGGGATCGCTTGGGGCCTACCATGTCGCTATGGCTCACCTTGAAGAAGTTCTCCACTTCCCGCTGGATGTCCTCCACGGTCAAGCTTCGTGACATGCCGCCGGTGAAATGATTGGCTAGAAGCTCGCGTACTTCATCAATGGAGATATCGCTGCGATCGCAGTAGATCATGCGATAGATGACAGTATTCACGGCGCCCTTGAGCTCGCGGATGTTGGATCCGGAGTTCTCGGCGATGTACATTTGAATGTCGTCGGAGAGGGTGAAGTTCCCCAGGCCCTCGCTGCGGCTGAATTCGTCGGTGAAGGATTTGACGATGCCGAGTTTGGTTTCCACTTCCGGCGGCTGGATATCAATGGTGCCGCCGCTGTAGAAGCGAGATTTCAGACGCTCGTCGAATTGGATGTTCTTGGGAGCGCGGTCGGCGGAAAGCACCACCTGCTTGCCCTGGCTGGTCAGCGTGTTGAACAGCTGGAAAAGCATGTTCATGGATTCCTTCTTGCCTTGAAGGTGCTGGACATCATCGAGGAGGAGGATGTCCGCCTGCTCGTAGTAGGCGCGGAAGTTGCGGAAGCTGACCTTCTCCTGATCCTTGATGGCGCCGGCCTCTGAGTACTTCGAGACAAAGTCCTGAGCATCCACATAGACCGTTCGCATCGAGGGCCGCGTTTCCTCGATGTAGTTCTGAATGGCCCTCATGAGGTGGGTTTTCCCCAAGCCGCTCTTCCCGTAAATGAACAGGGGATTAAGGGGAAGCCGTCCGGGGGACTCTGCAACTTCGACGGCCATGGAATAGGCCATGCGGTTCGATTCCCCGATAACGAAGTTCTCGAACGTGAGGGAAGACGAGGGATTCGAAGACCGCTCGGCGACCGGCTCCTGGGAGAGCGGTGCGGGCGCGGGAGGCGCGTAGTGATCGACCATGACGTCCTCTACGAAGGGATGAGCGACCATGCCGGATGGTTCGAAGGCGGCCGCCTGAGACAGGGGAGCACCATAGGCCGGCGGTGGGGGGGCAAATGCCGCGATGGGCTGAGAGGGGAGAGGCTCCATCGTCGTTGCCGCTGGCTGCGCAGGTGCTGGTACCGGCATCGGTTGTGAGGGTGCCGAAAGGGGAGCCGCTGGGGATGGTTGTCCTACGGCAGCGCTTTTGCGCTGCTCTTGAGTAGGATCGACGGCAATGGCCACCGCGAATACGACGCCGGTGAGATCGCGCAGAGCGCGCACGATCACCTCGGTGTAATGCTGCTCGACCCATGTCTTTATAAAGTCGTTGTCGGCGGTGAGCATGAGGAATGAATCGCTCATGGCTTGGGGAACGAGCCGCGAGAAAAAGGCGGAAACCTGGGAGGGGTCGATATCCTGGTAGCTTTTGACTTGGGCGCAAATGCGCGCCCATTGTTCGTTGAGCGTCTCGCTATCCATACATCATCCTTCCGCCGGCGGTTTTGCCGTGGTTCTCCGCTTTCAGGGCAATTCTAGCAAATTGGCAAGGCTTGGGTCTTAGAGACCCTGTGCGATCTGACGGCCGTAAGGGGTGAGGGCCCGCTGCTTCCCGACCATTTCCACCAAACCTGCCTCTCGCAGCCGGTTGAGGGTGGTGTTGGTGGTGGAGGCCGGCGTCTCGGTCAGGTCGCTGAAATCCTTGTTCCGGAGGGTTCCTTCCTTAAGGAGAAGTTTCAGGAATATTCGCTCGCGTTCGGAGAGGGCGGGCGCCGGCATGACGGCGCCCGGGTAACCCGGATACGCCGCTGGTGCCGGTGCTGCTCCGTAGGTCGGATAGGCCGTTGGGGCGGCGCCGTAGGCTCCATAGCTCGGATATCCCTGGTAAGGGGCTCCGTAAGAGGGAGTCGGTACGGGAGCGGGGGCCGCGGGTACCGCGCTGTAGCCTTGCGGCGCGTAGGCGGGTGGGTAGGGAGCCGCTCCTGGTGCGCTGGATGAGCCCACGGAGGAATAGATGCCGGCTGGGTTGGAGGGGTAGGGTTCGGCGCCAGCTGTGAGGGTCGCTCCGTAGGGCTGATGGACCGCGGCGGTTTCCGAAGCGTAGGACGAGCTCGGGGCGTACTCTCCCTTGCTGCCCAGCACGTCGGTTTCGTCCCAGTCGTCCAGGGGATCGTCTTCTTCACGCACCAAACTGACGGTGACGACGGCGCCGGTTCCCAAATTGTCCTCGATGGTAATGGTGCCATGGGACGATTCGAGGTACTCCCGTACAATGGGAAGGCCCGACCCGACGCCCCGAATATAGTTTTTCATCGGCTCGACGGCAGAAGAAAACCCTGGCATTTGGGCCTTTTCTTTCGAGGGGATGCCGGGGCCATGATCGGCGAAGCGGATGGTGTTCCCTTTGTCGAGAATGGAGACCACTACCTCTTTGAAGCGCGCATGGATGAAATTTTCGGAAACCTCCCGAATAACGGTGTAAGGGATGGTCCCCCCTGCACCGTGGGACTGTTCGTAAACCGTGGAGGCGAGCGCCTCGATATAAGCCGCCGTGTCGGCGGGTTTTATCTCCACAACCCGTGGTGCGCTGCGCAGGTCGTCGTAGAGAGCGATGCGCCCCACGGTGTCGACGAAGGAATAGTCGAAGGAAGCCCCCTGGGGAGCTTCGTCGTGAAGAGAAGTATGTTGTTCCATGGTTTCCAAGATCATTCCGTTTTGTTCGTCGTTCAATTCGTTGTTTCAAGAATTTTTCAGGATATTGTAACGTGTTTCATCATTTTACAAGGTATCTACCTGCGCATTTCATAACCAGTGGTGAGTAATTCACTATTTGTTCAGTAAAAGTGGAAAACCGAAATTGAACTACCTGCGATTTTCCGAAGAATTCCGACTTATCAACCAAATATTCAGCAAAAGTGGAAAACTCGGAATTCGAGAATTCCTAACGGCTGTCATTCAAAGAGGAAAAAGTGAAAAACTTTGCCCGAAAACCTTGACAGAGACTCTCGATAACCCTTCTCAGCCGCTTCCTATGCCTTTGAGGAGAAAATTCCCATCAACCACGATCTTGTTCGAACATAGGTGCGTTTAAAGAGAATTACCCTGACATAATTTACAAAATCCCAGCTCAGAGCAATGTTTTTGAAAGGAAAAATCGACGGTGAATTGTTGGCTAAAACTGTCAACCATCTTTACCTTCGATATCCACCCAGTGAAAAGGATGGTTATCCACTGCTTGCGCTGGGAAAAGAGGAAGTTATCCACTTTTTCCACCAGCGGAGCAAGAAAAGGGTGTAAAACTAATCAACCATTAGACAGACAACTCTGCTCGGCCTCTCTGTTTCCCTGTTTTCCGGCGTTATAATACCCGCACGATATCTTCTGTTTCAGCTCAGGCCATTACGAAGAGAGGCATCCCTTGAAATTCAGTATCAATCGCACCGAGCTTGCCTACGCCCTGTCCATTGTCCTCAAAGGGGTTTCCACTCGATCGACGCTCCCTGTCTTGTCTGGCATCCTCATCGAGGCCGCCGGCGACAAAATTATCCTCCAAGCCACCGATTTGGAGCTCTCCATTCAATACTCCGTGGCCGCGCTCGTTGAGGAGGAAGGCCGCACGGTGGTGCCCGGTAAGCTGTTCTCGGAAATTGTGAAGAACCTTCCCGATGCTGCGGTCCATGTCGAGGCCACTGATGAGCAAGCCTTTGTCACCTGCGACACGTCGTCATTCTCTATCCGCGCCTTGAACGCTGAGGATTTCCCCGGTTTTCCCCGTGTGGACGTTCACCAGAAGATAGAAATTCCCTTCCATCAGTTTTCCACTATGGTCAAGCGTGTTTCTCGCGTCGTATCCAAAGATGAGTCTCGCGCTATTCTCACGGGCGTCCTCATCACCCTGGAGGCCGGCGTGCTGCGCATGGTGGCCACCGACTCCTATCGCCTCGCCATCACGGATGCGCCCCTACCGAACTCCTCGGCCGATGAGTTCCATGCGGTCATCTCGGGTAGCTTCCTATCGGAAATCGCGTCTCTGCCGAAAACGGAGTCGCCGGTGTCTCTGGCCTTGGCCGACAATCAGATCGTCGTGACCTGCGAGGACACGGTGTTTATCAACCGCCGCATTGAAGGCAACTTCCCCAATTACAAGCAGTTGCTCCCCGACGGCTACGCTACTCGCGCCACCATCGAGGTGGATAAGCTCGTGGCCAGCGTCCGTCGTGCCTCGTTGCTCGGCTCCACCTCCTCGCCGGTGCGTTTCGATTTGAACAACGCCTCCCAAACGGTGCAGATTTCCGCAGCATCCCAGGATGTGGGCAGCGCTCAGGAGATTATCTCCTGCGCCATCGAGGGCGAAGATGTGGAAATTGCTTTCAACTATGCCTATGTGTTGGATGGTCTTGGATCCATCGCCACCGACGAGGTGTACCTGGAAGTGCAATCGGCTTTGAAGCCGGGCATCTTCCGCGCGCTCGAGCCGGAAAACTTCCTCTACCTCGTCATGCCCGTGCGCATCTCCTAAATGACCCTGCGTATTGAAAGCCTCTCTTTGCGGAATTTCCGCAACTACGAGGATGCGGCTCTAAGCGAGCTTGGGGATATCACCGTACTTGTGGGGGAGAACGCTGTCGGCAAAACGAACCTCATCGAGGCCATCCAGCTGCTTACGGCGCTCACGTCGTTCCGACATGGTACGGCCGATCAGCTGATTCGCCACGGTGAGGAGCATAGTCGCGTATCCATGCAGGCAACTGACGGCAATCGGCGTCTTGATATCGATCTCACGCTTGATGGTCGTACGCGCAAGTATCGGCTCAATGGGAAGGCGAAACGGCCGATCGATTTGAAGGGACTCATTCCGTCGGTCGTTTTTACGCCTGACGACCTCGACTTGGTAAAAGGGCCGAACAGCGGGCGGCGGTCCTCGTTGGACACGTTGGGCGCTCAGGTGAATAAAAGCTACTACACGGTACGGCGTGATTACGAGAAGGTGATTCGTCACAAGAATCGCCTTCTCAAAGAAGAGGCCGATGACGCTCTTGTGGAGGCCATCAATGAGATGGTTGTCACCGTGGGGGCTCAGCTCACGATCTACCGCATCGCGTTGTTCGAGCGGTTGCTCCCTCATCTGATTGCAAAGTACCAGGAGATTTCTCAAGGACGCGATTGCTTGAACGCGGTCTATGTTCCTTCGTGGGGAAAAGGAACGCTGGGGGAAACGGTTGACTCCCTTACCCGCGACGAAGCCCGCGAGGCGTTGGCCCGCGCGCTTCATGAGCGCGCGGAGGAAGAGCGACGCCGCTGCCGGGCAGTGGTGGGGCCCCATAGCGATGAAATTGTATTCACCCTCGATGGGGAAAACGCCTCAATTTACGGAAGCCAGGGGCAGCAGCGCTCCATTGTGCTCTCGTATAAGCTGGCTGAAGCTGCCGCCATCGAGGAGATCATCGACCAGAAGCCGGTGCTCCTTCTTGATGATGTGATGAGCGAGCTGGACGGCCGACGGCGCGATGCGCTGGTAACCGCTATGGAAGGTGGTAGCCAGACCTTTATCACCACAGCGAACATCGATTACTTCAATGAGACCATGCTGAACAAGAGCGATGTTATCCACTTGCCGTTGGTGTGACCCGCCAAAACCGCAGAATCGCCCCATTCGAATCCCTAAAGTATTAACTCTGTGCATTTCTCGCGTGATTTAAGCCCCATTTTCCACACTTCCTGGCAAAGTCTTCACCGAACCGCAACATAGGCCCTCAAACAGCCTCATAACAGCCCTGTTCCGCGACTTTCGGTCGAAATACGATTTCACCATGCTATAATTGACACTCATTCGGCGCCCGCATCTGGGCGCGTTCTTTTGTTCCGAGAGCGAAGGAGTGTCAGTGGCAAACAAACCAGATCACTACGACGGTTCTGACATTCAAGTTCTAGAAGGACTTGAAGCTGTTCGCAAACGCCCGGGCATGTACATCGGCTCCACCGGCCCCCGCGGTTTGCACCACCTGGTCTACGAGGTGGTCGACAACGCTGTGGACGAGGCCCTGGCCGGGTACTGCGATACCATCAAGGTGACCATCCATCCCGACAATTCCATCTCCTGCGATGACAACGGTCGCGGTATTCCCGTGGACAAGCATCCCAAGGAGAAGATTCCCACCGTCGAGGTCGTGCTCACCATTCTGCATGCCGGCGGCAAATTCGGTGGCGAGGGATACAAAGTTTCCGGCGGTCTGCACGGCGTCGGCGTCTCCGTTGTGAATGCCCTTTCCACGAAGGTGGAAGTTCAGGTGCGTCGCGATGGCGTGGAATATGAGATCGACTTCGATCATGGCAAGACCAAGACCAAGCTGCACGAGATTGGCAAGGCAAAGCACACGGGCACCACGGTCACGTTCTGGCCCGACCCCGACATCTTCACCGAGACCACGGTATACGATTACGACACCCTCGCTGCCCGCTTCCGCGAGATGGCCTTCCTAAATCGCGGCTTGAAAATCATCCTCGTCGACGAGCGCATCACCGATGCCGACGGCAACCCCCGTACCGAGGTTTTCCAAGCTATGGGCGGCATCGTCGACTTCGTGAAGTTCTTGAATGACGGCAAGGAAACCCTGAACAAGCCCATCTACTTCGAGGCCGAAAACGCCGACGGCACCGTGGAAGTGGCCCTGCAGTGGTCCAGCTCCTATTCCACGAATTCCGTCATGGCCTTCGCCAACAACATCAACACCCATGAAGGCGGCACGCATATGGATGGCTTCAAGCAGGCTATCACGCGTACCATCAACGATTACGCCCGCTCCAAAGGCTTGTTGAAGGAGAAGGACCCGAATCTCTCCGGCGAGGACGCCCGCGAGGGTTTGGCGGCCATCATCTCCGTGAAGCTGCACGATCCGCAGTTCGAGGGCCAGACGAAGACGAAGCTCGGCAACACCGAGATCCGCCCGCTGGTGCAGAATGCCGTCGCCCAGGGTCTCGGCGAGTACCTCGAGGAGAACCCCACGCCGGCCAAGCGCATCATCGGCAAGGCCACCCAGGCCCTGAAGGCCCGCGAGGCCGCCCGCAAGGCCCGCGAGATGACCCGCCGCAAGAACGTGCTCGATTCGTTCAGCATGCCCGGCAAGCTGGCCGACTGCGCCAGCAAGGACGCCTCGCAGTCCGAAATCTTCATTGTAGAGGGTGATTCTGCAGGTGGTTCGGCCAAGCAGGCCCGCGACCGCAAGTTCCAGGCCATTCTGCCCCTGCGCGGCAAGATTTTGAACGTGGAGCGCGCCGGCCTCCATCGTTCGCTGTCTTCCGACACCATCAGCTCGCTCATTACGGCCATCGGCACCAACATCGGCGAGGACTTCGACGCCGAGAAGGCCCGCTACCATCGCATCATCATCATGACCGATGCCGACGTCGATGGCGCGCACATCCGCTGCCTGTTGCTGACGTTCTTCTACCGCTACATGCCCGAGCTCATCAACCTTGGCTACATCTACATCGCCCAGCCGCCCATCTTCGGCCTGAAGAAGAAGAATTCCCGCAGCCCGAAGGTCGAGCGCTACATCTACGACGAGAAGGCGCTGTCCGCCACCCTGGCCGAGTACGACGACCCCAGCAAGTTCGATGTTCAGCGCTACAAGGGCCTCGGCGAGATGGATCCCGAGCAGCTGTGGGAGACCACCATGGAGCCGGCAACCCGCACGCTTTTGCAGGTGAACATCGACGATGCCGTGGAGGCCGAGCGCGTGGTGAGCGAGCTTATGGGCGAGCAGGTGGAGCCTCGCAAGGAGTTCATCCAGAAACACGCCCGCGACGTCCGCTTCCTGGATATTTAGGAGAGCTAAATGGCTGATAACTTTGACGAATTCGACGACGACCGCGACGAGGTAGAGGCCGCCGAGGAGGACGCCCTGTACCTGGCCGAGGAAGTGAACACCGATGATGAGGGCGACGACGACGCGGAACTCGCCAGCGCCAGCTCCACCCTCGATGAAGAAGAAGACGTGGAAGACGCCGACGAGGATGGCAACGAGCCCGGCTTCATCTCCGAGGAAGAGCGCGCCCGCTCGCTGATGGTCGACATGCCCAACCCCCACGGCTCCATCATCGAGGGCGCCAACGGCGGCGAGGGCACCATCGTGCGCGCGGCATTCCTCGGCAAGGAGATGCAGACCTCCTTCCTCGAGTATTCCATGTCCGTTATCGTCTCCCGCGCCCTGCCCGATGTTCGCGATGGCCTGAAGCCGGTGCATCGCCGCATCCTGTACGCCATGAACGAGTCCGGCTACACGCCGAACAAGCCGCACATGAAGTCGGCCCGTACCGTCGGCGACGTGATCGGCAAGTACCATCCCCATGGCGACTCCGCCGTGTACTACACCATGGTGCGCCTGGCCCAGCCCTTCAGCCTGCGCCTGCCTCTCATCGACGGCCACGGCAACTTCGGCTCCATCGACGGCGACTCCGCCGCTGCCATGCGTTACACCGAGGCGCGCCTCGACAAGCCGGCTATGGAGCTTCTGCGTGACCTGGACAAGGAGACGGTCGACTTCCAGCCCAACTACGACGAGTCGCTGCAGGAGCCTACGGTGCTGCCGTCGCGTTTCCCGAACCTGCTGGTCAACGGCTCGAACGGCATCGCCGTCGGCATGGCCACCAACATCCCGCCCCACAACCTGGGCGAGGCCATCGACGCCACCTGCCTCATGATCGACAACCCGGACTGCACCACGGAAGACCTGCTCACCGCCATGCCCGGCCCCGACTTCCCCACGGGCGGCCTCATCATGGGTAAGAAGGGCATTTTGGACGCCTACGAGACCGGCCACGGCAACCTCACCATCCGCGCGAAATGCGAGATCGAGGAAAAGAAGAACGGCCGCGCCTCCATTGTGGTGAAGGAAATTCCCTACCAGGTGAACCGCAAGCGTCTGCTGGAAAAGCTCGGCGAGCTGGTGCGCGACAAGAAGCTGCCTGAAATCAGCAATATCCACGACGCCGCCGACCGCAAGGGCATCGACATCATCATCGATCTGAAGTCCAACGCCATCCCGCAGGTGGTGCTGAACAAGCTGTTCAAGCACACCCAGCTGCAGGTGGGCTTCGGCTGCAATATGCTGGCCCTGGTGAACGGCACCCCGCGCGTGCTCTCGCTGAAGGAAATTCTCTTCTACTATATCGAGCACCAGAAAGATGTCGTCACCCGCCGCACCCGCTACGAGCTGGCCAAGGCCGAGGAGCGCGAGCACATCCTCGAAGGCTATATCATTGCGCTCGATAACATCGACGAGGTCATCCACATCATCCGCTCCTCCGAGACGGACAAGGAAGCCGCCGCGCGCCTCACCGAGCGCTTCGGTCTTTCCGAGAAGCAGACCAACGCCATCCTGGAAATGCGCCTGCGCCGCCTGACCGGTCTGGAGCGCACCAAGATCGAGGAAGAGCTGGCCGAGCTGCGCGAGAAGATCGCCTACTACAAGCAGATCCTTGCCGACGAGAACCTGTTGAAGCAGGTCATCAAGGAAGAGCTGCAGGAGATCAAGAAGAAGTACAACACCCCGCGCCGCACCCGCCTGACCGGCGAGGCCAAGGATATCGAGGTGGAGGACCTCATCGCCGAAGAGAACATGGTCGTCACCATGACCAAGGCCGGCTATATCAAGCGCCTGCCCGTGAGCACCTACCGCCAGCAGAAGCGCGGCGGCAAGGGCATGCAAGGCGTGAACTTGAAGGACGCCGACTTCGTGGAGCACCTGTTTGTGGCTTCCACGCACTCCTACATGCTGTTCTTCTCCACCAAGGGCAAGGTCTACCGCCTGAAGGTGTACGAGATCCCCGAGGCCGGCCGCCATGCCCGCGGTACCGCCATCGTGAACCTGCTGCCGCTGGAGAAGGGCGAGTCCATCTCGGCCGTTATCGCCACGAAGGACTTCCCGGCCGAGGAGTTCCTCATGTTCGCCACGGCTCAGGGTAACGTGAAGAAGACCTCCATGGATCAGTACGACCGCACGCGCCGCGACGGCCTCATCGCCATCAACCTGAAGGACGGCGACGAGCTCATCTCCGTGAAGCGCGTGGCCAAGGGCGAGAAGGTCATCATGGTGTCCAGCGCCGGCAAGGCCATTTTATGGGATGAGTCGGAGGCCCGCGCCATGGGCCGCGGCACCATGGGCGTGCGCGGCATGAACGTGCCGGCCGACGCTCACGTGCTCGGCATGGAAATCGCCAAGCCCGGCACTGACCTGTTCGTCATCACCGAAAAGGGCTACGGCAAGCGCACGAAGATCGAGGAATACCCCGAGCATCATCGCGGCGGCCAGGGCGTCTACACCATTACGATGACCCACAAGAAGGGCCTGCTGTCGGTCATGAAGATCGTCGGCCCCGATGACGAGATCATGATTGTCTCCGAGGACGGCGTCATTGTGCGCACCCCGGTGAAGGGCATCTCCGAGCTCGGCCGTTCCACCCAGGGCGTGAAGGTGATGAACGTCGCCGACAAGGACAAGGTGTGCGCGGTGGCTATCGCCTCCACCGGCAAGAAGAAGGCCAAGAAGGCCGCACCCGCCGATGAGAACCAGATGGGTCTGCTCGAGGAGGAGAGCGAGGAAGGCACTCTCGCCATCGACGACCTCGACGACGATCTGGGCGACGAGGGAGAAGAGACGGAAGAGTAGCAAAACGTTAGAAAATGTGCTATAGTAGAAACACCAGCAAAGCCCGTCGTTTGGTTAACGGTTGAGCGGGCGGAGCGGGTTAACAACTTGAGGGACTAGTTGCTGCTAGTCCCTCTTGTCTATCCTCTCCATCCGTTGGTGCTTATACTCCCGCCACAGTGATAGCAAAGCTGTCACCACGTTGGCCATGGCGGCCAAAGCAATCAGGAATTCATTCATAGGCGAAACCTCCTTTGTAGTAGGCCCCGCCCGCACACGGACTTTGCTGGTTCAGTTATATTATCACAGATGAAAGAAAACTAAAGCTGTTCGATATCTCCGAAATCCTCGGGGGATATAGGGTCGAGGAATGTCTTGAACGCCGCCAGTTCCTCTTCCGTCTGCTTCTCACCCTTGAAGAGAAACGGGAACGAAGAAGCGTCAAGTACCGTCTCTTCAATATGGAGCGGCGCATCTTGCCGAAGCGCCAGGGCAATGGCGTCGCTCGGCCGGGCGTCTAAGGTGATGAGTCGTCCTCCCTGGGAAAGAACCAGGTGCGCGAAGAACATCTGCCCCTTCGATCCGTAAATCACCATGGAATCGACGCGCGCATCCAAGTTGGTGAGCGCATCCAGCATGAGATCATGGGTCATGGGCCGCGCGAACTTCACATGCTCCAGTGCCATCCCGATTTGTGCCGCCTCGGTGGGGCCAATCCAAATGGGCACAATGCGCGCCTTCCCCGCTGGTGTCTCCTCTACGGGTTGCAGCACCAGCACGGACGGCTGGTTCTGCCCCGCCACCACCAATGTCAACACTTTCAACGGAACCATGCTTTGTCCTTTACTCTAGTTCGATGAGAACATGATTGCAGATTGAGCTTTCTATGTTTGATGTCTATTGTCTCATTATTGAACCAAGCTTATTTAAACTTCTGGAATGTTTAACCGCTTAAGCCCATCTTCCGGTGACAAAAACATTGAGTCCAGGACGCGAAAAGCGACTTATACAGGTATTTCCGAAATAAAACAAGGAGTAGGTTTGCCTGTATAAGTCAAAATTCTTGCATCCTGGAGTTTCGAATGTCTGTATAAGTCGCTTTTCGCACATCGAAAGGGAGGATACTGTCACGGAAGGGTGAAATTCATATTCTGATTAAAGGGATACTACTCGTGCCGTTCGCGGCGTGTCGTGTACGTTTTGGAAATCGGGAAAATTTTCCTTGACCTCACCTATGAAACAGGCTTAAGATAGTCAAGCACTTTTTCAAGGGCCCGTAGCTCAGTTGGTTAGAGCGCACGCCTGATAAGCGTGAGGTCGCTGGTTCAAATCCATTCGGGCCCACCATTACTTTGCGATAAACGCTCCACCGTGAGCCGAGTTAGCCGGTGGAGCGTTTATTATATTTCGGGCCAAATCGGCCAATTTTCTTTAAACTGTCGAAACCCCGAACGAGCAAAGTGATGGCTGCTAGTGCATGCCATGGGGCATTAGCTCAGCTGGGAGAGCGCGGGCTTTGCAAGCCTGAGGTCAGGGGTTCGATCCCCCTATGCTCCACCAATCACCTAACGACCGCCTTTTCCGGCGGTCGTTTTTCATTGACGCACCATTTCACTCATATGCCGTTCATTTTTCATGGTCAATACCATGTCAATAAGCTGTCATCTTCTCGAAAACTCTGACAAATTCACATTTATATATATGATAGGGGCGATAACGCATCTCCTGATGCCAGTCGGTTCATTTAAAGAAGAATAGACGCCTAGACAACAAAAATCTCTCGGCGCTACAATAAATGACTACGAACATCAGGGATGAACTGCGGAAGCGGTATTTTCGCAGAGAGAAGGGAAGGGCAGGATTCGTCTCCTGCCGAAGCAGAGGAACGGTGAACTATGAAAGCAATGGCTCAAGGCTTTCCATACGAGTTCTCGAAGGCGAAGAAGGTCGTCGCATCAGTTGTCGCGGCGGCTCTTGTCATCTCGTTCGGCAACTTCGCCTTAGGCGGTGGCAAGGCCATCGCCGACGACGGCACCGTTGAGGTTCGCTTCAATATAACGGCGCCCGGGGCGACGGTGACCCTGTCTACGGGCGAGAAATTCACTGCCGAGTCCGACGACAACCTTTATCAGGCGCCCACGGATGCAGACCTTTCCTTCACGGCGGTCTCCGACGACGGTGCCGAGCTGAAGGTGACCCATGATGCCCCCGAGCCTGTCGAGCCGCAGGTTCAAACCATGGGAAGCAAGCAGCCGTCCGGTAACCTTGTTATCGGAGAGCCGTCCTCTAGGGACGGCTCTGAAGACAATTCCAATGCAAACGAGGAAGTCGCGCCCGAACCCGAGGCTGAGGCTGCTAGCGAGGAAGATGCCCCCGTCGAGTTGAGCCCTGTGGTGCGCTCTTCCTCTGAAGATGAGCCCATCGCCTCCACTGCGGAAATTTTCAAGCAGAAGGCTGCATCTGGTGAAGAGCCCGTTATCGTGGGGCAGGAAGATGAGTCTGCGGTCCAGGCCGAGGTTATGGAAGATGAGGCCGTTCCCATGGCCGCCACTCCTCTGGCCGCCACCGGCGCCGACGAAGCTGTCGTGGAAACGGTGGTGACTCCCGACGACGAGGGCAACTACATCATTCCCGCTGCCGCTCTTGCCGCGGCCGCCGCGCAGGATGCCGTCATCGTGGTGACCATCGCCGCAGCCAACGATGAGGGAACCATCGGCAGCTGGGACGAGCTTACCGCTGCTCTTACCGGCGATGAGACTGAGGCCAAGCTGAACAAGGACATCGTGGCCTCCTCAGATGCTATTACCGTCGCGGGCACCAAGACCCTCGATCTGAACGGCCATGACATCACGGCCCAGACCATGGACAACCTCTTCGTGGTTCCCGAGGGTGCCTCCTTTTACCATTACTGATACGAGCGAAAAGGCCGTCGCTAAGGATGTTGCCATCGACGATCCCGAGTTCGACGGCAAGAAGATTCCCTCTCCGGCTGATGATTTGGACGGCTTCAAGAAGATGGTCGGTAAGAAGGCTGTCTACGAGCCCAATTACCGCACGCTTCAGTACTACGTCACTAAGTCCTACACCAATCGTCCCGTGAAGGGCCAAACCGAGGAGTACCTCTACGAGCACATGATCGACCTGTCCGCGGCCGGCGCCATTGAGGTCGCCCAGGGCAAGACGCTCGTGCAGGTGAACGGCGGCACGCTGAACGTGCAGGGCGGCCGTCTTACCCTGATCGAGGGCGAGCACGCCATTGCCATGGACGGCGGCACGCTGACCGTTGACCAGAACGGCTTCCTGACGGGGTCGAAGGGTATCGACGGCGCGGCCATCAACGCCCAGAAGGCAACCATCATCATCGACGGCAACGCCGTTATCGCCGGCAACATGGTAGCCGATGACAACAATGGCGGTGTCATCTGGATCGACAAGTCCGACCTTACCATTCAGGGCAAAGCTCTTCTCGCTGCCAACCAGGCTGGCGAAAAGGTGTTTGCCGACACGACCCCGGGCGATATGGCCGGGGTGCGCAACGGCGGGGCCATCTACGTCAACGCGGAATCGAACGTGACTATCGCTGGAGAGAGCGTGCTGGCAGGCAACGTGGCCAATGCCGACGGCGGTGCCGTGTACGTGCAGGGGCGTCTGAAGAGCAATTTCAATCAGAAGAAGAGCGTGCTCACGGTGAAGGACAACGCCGTCATCACCAACAACCGCTCCGAGAACGACAAATCCGCTATCCATCCCCAGGTACGTCCCGACACTAATAAGGACGTGAACTGGAAGCAGTTCGGCGGAGGCGGTGGCGGCATCCTGTCCAAGGACGAGACCGTTATCGACGGCGCCCAGTTAACGGGCAACTACGCCTCTGACGGCGTCGGCGCGCTTTTGATCACGGGTCACGGCGTTTATACCGGCGCTTTCAAGCAGTACGTCTACCCGTTGTTGAAGATGGAGACGGGTGTTGTTGCCTCCAACTACGCCGGCACGAGCGAGGGCGGCGGTATTTGCGCTACCACCGACAAGAGCAGCTACATCAGCTCCGGCTATCTGACGAACAACGTGACGGATACCGACTTCGACTACGGCGGAGGCGGCCTGTTCCTCCCGTCTGCCACCCACGGCAAAGAGACTGGTGTCACCGTACGTTATCCGCTGGTGACCGGCAACACGGCCCGCGGCTTCGGCGGCGGCGTGGGTGTGTGCACCAACGGCGTGGTGGTCACTTCCGATGCGGCTATCTTCGACAACACGGCCCTGCAGAAAAATGCCACGACTAATCCCAACGAGTACGGCGACCAATGGGCCTTCGACTTCGAGACCTACGGGCTTAAAATTGAGGACAACGCCTCCGACGATTTCTTCTGCGCCAAGGAGAGCACGGTATTCAACGCCATGCTCGGCGGCGGCTACCATCGTTGGACCGGCTATACCAACGGTACTATCACCTACGTTCCCGATCGGGAGTACAAGGGAACACTGAGCGCATGGCGTGATCGCGGATGGGAAAACGGTGTGAATCGCACGGAAACTGGTCTCACTCTTGATGGGAAGGATCTGGGCAAGGTAACTAACGTACTGTTCGATCCCCAAACGAAAGAAGCTGAGATTTATATTCCTGCACTTCATGCGGGTAATGGCGATTTCAAAGACTACTACGTTACCATTGAGGTAAAGAAAAAAGTGAATGACACTTACCCCAAGGGAAAATGGTCTGGTAAAGTGGAGAGTTGTCGGGAGGGCTCTAACAGCACTGCAGAATTCAAGAACTACTTCCTTAAGCTCGACACTTCGGCGAAGGCCCCTGGCACTCAGGAGCTTGTTCCCTTCGATGGGGATCCCCAGAAGCTCGTGGCTTCCACGCGTACCGAGAGCGAGCAGGAATATCTCATTTACCACGTGACCGACCCCGACAAGTTCCCCAAATACGAGAACGCCATGCTGAAGGCCAATCGGTTCACGGCTTTGAAGGCGAACCCTATTCCCGGCTACAAGGAGAAGGCCATCGGCAAAGCGGTGCTGTTCGTTACTGGCAACTACTCCAACACCAATGGCGGCGGCATGGCCTGTAACGACCGCATCGTCGTCGGCCGCGACCCCGAGATTCCCGATAATCCCGACGAGTCCAACCCCGAGGAGCCGAAGAATCACACGGCGGCGCTGACGCTTACCAAGAGCCTCGACAAGTTCGATGCTGCCAGCGGTTCTGCTACGGCGGTGTTCAACGTAACCGGCTACATCGACAAGATCTCCGCCGAGAAGAAGGTGAAGGATCTCATGGTGTACGCCAACACTATCGGGTTCACGTTCAACGCAGCCACGGGTGAGCAGTCCTTGACCGAGCAGTTGACGAACCTGCCCGAGGGCTACTACGTCATCGAGGAGGCGTTCTACAGCGGCGACGGGTTCGAGACCAAGGCCAACCGCTGGGCCGGTTGGGTGAAGTTCGACCCTGCCGAGAATTCCACCGACGAGGTGCCGGTCACCGCCCCCGTGGAAGTATCCTTCGAGAACACGTTCGACGATGAGGACAAGAATTTCGGCACGGGCGTCGTGAACAAGTACGCCGATGAGAACGGTACGCTCACCTGGGCGCCCGATAGCAACTACAACGCGCGTCAACAGGCGTTGGAAGAGGGGAGGTAGTCATGGCGCAGCGTCATTTCCCGAAGCGTCTTGCCGTCGCGTTGTCGCTGACCTTGGTGGTTTCCCTGGGTTTGGCCGCCGGTACGGCGTGGGCCTACTACACCGATACCAACAAGGCCAACGGCATGATCCAGTTCAGCTATGATCCCGAACCGCCGAAGACCGAGGTCAAGGAAGACAAGGACAACCTGGACAAGGTCATTACCGTGAAAAACACCGGCGAAGTGGACGCCATGGTGCGCGTGAAGGTGTTCGCTCCCGTCATTGACGGCCTCGCGGTCACGGAGAACGCCGGCGCGGCCCCTGACTACGCCCAGGTGAAAGCAACGGCTGGACGCAGAAGGTGAACAACAACGGCGAGGGCTGGTGGTACTACACCGAGCCCGTTGCCCCCGGCGATTCAACCGAGCCGCTCCGCGTGCACGTAGAGGTGGATACCGAGAAGGTCACCCATCCCTTCGACATCACCGTGGTGCAGCAGTGCGCCGCCGCGAAGCTCTTCGATCCGGCGAAGCCCTTCCTGGGCACCTTCGCCGATGGGGACAAGTACAAGGAGGCTGAGTAACCTATGCAGCGTCTATTTAAGAACCTCTCGCTGCCGAGTCGCATCGCGCTCATTGTGTGCGCGGCGGCGCTGGTCGGCTGCCTTGCCATGATGGCCGTCACCCCGGCCCGCTCGGCCCTCGTCTACCAGAGCAACGAGTACGAGGCCGAGATTCAGCAGACCCACATCGGTGTGGCCCTTACCGAAAACGGCAAGGAAGTCAGCGGCGATAACGACTTGCTGAAGGACCAGGTCTACCTGCTTGGCGGCGACGACACGCTGAAGCCGGGCAAGACCTATCCCGAAGCCCTGGCTGTGAAGAACATCTCCTCCGACATGGACGAGTACGTGCGTCTTACCGTGCGCAAGTACTGGGCCATTGGCGAGAAGCAGGACGCCCAGGGCAACGATGCCCGCGTCAAGTCGGCCCTACGCGATCCCTCCTTCATCGAGCTGGAATTCGACGAGAACAGCACGGGCTCGTGGGTGTACTCGGAGGAGGAGAGCACGCCCGAGCGCTTGGTGTTCTATTACAAGGACGTGCTGAAGGCGGGCCATTCCTCCGAGCCGGCGGTGACGGGCATCCGCGTCAGCGAGCAGATCACCAAGAACGTGAAGGAGGATTACTCGAAGTGCTGGCTGGCCATTTCGGCTCAGGTAGATTCCGTGCAGGTGAACAACGCGGCCGATGCGGCGAAGAGCGCCTGGGGCGTGGATATCGCCGATCTGGGGCTCGATTGGTCGGCGGGCATGACCGACGAGCCCACGCCGGCCGGGGAATAGCGGGGAGGCCTCATGAACACGCTGACGAACAAGCGCACAGGAGCCTGCGGGCTGGCCATGCTGCTGGCCTTGACGCTGTGCGCGGCTTTGGGGGTCGTGGCAGTCTCGGCCACGCCGGCCCTCGCCAAGACCTACAACGAGAAGTGGACGGTGGAGTTCACCGGCGACAAGATGGTCGACGAGGGCACGGCCAACATCACCAAGACCCTCTCCGGCATGCAGCCCGGCGATTCCGCCTGCTTCACCATTCAGCTGAAGGAAGGGCCCCAGGGCAACGCCGACTGGTACATGCGCAACAAGGTGCTCTCCACCATGGAGGATTCCTTCGCCAACGCCAACGAGCGTTCCGGCGGATCCTGCAGCTACAAGCTGACCTACCGCAACCCCAAGGGCGAGGACAAAATCATCCTCACCAACGAGGTGGTCTCCGGCGATAAGGGCACCGGCGAGACCAAGGGCCTGTTCGACGCCACCGACGCGACGGGCGAGTGGTTCTTCCTGGAGGATCTGGCCCCGAACGCCACGGCGTGGATGATGCTCGAGGTGTCCATCGACGGCGAGACCCACGGCAACACCTATTTCGACACCGACGCCTCGGTTCAGCTGGCCTTCGCGGCCGAGCCCACCGAGGAGCCGGGCACGCCGGGCAACCCCGAGCAGCCGGATCCCGGCGACCCCAAGCAGGATCCCCCCAAGAAGGACGACCAGAAGAGCGACACCCCGAAGGACAACCAGCAGAAGACCACCGACAAGGCCAACGGGAAACTGTCCCAAACCGGCGACATGCTGCCCATCGGCATTATCGTGGCCGTGGCCGTCATCGCCGCCGGCGTGGTGATCGTCGCCGCCGTGCGCAGCCGCAAGAAGGATCATGAGGAGGACGACGCCCGATGAAGAACTTGAAGACCTTGGGCCGCCGTGCCGCGGCGGTAACCTGCGCCGCGCTTCTGGCGACGTCCCTCATGGCTCCGGCGGCCTTCGCCGACCCTGCGGCAAGCGAGAGCTCGGGCCTGGCCGCTGCCTATAAGGGCACCACCTACCGCGTGACCGTCTACAGCGGCAACCAGGGCACCTTCGCCGACGGCGAGACCCAGGTGGTGTTCGAAGACCAGAAGCCCGGCGATACGTTCTCGTTCGAGGGCATCACCCTTGAGGTGCCCGAGAGCAGCAAGTACTACGCCAAGGGTGTGCGCCTGGCCGCGCTGGACAACGTGCGGTCCGACAAGAACCGCGATGGCAAGAACATCGCCGGCACCGAGACGCACCTGTACGCCAACGTCGCTGCCGACGGGAAGCTCGTGGGTAGCGCTCCCATAACCGAGGACACCGACTTCGTCGTGGCCTATGGCATTCTCGCCAACCGCGTGGCCTACACCGTTACCTATACCGACACCGAAGGCAACCAGCTGGCCGAGCCCCAGACCTTCTTCGGCGATATCGGCGACGTGCCCGCCACGGCCCCGGCTTACATCGAAGGCTACGTGCCCGACGCCGCGCTGCTGACGAAGACCCTCGTGGCCGACGAGTCCCAGAACGTGTTTCCCTTCGTGTACACGAAGCTGGCCTCGGGGCAGACCACCGAGCAGGATCCCAACACCGGCGATGTGACCATCAACACGCCGAACGGCCCCACAGGCCCGATCTACAACCCGAATACGGGCCTGCCGACCATCACCTTCCCGAATCTCGGCGGTACTGACCAAGGCGGCACCACGACTACCACGACCGGCGGCGCCACGGGCGCAGGCACGGGTGCCGGTGCTGGAACCACCGCTCCCGCCGCCGCCGCCGATGCGGGTGCTGCGGCCACGGGCGCGGCCGTGCCCCTGGTAACCGCGGACGGCACCGAAGTGGTCGACGAGAACGGCAACCCGCTGGCTGAGCCCCGCGAGGAGAGTCTCGACGACAACGAGACTCCCCAGGCCGCCGGCGCCGCCCAGCAGCCCGGCGATGTTGCCCCGGCGCTCAACACCGATTGGATTCCGTGGGCCATTGCCGCTGCGGTTATCGCCGCCATCATGGTGGCCATCATTATCGTCAACGTGCGCAAGAAGAAGGAAGAGGCCGAAACCCTGTAAGGCCCCGGCTCATGTTCCCCCTGTCGGCCTTCCGCTGCCGCCCCTCCCAACAGGCAGCGGAAGGCTGCTTTGCGCAGGGCCCCCGTCAGGCGTTGATCGGCGGAGTTGCCCGTTCCGACCCACAGGAACGCCGGCACGTGGTACATTGAACTCATGTCAAAAGACCCCCGGAACATAGCGGAGCCACCCGCATCGGCCGCAGGATCGGCCGCGATGACCGATGCTTTTTCCCGGGCGGTCGAACGGCGGCTGGCGCGGATGCGCGTCATCGCGCGGCTGTGCACGGCGGTGGGAGCTCTTATGCTCGTGGCGCTGGGAGTTGTGGGGCTGGGCGCCTCAGTGGTGCCGCGCGTTATGGGGATGCAGTCCTACGCCATCATTTCCGGCTCCATGGAACCCGCTTATCCCACGGGCAGCCTGGTGTACGCCGAGCCGGCCGAGGGCGCCGCGCTGCAGGCGGGCGACGTGGCCGCGTTCTGGCGCGACCAGGACGTCATTGTGCACCGCGTGCGGGAGAACGTCTCCGCCGAGGGCGAGCTTGTCACCAAGGGTGACGCCAACGACGAGGTGGACATTCGCCCCGTTCCCTACCAGAACGTGCTCGGCCGCGTGGTGTTTTCGGTGCCCTATGTGGGCTACTTCCTCATAGCCTTAGGGTCGACGCCCGGCAAGTTGCTGCTCGGCTGGATCGTGCTCATGGGCGTCGCCTTCTGCGTGGTGGGCTCTGTCCTCAGCTCCCTCGCCGACCGCCACCAAAACGAAAGCTAGTGCCCCCACGCGGATGACAATCAACCCAGCCCACTCACTCTTCGTTATTTTGTACCTGAAACTCTCGTTTTTTTGCTTGTAAAACCTCGTTATTTTGAATATCATCGGTCTAAGTATTCGAAAGGGGCTGTTCAGCAATGGGACAATTACTTGCGTCTGGCACTTATCGTCCTCGTATTGCCGATGCGCAAATTGAACGCTATCTGCGCCTTTTCGGCGCTGTTGAGATATCGGGCACAAAGTGGTGCGGCAAAACGTGGGCCGCTATGGCCCATGGCGAAAGCATCACCTACGTCGATCGCGGCGCGAACCTGCAAATCGTGCAGGCCGATCCCGCTTACGCTCTTGCGGGAGAGCATCCGCATGTCATCGACGAATGGCAGCGCGTGCCGCAAGTGTGGGACACCGTTCGTCACGCTGTGGACGATGCAGCTGGAACGAAGGGCCTCTGGATCCTCACTGGGTCATCGACTCCATTAAATCCAGGCGAGCGTTCCCATAGTGGGGCCGGCCGCATCGGGCGTATTCGAATGAGCCCTATGACGCTTTCGGAGACGGGCGAGTCCGGGGCATCTGTCAGCCTCGCGGCCCTTTTCGAAGGAGAGTTCGCCGCGAGTCAGTGCCCCGATGGCCTTGTCGGCCTCTCTGAGCTTGCGTGCCGCGGCGGATGGCCCGAGGCGACTTTCCTTTCGGCCGACGATGCGCAGACTATCGTGCGGGAATACTTAGGTCTCGTTTTCGAAGAGAGCGTTCCCCGGTTCGGTGGCGACGGCCTTACGGCAAGAAGGCTTGCTGCGTCGCTCGCCCGCAATCTCGGTCAGTCCCCCACGGCGAAGACGCTAGCCGCCGACGTGTTTGCGCTGCCGCAGGACGCCAAGGCGACGGAGACTCAGCTCAAGGACATGTATCGCCATCTCGAAATCCTGAAAAACATCTACCTTGTCGATGAGATACCCGGCTGGGTTCCGGCAGCCCGCTCTCCGCTGCGCATGCGCACAAAGCCCAAGCTCTATTTTGCGGATCCCTCCCTTGCCGTTGGTCTTTTGGGCGGCAACTCCTCGTCCCTTCTTCAGGATTGGCAAACGTTCGGTCTTGTTTTCGAGAACCTTGTCATGCGCGATCTGGGGGTCTACGCGCGCGCATTGCCGAATGTGAGCGACCAGCCGCTCAAGTACTATCGGGATGATGCCGGCCTGGAGGTCGATGCCATCATTGAGCGAGCCGACGGCAGCTGGGCGGCAATCGAAGTCAAGCTCAGTCAAGAAAAGGTGGAGGCCGGGGCGAAGAGCCTGTTGCGATTGCGCAGCAAACTCCTGAAGGACGAGCTCTCCCGCACGCCTGCGCCAGTGTTCATGGCTGTTATAACCGGAATGGGCGAGGCCCCCTATCGTCGTCCCGACGGCATCTACGTAATCCCAATCCGATCTCTGGCCGCGTGACGGCAATCAACTGCTCCTCTTCAGGAACCGAGATCTGATGCCCGTCACGCCAAGATTGGGCGTTTGGCACCCATCTGCCAAGATCGGGGATTTGGTACCCCGAATTCGTTTTGGGCTTCGAGTTATGGCGAATCTCGAGGTTTGGTACCCCGATTTCTGCCAACTTCGGTGATTTGGTTCCCCGGCCTCGGAGAAACGCCTGGTCGCGATTTGCCCGGGCGGCTTTTGCGGGTACCAAACCTCGAGATTTGCCCGACGACGGGTACCAAACTTGAGATCTCGCCACGAAAAGGAACCAAACCGCGTGATCCTGCCGCGAAAACGGCTCTCCGGGGTACCAAACCTCCCAAGTTGGCTGAGGCCAGGCAACCAGCTTGGCAAAAAGCCCGCGCTAAACCTCTAATCTTGCAAAAACTGAACATATCATATCTTACAATCTTGCAAAAACGTAACTAATTGCCTTATACTGCTTTGCAAAAACCGCATTATTGCAGATAGAAGAAGACTTATGTTCAAAAGAAAAGCCTATGAAAAGCTGCTTAGATGGAAGCGCGACTATAGCAACGGGTATGCGGCCTTGTTGGAGGGCCCGCGGCGCGTGGGAAAGAGCACTATCGCCAAGCATTTCGCGGAGGAGGAGTACGATTCCAGCATCATAATCGATTTCGCGAACATCACGAGCGATATGCTGGCTGTGTTCGACGATGTGGCGAATCTAGATCTGTTCTTTCTTCGACTGCAAGCGCAGACCGGTATAACGCTCATACCGGGAAAGTCGGTTATCGTGTTCGATGAGGTGCAGCTTGTGCCGAAGGTTCGACAGGCAATCAAATACTTTGTGGCTGACGGGCGCTATGACTATATTGAAACCGGATCGCTCATATCCATTAAGAAGAACGTGAAGGGGATTGTCATTCCTTCTGAGGAGCACAGGATCGCGATTCATCCCATGGACTACGAGGAGTTCTGCTGGGCGTGCGACAACGGCAGGTTCGGGGTGCTTGAGCAACTTGCTGCACTTGGACAACCGGCTGGAAACGCCACTAATAGGAGCCTCATGCGCGATTTCCGCATATATATGGCCGTGGGAGGCATGCCACAGGCCGTCGAGGCGTACAGGAGGGGCGAGAATTTCGAAGCCATCGATCGTGTGAAGCGTGAAATTATTGAGCTGTACAAGGCCGATTTCAAGAAGATAGACGCGAGCGGCCGTACCTCGGCTATCTTCGACGCCATCCCGGCCCAGTTGGCAGCCAAGAAAAACCAGTTTCGCATCTCTGCCGCAACGGGAAAGCGACTGACCACCAAAGACGAGGAGCGGCTTTTCGATTTGATCGACTCCAAAACCGTGCTTCCTTGCTACAACACGACCAATCCGGGCGTCGCGCTGTCCCAGACCAAGGACTTCGGCTCCTACAAGCTCTACCTTGCGGATACGGGTCTTTTCGTGACTATGATGTTCAACAGCGAAGATGGCGCGAATGTCGACCTCTATCAGAGGCTTCTAGGGGATAGCCTGAGCGCTGACTTGGGGTATCTTTACGAAAATGCGGCGGCACAGATCATAGCAAGCTGCGGAAGGGACTTGTACTTCCATAGCTGGCGGCCGAAGGGGAAGACTCATGCTTATGAGGTTGACTTCCTGCTGGCGGACAAGGTCAAAGCGAAAATCGTTGCTATAGAAGTGAAGTCCTCGGGAGCTAACAGCCATAAGTCGATTGATGAGTTTGCTGTCAAGTATTCTAATGTCATATCCCGGTGCATACTCTTTTCGCAGAAGGACGTGTCGCGCAGAGGGGCGCTTGAGATGGAGCCTTTGTACCTCGCGCCGGTGATCATTGGCGGCATCGGGAGAAGCTAGCGGTGGCTATGGCGTAGCCTCTATGGGCGCTCCGATACGGCATTGCTCTGACGGGTCTTGTAAGGGCTTTTCTCTTTTACCGTTCACCCCTGGAAAAATACCGCTCGAATAGGGTTTAGAGCGTTTAGGGAACATTTTCGTCGTTCTTTACCCTGTCATTTGCCTACCAATTTGTTTGGGTCCCTCTTAAGAAAGTTCCGCGAAACCCCTGGTCAGAGCTTTGAAATTCGAAGCAATTTCATAATCGTTGACTTTAACGTCATTTTTGTCAGTGGACAAATAAGCCCAGATCAATAAAGTAAACTTAGCCATCGGTAACGCGCGGGTGCGATTTGGGTGTCGAAACGGCTACGAAAAGGCCCGTTTCGAACACGCTCCCGACAGCTTGTTTACAAGTTGTCAACGAGGAATCGCCCGAAGCAAACCGCTTCAGCCCGAAGCCTCCGATGACAGCGAGGAAAGGTTCGCCCGATCCTCGGTAAGTAGGTTTAAATGTCCGGTCTCCAAGCCGGTATTTAAAAAGGTAGTAGGAAACGGAGTAGAAGGAAGGTGCGGAGTATGCGGACCATAGCGCGGTTCATGGACGCGAGAAACACCGCCGAGGGCAAGTTCCTGTCAGTCTTGCTGTCGGTGCTTCTGGTGTTCTCGTTCCTGAACGTGACCATGTTCACGGACTACGCCAACGCCACGGACGAGAACGCCCCGGAGGCGACCGTCGAGGAGAACCAGAGCCTCGACGCCGTCGACCCTGCGGCGGACGAGTCCGAGGGGGATGCGCAGCCCGAGGACGAGGGCGCTCCCGAGCAGGAGCAGCCCGAGTCCGAAGAGCCCGAGGCGGAGGTGAACGAGAGCGGTGCGAAAGAGCCCGAGGCTGCTGCCGAGCAGGAGCCTTCGTCCGATCGGGAAACCGTGTATGCCGATGCTCCGGTTGTCGAGGAGCAAGAGGCGATGCCCTTGGCCTTCGACCTCGCCGCGGCTCCGAAAGCTGCCGCATCTGACACTGGCGCGAAGACGATGAAGGTGGGGGAGACCGCCGAGATCTCCGGTGCGGAATCCAATTGGTATCACAGCTGGAAGACGAGCGACAGCAGCGTCGTCTCTCTGTCCGGCACCGACAAGCAGGAAGTGAAGCTGTCGGCGCTCAAGGAGGGCACGGTCACTCTTACTCATACATACTGGTACTATGGGGAGCAAAAAGAAACCTTCACAGTGACCGTGAGCGGCGGGGGAGAGGCCGCGGCGGGCACCACACGCGTCTACGTGTACGTGAAGCTCGACGGCGAGGTCGACGTTTCCGACTGGGCGGCGAACAAGAGCGGCTGGTTCACGGTCGGCTACATCGACGTTCCGGGACTGGGGTCCGCTGCCGATACGCTGGGGCAGCAGCGATACTAGCGTTTGGGCCACCGACGCGCAATGGGCCCTCGTGACCGCGCTCGTCTCGGCGAACACCGTGGTGAGGCACACCGCCAACAGCGGGATCGCGCTCGACTATGCCGCGATCAAGTGGAGCGGGACGCATAGCGGCACCCAGGTCGGTCTCAAGGCCGTCCCGGGTGGCGCCGATGACTACGCGGTCTCTGGGACAACGTGGCACCTCGACGGTTACCTCACTGTTCGTCCCGATTACAACGTCAAGGTCACCTATAGCTACTGCGAGGGCGATGCAGAGAGCGAGGATCGCCCGCAGCTCCCGGAGAACATCGACAGCACGGTCAAGGCGGGTGATCCGTTCAGCGAGGAGTGGAGGACGATCGACGGGTACGTCGCCGTTTGCGACGACGGCCGCTTCAACGCCGACAACCCGATCTCCTTCGATCGCATCGCCGGCAACAAGGATATCCATGTAGTGTTCCATCGCGACGCCAACGGCAACGGTATTCCCGATTGCGAGGAGAAGCACTACACAGTTACCTATGAACCCGGCGAACACGGAGAATTCGAGAAACAGATTACCAAGAACATCTTGTATGGTATGCCGACGCCTAAGTTTGTAGGGGAGACCACGGGTGCGGATGGCTGGGAGTTCGACGGCTGGGATTCCACCGTCTCCAGCACCGTGACGGGAAATGCAACGTACACCGCCAAATGGAAGCAGACGAAGTTCACGGTTACCTACGACCTGGACGGTGGCCTGATCCCTGGTGATGACACGCAGGTGCGATTTGAGTGTGCTAAGGACGCGATTACGCCGCAGCCTGCGGCTGTTCCCATCAAGTGGGGTTTCGCGTTCACTGGCTGGTCTCCTGAGGTCGCGTCCACGGTGACAGCCGATGTTACCTACACCGCTCAGGGGGAGGCGTTCAAATATCATCTTGAAATCGCCGCCGACACGACTGATTCAGTCTATGATGGCAACGAGCGCAGCGGTGCTCTTGCAAGTTTGGAGTCCGTCGAGGGTATTGGATACGCTGTCAAAGTCCAGGCGAAAGAGAATGGGAAGATCTTCTACATAACCGGCTATGAGCCCAAGATTGTAAAGGGCGATGGCTCCTATGGCACGGCAACCGATGCTGGCATCTACACTGTGGTTCCTGTGAAAACGGAAACCGGCGTGAAGGTCTACGATGAAAATGGTGATCTTTATCTCGGGAAACATCCCTATGAGATCAGCGTGCAAGAGGGAACGCATGAAATCAAGCCCCGCCCGCTGTCCCTCGCCTCCGCCACCCTCACCAAGGCCTACGACGGCAAGGCGCTCGCCAACGCCAACGCCGCCGACGAGGGCGTGACCGCCTCGGCGCAGCTCAACGCCAACGGGCTGGCCACGGAGTCCGGCTGGGTCAAGGACGAGGGCGCGACCTACTCCTTCGACAACTCCCAGACCCTCGTGGGCGAGAAGGCCAACGCCTTCACCGTCACCGCGAAGGAGGGCACCGACCTCGGCAACTACGAAATCAGCAAGACCGAGGGCAAGCTCGTCGTAACTCGGAAATCCATCGATGAGACCCCCAACCTCGATGATGGCACGGTCACTCCGGTTCTGGACGTGAACTACGTGGACAGCGTCGTCTACAACGGCCAGGATCAGACGCCGACCATGATCGTCATCGACCGCGACAACAAGAACACGCTGACCTCCGCCGACTACACGGTCGAGTTCCAGCGCGACGGCGAGATGACCGGCGACCTCACCACCGCAGGCCCGATCACCATCGTCATCACCGGCCGGGGTAACTACGAGGGCGAGATCACCCGCTCCTTCGAGATCACCCGCCGCCCCGTGACCATCACGGCCGGCGACGCCTCGAAGGTCTTCGGGACGAGCGACCCCGACCGCTTCGGCGCTTCCGTCGCCTACGCCGTGAACGACGGGTTCAAGTTCCAATACTCCGTGGCCCGCGAGGTCGGGGAGAACATCGGCGAGTACGCGATCGTTCCCACGGGCGCGGCTGAGCAAGGTAGGAACTACACCGTGACCTATGTGTCCGGAATCTTCACGATCACTCCTGCTGGCTCTAACGTTGTTGAGAACGTCAACATCGCCGGCGCCGACGGGCTGACGAAGGTCTACGACGGCGCTCCGGCTACGGTGACTGCCTCGGCTGCGGTCGAGGGCTCCACGTTCGAGTACTCCCTTGATGGGCAGACCTGGACGGCGACGGCCCCCAGCTTCACCAACGCCGGCACCTACCCCGTGTGGGTGCGCGCCAACGCAGCCAACTACAGCACCACCCCGGCGGTTCGCGTGGCCGTGACTATCAGCCGGCGCCCCGCAGTGATCGTCGTCGGCAGCTCCGCGAAGGTGGCCGGTACGGCCGACCCGATCTTCACTGGTACGGTGACCGGCTTGGTTAACGCCAACGACCTGGGCGCTGTGACCTACTACCGCGCGAACACCGCGCAGGGCGCCGCGTTCTACACCGGAGTTCTGAATGCCCGCTACGTGGCCAACCCGAACTACACGGTGACGGTTGTCCCCGGTAACTTCACCATCACTCCGGCTCTGGCCCCGGTGGTGTCCACGGCCGCCGTGACGCCGGCAACTCCGGCTACGCCTGCCACGCCGGCGCCCGCAACCCCGGCTCCCGCCCCGGCAGCCGCGACCCCGGCTCCGGCCGCCGAGCCCATCGAGGACGACGCCCCCGAGGCCGTGCCCGCTGACGGTCGCCAGGCCCTGTAAGAGACAGCCGCGAGGGGGGCGGTCCCGCCGCCCCCCTCCGTGAAGGAAAGGAGAGACTGAGATGAGAAAGAGCAACTGGATCGTCGCAGCGATCGCGGCCGTCGCCTGCGGAGTGCTCCTGTGGGCCTGGTTCGCGCTGGGCTTCAACCACGTGGACGACCCGCTGGACCTGGTCGTGGCCGCCGTGGTGGGCGGCATCGTGTGGGCCGAGGGCAAGCGCCGCGAGAAGATGCGCCTGGCCTTTATCGGCGAGGGCGTCGTGTACAACCCGGAGGCCGGGCTCGTGATGCCCGACGCCGGCGAGAGCGAGCTGGCGGCGCTGGAGCGCACGCTCTCCGGCATGGCGTTCCCCGACGAGGTGGCCGCCCTGGACGAGCGGATGTCCCCCGCCTTCCGCTGGGTGGTGCGCTCCCGCAAGTTCGACCGCAACGGCGAGGTCTGGGAGGGCGAGGTCGTCGCCGCCCACGACCCGGACGCCGAGCCGCGCCCGTTCTCGTCCCGCGAGAACCTGGCCGCCCTGCTGGCGGCGTAGGGCGCGAGACCTGCGGGCCCTTCGGGGCCGAGACATAGCCAACCGAGAGGGGGCCGGCGCTCTGACGAGCGTCGGCCCCCTCCTTCTTATGGAAAGGTACCAAACATGCTGATCGATGCAATTTGCGATAATTGGATGCAGGGCAAACGTTCGAAGTTGGATTCCATGCAGGCTGGTAAGGATGAGAGGCAAGGGCAAAGCGAAAAGGCACGTCTCGTCAGTTTCTTGATCGTGGAAGCGCCGCCGTCTGTGGAATGCAGGTAACACGGCCTCGTCGCCGTTTTCGGGCGACATTGCCGATGCTATAATGCCCTTATCGTCGGGGTCGTTTCGGACTTAGGCCCAAGGGAGCCGATCGCGGCTAGCACGAAGCACCCGACCGATGCGCCTTCCGCATCATCTTAACCTCCAGCTTCCCCTTTCCCCTCTGCGCCGTCACCAGGTAGGCGGTGCCCCGATCTCCTTTCTCACGAGGGACTTCTTGTTGCCCGCCTTGTCCGTCCGCGTGATCGCATGCGTCGGACTCGTTGAGAACTTTCGGGATGAGCGCGAAGTCGTTCGGGACGATGGACTGCTGGCCGCGCCTCTCCTCGTTTGCCCCATGCTTGCGCCTGATGTGGCGGATGTCGCTGTCGGTTATGAACACGCATTCGAGCTGTCCCTCGATCTCCTCGCCTATCGTGTCGGCTAGTCGCTGCCCTACATCGATGGAGATGTTGACCCTTGCATCGCTGCCCTTCCAAACGCTCTCCGCGGTGCCAACCAGGAGCGACTCCTCGGGGTAATTGCCACGGTTTATGGAATCGCACATAGATGAAACCCCTTCGTTAATAGTTTGACGGACTGATGCTGCTCTGCGAATTGTATCCTAGATCGGCCTGGTCTTGCCGAGAAAGAGCAACTGGATCGTCGCAGCGATCGCGGACGTCGCCTGCGGGCTGCTTTGTGGGCCTGGTTCGCGCTGGGCTCCGACCACGTGGACGACCCGCTGGGCCTGATCGTCGCGATCGTGTGGTGGCTCGCCGTGGCCGCCGTCGGGCCCTTCGGGGCCTACGGATCCGAGGCATAACCAACGACTCGAGGAAGGCGGCGCTCTGACGGACGCCGCCTTCCTTTTCTATGAAACAGGAGGCAATTTCAGCGGAAAGATGCTGGGATGAAAATATCGTTTTACTAAACCAAGGGAAGCAGCAAAAACGCCCGAGGAAGGTAAACTGCGTACCGTTCGGGCGTTTGCTGGCGCAATCATACCACAGATTCAAAGAATGGTTGTGACGCTTCCGTGTCGGTCGACGAGCAGGAGGCGCCTTATGCCCTTGATGGTCTTCGCGCACCTTCTCAGCTCCCTCTCGATTGCGGCGTCCGGGACTTTTCTCATGCGCCTCGAGTCGAGGACGACGCAGGGCGATTGGTTGCGGGCTCGCTTCACGTTCCGCTCGATGGCCTTGAGCGAATCTGACCTCGGCGACTTCATCTCCCAGGTGTCGCCGTCCATGAGGATGTCGGCTACTCGCTCGCCCTGCTTGCCTGGTCGATCCACGAACACTATGTCGTAGCCAGCGAGTGCGAGGGCCTTGGCCGTTTCCATCTCGTGCGGCCATATATTGGATTCAGCTCCGAATGTTATGTTCCCTGTGCAACGTTTCATACATTAAGATTGTAGCAGCAAGATAGAAATACGTAGCTGTGGAATGATCCTATCTTCATTAATGCAAAAGGCTTCGTCTTGTAGGTTTCTCAAATGCCATGCCGACATGGCGTTCCCCGACGAGGTGGTCGCCCTGGACGAGCGGGCGCGCCCCGCGTTCCGCGGGTGATGCGATCCCGCAAGTTCGACCGCAACGGCGACGACTGGGAGGGCGAGGTCGTCGCCGCCCACGACCCGGGGGCCGAGCCGCGCCCGTTCGCGTCCCGCGAGGACCTGGTCGCCCTGCTGGTGGCGTAGGGGCGACCCGCCGGCAAGACATAGCTAACGACCTGAGGGGATCGGTGCTTCGACGGACTAGGATCTTGTCTCTCGTGAGGCTGCGGCCCAAGTGCGGTTTTGGGGCGCTTTCCAGACGTTTTGCGACTCCGTCGCGGTCGGCGCGGGGAACGGATCGGGGCATTCCCGCGTCATTTCCGCGGTCGTGCTCTGCTAGGGTAGCCGGAAGAAGGGCGGCCTGCAATTCCGGAGGGGATGACGGATCCCGCTTACTTATAGCGGCGAGGGAGGATTCTATGGGCAAAGAAGAAAAGTTGAGCGCGCTTGCTGCGGGCCGCGATCTCTACGACTCTATTCGGTCGATTCTCCTGGATTCGCGCGCCCGTGCCCATGCGGCCGTCAACTCCGCCATGGTGCTTGCCTACTGGCAGATCGGGCGTGCGATTGTCGAGGATGAGCAAGAGGGGCAGAAGCGCGGCGCTTACGGGAAGGGAGTGCTGAAGGGCGTGTCGGAACGGCTTACCGCTGAGTTTGGAAAGGGCTATAGCGTGCGCAACCTTCAGCAAATGAAGAGGTTCTACGACCTGTTTCCAAATGCGAACGCATTGCGTTCGCATTTGACGTGGACGCATTACCGAGCCCTCCTTCGCGTTGAAAATTCCGAGGCTCGTGAATGGTACATCGAGGAAGCTCTGAGGAACCATTGGTCAAGCCGTCAGCTCGAGCGTCAAATCTCAACTTTGTACTACGAGCGGCTTTTGGCGAGCTCAGAAAAGGAATCGGTCGTTGCCGAGGCGGCCAACAGGCTTGCGGCAACGAAACCCGAGCAGTTCATCAAAGACCCCTATGTCCTCGAGTTCATTGATCTCAAGGACTATCCGGCCCTTCATGAGTCAGGGCTGGAACAGGCGCTCATCGACCTGAAGGTGGGAAAGCTCACCCATGGGGATGTTGGTCAAATGGACAGCTATATTCGCATGTTCGATGATCTTATGCGGCGCCCAGACGACAATCCCACGATCGGCCTTATTCTGTGTTCGGAGAAAAACGAAGCCATCGCGAAGTACTCGACTCTCGCCGATGGTCGGCAGATGTTTGCATCTCGTTACCAGTTTGAGCTTCCCAGCGTGGAGGAGTTGGAAAGTTGTATCATGGAGAAACGTCGAGGCCTTCAGGATATCGTCGGGGTCGTTTCGGACGTAGGCCCAAGGGAGCCGCTCGCGGCTAGCACGAGGCACCCGGCCCCCTCTCTCGTATGACTGCGGCTTACGTGCGGTTCTGGGGCGTCTTCCGGGCGTTTTGCGACTCCGTCGCGGTCGGCGCGGGGAACGGATCGGGACATTCCCGCGTCATTTCTGCGGTCGCGATCGAGTAGGGTGGATCCTCCATCGATGAAACAAGGAGGTTCCCATGAAAGACGGCATGCTCGAGTTCAGCGACTGGCCTATGTTCGATCTTTTGATGACGGATAAAGAGCTGTGCCGCGAAGTGATTGAAATTATCCTAGACGAGTCGATAGCGGATATAGAGTACATCGTCACTGAAGATGACGTTCGCCCGACACTCACCAATCACGGCGTCCGCCTCGATGCCTTCGTGAAGACGAAAAACGAGATCTATGATATCGAGATGCAGACAACCAAACGAGAAGATCTCGGACGGAGAATGCGGTACTACCAGGGAGCGTTGGATACGCTGACTCTGCGGAAGGGGGAAGGTTACGAAGAGCTGCCCCCTTGTATCATTATTTTCATCTGCATGCACGATCCGTTTGATGAAGGACTTCCCGTGTATACGCTCGATGTGAACTGCTTGGAGAAACCCAGTGCGCGCATCGGTCATGGCTTTCTTTGGAAAGCCCTATCCGCTCCTGCTTGGGACAAGCTCCCCGAGGGGCGCTTGCAGAACCTGCTACACTATGTTTGGACGGGGGAAGCCGGGGAAGATCCGCTTACGGGCCAGCTTGCCGTTGCGGTGAAAAAGGCCAACAAAAACGAGAATTGGCGGAAGGAGAAGATGGCGTTGCTGACGTTTGAGGAAGACATGGAAATTCAAAGGCGCATTGCTGAGAAAAAGGGGCAAGAGCGCGGTCAGATAATCGGCCTCCAGATGGGGCTTGAACAGGGCCTGGCCGAGGGACTTGAGCAGGGCCTGGCGGAGGGCCGGGAGCATGGCCTGGCCGAGGGCCGAGAACAGGGCCTGGCCGAGGGCCGAGAACAGGGCCTGGCCGAGGGCCGGGAGCATGGCCTGGCCGAGGGCCGGGAGCATGGCCTGGCCGAGGGCCGAGAACAGGGCCTGGCAGAGGGCCGCGCGGAAGCGGCTAGCGAGGTTGCTTCGCTGATGGCGTTGCTTTTGGGCGCCGAACGGCTCGACGACGCTCGACGTGCAGCTGTGGATGAGAGCTACCGGGATGAGCTGATGCGTGAGTTTGGCATCTCCCAGGCCGAATAATGCGGTTGACGAGCTGATAATTCTGTCAATATTTGGTAAACTTGGATCATCTTTAGCGAGATGTTGAAATGGGAAGGAAGCGGGTGATGATCGTGGGAGACATCACGCGGTTTACCAATAAAGGAATGGGTTTGGCGATGCGGGTTTTGGCTGCCGGCTTGGCCGCATTGCTCGCTCTGACATTTTTGAATCTGACGGTGCTTCCCGGCACTGCCCTGGCAGAAGAGGCCGACGGCGTCGATGCGGCTACTGAGCACCTTGTTTTGCCTGCACCCGAGGAGCCCGAGGCGGGATCGAACGTCTTCGTGTACCTGCATTTAAGTGGGCCGGCTCTGGATACGGCGAAGGCGGCCGGGTTGGAGGTCAACCGGGAGGGCTGGTTCACGGTAGGCGTCATTGCATTGGAAGGTATTGCGAAACCGAGTGAAAAGCCCTTGAATTACGAGGTTGACCAACCTGAGCTTGAAGCTATGCAAAGTCAGATAGACACGGCTTTGCGGTCGATCAACTATTACCCTGGTGCCCAAGCACTGAGCCTGAGTGCTGCGAAGTGGACCTCCCTCAAGGTGTGCTCCGGAGCGACTGATTATGCAGCGGCAGGGCATACGTGGCACCTCGACGGAGAACTGTGCGATCAGCTGGTGAATTTCGATGTCCGCTACATTGACGCCGAGGGCAATGCACTTGCTGTGGGCGATGTAGATGATCAGGGCAACAAGACCGACACGCGCACCATTTTGGCTGCCGTTGGGTCGGAGATAACTGCGGACGACCAAATCATCGACATCGAAGGCTACGAATATTCGAAAGATCTAACTACAGAGAAGAACGGCGGCGAGTCCGTTACGGTAGCGGCTGAACCTCTCGCGCGATCCTCCGTTTCCGGCATGACCTTGGTCTACGAAAAGAAAGCCGAAGAGCCGGTCAAGCCCGAAAACCCTGGAGATAACGATCCTACCGACAAGCCCGTCGTTCCCGATGATAATGGTAACGGGTCGGTCGACAACAACGGTGGCGTGAAGCCGCAGGCACCTTCCGATAACGAAACCCCGAAGGTACCAAGCATCAAGGTTCCCGCGCCGTCCACACCTCAGCAGTCGCAGAGCAATGCCCAGAACAACGATAACGCTGCTGGTGCCAACGGCGGCGGGTTCAACGCGGGCGAGCGCACGACCGTGTCCGAGCCCGCGCCCCAGGCCGGCACTGCGAAGGTCGTGCTTGCTGCAACGGCTCCCGCCGAGCAGCCTGCAGCCGAGACGGTTTCCATCGACGATGACGCAACACCGATGGTCGCTCGGGTCGGCGGCGCCGAAGCTATCGCCGAAGAGGACGTTCCCATGGGGGCTTTCGATGCTCCGGTTGATCCGGCTCCTTGGGTCGCGGGTCTGGGGGCTATTGGAACGGCACTGTGGGGCGTTGTCGCCGTGCGCCGGCGCCTCGTGATGGCGCAGCAGCTGGCCATATTCGAAAGCCAGGTGCTGAGCAATAGTGCTGTCGAGGCTGATGCCGTCGCCGTTCCAAATGCCGGGCATCAAGCGCTTTAGCCTTGCTTTAACGGGAACGCTTCTGAAGGGCGGCCGCACCCCCAGGGTTTGGCGTTTCAGCTAGAGGGCAAGCGCTTGCGCCAGCGCCCACAGTGCTAGAAGATGCCCAGGGTAGTACCCATAGAAGAACCATTTCAACGGTCGGCCTTGCTGGCCGTTGTAGTTCAGCATGAGCGTTGTTGCCAACCCGAACCCAACGGTGTAATAGCCGAGCACGCCCAGGCTCAGCGGTACAGGATCGCTGATCGCCCATGAAAGAGCCGGCAGTCCTAGGCCCAAAAAAGGTACGAGCATCGCGAGCGCTACCCCGCGTGGCCGATCGTGAAAATGCCAGAAAAGCAGAATCATAAGCGGCCCGATAATGCCCCAGTCGCAAAAGGAACTGACGGCCAGCCCTCCAAGGAGGCCCAGCGCGCATAGGACAAGATTCTGCCGCTGGCGGTCGACAAGCCATAGCATTCCGAGTCCGATAAGCAGAGTAATAAGCACGTTGCCCGTCGCTCCGAACAGCAGCGAATAGGGAATTTGCGAGACAACTGCGAACACGGCGAGTCGCTCTGCATAGCGTCGCACGCTGGAGGTGTGTTGGTACCCTTCGCACAGCAGATACGCCATAATGGGGAAGGTGAGGCCGCCCAGGGAATACAAAGCGACCATGGCGCCCCCTGGCAGCTCGCTGCCGAACACGTTGGCAATATGGTTGCACGTCATGCCCACGATAGCTGCCACCTTCAACGCAAAGGCGGTAACGGAGGGCATAGGCTTCATGGGGATCCTTTCGCGAGGCCGGCTGAAAGGTGCCGGCGCAGTCAAAGAGGCGCACCTATTATAATGATGCGCCATGGGAAATACCAAAATCATACCGCGGGGCTTTGGGCCTGCGCTCGTCTTGGTGCTGCTCGCCGGCGTCGTGGGCGGCCTCGGTCAGTGGTGGGCCGACGGAGGTTCGCAAGCAGTGCAGCTGACGCGCTGTGGTGCGTTGCTTGCCGAGGCTTGGGAGGCGGCGGCGGTGGAAGAGGTGCTTTTCCGCGGCGTGTTGTTGTGGGCATGCCTGTCTTGGGCGCGTCGCCGGAATGAAGCATACCCAAGAAGAGCATTGCGCGCCCATCGGCTCGCCGGCTTACGCGCTGTCGTTGATCCCGTCGGTTTCGCGGTAATGACGAGTTCCCTCATATTCGGATTGGCCCACCTGTTCCCTGAAGGATCGCTGATGGCGCCAGGAGCCGACATTGGTGTTGCTGCGATCCAGGGCGTTTTCAAGGTGACGCAGGCGACGTTGTTCGGGGCTGTCATGGCGCTGCTCATCGTTCGTAGCCCCTACGGCTCGCGTCCTCTCCCGCAGTGGGCGCTTTCCCTGGTGGTACCCGTAATCGCTCACGGTCTTTTCGATCTGCTGTTCTGGGGCCCTCTTCTGCTGACAGGCGGCGTGCTGCCTTCTACCTATCTCACGGGCAACGCGGCCGATCTCGTACCTTTGGTGATCACCACGGTTCTGCTGGCATGGGCCGTAAAATCATGTTAGGCTTTGCCCATGAACAGAACTGAAGCCCTGCATATACTCGGTCTGGAAGACGACGCCACAGCCGATGACATCAAAATTGCCTACCGCGAAACGGTGCAGATTCTGCACCCGGACAAGTTCGCGGGCAATGAGAAGCTGCAAAGCCGCGCCACTGAGCAGTTCAAACGCCTGCAGGAGGCTTACGACCTGCTGTCTTCGGGCGCCAGCGGCGGTCGTGGCGGCCGCGGCGCGCGCTCCGGCAGCTCGTCCGGCGCATCCTCCTCATCCGGCGCCGCGCGTGCCTGGACCGAGGTCGAAGATGGCGTGGAAGTGGAATACCTCACCGAGGCCGAGATCAAGGCGCGCCTCGCTGGCATCGCCGCCGCCCGTGCCCAGCTGGTGGCCCAGCGCGACACCGTCTCCGATGAGCGTCGCAACGGCCTGGCCATGGCGGCCATTGGCGCGGTGGCCACGCTGCTCACCATCCGGCGGCCTTTCGGCATCCTCGGCATGATCGCCGCCGTCGCCGGCACCGCCACCGTGTGGGGCATCATCCAGTTTCTCGGTGCCCAGCGCAATCTCAACACGTTGAATGAGCACTTGGCGAAGCTCACCGAGGAACGCAAGGAGTACGAGGCGCTCCTCGAGGAGTAGTTGCTCCCGCCGCCTCGTCTGGCCGTGCGCATCGTACCCCTTCTGCCGCGCCCGTTTGTCGTCCCGGTGCCGTCTGCGGCCGCACGCCGCCATCATCCCCGCAAAGCGCTATAATTTCTGCGCCCAAAAACGAACCGAAAGAAGATTCATGAAGCAAGAGAACATCCGCAACGTCGCTATCATCGCCCACGTCGACCACGGCAAGACGACCCTCGTAGACCGTCTTCTGTGGGCCTCCCACGTTTTCCGCGAGAACCAGCAGGTGGAAGAGCGCGTCCTCGACTCCAACGATCAGGAGCGCGAGCGCGGCATCACCATCCTTTCCAAGAACATCTCCATCACCTACAAGGGCGTGAAGGTCAACGTCATCGACACGCCGGGCCATGCTGACTTCGGCGGCGAGGTTGAGCGCGTGCTCAACATGGCCGACGGCGCCCTGCTCATCGTGGACGCCTACGAGGGCCCTAAGCCCCAGACCCGCTTCGTGCTTTCCCATGCGCTCGAGTGCGGCCTGCGCATTGTGGTGGTCGTGAATAAGATCGACCGCCCCAACGCCGATCCCGAGGGTGCCGTGGACAAGGTGTTCGACCTCATGGTGGAACTGGGCGCCAGCGACGAGCAGCTCGACTTCCCCGTGGTGTACGCCTCGGCTGTGAACGGCTATGCGCGCCTCGATCCCGACGACGGCAACATGGACATGGTGCCGCTGCTCGACACCATTCTGGATGAGATTCCCGCCCCCGATGTGGACATCGACGGCCCGGTGGCTCTGCAGATCTGCACCGTGGACCACTCCAGTTACGAAGGCCGTATCGGCGTGGGCCGCTTGTCCTCCGGCACGCTGCACGAGAAGGAGCAGGTTCTCGTCGTGAAGCCCGACGGAGCCGAGCGCCGCGCGCAGATTCGCAAGGTGTACACCTTCGAGAACCTGGGCAAGGCCGAGGTCACCGCAGCTGATGCTGGCGATATCGTGGCCGTCATCGGCATCGAGGATGCCGACATCGGCGACATCATCACCGACCCGGAAAGCCCCGTCACCGAGATGGCCCCCATCGCCGTGGAGGAGCCCACCATGGCCGTCGTCTTCGAGGCGTCCACGAGCCCCTTGGTGGGTCGCGAGGGCGAAATCGTCGGTGGCCGCCAGCTGAAGGAACGCCTCATGCGCGAGAAGGAGAGCAACATCTCCATGCGCATCAACGAGCTGGAGGACAAATCTGGCATCGAGGTGGCCGGCCGCGGCGTGCTGCACCTGTCCGTGCTCATGGAGACCATGCGCCGCGAGGGCTTCGAGTTCCAGGTGGGCCGCCCCCGCGTGGTGTACAAGACCGCTGAGGACGGCACGAAGCTCGAGCCCATCGAGGAGGCCACGGTGGACGTGCCCAACGAGTACGCGGGCAAGGCCATCGAGGTCATGGGCACCGCCGGCGGCATCATGGAGCACATGGCCTCCGACGAGACCATGACGCACCTCTCCTTCTCCATCCCCTCGCGCGGCACCATGGGCCTGAAGACGCGCATCCTGAACGCCACCCACGGCGAGGCCATGCTGTTCCACCACTTCAAGGAGTACGGCCCCTACACTGGCGAGATGGCCGGGCGCAAGAACGGCGGCATGATCGCTATGTCCACCGGCAAGGCCGTGGCCTACGCACTGGACACGTTGCAGGAGCGCGGGCGTTTGTTCGTGGCGCCGGGCGACGACTGTTACGAGGGCATGATCGTGGGCGAGTCCGCCAAGGAAGGCGACATGGTGGTGAACGTCGAGAAGACGAAGAACCTGGGCAACCAGCGTTCCAGTTCGGCCGACAAGGCCATTCAGCTGACGCCGCCCATCACCTTCACCTTGGAAGAGGCTCTGGAATACATCGAGGACGACGAGCTGGTGGAGGTCACTCCGCAGTCCGTGCGCCTGCGCAAGCGCCTGCTTTCCGCCACCGACCGCAAGAAGGCGAAGAAGAACTAGTCCCGCGCTCAATAGCTGGGCCACATAACCACCCGCAGGGGGTGACTTCGGTCGCCCCTTTCTGCAGCGGGGGGGGGCTCCCATGGATGGATCTCTCCGCAGGGGGCGACCTTGGTCGCCCCTCCCGACTTCCTATGACTCCCATGGCCGAGAGGGCTGACTAAGGTCAGCCCCTACGAAATTCGCGGCGTTGACCGCGCGCCGCCCCTGCGGGAAACAGGTTGCGAAATTGTGTGGGTCATATTCTCGAACATGACCCGATTCATAAGCTTTGAAGTGGGATTTCTTCCTCGCGCTCATTGATGTACCGTGAATCAAAAGTGGGCAAATTGTGCGACGGTTGTTACCGTGCCGTCATGCGTGGGAAAATGCGCTTTGAGATCATCGGGAACTGTCTCAAGACGCACTCGTGAATTGAAGCCTGGCAGTTTCCGTCGCCTATGAGGAAGGTATTTAATGAAGAAGCTGCCTTTCGCGAAATCGCTTGCCTCGGTGAGTCTTGCGGCCGTGTGCGCCCTGGGTATCGTCGGTTGCTCCGAACAGACCAGCGACACGCCCACTTATACGGGTGGTGTTGCAGCCACGGTCAACGGGGTGGAGATTCCCGAGGACAAGGTTACCCAGGCTATCCAGGACATTCGCGCCCAGATGAGCCTTACCGATGAGGACGCATGGGGCAAGTGGCTTGCCGAGAACGACTACACGCCCGAGTCGGTGCGCGAGGAGATCGTGAACTCTTATGTCGATCAGGAGCTCGTGAAGCAGGGCGCCGATTCCGAGGGAATCACGGCGGATTCCGCCCAGGTCGATCAGTACGTGGAAACCATGCGTGGCCACTATGACTCCGATACCGCTTGGGCAGAGGCGCTGGAGGCCGTGGGCATGACCGAGGACGAGTACCGTGACAATATCTCGCTGTCGCTGGTGTCTCAGCAGCTGCAGCAGAAGGTGGGCGAGGGCGCTGCTGAGCCGACCGACGAGGAAGTGCTTGAGAGCGCCAAGACTTACGTGAGCTCTTACGACGGCGCGAAGAAGTCTTCCCACATCTTGTTCGAGGCCTCCGATGAGGCTCAGGCCCAGGAAGTGCTCGACAAGATTAACGCGGGCGAGCTTGATTTCGCGACGGCGGCCGAGTCCTATTCCAAGGACACCGCTTCCGCTGCCGAGGGCGGCAATGTGGGTTGGGATCGTCTTTCGAACCTGGTGACCGAGTACACCACGGCGCTCGCCGACCTGAACAAGGGCGACGTGAGCGGGCTGGTGACCAGCACCTATGGCATTCACATCATTCAGTGCACCGATGTGTTCGAGGCCCCCGAGGAGCTGACGAGCCTCGATCAGCTGCCGACCGAGTTCCAGGACTCCATCCGCGCCATGCTGCAGTCTTCCAACCAGTCCAACGCGTACTACTCGTGGCTGGAGGAGCAGCGCAACGCCGCCGACATTCAGATCAACGACATGCCCGAGGGGCTGCCCTACTGGGTCGATATGGCGAACTATCCCAAGGAGGAAAGCTCCGAGGACAGCACGGGCGTGACGGCGGTTGACGCTGATGGCAACCCCATCGTTCTTGATGAGGGCGCTGTCGAAGGCGAGGGCGCCGGCGAGCAGGTCGACGCAAGCGCCGAGGGCGAGGAGCCCGTGGCTGAGGGCGTCGATGAGGGCGCTGAAGGTGCCGAAGATGCTGCCGCGGCCGCTGCCGATGAGGCTGCTGCCGACGTCGAGGGCGCTGCGCCTGCTGGCGACGACGCCGAGCAGCCTACCGAAGGCGCGGCCGAGGGCATCCAGCCTGCGGAGACTCCCGCCCAGTAGCACACTCGAGAAACAACGTCGCGAGGGATACCTTGCGAGAGAAGAGACGAGAGCGCCCGCGCCGATGCGTGGGCGCTCCGCTATGTAACCGGATTTGCTCTTGTCGATCATCAATCCGATTCTTCTCTGTTGGGCAAAAAAACTTCTTGAGACAGCGGCGGTGCTGCGCTATACTTCTTAGACGCTTCGTCTTAGGGCGGGGCAGACGCTATGCGGAGAGATGTCCGAGCTGGCCGAAGGAGCACGATTGGAAATCGTGTATGCCCCAAAAGGGTATCTGGGGTTCGAATCCCCATCTCTCCGCCAGACTAATCCCGCGAGCCTCTTCCAGGCTCGCTTTGATATGGCGCCCCTTTGCGGGCGCATCGCCCCTGCGGAGGGGTGGCAGAGTGGTTGAATGCGGCGGTCTCGAAAACCGTTTCACCGGTGCTCCCGGTGACGAGGGTTCGAATCCCTCCTCCTCCGCCAGTTTAGTTGCGACATTAGTGAACTCGCATTAAGGCAAGAAATTGCAACGACGCGGGATTCGAACCGAGTTTTCTGGCGTTGATGTAAAGAAAAGTGCGATCGTGCGAGTTTTCTACGATGAAAAACTCGCACGATCGCACTTTTTTCTGCACAGAGAAGGTTTTTAGCGCTTCAGGACTCGCATAATCGCACTTTTCTTTGCATTGAAATCAAAAAAGTTGTTTTTGGCCGGTCTAGCATCGCGTGGTTGCAGTCGCCGCTGACTGATTTTGGCGATAAACTGGGCAAGTTGGTCATTTTTTCGCAGCGTATCCTTCCTTACAATAAGGGAAACTACTGCTGAATACCGAAGGATCCACTATGCCCGTTATTGATGCCCATTCCCACATTTATCCCGACAAGATCGCCTGCAAGGCCTCCTCGGCGGTGGGCGATTTCTACGGCGTGGACATGAACGCCAAGAACGCTTCCGCCGCCTCGATGCTCGCGGCCTGCGAGGGCTCGCCCATCACTCACCACCTCGTGCATTCCGTGGCCACAACGCCGGGCCAGGTGCCCATTATCAACGACTTCATCGCCGAGCAGTGCCGCGCCCACGACAACTTTGTCGGCTTCGCTACCATGCATCAAGATTTCGAAGACGTGGAAGGCGAAATTGATCGAGCGATTCAGCTGGGACTGAAGGGCGTGAAGATTCACCCCGACACCCAAAAGGTGAACATGGACGACCCGCGGCTCATGCGCCTGTACGAGATTATCGAAGGCCGGCTGCCCATCGTCATTCATACGGGCGACTACCGCTACGATTACTCGCATCCGCGCCGCCTGAAGCGCATCCTACACACGTTCCCGAAGCTGGTAGTAGATGCGGCCCACTTCGGCGGCTGGTCGGTGTTCGATTATGCCCTGGAGTATTTGGAAGACGAGAACTGCTACGTAGACACCTCAAGCGCCCTGGAATTCTTGGGCCCCCGCCGCACCGTGGAGCTCGCCCGCGCCTACGGCATCGAGCGCGTGATGTTCGGCAGCGACTTCCCCATGTGGAGTCCCGTCAACGAATACAACATGCTCGCCGCCATGCCCTTCACAGAAGACGAGTTCGAAGCCATCACCTGGCACAACGCCCAACGCTTCATTGGCCAAAAAATCAAGTAGCTGCTGTTCAGCTTAGAACAGCGCACGAGCCCCGACGCGCGCTGTGGGGGAGGGAGTTGCGCGTCGGGGTTCGAGTTATCGCAATGGAGTATGCATCGCTTAGGCTTGCTCGGCTAGATATTTACCAGTCAGATAGCCGTAAGTGAGCGCAGCAGCATGGCTGGCGCCGGATAAGGTGAAGGGGTAGTCCTCCACGAAGCGTCCGCCTTGCACGTTGCCAACGGCAAACAGGCCGGGAATGGGCTCCATGTCGTCGTTGAGCACGCGAGCATTGTCGTCGGTTACGAGGCCGCCCATGGTAACGAGCAGTCGCATGCAGCTCACATCTTCCACCGACGTGTGCTTGAGCATATCGTAGGTGATCGCGTAGAAGGGAGGATCGACCACGGGGAACATCTTCTCTGCTGCCTTGCCGAAATCCTCATCGACTCCTTTTTCGCACAGCTCGTTGTAGCGCGCGACCGCTGCGGTTAAATTCTGGGTGGCATCTGCGCTGAGTTCCAGCTGAGAGGCGAGCTCTTCGAGTGAATCGGCTTGAGCTGAAAAACCCTCGCCGTCGCCATAGCTGCGGATATTTTCCATGACCATCTCGAGCATCGGGTACTGCTCGGGCCAGTGGCTGTCTATGATTTGGAAAACCTTGCTGCCTGGTTGGTTCTGCATGACCTTAGCGATATTGGTCATGCTGAGGTCCTCGTTGGTGAAGCGCTCGCCGTGCTCGTTGACCTGCAGGAAGAACTCCTGGCCGAACTGGAGAATATGAGCCATTACCGCATGGGGTCCCACGTCCAGGTGGCCGCCGACGTTCATGCCCATCTGCTGGCCGTCGCCGGTATCGGCGGGGTTGCCGTCGTGATCCGTCACCTCGTATGAGAACAGGAATTTGTCCTGGTTCTTCAGAATCCACGGAGCATATTGCCCCAGCATTTTCTCGTTGTGGGAATAGCCGCCCGTGGCGAGCACCACGCCCTTGGAGACACGATAGCGCGTGTAGCCCTCGCCCTCATCATTGCGGCAGATCACGGCGGTTATCTGGCCGTCAGCAGCCTCGAGCTTCACGGCTGGCGAATAGAATTGTACCTGCGCGTTGCCGGTGGCCACGGCTGTATCGACATTGGCCTGCAGAATGGGCGTATGGGTCTCGTCTCCTCCGCTGATGCAGCAGCATCCGGCAAAGAGGCGCTCGTGGTCGATGCCGAAGCGATAGATGCCGCTCGTGAGCGTATCGGCGCAGACGAACAACTGACTAGGATCTTCGGGAAGCTCGTCTTCCATGCCGAGCCACAGGAGTCCGTCGTATGCGGAGGTGTACCACTCGAAAGCCTCTCCGCAGTTCTTCAGCCACTTCGTGGTTATGCGATAGTCTGCGCGATGCGACATTTGCGTCATGAGCTCGTTGGCCACCTCGGTGGGGCTGATGTCCTCGATTCCGATGGAGCGCGTCTTCTCGGTGCCGAAGGCGGCGAACATGTTCGAGCGAGCACTGGGCTTGCTGCCCTTCTCGACGCCGACTACCTTGAGTCCTCCTTCAGCGGCAGAACGCAGGGCTCCTACCCCCGCCACGCCCAGGCCAACCACGCACACGTCGCAATCAACCGTCTCGATAATCTTGTCCTCGGGGATGTCGGTTTCCACCAGGGTGCCAGTGTCAGCGAGGGCGGTCTGGTCGTCGCCAGCTGCCTCGGTTGGCTGCTTCGGGGCGCAGCCGGCGAGGCCTGCGCCGGCTGCTGAAGCGCCTGCCAGGCCGAGTGCTGCTAAAAAGCTTCGACGGCTGATTGCTCCCTTCTTCCCAAACTCCTTCATCGTCACGGTATCCTCCTTTTGTCGTATATCAGGACGGCACCTATATCACCGCATTCGGAAGTCGCGCAAAACAGGAGAAACGTATGAAACACAAGAAAAAGCACCCTATACGAAAAGTACGACAATCATCTGACCAGGTGGTTTATTCCTTCGAGGTCGTTTCAACGAGTGAGATAAGCTCTTGGCGCGAATGGACGCCGCATTTGGTGTAGATGTGCTGCAGGTGAGATTTCACCGTGCTCTCGCTGATTACGAGCTTCTCTGCAATGTAGGGGGCGCTTCGTCCGACGATATAGAGATTGAATACATCGCGTTCGCGAGTAGTCAGGCCCCTGCTGTCGCTGAATGATTCAAGGAGACGACCCGAGAGTGAGGTGAGCTTCGCGCCGCCGCTTGCGGACAACAGCAGCGACATGGTTCGATCCTCCAGAATCCAAATGGATGCCACGACGAGCAGAAGGGCCATGAAGAGCATGGCGACCCTGCTTGCGATGTGGGGTCCGAAAAAAGCGGAAGCCAGCAGGGGGAGGGACCCTAAAGTCCCCACACACCAAGCAGTGGCTAAGATTCTCACACGAGTACCAGGATACAGTCGCCCCAGGAGCAATCCCATGTAGAGGGCGCCGCATTCCAAAAGAGAGTATGCGATGCCGGCCAACACGTAGGCAAGGTAGGTGAGAGTCGATGAGAACAGCACTAAGATAAGAGCGACCAGCGAAAGGGTCGCAACTACTTTCGTCCATACCTGCAGATTGAAGTCTCGCCCGCGGTTAAAGAGCCAGAGCACGAGTGCGAGCGATATGGCGGTAATGATGACGGGGAACATCTCGCCTTCTGCCTGCTGCAGGAAGACCGAGTACTGCAAGGATCCTACCACCAGTCCGATAACAAAAAAGCTGCAGAGGATTTTCGCCAACGAAGATGGCTCGAGGGTAAAAGACCGCTCGGCCTCCGATGAGGAAGGCGCGGGGCGCTGGATGAGGCAAAGTGCCACCGCAGAGGCTGCCACGCTCATGCCGGCGAGGGCTTGGCACCATGACGCAGACAGAAGCGAGGGGAGAATCGCCGCCGCCGATGCGAGCACCTCGACCTCTATCATCAGTTCGACAATGCCGATATCGCGCTGGGCGCAGACTGCCGCCAGCCAGCAGAAGAGAAGAACGGTTCCCCCGGCAGACATGAGGATGAGTCCGAAAATGGAGAGGGGCTCTCCTGTGCCTTGTACGGCCAGGCCCATTAGGCAGCATGAGGCGCTTGCTATGGCGAGGGGAACACTCGCGAGTGCGCGTCCCCCTCGGTTGCCCGCGATGATCAAAGCGCAAGAAACGAGGGAGGCGACGGCTACGTCTACAATGGTCGCCGGCACGCTGCCTTGTCCCAGGGGAAGATACCAGGAAATCTCGCAGGGCGCCTCAAATGACTGGGCCGCCAGAAGGGCGGAGATACCCGCCACAGCTATCAGGAGATTTCTGCCGAGCCACCGCCCATGATTGCGCTGCAACGGTATGCCCCTTCCTGTTGTGGCCCTCGATCATACGGGGACATTATACATGGGGCCGTCGCTCGGTCGAAGGGCGGCCCGAAGACCGCCCGGATACGAAGCTCTCGGGGCCGCCCGCTACTCCTCCTCGGGACGGTCGATGGCCATGCAGATGCGGTCGATGCGCAAGCGGTCCATGGCGAGCACGGTGAATGTCACCTTGGTGCCGCGATCTTCCAGCACCGCCACGTCGCCCTCCTTGGGAATGCGGTCGAACAGCGACAGCAGAAGGCCGCCGGCGGTTTCCACGTCGTTGGCCGCCTCGGGCTCGAAGCCGAGCAGCTCCACCAAATCGTCAATGGCGAGCGTGCCATTGATCTGGTAGGTGCCGTCGGGCAGCTCCTCGATGTCGTCGTCGGTGTCGTGCACGTACTCGTCGTCGATGCGGCCAACGATCTGCTCCATGATGTCGCTCATGGTGACGATGCCCGCCGTGCCGCCGTGCTCATCTACGACAACGCACATCTCGGTGCGACCCTCCTGCATGGCCTGCAAAAGCTTCGCGATGGGCGCGCCCTCGGGCACCGGCGGCAGCTCGCGAATCTTCCAATCGCTCATGGGGGCGTCCTTGGGCTCGTCTACGAGATCCTTCGTGTGCACGAAGCCGACGATGCGGTCCTTCGAGCCGTCGCACACCGGGTAGCGCGTGTACTTGTACTGGCGCACGACGTCCCAGTTCTCTTCCAAGGTGTCTTCCAGATCGAGGCAGATGACGTCGGTGCGCGGGGTCATGATGCCCTCAGCGTCCTTGTCGCCCAAGTCGAAAATGTTGTCGACGAACTCGTTCTGCTCCGGATCGATGAGGCCGCTTTCCGTGGACTCGTCAATAAGCAGCTTGATCTCCTCGCCGGTGTACACCTCGTGCTCATCGGCCGGGTCATGGCCGAACAGGCGCATGACCCCGTTGGTGATGCCGTTGAAGATGACCATGATCGGGTAGGTGATGCGGTAGAACACGCGCAGGGGGCCGGCGGTGTGCAGGGCGTACTTCTCGGTGGCGAAGATGGCGAAGGATTTCGGAATGAGCTCGCCGACCACCACGTGCAGGGTGGTCACGATGAAGAAGCCTACGGCCACGCAGATGGGGTATACCGTCGCCTCGGGGAAGCCCCAGGACAGTAGCGGTGCCTCCAGAACGGCGGACACGGCCGGCTCGCCCAACCAGCCGATGGCCAGGGAGGCCAGCGTGATGCCGAGCTGGCAGGCCGACAGGTAGGCGTTGATGTGCGTGGTCACGTCGCGGGCGGCCTCGGCGCCGCGCCGCTTCTCGGCGACGGCCATGTCGATTTGGCTCTTGCGCACGCGCACCAGCGCGAATTCCGCGATGACGAAGAACGCGTTCATCAGCAGGAAGAACACCACGAGTAACAGGCATATAGCGGTTTGCATACCGATCAATCATCCTTTCAGGGCAAAAACTCTGTTCCGCATTATAGAGGTGCGGGAGATAACATGAGCGAATCCATAGATGATTTTCCCAAACAGTCGCCGAACTGATACCGCAGAAGGCAGCGGCGACGCTCATACTAAGAAAAAACAAGCGAGAGCGGGGCATAAAGCGAATGAGGTGTTGTGTATGAAGCTAACGCGCAAGCAATGGATGATGCTGGCGGTGCTCGTATCGGGCGCCTTCGTGACGGTGCTGAACCAGACGCTGGTGACGCCGGCGCTGCCGTCCATCATGGTGGAGATGAGCGTCGACCAATCGACGGCCCAGTGGCTGACCACCGGGTTCACGCTGGTGAACGCCATCATGATCCCCATTACGGCGTTTCTGCAGGATCGATTCTCCACGCGGAAGCTGTTCGTGTTCTCAATGAGCCTGTTTGCCGTGGGCACGCTGCTGGCGGCCGTGGGCCTCAACTTTCCGGTGCTTCTGGGCGGCCGTCTCGTGCAAGCTGCCGGCGCCGGCATCCTCATGCCGGTGACCATGACCGTGCTTATGCTGGTGTTTCCCGTGGATCGCCGCGGTTCAGCCATGGGCATCTTCGGCCTGGTCATCGCCTTCGCGCCGGCCATCGGCCCCACAGTGGCGGGCTTCGTCATCGACCAAGCCGACTGGCACATCCTGTTCTACCTCATTTTCGCTCTGGCCATCGTCATTATCATCCCGTCGCTGTTCCTTGTCGATGACAAGGCGCCGGCGAACAAGGGCGACTCGGTGCTCGATCCGCTGTCGCTGGCGCTTTCCACCTTGGGCTTCGGGCTCATGCTTTACGGCTTCTCGGCGCTGGGCTCGGCCGGGCTCACGCCGGTGCCGCTGCTTACCTGTGCCCTCGGCATCGTCGGTGTGGTGTGGTTCTTCATTCGCCAGACGCGCCTGCCGCACCCAATGCTGCGCGTCGATGTGCTGAAGAACCGCCGCTTCCTCGTGGGCACTATCATCGGCATGCTCGTGCAGGGCGCGCTGCTGGCCGCCGGCATCCTCATGCCCATTTACGTGCAGTCGCTTCACGGGCTGTCGGCCACGGTGTCGGGCCTCGTGCTCATGCCCGGCGCCATCCTTATGGGCATCATGAACCCGCTCGCCGGCAAATGGTTCGATCGCCACGGCCCGCGCCGCATGGTTATTGTGGGCATGAGTCTGCTGACGCTCACCACCTTCGCATTCGCTATCCTGAACCTCACGTCCAGCATCATTTACATCACCATCGTGTACACGGTTCGCATGTTCTCGATGTCGCTCGTGAACATGCCCATCACCACCTGGGGCATGAACGCCCTGGATAACAAGGTCATGAACCACGGAACCTCGGTGAACAACACGTTGCGCCAGGTGGCGGGTTCGCTCGGCACCGCTATCATCATCGCGGTGTCCACCCAGGTGCAGAATTTCGCGACGCCGGAATTCGGCGCGGCCCAAGGCACCATGTTCGGCATCAACGCCGCCTTCCTCGTGTGCACGCTGTTGTGTCTCATCGGCCTGGTGATGACCATTGTGCTGGTGAAGGACAAGCCCGGCGAGGAAGAGGCCGTGGACGAGGGCGGCACCCGCAAGTCGCTGCTCATGTCCATCATGAAGACCGACGTGTTCTCGCTTTCCAAAGACGCCACCGTAGAGGAGGCCATGCGTCTGTTCGTGGAGAAGAACATCTCCGCGGCTCCCATCGTGGACGAGGCCGGCGAGCCCGTGGGCTTCATTTCCGACGGCGACATTCTGAAGCGCCTAAGCCCGCGCCGCGAGTCGTTCACCGATCCCATCGTGCTCATCAACAGCACGGTGAACGACGACGAGGGCTACGACGAGAAGCTGGCGAAGGTCATGCAGATGCGCGCCAGCGAGATTGGCGCCGCCAGCCCCATCTGCGTGAGTGTGCACGCGAACCTCACTGACGTGTGCCGCGTGCTGTCCGAGAATCACCTGAAGAAGGTGCCGGTGCTGGAGAGCGGCCACATCGTGGGCATCATCAACCGCAGCGACATCACGCAGTACTCCATGGCCGCCTACCTGGCCGATCATCCGGAGCGCGCCGTCTACTGCGGCGAGGGGCCGTCCGGCCAGCACGAGTGCGTGGAAGGGGCCTGCGAGGAGAAGTAGCTAAAGCGCCATTTGCCCCGAACATTCAAGCAGCCCCGGCGAGCGAGGGCAACGGGGCTGCTTGCGTTTGGGAAGCCGTGGGGGTCGGCTTCCGTGCGTGTGGGAAGATGCCAGGTGCGCGGGGTGCGATTGCGCGCTTGCTTGCGATTGTTCGGGCAAGCGACGGTGCGCTGGGAGGGGGCATCCGGTATCTTTGCCCCGATAGTAACTCTTTTGCGTGGCAACACAGGCTGCGGACGGTCAAGCGTCTCCGATCTGCTATCCTATCGAAAACGCCAGAGGCGCTAGCGTCTCATTGCCGCTGCGTCCACCTTAGGGCGGTCTTATCGGCAGCCCGTTTTGGAAAGGAAGGCCCATGTTCGGAGACAACCTAGAGCGCATCGTCGCGGCCATCGAGAAGAACTACGAGGCCGATGAGATATTCTTCACGAAGCCCGGGCGCCGCTTCCCCAGCCGCACTGCTATCAAGGGGCTCATCACCGAGCTGCGCCGCGTGCTGTTCCCCGGTTACTTCGGGCCGGAGATGCTCTCGCCTTCTACAAGCCCCAGCTACTTTATCGGCCAGACGCTCATCGACATTGAATCGGTGTTGCGCGAGCAGCTCATTTTGGCGCTCACCTACACCTCCGATGATCGTGACGACCTCGTCGGCAGCGGCAACCACTTGTGCGGCGGTTGCACGAGCGACTCCATTTGCGAGCAAACGGCCGATATCTGCACGAAGTTCTTCGACGCCCTGCCCGAAATTCAGCGCACGTTGCTCACGGATGTGCAGGCGCTCTATGACGGCGATCCGGCGGCGGGGTCGAAGGAGGAGGTCATCTTCACGTACCCGGGCTTGTACGCCATTTACGTGTACCGCATTGCGCACGTGCTCTACGACTTGGGCGTGCCTATCATCCCGCGCGTGATGACCGAAATCGCCCACTCTTCCACGGGCATCGACATCGGCGCCGGCGCGCATATCGGCGAGTACTTCTTCATCGATCACGGCACTGGCGTCGTCATCGGCGAGACCACTACCATCGGTGACCATGTGAAGCTGTACCAGGGCGTCACGCTGGGCGCGCTTTCCACCCGCGGTGGTCAGCGTCTGGCTGGCGTGAAGCGCCATCCCACTATTGAGGACAACGTCACCATCTACTCCAACGCCAGCGTGCTCGGCGGCGAGACGGTCATCGGCGAGGGCTCGGTCATTGCCGGCTCCACCTTCGTGACCTTCTCGGTGCCGCCCCATTCCCGCGTTTCCGTGAAAGAGCAGGAGATCCGCGTCCGCCAGCCCGGCGAGAGGGATTAAGCGACAGCAATCAGCGGCGGAGGATACCAAACTGGCGACCTTGGCAGAGCGCTTGTGGGAACAGCGGGCGTCGCCCAGAAGCCTCTTTACTGGTCGCCTTCGCTAGTCGTCTCTACTGCTCGCCGCCGTTGGGCTCTACGAGGTATTCGAAGCCTTCCTGGGTGTACTCGCCGGCGATGCGCACGCGGGGGAGGGCCTCTACAGGGTCGCCCACCTCAACGCGGCGGTTCTCGATGGTGAAAGCGCACAGTACCCAGCTTCTTCCATGGCCGCCCAGGCGTTCTCGTTGTTGTCGCCGTAGGGATAGGCGAAGGCCTCGGTGGTTCCTAGGATGGCCTGGGCCTGCTTCAGGTCGTCCACGATTTCCTCGGTGGTCATGGCGTGGATGATGCCGCCGCGGCCCACATCCGAGCCGTCCCGGTGCATATTGTAGGAATGGGACTGAAACGACACGTAGGGGCTCGCGTAGTCGCGCAGCTTCTCGGGCGTGGAGTCCTGCGAGCAGATGATGAACGAGGTGGCCGGTACCTCGTACTGTTCCAGCAGGGGAATGCCGTAGTTGAGAAAGCCCTTCTGGCCGTCGTCGAAGGTGAGCACGACGCTGCGCGCCGGCAGCGTGTGGGCGCCTTGGGCAAAGGCGCGCACCTCGGCGTAGGAGGGGTAGTAGTAGTTGTTGTCCACTAGGTACTGCAGCTGGGCGGCCAGCTTGGTGTCGAGCAGGTAGTTCGCGTCGTTCTTCTCCGGCGGGTCGTCTTCGGTGTACACGTAGTGGTACATGAGCACGGGGAGAGTCTCGGCGTTGCCCGCGAAGTTGTCGAAGTTTTCCACGACGTGCACCGTGCGGGTGGCCTGCGGTTGGGCAGTGCGTAGTTGCTCAGCCCGAGACTGAGCCGTGCACGGCGTCGGCCGTCGATGCGGATGCTGTTCCATGGGGGAGAACTCCGTTTCCTTCAACGTGAACCTCAATCTTAGCACAGCCCTACCAGCCCCTTGTTTTCACGTCACGGGCCCCGCGAAGCAAATAAGAAGCAAATAAAAACCGGGAGTTGCGGAAGGGAGGTTTGCAATGGCCCTTTTCCTTTCACGGATAGAAAGGTCGACAGTTATGATATACTGCTAGCAATTCTGAAAGGGGTTGCTATGCCGAACATGCAGATGAACTTCCGTATCGATGCCGAACTGAAACGGCGCGGGGACGAGCGCTTTGCCCGGCTCGGATGCACGCCGTCGGAGGCCCTGCGGCGGTTTTACGAGATGGCGGCGCGCTATGATGACGAGTCCGAAGCGGCCTTGCAGGCGGTTATCGGCTTCGAGGCGGAGGAGGCCGACGCCATGAGCGAGGGCGAAAAGCGTGCCCAAGCGGTCACGGACTTCCTGACATCGCTTCAGGCGCAACGCGAGGCCCTGGGTATTCCGCCAGCTGCCCCGCCTCAGGAGTTCTCGGATGAATATTGGGACAATCTTTTCTACGAGGCGAAGACCGAAAGACTGGCTGAAAGGGGACTCTGGTGACGGTTGCGGAGAATGCTATTGTTGTAGACAAAAACATTTGGCTCGATTTCTATCTTCACGAGCGGCCCCTTCATGAAGAAGCTGCTCGCTTTATTCGCGTTGCGGAGAAATACAACGCCAATTTGGGAACACCAGCGGATGCTGTCAATGAAGTTTTTTACACGGTGGGAAGATATCTGAAACAGCAGGTACGCGAAAACGGTGGCACTGTCGACGAGTGCACGGCCCGTGCTATAAACAACTTCGCGTGGGGGTGCGTCGACCACATGACCGATCTTGCGATATCGGTTCCCATGGACGATCGTACGGCGTGGCTAGCTCGCCACTACCGCGATATCACCTCGGATTACGAAGACGCCTCGGTTCTTGCTTCCTGCGAATTGTGCAAGGCGAACTATCTGGTAACCCACGACAAGCGCCTGGCTGCTCAGGCCAACATAGCCGCCAAAACCGCCACGGAAATGGCCGACCTCATAACCCGCGCTCACGGGGAATAGCCTCCCTGACCATGCGGGGGTCTGGGTGCAATTTTGTGACAAGCTGCCTTGTTTGCTAAGATTGCGAGACATTTTCCCGTGGTCTGACAGTTGCCTGTTTGCTGGCGATGCCCTAGCATCAACACAGAGTATGATTGGAGAACGCGCCCGACGGCGATGGTGCGGCGATAACGATAAGGCGTCGCCGTGTCGAAAAGCAGAAAGGACTCCCATGGAAAACTTCGAATTCGTTTCCCCCACGCATTTTGTCTTCGGGCGCGGGGCTGAAGAGCAGGTGGGTGAGAAGCTGGCGGCAGCTGGCGCCAAGCGGGTGCTCGTGCACTTCGGCGGCGGGAGTGCTGTGGCCTCCGGACTTATCGACCGCGTGGGTGCGTCGCTGGATGCTGCGGGCATCGAGCACTTGGAGCTGGGCGGTGTGCGCCCGAACCCCGAGATCACCCTTGTGCGCGAGGGCGTGCGCCTCTGCAAGGAGGCTAACGTCGACTGGGTGCTCGCGGTGGGTGGCGGTTCGGTCATCGACTCCGCGAAGGCCATCGCCAACGGTGCTTGCGTGGAAGGCGACGTGTGGGAGCTCTTCGAAACCAAGGCCCTCGACCACGATGTGCTGCCCATTGCCGTGGTGCTCACCATCCCGGCCGCCGGCAGCGAGGCGTCGAAGAACACGGTTATTTCCAACGACGAGCTGGGCCGCAAAACCGGCTACGCCAACAACGCCCAGCGTCCGAAGTTCGCCTTCATGAACCCCGAGCTCACCTTCACGCTGCCTCCCTTCCAGACAGCCGCCGGCCTCACCGACATGTTCTGCCACCTGCTTGAGCGCTTCTTCGACGACGTGGGCGCCGTGCCCGTGACCGACAACCTGAATCTGTCGCTCATGAACACCATCCGCGCCGAGGCGCCGCGCGTGCTGGCCGACCCGGAAAACTACGACGCTCGTGCGAACATCATGTGGGCCGGCATGCTCTGCCATCAGGGACTCGCCGGAGTGGGCCGCCACGAGGACTGGGCCACTCATGGGTTGGAACACGAGCTGTCGGCGCTGGACCCGGCCATCACCCACGGTGCCGGGCTGGCCGTCATGTTCCCGGCTTGGATGGAATACGTGCACGGCGAGAACCCAGCCCGCTTCGCCTTCTACGGCCAAGCGGTCTTCGGCCTCACGCCCACCGGCGACGTGGAAGCGGACGCGCTTTCGGCCATCGACGAGACGCGCGCCTTCTTCGCGAGCCTCGGCATGCCCACCACCCTCGCCGAGTTGGATGTGGAAGAGGCCGACATCCCGAAGATGCTGCCGACGCTTGCCCAGAACAAGGGCGTCCCCTTCGGCACCTTCAAGAAGCTGACCCTGGAAGACGCCGCGGCCATCTACCGATTAGCGCTGTAGGGAGGAACGGAGTAAAAACGGAGTAGCGGCGCCGCAATCCCCTCGAACTCCTTCGAAAAACGGCCGCTTATCAGGGAGAACGGAGCAAGCGGGGAGTAGAACGGAGCAAAACAGTTCTATGCGTTGCCTCACTGAGATTGTTCGTTTGAAGACTTTGCTCGTGCGCCGCGCTTCCTCCTTTTTAGCGTGAGAGTGGCATCAATAGTCTGATCGGTCTTCCCTTTGCTTCGGCGACAACAGTCATATCGCGACCGCCCCCATTAGGGTTGGGCATGCCGATGACCTGAAGGGTCATTTCGGTTGGTTGGAGTTGCCAGCGAGTTCCTTGTCGATAACGCTAAGGAGCTCTTGGCGGGAGTGAACGCCGATTTTGGCGTAGATGTGGCTGACGTGACTGTGGGTGGTACTGGGGGAGATAAACAGCGCCTCGGAAATGAACGGCTCATTGCGCCCCTTCATGAGCAGCCCCATCACCTCAGTTTCGCGAGTGGTAAGACCGTAGCGCTTGGAGAAGGCTTGCGTGACCTGCTCACTGTTGACAGTCTCAGGCGCCATGGCTGAGCGCTCGAGTCCCCAAAGCGACGCTACATTGCGGCTTCCGAACAGAAGCGACGAAACGAGGATCATGGCCAGCAAGAAGAAGAGCAACACCATATGTACGATTTCTTCTGGCATGGAGGCCATGACGAAAAGAGAGAAGCCGGTGGCAACCAACGTGGCCAAGCTGACAAGCCCGCGCACAATGCCATACAGCGTGTTGAAGGCGACGTTTGTTTCCAGGAACAGCTCGAAGAGTACGGCCCAGAGCATGAGTTCAAGGCAGGTGTACCCTGCGGTAGTGGCAGCCACCGTGAGGGCGGCGGTAGACTCAAAGGGTAGCCAGTAGCTGCAAATACCCAGTGTAAAGGCCAGTAGCTGCAAGGTGCTCAGCACCCAATAGGCCTTCTTCAGCTTGCCGATAAGCACCAGCGCGACCACGGTCGTGCCGGCTCGAGCGAGAGTGTGGGCCAGGTAACTCTCTTGGAACACCTCGACAGACTCGCTGCTGGCGGAAATGCGCATTAGGCCGAAGGCGATGTCGAAGACGGCGAGGCCCAGCAGCAGCTTCCAGGGGAGCTTTTGGCCGGCACCCCAAAAAGAAAGCCGCGTTCTGGCCGTTTCAGCATCCGATCCCTCGGTGTTCTGCGGGGATCTCTTATGAGCATCCGTCGCGAGGCCCGCGAGCGACAGCAGCGGTAGCGAAGCGCAGATATAACCTGCCGCGGTTCCGAGAAAGGCCACCGTTAGATATAGAGCAGCTGCTATGAGGAGGGCCCACGAGAACAGCACGACGACGTCCTCCGCCGAGTGACACTGACGAATAGCTCGGTTGACGAAAAGATAGAGAAGAAATCCTTCGGGCAGGCCTACCAAGCAGGCTCCGATAATAAGCAACGCATCGCCGTTCGACCCCCAGAGCACCAGCAACGTGCCAGTCGATGCGGCCAAGGTTGTCGTCGCTCGCAGCAGATGATTTTCGGCCATCTTCTGCGCCAGAGCGGGCGAAAGAAATGCCAAAATGCCTACCACGACTGTACTTACGGTCAACGCTACGAAGTTTGCCAGCTCTACCGAGGCGACGCCGCCGATGCCCGCGAGGGCTGTCGAGAAAAAGACGAGGCTCATCCAGCCCCAGTAGATACCTAGATCGAGCGTGATCCCGAGCCGTCGCTGCCGTGATTGCGCCTCCGATTTTATTGCTCCCATGGTGTCCTCTCCCAAACGTCTAGGCTCAGCTTACCACAGGCTGTTGCATTCGTCGCGGCTGTGCCAGGGGATAGTAGAGCCGGTTTCCACTGCTTCAGAGGATGGGTATCGACTAGTTTAGATGATGCTTTCACCAGGTGTTTCATTCATGATAACGGCATCACCTGAGAGCCGTGGACCGCGGCAGGTGGAAGGATGGGGCCTTCGGCTTCCGAAAAAGCATCTATGTAAGGAGAGAGGCAATGACTGATATGAAAGGCATTTCGCGTCGCAGTTTTTTGACTGGATCTGCTGTGCTCGGTGGAGCCGCGGCTTTAGCTGGCCTAGCAGGTTGCAGTCCGGCGCCGAAGGATACGTCGATGGCCGAGACCGGCTCGGCAACTGAAGAGGATTGGCTCGGCGAGGCACCGGTGCTGACCGAGGCCGACTGCGACAACGTGGTCGATGCCGACGTGGTGGTCATCGGCTCTGCGGTGGCCGGCTCGCTTTCCGCGTTCGGTGCCTTGGAGAACGGCGCGAAAGTCGTCATGCTTGAGCGCAACAAGATCTTCCATTACGGCGGCAACCAGGGTTCCTTCCTGAACTCTGAGTTCCAGAAGCAGTCTGGCAAGCCCACTTACGATCCGAAGGAGATCGTCTACCATATCGTGGGCAACACCGCCAATCGCTGCGACATTCGCCAGTGGCGCGTGTGGGCCGATCGTTCTGGCGAGCTGGTGGACACCCTTATCGAGAAAGTGCTCGCCCCGGCAAACATCCCCTTCACCTGCTCTCCGGCGCCTGATGAGCCCGAGCTGTGGTTGAACCGCGTGTTCGATATCAACGTGGTGCTGGGCGATCCCACGAAGGACAACTACAAGGAGTTCCTCTCCGGCATGCATTCCTATCTGGCCGATAACGGCGCCGACATTCGCTACAACACCAAGGCTGAGGTGCTCGTGCAGGACGAGGCCGGCCGCGTGACCGGCGTTATTGCTACGGCAGAGGACGGCTCCCGCACGCTGTTCAATGCTGCGAAGGGCGTCATCGTGTGCACCGGCAGCTATGCCGGCAACGCCGCCATGGTGAAGAAGTTCCAGCAGGAGAAGGTCGCCAAGCTGCTGGAGGAGGGCAACGTGTACACCATGTACATGGAAAGCGATGATCTCTCCAGCCCCGAACCTATGGACGACGGCATCGGACACCGCATGATGTGCTGGGCCGGCGCCGAGATGGAGGGTGGCCCGCACGGCTTTCTCGGCTGGCCGAACGGCGGCCATATCGGTTGTCCGAACTTAGAGGTGGACCAGGCCGGCATGCGCTACATGAACGAGGCGCTGTTCCCCGTGAACCAGGTGCAGCAGGTGGTCTCGGCGGCCTCCATGCCCAACGGCGCCTTCACGTGGGAGATCTCCTCCACCGAGGATAGGCTGATGCCCTGCTTCATCGGCATCGACCCCAACGTGCTGGACGCCATCGCCAAGAGCGGCACCGGCGTGTACCAGGCCGACACCCTGGAGGAGCTGGCCGAGCTCATCGATGTGGATCCGGCCGCCTTCACGGCCACCGTCGAGCGCTACAACGAGATGTGCGAGAAGGGCGTCGACGAGGACTTCATGAAGAGCCCCGAGTACCTCATCCCCGTGAAGAACCCCCCGTTCTACGCTTTCAACGAGAAGTGGGTGTTCGTGTGCTCTATCGCCGGCGTGCACACCAACGACAAGTTCCAGGTGCTGAATGCCGACCACGAGGTGATCCCCGGGCTGTTCGCCGCGGGCAACACGGTCGGTCGCCGCTTCGGCTACGCCTACGAGAGCTCGGGCATGGGCATGTCGAACTCCCAGGCCATGGTCGCCGGCTACGTCGCGGGCGAAACGGCCGCTAAGGCCTAGCGATTGCAAGTCTCGCGGTCTTTGCATCACAAGGTGAGTCAATCTTACCCTCCCTGAATGAGGCTCCGCCGCAGCTTGCGGCGGGGCCTCGCTGTTTGAGACGCGGATTGCTGTGACGGGAAAAGGGTACGAAAAGATACCGTCCCAAGAAGAGAAAACATTGTTACAATCGAATCCAAATGGATTCAGAATTCAATCGGGGAGAATGCCCATTATGACCATGCATAGCGAAATTCCCGACGACCTTGGAGAACCGTTAGACCAGCACTCTGACACGCTTGACGGCATTCGCCATCGTGCCTATCGAGAGCAATCTCGCGAAGATACGGTGGGCATTATGATCTGCGACAAGGATCGCCTCTTCGTGGAGGGCATCGCGGCCCTTATTGGGCAATGGGACGAATTCGAATTGCTGGCTAAGATCTATTCCTACGACGATGCCCTTGCGGCTGCCAAGGAGCATCTTCCCGCCGTGGTATTGCTGGGCGCTCGGGTGGGCGACACGCCGTGCGCGCCGGTTATCCGCGATATCCTCGCTTCCGATCCTGGCGTCTGCATCATGGTGTTGGCGTCATCGGGCGATTCCCGTGAAGTGCTGGATGCTCTGCGCGCCGGCGCCATGGGCTATGGCGTGCGCAACGAACTTTCAGTCGACCGCTTGCGTGGCACTATTTGGGGTATGGTCTGCGGGGAGGTGGTGTTCGACGGATCCATTCGCACCCATTTGCAAGAAGCCCTGCTGGCTTCCGACAGCAAGACGCCGGTGCCATCTGGCGAGGAACAGGGACTGTTGAAGCTGCTTACTCAGCGGGAGAAGGAAATTCTCTGTCTGCTGATGGACGGCCTGTCAAATCAAGAGGTGGCCGCGCGCTTGTTCATTAGCGAACCAACCGTGAAGAAGAACGTCAGCCGCATTATCGACAAGCTGCAGGTGCAGAATCGCGTACAGGCTGCTGTGTATGCGGCGCGCCATCTTCCCCACTAGTCTTTCAGGTATCCAAAAGGATATCCATTTGATACCCTTGCGCCGCAGGTCAAGGGTGTCTTTTATCTCTTATCGGTGAAGAAATAAATAGCCCAACTCCTATACCTTCGGGGCTAGGGAACCAGCCCTCGGACCTTCTATGATGACGGCATGTTAAGCCTGGCGAAAACGCCGGGGGCAGCAACCAAGTCGTTTGGAAGGAGCCAAACCATGAAGGGTAAGCTGATTCGTGTGTGCGTCGTGGCCAATGACGCGGCCGAGACCATGAGGGATTTCAACGACCTGTTCGGGGTCGAGTTCTACGGGCCGTTCGATGACGAGCATGTGAAGCTGAAGGTGGCGCTGCCTCGCAGCGGAGGCATGGAGGTCTCTTCTCCGACGGCTGCTGACGACCCCATCGGTTTTTCGCAGTATCTGGCCGCTAACGGCGAGGGTATCAAGGGCATTGCTTTGCGCGTGGATAACATCCAGGAGGCTATGGACGAGCTGAAGGCCAAGGGCGTCGAGCTCGGCGTGTACTTCGAGCACAACCTGATGAAGGAGTGCATTATTCCCCCGCAGCCGAAGACCCACAACATCGAGGTGGCCCTCAATGAGTTCCCCGATGAGGATCCGGTCGGTCAGGCGGTGGCCCGCGATATGGGCATCGACCTGTACGCTTAACGACCGCGTCGGAGGAAAGCAATGAAGGCAGTAGCAATTTTCAAATGGGCCCCGAATCCCGATGACGCGCTGGTGCGTGTCGATGGCACGGTGAATTGGAGCACGGCCCGTCACGATGTGGGCGACGATGATCATGCGGCTATGGCCTGCGCCATGGCGGCCGCCGACGGTGACGAGGTAGTCGGTTTGTGCGTGGGCGGTGGCGACACGTCGTTCGCAGCTGCTCGCGGCGCCGAGCGCACGGTGGTGCTGGAGGGCTTCCCTGTGCCCACCGACTCTATGACCATGGCCCGCGCCTTGGCCGAGGAGATCAAGGGCATTGAAGGCGTCGGGCTCGTTGCTATGGGCGATGCCGACTGGGATCCCATGGTGGCCCCGCTGGTGGCGGCTCTTCTGGGGTGGCCTCTGCTGACCGCTGTGGATGGCGTGGCTGTCGCCGACGGTGGCCTGGTTGTGACCCGCCGCCACGGCATGGGCACTCAGGACATCGCGGTAACGGGTCCGGTCGTGGTCGACGTGGCGGCCCGTCGCGAGGAGGAGGAGAAGCCCGGTATGCGCCAGGTGCTCGCCGCTCGCAAGAAGCCGTCGGACACCAAGACCGTGGAGGGCGACCGCTCGTCTTTCTCTTCTCGTGGCACGCGCTTGCCCGAGGCGGCCTCGTCGCGCCTGTTCGAGGGATCCGATCCTGCCGATGCCGTGGAGCAGCTGGTCAGCGCTCTTAAGGCCGACGGCGTGCTCTAGTCGCACTGAACGCAAGAAAGGATTCTCTCATGAGCAACAACGTGGTAATTATCGTTGCCGACGAGGTGCCGGTGGGCACGCTGCTCGCGGTAGCCAAGCGTGCTGGCACCAATGTGAAGGCTGTCGTCGCGGGTTCTCGCGCTCTAGCCGACACGGTGGCAGCTGGCGGTGTGGCGTCGGTAGCCTGGATTGACGTGCCGGAAGCAACGCCTGCCGAGGCTTTTGCGGGTACGGTGGTCGAGGCGGTCAAGGCTTTGGAGCCGGGTGTCGTGCTCGCGCCGAATGCCGCGGCCTCCCGTGTTCTCACCGGAGCGGTCGCCGCCGAGCTTGATGCCGCTGTCGCTTCGTCGGTCAGCAACGTCGCCTTCGAGGGGGATGTGAAAGTCGTTGATCGCCTGGTGGCCGAGCAGCGCGCCGTCGAAACTATCGAGACCACCGCGCCGGTGGTGGCACTGGTGGCTGACGGCTCCGACGATGTGGAAGCAACGGCTGCCGCGCCGGTTGAGGCCGTCGCCGAAGGAGCTGTCGCGCCCCTTACGATCACTGCGACCCACGCCGGCGAGGAGGGTGGGGCCTCCCTCGCCAGCGCCAACCGCGTGGTGGGTGTCGGCCGTGGCCTGACGGGCAAGGATCAGCTGGCCCTGGCCGAGGCGTTGGCCGAGGCGCTGGGCGCCGAGATTGCCTGCAGCCTTTCGCTGTGCGACGACTACCGCTGGTTCGAGCATGGCCGTGTGGTGGGTACCTCGACTCAGCGCATCGCTCCGCGCCTTTACGTATCGGTGGGTATTTCGGGTCAGCCCCAGCATATGACCGGCGTGCGCGGTGCCAAGACCATCGTCGCGATTAACAACGATCCCGAGGCGCCCATTTTCCGCGCTTGCGCCTACGGCATCGTCGGCGACTTGAACAAGGTGGTCCCTGCGCTCACGGAGGCGCTTTCCTAAATCAGGGCAGTACGGCATCTCGTCCGGGGGTGCCGACGCATAAGAAAAGAGAAGGAGAAGAGCATGGCGTTCGATACTGAGTACGACCTGGTCGTCGTTGGCGGCGGAGCTTCGGGGAAGTCCGCGGCTCTCGAGGCGGCCCGCGCTGGCAAGAGCGTGGTCATCCTCGAGAAGATGCCCGAGACGGGCGGCCTGTCCATGTTCGCCGAGGGCACTGCTGCCTTCGAGTCGAGCGAGCAGAAGAAGCTGGGGAAGCCGGCCCATCCCGATCGTCATTTCCCCACCAAGCAGGAGGGCTACGACAAGTTCAACTCGTACAGCCACTATCGCGCAAACTTCGACGTGGTGCGCGCTTTCGTGGACAACTCCGCCGATACCATCGATTTCCTCAAGGATCTGGGTGTGGAATACAAGACGGTGACCATCGCCGCCTATGACGACCCCAACGAGGTGTGGACTTTCCATCTGCCCGACGGCCTGGGCGCTCGCGTGCAGGAGCTGCTGCTGTCGGCCGTGGAGCATGCCGGTGTGGACATCTTCACCGAGACCCCGGCCACCGAGCTTATCATTGAGGACGGCAAGGTTGTGGGTGTGGTCGCCGAGTCGGAGGGCGAGCCCCTGCGCGTGGGCGGCAAGGCCGTGGTTCTGGCCACAGGCGGCATGGGCTCCAATCCCGAGCTCATTGCGAAGTATTCCTGGTTCGCGCCCAGCGCCTACAACATGAATACCCTCACGCCACTGCAGAATATGGGCGATGGCCTGATGATGGCCCTGTCCGCCGGCGCCGACGACACCAACATCGTCACCTGCCCCATTCTGGCGGCCGGCGCCCGCGACAAGGCCATGGACTCTCACATCGGCGCCGCTGGCGTTCAGCCGGGTGCCATCTGGATCAACAAGACCGGTCGCCGTTTCGCCAACGAGGGCACCGCTGAGAACATCGGCGACATCGGCCCGCTGTACGGCAAGCAGCCTGACGGCATTGTGTGGTCGGTGCTCGACCAGGCCAACATCGACCGTCTTGCCGAGAACGGCTCCGAGATCTCCATCGGCGAGTTCGTTGTGTTCGGTCGTCCGCTCGATCGCCTGCGTATGGAGCTCGACCAGGACGTGGCCGACGGCGTGGCCTTCGCGGCCAACACTCCCGAGGAGCTGGCCGAGAAGATCGGCGTGTCGCCGGAGAACTTCGCCGCTACCGTGGCGGCCTACAACGAGGCTTGCGCTGCGGGTGATGACAAGGAATTCTTCAAGCAGGAGAAGTACCTGCGTCCGCTTTCCATCCCGCCGTTCTACGCTGTGGCTCTCGCCACGGGCACCATGGGCTCTGCCGGTGGTATTCGCATCAACGGCAATATGCAGGTAGTCGACAAGGACTACGAGCCCATTCCCGGCCTGTACGCCGTGGGTCTGGACGCTACGGGCCTGTACGGCGACTCCTACAACATGGAGGTGCCGGGCGCGGCTAACGGCTTCGCTCACACCTCGGGCCGTATCGCGGGCCGTCATTTCGCAGCCCAGCAGGCCTAACCCTTAGTGCGCAAGGCCGCACGGCCGATTTCGCGTCGCGCGGTTTTCGTGAGAGAAGAGATTCGAGAAAGGAATCATTATGGCAAACATCCCCAGGCTCGTTGGCGCTCCCGATTTCGGTAAGCTCGTCGCTCCGGAGGAGTCTCTGGGCAAGCGATTGGAAGGTAAGCGCGTGTTGCTGACCGGCACCACCAAGGGCGTTGGCCGCGTGACCCAGGAGTTGCTGTGCGCTCAGGGAGCCTTCGTGTGCGGCTCCGGACGCTCCAAGGGCGTGGCTGCCGAGGTGGCCAACGAGTTGGTGGCCAAGGGCTACAAGGCCGCGGGTTTCGACGTGGATCTTTCCGACTACGAGGCCGTGAAGAAGTGGGTGGCCGACTGCGCCGAGCTCATGGGTGGTATTGATATCGTCATCAACAACGCGTCGCACCCGGGCATGGCTCCCTTCGGCGAGATGACCCCCGACATCTGGGCCTATGGCATCCAGAACGAGCTCGATCTGGTGTACAACGTGTGCAACTGCGCGTGGCCCTATCTGATCGAGGCCGGTGGCGGCTCCATCATCATCACCTCCTCCACCGTGGGCCTGCAGGGTTCCAACTCCCCCCAGGCCTGCCATGCGGCCGCCAAGGGCGCATGCCTGGCTCTGGCCCGTCAGCTCGCTGCCGAGGGCGGTCCTTTCGGCATCCGCTGCAATTCCATCACCCCCGGTCTGGTGTGGACCGAGGCCATGTCCAACATCCCCAAGGAGATGGCCCAGGGCCTCATTGCAGCCCAGACCACCCAGCAGGCTATCGATCCGCTCGATATCGCTTACGCCTATCTGTTCCTGGCCTCTGACGAGTCCCGTTTCATCACGGCGGTCAACCTGCCGGTTGACGGCGGCTGCGCTGGTGCGGTAACCGGTGGCATGCAGGGCGAAATCGCTTAAGGAAACGGCGGCGCGCCGGTCAGGGGAATGAGCCGGCGCGCCTTCGTGAGGCAATGCGAGGAGCTTTAGGGAGTTCCTCGAGAGGAGGATAGAATGAAGGGTCCCATTGGATTCGGAAGAGTTGTCAATATCGTCATGAACATCATTTTGGGCCTGTGCATGTCGCTGGTCATGTTGACTGCGGCGGGTGTTCCGCTTTTGCCTGAAATTGTCATCGAGGCTTGGTTCGCCAGTTTCTGCATTGGCTACGCCTTCGGCGATATTATTCCCGTGGCTTCGTGGGGGCCGGCGTTGTGCGCCAAGTTGAACCTACGCGGTGGTATCGGGTTCTACCTGATCAACTCCGTGATTCTCGGTGTGTACTTCGGCACGATCATTTCGTTCGGCAACATGCTGATCAACAACCTGCCGACATTGGGCTGGGCAGCGGTGTTCGGCGGCTTTGTCGCTTCGTGGCCGTTGGTGGCTCTGTCGGCGGTAGTGCTGGTGATCATCTTCCTGTGGCTTGCCCAGAAGATCGCCAAAGCCATCAGTGGCTTCGATCCTGCGGCGGCAGCTCGCGAGGCTCACTAATTTAAGGTTTTCTCGAGCATCTTATCGACTCTTATCATCGTATTAATCAGAAGGGATTGAGATAATGAAGAAGAACCAGCATTTCCCGAAGCTGTTCGAACGCGGCTATATCGCCGGCCTCGAGATCAAGAACCGCATCGTGCGACAGCCCATGGGCACCGAGTTGGGCAATCCCGATGGTTCTCCCAGCTGGGCCACGGTGAAGGCCTATGCCGAGGCAGCCGACGGTGGCGCGGGCATCGTGTATATGGATAACGCCGGTGTGACCCAGTTCCATCATGTGGGCCTGTCCATCGCCAGCGATCCCTACATCGGCCCGATGTCCATCTTGGCCAAGACGCTGAAGCACCACGGTGCGGTGCCCGGCCTGCAGATCGTGCATCCCGGCCGCGACGCCGCCTTCGTGGCAGGCGACGATCTCATCTCGTCGTCGCGCGTTATGTGGGAGCCTTGGTACGAGAACGGTGGCGGTGTGCCGCGCGAGTTGACCATCGAGGAGATTCACGAGTTCGTGGAGGCCTTCGGCGATGCGGCCGAGCGCGGTCAGCGCGCCGGTTTTGAGATCATCGATGTGCATTCCGCTTGCGGCGTGCTGCTCTCCAACTTCCTGTCGCCGCTCAACAACACCCGTACCGACATGTACGGCGGCTCGCTGCATAATCGCATGCGCTTCCTGATGGAGGTCATTCGCAACATTAAGCAGAAGACCTCGGTGCCGCTGTCCATTCGTCTGTCCGGTTGCGATTTCGAGCCCGGCGGCATCACCATCGAGGAGACCATCGAGGTGGCCAAGGCCTGCGAGCGTATGGGCGCCGACGTCATCAATATCACCTGGGGCAGTCATGCCGAGGTAGTGAACGCTGCCGGCCTGCTGTCTCCCCACGGCGCAAACCATGTGGATATGGCCAAGCGCATTAAGGATGCGGTGAGCATTCCGGTCATGTTATGCGGCGGCATCTACACTCCCGAGATTGGCGAGCAGCTGCTGGAAGACGGCGTGTGCGACTACGTGGGCATCGGCAAGCCGGCTCTGGCCGATCCGTTCTGGGCCAAGAAGGCCGAGGAGGGCCGCTCGGGTGACATTCGCCCCTGCATCGGCTGCGGTGTGGGTTGCCACGACCGCGGTATGCTGTCGGGCGGTATGGTGCAGTGCGCCGTTAATCCCACACTGTACCAGTTCGATCGCGAGTACTTCCCGAAGACCGATCGTCCGAAGAAGGTAGCCATTATCGGTGCTGGCCCTGCGGGCAGCACTGCGGCTCTGACCGCTGCCGAGTGCGGTCACGACGTGACCCTGTTCGAGGGCCGCGAGGTGGGCGGCGTGCTGAAGGAGGCCTCGGTGCCGGTGTACAAGGAGGACCTGGGTCTTCTGGGCAAGTACTACCAGCGCCAGATCGCCAAGTCCAACGTCAAGCTGGTTGAGGAGAATGCCACGCCGGAGACCATCGCTACGGGCGATTTCGACGCTGTGATCGTTGCCACGGGCGGCAAGGTGCGCGAGTTGAACCTGCCTGGTTTGGATTCCGACAACGTGATTTACGCCATGGATCTGATGAAGCAGGGGTGTCAGCTGGATGCCGACAAGGTGGTCGTTGTGGGCGGCGGCATCGTGGGTGCCGAGGCGGCTCTCATTCTGGCCGAAGACTTCGGCAAGGACGTCACCATCACCACGCGCCAGGACAACTTCTTTGTGCCCGGCGTGATGGGCATCGCCTACATGACACGTCTGGCCATGGCCGGCGTGAAGACGAAGACCCGCGCCAACCTGGTTGAGGTGAAGGACGGCAAGCCGGTGTTCTCCACGATGAATGGTCTGGAGATGATGGATGTGGATGCCGTGGTGGTGTCGCCCGGCTTCCTGCCCACCAGCCAGATGCGCGACGACATCGAGCAGATTGCCGATGTGGACACCTACGTGATCGGCGACGCCAAGGCCCCGCGTCTGGTGATGGACGCCGTGCACGAGGGCTACAAGACGGCCATCAACCTGTAAGCAAGCAGAAGGGGTGCCCGCATATTTGGGGCGCCCCTTCTGGAAGAACGATCACCGAAGGAGGTGCTGCGTGGAAGAGCGCGATTTCGATATCATCGTCGTGGGCTGCGGCTGTGCCGGCGCCATTGCGGCCTACGTGGCAGCCAAGCAGGGCAAGAGCGTGCTCATCGTGGAGCGCGGCGAGTCGGCTGGGTCGAAGAACATGACCGGCGGCCGCATTTACGCTCACTCGCTGCGTAAGGTTTTTGACAAGTACGCCGATGGCGACGTCGAATGGGACAACATCCCCTTCGAGCGCAAGATCACCCATGAGCGCATTGCCCTGATGGATCCCACCAGTAACATGACCATCGATTTCACCAGCAAGGAGCTGGGCGATGCGGGTAGTGACAGCTACAGTGTTCTGCGCGCTCCCTTCGATGCGTGGCTGGCCCAGCTGTGCGAGAAGGCTGGCTGCGAGATCATCGCCGGCATCGGCGTGGAAGATTTGGTGAAGGATGACGTGGGCGCCGTTATCGGCATCAAGGCCGGAGACGACGAGATTACCGCGCAGGTGGTGATTTTGGCCGAGGGCGTGAACTCCCTGCTGGCCGAGCGCTGCCTGGGTGCGCCGCGCCCGAAGCGCAGCGAGATGGCGGTGGGCATCAAAGAGCTCTTCGAGCTGCCGGCCCGTACTATCGAGGACCGTTTCCTTACGCCCGAGGGCGAGGGCGCGGCTATGCTGTTCGTGGGTGATTGCACCCATGGCAGCGTGGGCGGCGGCTTCCTGTACACCAACAAGGATTCCATCAGCTTGGGCCTCGTGGCCACCATCGAAGAGCTTTCCACGAGCGGCACCACCATCTACCAGGCCATGGAAGACTTCAAGCACCATCCGGCCGTGGCGCCCATCATTCGCGACGCTACCATGGTGGAGCATTCGGGGCACATGGTGTCCGAGGGCGGCTACGACATGATTCCCGAATACGTGTACGATGGCTGCCTTATTGCCGGCGATGCTGCCATGCTCTGCATGAACCTGGGCTATCAGGTGCGCGGCATGGACCTGGCCGTGGCATCGGGTCAGTTCGCCGCCGAGGCTGCCTGCGCCGCTATTGATGGCGGCAACGTAAGCGCCCAGGCCCTGGCGCTCTATCGCACCATGCTCGAGGATAGTTTCGTGATCAAGGACATGAAGACCTTCCGTGCGTGGCCTCAGACCATGGAGCATTGGGATCGCATGTTCACGGAGTATCCGACGATGGTCGCCGAGGTGTTCAATGCCATGTTCGTCGTCGATGGCGAACCGCAGCAGCATCTGACGAAGCGTATTATCCCGGTGGTGAAGCAGCGCGGTCTGCTGCGTTTGGCCAAAGAAGTGAGAGGAGCGCTGAAGGCCCTATGAGCACCTTGCCGAAGATCACGGTGAACGTCGATGAGATGATCGGTGTCAACAAGTACAGCGTCGACGAGGGCGGATCGCATATCGGCTTCACGGCCGAGGATGTGGATGCGTTGGACGAGGTGGAGTTCCTGAAACTGGTGAAGGTGTGCCCGGCAGCTCTGTACAAAATCGGTCCTGATGGCCGCAAGAGCTTCGACTATGCGGGCTGCTTGGAATGCGGCACCTGCCGCATCTGCTGCGAGGAGACCATCGTGTCGCGCTGGGATAATCCGGCTCCGATGATGGGAGTGCAGTACCGCTTCGGCTAGGAAGCGCTTGGTTACCGTTGTAAACCGAGAGGATGAAAGACTGATTCGCCGCGAGCGGCGATGGTGCGGCCCCGACGTTTTCCTCGAATATGAGCATGGGCACGCCCGAGATGTCGTCGATCGCTCAAAGGTACCGCGCGAGACGGGTGTTACCAGTTGGAAATACTGGACGCGCTACCTTGTATCAGATGATCCTAAACAGGAAAGAGAGAGCTATGGGGCGTTTAACGGTAGAGCCTGCGGCGAAAGCCGACGGGCAGATGGGAGAATTCGTCGAGGCGTTTGCCCGCCGCGTCGAAGCCATGCCGCCGGGGCAGTGCCCGGTGGGGATGATGCTGGGTCAGCTGCAGGCGAGCATGGCGCAGACCTGCGGCAAGTGCACGCCGTGCGCTCAGGGCATGCCGAAGATCGCGGCGCTGCTGCGCGACGTGGCCGAGTTCCGCGCCACCGAGACGACGGTCGGCGAGATTCGCGCCAAGGCCGCGCTGCTGCGCGACACAGCCGACTGCGCGGTGGGCTGGCAGGCTGGTCAGATGGTGCTGGAGGGGCTCGACGCCTTTGCCGACGACCTCGCCAGCCACGTGGAAGCGGGCACCTGCGCCCCGGGCACGCGCCAGACGGTGCCCTGCGTCACGCTGTGTCCGGCCCACGTGAACGTGCCGGCCTATATCGCGCTGGCCGAGGAGGGGCGCATTGCCGAGGCGGTGAAGATGATCCGTAAGGACAACCCGTTCCCGACGGCCTGCGCGCTCGTGTGCGAGCATCCGTGCGAGGAGCGCTGCCGTCGCACCATGGTGGATGCGCCCGTGAACATTCGCGGCATCAAGAAGTACATCGTGGACACGGTGGCTGCCGACACCGTGGAAACCCCCGCGCCGCTGCCCTCCACGGGCAAGCGCGTGGCGGTGGTGGGCGCCGGCCCATCGGGTCTGACCTGCGCCTACTTCCTGGCCCTGATGGGTCACGAGGTGGTGGTGTACGAGGCGCGCAAGAAGCTCGGCGGCATGATGCGCTATGGCATTCCCGCCTACCGCTTCCCGCGCGAGCGCCTGGACGAGGACATTCGGGCCATCTTGGGCGCCGGGTCCATCGAGGTGAAGACCGAGTGCGCCGTTGACGCGGCCGAGATGGCGAAGCTGGCCGGCTGGTACGACGCCGTGTACGTGGCCATCGGCGCCCAGGGCGGCAAGACCTTGGCGCTGGAGGGCGCCGACGCCGAGGGCGTGATGAGCGCTGTCGATCTGCTCGGCGTGATCGGCGACGGCGAGCATCCGGACTTCACGGGCAAGAAGGTGGTGGTCATCGGCGGCGGCAACGTGGCCATGGACTGCGCCCGCACGAGCGTGCGCCTCGGCGCGGAGTCGGTGACGGTGGCCTACCGCCGCCGCCTGGAGGACATGACGGCGCTGCCCGCCGAGGTGGAGAGCGCCATTGCCGAGGGCGTCGAGATGATGTGCCTGCAGGCTCCCGAGCGCATCGAGGTGGACGCCGAGGGCCGGGCCGCGGCGCTCGTGTGCCAGCCCCAGCGCATCGGTGCGGTGAAGCGCGGACGCCCCGCGCCGGTGGCGGCCGATAAGCCGGAGCTGCGGCTCGAGGCCGACATCGTGCTTATCGCCGTGGGCCAGGCCATCGAGAGCGCTCCGTTCGAGGAGTACGGCATGGAGGCCGACCGCACCTATTTCGTGGCCGACCAGTACCTGCGCGCCATGGGCCAGGAGGGCGTTTTCGTCGGCGGCGACTGCCAGTGGGGTCCCAAGACTGTCATCATGGCCATTGCCGCCGGCAAGACGGCCGCGGCCAACATCGACCACGAGCTCGGGTTCCACCACGAGCTGGATTGCGGCGCCGCCGTGCCGCCGGCGCGTCCCAACGATCGGACGGCTTACGGTCGCGTGCAGGTGGCCGAGCGCCCGGCGTGCGAGCGCAAGCACGATTTCGAGGGCGTGGAAGTTCCGATGACCGACGAGGAGGCGGCTCAGGAGTGCTGCCGCTGCCTGCGATGCGATGTGTACGGCATAGGCGCGCTGACCGGAAGGGGGCTTGAGGCATGGTAACCATCACGTTGAACGGCCAGGCTGTGGAGGTGGCCGAGGGCTCCACGCTGCTCGAGGCCGCCACGGCGGCGGGCGTTATCATTCCCACACTGTGCTATTTGAAGGATCTGAACTGCATCGGCTCGTGCCGGGTGTGCCTGGTGGACGTGGAAGGCCAGGGCCTGGTGGCGGCGTGCAACACCGCCGCGGCCGAGGGCATGGTCGTGCGCACCGACACCCCGCAGGTAGCCGCGGCCCGACGGGCGAACCTGCAGGCCATCATGGATGGCCATCGTGCCCTGTGTGCTACGTGCGTGCGTCAGGACACCTGCGCCCTGCGCTTCCTTTCCAGTACCTTCAACGTGCAGGATGCCGACGAGGCCCTGCCTGTGCCGGAGCCGTGGGATGCCGATTTTCCGCTGCAGCGCGACAGCAGCAAGTGCATCAAGTGCATGCGCTGCGTGGCCATCTGCGACAAGGTGCAGCATTGCGGCGTGTGGGACTTCACGGGCGTAGGCCCTTCGATGAAGGTGATCGTGCGTGACAATCTGCCCATCGCCGATGCCGGCTGCGCGCTGTGCGGTCAGTGCATCACCCACTGCCCGACGGGCGCTCTCACTGCTCGCGATGACGTGAGCCGTATTATGGATGCCATTCTGGACCCGGCCGTGGAAACCGTGGTGCAGGTGGCGCCGGCGGTGCGTGCTGCCTGGGGCGAGGGTGTGGGGCTTTCCCGCGCCGAGGCTACCCCGGGACGTTTGGCTGCGGCCCTACATGCGGTGGGCTTCGACAAGGTGTTCGACACCGATTTCGCCGCCGACCTCACCATTATGGAAGAGGGCAGCGAGTTCGTGGAGTTCCTGGGATCCGACAACCCGCGCCCCATGTTCACCAGCTGCTGCCCGGGCTGGGTGCGCTTCGTGAAACTGCACTACCCCGAGTTCACCGCCCAGCTTTCCAGCGCCAAGTCGCCTCATCAGATGATGGGCGCTGTGGTGAAGAACACCCTGGCGGCGGAGGCCGCCGAGGCGGGCAAGCGTCTGTTCGTGGTGTCCATCATGCCCTGCGTGGCGAAGAAGTACGAGTGCGATGTGCCCGAGCTGGCCACCGAGGCCGACGCCGACGTGGACGCCGTGCTCACGGTGCGCGAGTTCGACCGCCTGCTGCGCATGGTGGGCGTGAACTGCGCGGCTCTGACTGAGATTCCTTTTGACAATCCGCTGGGGCTCTCCACCGGCGCAGCCACCATTTTCGGGCGTACCGGTGGCGTGATGGAAGCAGCCCTGCGTTCGGCGGCTTTCCTCATCACCGGCCAGAACCCCGATTTCAGCGTGTGCGACACCACCGACGCCACGCCGGAGACCCCGTGGATTTCCCGCGAGCTGACGGTGGGTGACGCCACGGTGCGCATCGCCGTAGCCAGCGGCTTAGAGAACACGGCGAAGCTGCTGGATGCCCTGAAGTCCGGCGAGGCAGCCTTCGACTTCGTCGAAATCATGGCCTGTCCCGGCGGCTGCGTGGGCGGCGGCGGCCAGCCCATCACGTTTAACTGCGAGCTGGCGAGCGATCGCGCGGGCGTGCTGAACCGCCTGGATGCCGGCGATACCCTGCGCTATTCCCACGAGAACCCCGACATTGCGAAGCTGTACGCCGACTGGATCGGCGAGCCGCTGTCGCATACGGCCCACGAGTGGCTGCACACCGATCAGGAAAGCTGGAAGATCTAGCGCCGTTGCGGAAGAAGGGGCAGGGGGCCGGAACCGCTGCGCAGCCGTTCCGCCCCCTGTTTTTGTAGGATCGCGCGTATTCGACGGAAAGGAGAGGCTCATGACCGACAGACCAGCGACACTGGTCGCGAAGCTCGCGCGTGGGCACGGCCTTTCCCCGGACGAGTACGCCGCGCTCATTGATGCCCGCACCCCGGCGTTGGCCGACGAGTTGGCCGGTCGCGCCCGAGAGGTGTGCGAGGCCGTCTACGGGGATGGCGTGTTCGCGCGCGGGCTCATCGAGTTCACGAACATCTGCGCCACCGACTGCTACTACTGCGGCATCCGGCGCAGCAACCGCACCTGTGAGCGCTACCGCCTTACCCGCGAGCAGATTCTGGCCTGCGCCGAGGAAGGGTGGCAGGCGGGCTTCCGCACCTTCGTGTTGCAGGGCGGGGAAGATCCGGCGGCGACTGACGAGTGGCTGGCCGGCGTGGTGGGCAACCTGAAGGCGGCCCATCCGGGCTGCGCCGTCACGCTGTCGGTGGGGGAGCGCTCGCAGGAAAGCTACGAGCGCCTGCGCGCCGCCGGGGCCGACCGCTACCTGCTGCGCCATGAGACGGCTACGGCCGCCCATTACCGGCAGCTGCACCCGGCGGCCATGACGCTCCAACGCCGCATGGCGTGCCTGTCCGCCTTGCGCGAGGCCGGGTTCGCCGTGGGCGCCGGCTTCATGGTGGGCTCCCCCTTTCAGACGACGGAACGGCTGGCGGCCGACCTCGCGTTCATCCAAGAGTTCCGCCCCGAGATGTGCGGCATCGGGCCCTTCGTGCCCCATCGCGACACCCCCTTTGCTGCCGAATCGCCCGGTACGGTGGAACTTACCTGCTACCTGCTGTCCCTCATTCGCCTGGCGCACCCGACAGTGCTGCTGCCGGCCACGACGGCGTTGGAGGCGCTGGACCCCCGCGGCCGCGAAAAGGGCATCCTCGCCGGGGCCAACGTCGTGATGCCGAACCTCACGCCGCCCGAGCACCAGGGCGACTACGCGCTCTACGATGGGAAGCCCCGCTCGTCGGCCGGCGCGGCCCGCAAGTGGGCCGACTTGGCGGCGCAGCTTGAGCCCTTGGGCCGCCGCCTCGTGGTAGACCGCGGGAACCCTATGAAGGAGAAAACCTATGATTCGCTATGATGTGCGCTCGCCTCGCGCCGATGATTTCATCAACCACCAGGAAATCCTCGACACCCTGGCCTATGCCGCCATGCATCGGCACGACGCCGCTCTGGCGCGTTCCATCCTGGAAAAGGCCCGGGCAAACCTGACGCCGGCCCACGACCACGGTACGACGCTCACTCACCGCGAGGCCTCGGTGCTTCTGGCCTGCGAGGATCCGGAGGTGAACGCCGAGATCCGCCAGCTCGCCCGCGACATCAAGCAGGCCTATTACGGCAACCGCATTGTGCTGTTCGCGCCGCTCTATCTTTCCAACTACTGCGTGAACGGGTGTCTTTACTGCCCCTACCACGCGAAGAACCGCGACATTCCGCGCCGCAAGCTCACGCAGGAGGAGATTCGCGCCGAGGTTATCGCCCTGCAGGACATGGGCCACAAACGCCTGGCCATCGAGGCAGGAGAGGATCCGGCCCACAACCCCTTGAGCTACATCCTGGAAAGCCTCGAGACCATCTACGGCACCAAGCACAAAAACGGCGCCATCCGCCGCGTGAACGTGAACATCGCCGCCACGACGGAGGACGCCTACCGCCAGTTGAAGGCCGCGGAAATCGGCACCTACATCCTGTTCCAGGAGACTTACCACCGTGCCCGCTACGAAGAGCTGCACCCCTCAGGCCCCAAGGCCGGCTACGCCTGGCACACTGAGGCCCACGACCGCGCCATGGCCGCCGGCATCGACGACGTGGGGCTCGGCGTGCTGTTCGGTTTGGAAGGCTATGCCTACGAGTTCGCCGGCCTTCTCATGCACGCGGAGCATTTGGAAGCCGTGTTCGGCGTAGGCCCGCACACCATCTCGGTGCCGCGGGTGAAGCCGGCGAGCGACATCGACCCCGACGATTTCGATAACGGCATTCCCGACGAAATGTTCGAGAAAATCATCGCGCTCATCCGCATCGCGGTGCCCTACACGGGCATGATCATCTCCACCCGCGAGTCTCAAGAGGTGCGCGCAGCGGCGCTGCAACTGGGCGTCTCGCAGATCTCCGGCGGCAGCCGCACCAGCGTGGGCGGCTACGGAGCCGAGGCACGCCCCCACGACACCGAGCAGTTCGACGTGTCCGACCAGCGCACCCTGGACGAGGTCATCGGCTGGCTCATGGACGAGGGCCATCTTCCCAGCTTCTGCACCGCGTGCTATCGCGCCGGCCGCACCGGCGACCGCTTCATGGAGTTCTGCAAGAACGGTCAGATCCTGGACTTCTGCCAGCCGAACGCCCTGCTGACGTTGGGCGAGTACCTGTGCGACTACGCCAGCCCTGCCGTGGCGGAGAAGGGATGGAAGATGATCGATGCCGAGCTCGCCCGCGTTCCCGACGGCCGCCGCGCCCTCGCCACCGACTACCTCGCCCGCATCCGCACCGGCGCCCGCGACTTCCGGTTCTAGCCGCTGTCCCGAAGGCCGTCGGAAGTGTGCCTTCCGTAGGGGGCGACCTCGGTCGCCCCTCCCAACAGGAAAAACGCTTTTGGTCGAGAGGGGCGACCAAGGTCGCCCCCTACGGAGGCAAACCGGCAACGAAAGGAGCCTGCATGTCCCTGAACGATACCCCTTCCGGCGAGCGCGCGCACATCGTCTTCTTCGGGGTGCGCAACGCCGGCAAGTCCAGCCTGGTGAACGCGCTGACGAACCAGACCGTCTCCGTGGTGTCCGATGTTGCCGGCACCACCACCGACCCGGTGCGCAAGGCCATGGAACTGGCACCGGCCGGCCCCGTGCTCGTCATCGACACCCCGGGCATCGACGACGCCGGCGACGTGGGCGACCTACGTGTCCAGCGAGCCGAAACCGCCCTGAACGAGGCCGACGTGGCCGTGCTCGTTGTGGACGCCACCCGCGGCATGACTGCCTTCGACGAGAGGCTCATCGCTGCCTTCCAGGCGCGCCGCATCCCCTACGTCATCGCCGAGAACAAAGCCGACTTGCTTGTGGAGGAAGAGCGCGCTGGTTCCTCGGATCAGCCTTCCCTGTTTGAGCCGGGAAAGATATTGTGCCCTACCGCTGCGCCAGAGTCGAGCGAATGTCTCTGCGCTTCGTTGCGAGAAGAAGACGGAGCTTCCGAGAGGATCGAGGAAGGAGTTCAAGGCAACCGCGATGCCTCCTTGCCTCTTAGCGCTCGTGCCCGTGAGGAGAGAGGGGGTTGCGGTTCGGAAGCTCCGGGGAGTGCTTCTCTCTGGGCCGTCCGCGTGCGCGTATCGGCGCGGACAGGGGAGGGACTGGACGACTTGAAGCGCGCCCTCGCCACCCTGGCCGCCGACACGGCGGGGGAGCGGCGGCTCGTGGGCGACTTGCTCGAGCCCGGTGATGTGGTCGTGCTCGTCATCCCGCTGGACTCCGCCGCCCCCAAGGGTCGCATCATCTTGCCCCAGCAGCAGGTCATGCGCGACGCGCTGGAAGTGGGCGCCTTCCCCTGCGCCACCGGCGTCGAAGGGCTGCCTGACTTGCTGGCCGCCCTCGCCCGCCCGCCGCGCCTGGTGGTGACCGACTCCCAGGTCTTCGGCGAGGTAGACGCTCTGTTGTCGCCCGAGGTCCCACTCACGTCGTTTTCCATCCTCATGGCCCGCTATAAGGGCGACCTGGCTGCTCAGCTGGAAGCAGTGCGCGCCTTGGAAAGCCTCACTGACGAGGACACCGTGCTCATCGCCGAGGGTTGCACCCACCACCGCACCTGCGAGGACATCGGCACGGTGAAGCTGCCCCGGCTCATCCGCGCCATCAGTGGCACCGACCCCCGGTTCGCCTTTACCTCCGGCCGCGATTTCCCCGACGATCTTTCCCCCTACGCCGCCATCGTCCACTGCGGCGGCTGCACCTTGAACGCCCGCGACATGGCCTCCCGCATCCAGCGCGCCCGCGCCCAGCAGATCCCCCTCACCAACTACGGCATGACCATCGCCCGCGCCCACAACATCCTCCCCCGCGCCCTCGCCCCCTTGGACGCATAGGATGCCCCCCGAGTTCCCGTCGCATCGGGCGTGCGGGATGATTCCCGGCGCTCTCGTCCCGCTGGACGCATGGGATGGAATTCGCAGCAGAGCTTTCCTGCTGGAGAAACGTTCAGCTTCCGATTCGGAGTCGTTAAGCTGCCGCGCAAGATGCTGTAAGGAAAACGGTGGTGTGAATTTTGGAAAATGTGCTTTTTTGCGCGGCGCTTCGTTGCGGGTGGCCGAAATGTTCCAAAAAAGCACATTTTCCAGAATTGAGCGTGCTTACAGTGGTTTGGTGAATGAATGAGGACGGAACGAGATGAAAGCGACACGAGGGAGCACGGCAAGTGCTACAAAAATTTCGTCTCGCCCAGCTTGCGGAGCACCCAGTCGTTCAGGCGGATGACGGGGCGGCGCAGGACGAGGCCAAGGATCAGGCTCGGCACGAGGATGGCCGCGAGCAGGCCCATCTGCACGAGGTACTGGTCGCCGTAAATGCCGGCCATGGCTCCTTCTAACGCCGGCATGGAATGGGCGAAGGGCAGCCACGGGTAAATCTCCTGGAACAGCGGGGCCGACAGCATCTGCACCGGCATGAGGCCGCCGGCGCCGGCCAGTTGCAGCACGAGCCCGATGATGGCGAGCGCCTTGCCGATGTTGCCAAAGGACACCGTCAGCGTGTACACCAGGTTCGTGAACACCACCGATGCCAAGCAACAGGCTGCCAGATACAGCCAGAAATGCTCGCACTCCACGCCGAGGAAGAACACGTTGCCGAGTCCCACGATGAGCGCTTGGGCGAGCCCCAGCAGGCAGAACACCCCGTAGCGGCCAAGGTACAGCTCGCCTGGCCGCGGCGCTCGCCCGAACTTCTTCGTCAGCGCGGCCTGGCGCGCGGGGGAGACGGGCACGCTCATGAGGGCCACCATGAAGATGGCCCCGATCCACAGCGCGAGGGAGGTGTAGAAGGGACTCATGGCGCTGCCGTTGTCGGCCATGGGGTACACCGCGTGACGTTCCAGGTGCGTCGGCGCGGCGAGGAACTGGGCGATGGCAGCCGGGTTATCGCCGATGATGCGGCGCACTTCGTCGATGTCGCCGGTGTCCAGGGCGTGCTGCAGGTCGTCGCGGGCCTGGGCGAGCTGGCTTTCCGCCGTGCGCAGGGTTTCGGCGGTCTTGCGCAGCGACACCTCGGCGGTGACGAGGTTCGCGGCCAGAGAATCGGTGCTGGCGCCGAGGCTGTCCGCAGTGTCCTTCAGCGATCCGGCTAGGGTCTCGGTGTCGGCACCCACCTTCTGCAGACTGTTGGCCAGCGACGCCAGCTCGCCCTTCAGCTGGTCGTTGTAGGTGCTCAGCGAGTCGTGCAGACCCGCGCGCGCTTGGTTGATGCTGTCGGTCACCTTGGCGTGCGTCTCGTCGATGGACGCCGCGTCGCCTCCGATGGCACTCTCGGCGGTGGCGAGGTTCGCCTCCAGCGTGCCCAGCTGGGTGATGATGCGGTCAAGGGCGCCGACGGCCGGGCTGCCCGGATCGGCTCCGGCCACGGTGTCGCGCATGGTCTGGTAGGCCTGGGCGAGCCCCTGCACATCCGAGCGGCAGGCGGCCAGCACGCCCTGGGCCGCGGCTGGGTTGTCTTTCATGGTGGCGAAGGCTTCATCGGCGGCGCGGGTCACGGCGTCGTAGCTGGCATCGGCCGCTGCAAGCGCCTTCTCGGCTGCGGTGCTCGCGGCGGAAAGCCCGTCTCGGCCGCTCGTCAGGCCCTCTTGTGCCTCGCTCACCAAAGGAGCGGTAGCGTCGGGCGCCTTCCCCGCCTCCTTCAGAATGCTCGCCGTCGCGTTCACGAGCGAGGTCGTGGACCCCATGAGATCGGCGTAGGCCTGGGCCTGGTCGGCTGCCGCGCCCACTTCGCCCACCGCCTCGCCAAGGCGCGACCCCCAAGGTTTGCGCGTAGGTGAGAATGCCGTCGCCGCTCATGAACGAGGTGAGACTGCTCGTGGTGCCCAAGGCCACCGACGCCACGGTTTCCGTGAACGTCTCGTCGATGGTCTCCTGCAAGGTGCTCGCGCCTGTGGCTGTCACGCGCTGGGCGATGGCGTTTTCCTTCTCGTTGTCGTAGTAGATGATCTTCGGCTCCGTGATGTCGTTGGAGAACACGGTCATGAGGTCACGCGAGAACTCTTTCGGGATGACCAGGGCTGCGTAATACTTGCCCGACCGCACGCCTTCCACAGCCGCCTCGGCGCTGACGAACTGCCAGGCGAACTGGTCGTTGGCCCGCAGCTTACCGATGATTTGCTCGCCAGCGTTAATGGGCGTCGGTATGAGGTCGGAGGTATAGCCGGCGTCTTCCGAGGCCACGGCCACCTTGATGTTGCCGGTGTTGTCGTAGGGATCCCAGAAGCCGAGCGTCGTGAACCAAGCGTACATGGGCGGCGCGAGCGCCAGCCCCATCACCACAATGGCAGCGATGACGTTCCGGAACAGGTTCCGCACATCACCCGAGAAAATGCCCCAAATCACCCTCACGCCGAATCACCGCCAATCTGCCCGCTAGCGCGTTTCTGCAGCTCCTCGGCGTTCAGGTTCGCCAGGGCAAGCTGGTGCGCGAGGTTGGTGTCCAGGTATGAAATCACGATGAGATACGTGTCCACCACGATGATCCCCACCACCATAGCCATGAGCATCATGACGCGCGTATCCACGTCGGCATGCACCAGCACCATAATGGCGAAGGTGACCAGCGGTTGCGCGATAAGCGCCACCCAGCCGATGCGCCGCAGTACCGGGTAGGCGCGGTGGAAACGCTCGGCTCGGGCGATGAGGGCCTGGCGGAAGGCGTCGATGTTCAGCAGCGCGCGGACGAGCGTGCGCGTGCGGTACCGGGCCGGCGTCTGCCCTGCGGCTTTGGCGCTGGCGGTCACGGGCTCGGCCAAAAGCAGGTCGGTCGCCCCCAGCTTCTCGTCGAACATGAGGTTCAGGTTGAAGTCGTAGCGCCCGATGACGAGCCCGATGAAGAACCCCAGGGGAACGAACAGCAGCCCGAGCAACAGCATGTCGTGCAGGTAGTCCGCTCCGTAGAAGCCGCCGATGGCCTCGCGCATGGCGTCGATGGAGTAGGTGAAGGGCAGAAGCGGATGAATGAACTGGAAAAAGTCCGGCATCATCTCGATGGGGAACATGCCCGAAGAGCCGGGAATCTGCACGATGAGCAGAATGACCGCGATGGCCTTCCCGATGTGCCTAAACGCGTAGGCCAGCGCGAACATGAGGTTCACGTCCACGAACACTGTGAGCAGCCCTGCGCCGATGAAGGCCGCCGGACTTTCGCACTGAATCCCGAGGGCCAGATCGCCCACGCAGCAGACGAGCCCCATGGCCAGCCCGCACACCATGTAGAACAGCCAGCGTCCGAAATAGGCCTGCACGGCGGTGAACTTCGGCAGCCCCTCCGGATCGACGCGCAGCTTCACCATGGCCATGAGGATGAAACCGGCCACCCACAGGGCCAGATTCGTGAAGAAGGGGGTGACGCCGCTGCCGTAGTTCTTCACGGGGTACACCAGTTGCGTGTCCAGGGCCACGGGCGCGGCCATGAAGGCGCCGATCTTCTCCGGGTCGGCCTTCAAATACCCGGCCAGGTCCTTCACGGTGGCGGAGTTCTGCAGCGCGGTCAGGTCGGTGAGCGACTGCTCCAGGTTCGTCTCCATGGTGCTCAGGGAATCGGAAGTGGTGGAAAGCGAGGTCTCGGAAGAGGTCAGCGTGTCGCCGAGTTGCTCCAAAATGGCCCGTGCCTCGGCGAGCGACGGGGTCAGCCCGCGCAGGGCTCCTTCCAGGGTGCCGCAGGCTTCCACCAGGGAATCCAGGCTGCTCGTGATGTCCGGCAGCACGCTGTCTTGGAAGGTGGCCGCTGTGGTGCGAATAGTTTCGGAGGCCGATTGCGCCGCCGTGTCCAGAGCGCTCGCCTCGGCTTCCAGGGAGTCGGCCGTGGAAGCCAGGTCGTCCGAGGCCGTGCGTAGGGCGTCCGTCGTGGTAGTCAGCCGCTCGTTGGCGGCCCGGGCTTCGGAGAGAGCTTGGGCGATGGCCGGGTCGGCGCCGGCCGCTCCGGCCTGGGCAGTGAGGTCGCTGATGAGCACCTTGTTGTCGGCCAGCAGCCCCTCGGCCGTGGCGAGGGCCGCATTGGTGGCCGCTTCGGCCGCTGCGACGTCTCCGCTCACGGTGCCGAGGGCGCGCTGGGCTTGGGCGGCGGCGCTCGACAACTGCAGCGCCCCGTCGATGGCGTTTTTGGAAAGCGCCGTTCCGTACTCGTTCACGGTGCTCCGCGCTTTCGCGAGCAGTTCCTTCGATTGCCCGATGGCCTCCAGCAGATGCGGCACGTCGTCTTGAAGCCCCGCCAGCGTGTCGTCGGCGCGAGCGATGGACGTCCGCGTATCGCCCACGGTGCCGACGAGCCCTTCCAAGGTTGTGCGGGTTTCGCTGACGGTTTCTTTGGCGCTGCGAACGCCGGCGGTGAGGCTGCCCTCGGCGGCGTCGGCTTTCGTTTGCGCCTCGGCTCCCACCTTCTGGGTCGTTTCCACCACCTTCTCCGACACCGTCTTCACGAAGTTCTCGTTGACGGCCGCCTCAGCGGCGTTGGCCGCCGCGTCGGTTACCTTGGGCGCGATGGAGGAGGGCTTCTCGTTCACGTAGTAGTCGATGGTCGGCTGGGTGAAGTCGCCGGTGAACACGCTGGCGAAATCGGCGCTGAAATCCTTCGGGATGACGAGCGCCGCCCAGTAGCGCCCTTCGTAGACGCCGTTTATGGCCGCTTCGGCGTCGGTGAATTCCCAGCCCATCTCGTGGTTGTCGTGCAACTGGGCCACCACCTGCGCGCCCACGTCCAAATGCCCCGTCTCAGGGCTGTCGGCGCCGGCGTCCTCGTTGGCCACGGCTACCAACATGCCGGTGGTGTTGCTGTAGGGATCCCAGTTGGCGACGACCACATACCAGGCGTAAGCCGACGGCATGACGATCATGCCCAAGGCAATGACGAGCGCGACTGGGTTGCGCAGCACGCGTTTCACGTCCCGTGCGAAAATGGCGAAGATCACTCCAAGGTATGTCCGCATTCGCTTCAGCATATGCGCCTGCTTGCGCCTTTCTCTGCCCGTTTGCTGACCTTGCTTGTAATGAGAAAAGTTTCCCACATCCAGCTCTTCATGCTACGGACAGCGGGGGATTGTCGCTATGCTGAAACGGGTGCTGCGTCTGACGATAAAGCGACGCGCTCCGGTCGCCGCTTGCCCCGCCGAACTTCGTTCCTGCTCTGCGGCAAGGGGGCGAAGCCTCACCGAAGCGGTTGCCCGCGCTGCCCGTTTGTCGCCGTGTTGTGGCTTGAGTTGCGATGCCGTTGCTTTACACTACGGGCAAGCAACGAAGCGCCGAAGAAGGCGCCCCGTGATGCAGGCCGACGCGCAGGAGGTTGCGCTCGCCTGTGAACCTGAAGGAAAGGAGGCCCTCCGTGGCCGATCGCAACATTGAGAACGCGAGCACCGAGGTGCCGGAGATCCCCGACGAGCTGGAGCGCGTGCTCGTCTTCGCCCTGGACGAGGCCAAAGAGAAGATCGAGGGCGGCGAGGACGTCATCCCCTTCACCACGCTCGTCGTGAAGGACAACCTGTTCATCGAGTCGCATCCGGGCGATTCCGCCGAGGAGTGCTTCGAGGCGGCCGAGAAGAACGTGCGCGGCGCCCGCGGGGCCGACTGCTATGCCTTCTGCTACGACGGCTACATCGAGACCGACGATGGCGTGAAGGACGCGCTCATCGCCGAGGGCGGCGTGCCGGGTGCCGATGAGGGCTACGCCATCGCCTATCTGTACGAGGTGGATGACGAGGGCACCTATACCTTCGAATCCGAGGCCGCCTACATCGGCGAGGCCCCGAACTTCATGGCGGCCCTGAAAGAGCCGGTCGCCTACGCTGACGACGAGATCGACGAGCGCTACCGCGACGAAGAGGCCGACGCTGAGGGTGACGAGGTCGAAGAGGACGATGCTGAGGGTGACGATGCCGAAGAGGCCGAGGAAGTTGCTGACACGGTGGAAAAGGCCGAAGAGGTCGTGGAAGACGCCGAGTAACCCCCGTCGGGCTGCACGTTTCAGCCCGGTTCACGGATCTCGTCCGCATCCGCAACCCTACCCCCCGAGTTTTCTGCCTTCTCGGTAGAGAAAAGTGCGATTGTGCGAGTCTGAATCGCTGATTCGGGGTTGTCGTGCAGAGAAAAGTGCGATTGTGCGAGTTCTAGCTTGCTTAAAGCTCGCACGATCGCACTTTTCTTTACCTCAACTTCTAAAAACTGTTTCTGGAGCTTTCAAAAGAAAAGCCGGCGGAACTCCGATCCAGTTCCACCGGCTTGTGCCAACAGGGTTGGCGGGTTGCTCATCGTCGCGAGCACGGCGCTTGTTTCAAGGGCAGCGCCAAAAAAAGAAGTGAGGCGGCAAGGAGGGGTGCCTCGCCGCCTCGGAGGAGGGGGTAGCGGCATCGAGTGCCGCATTCTGCTTTCAAGGGGATTGAAGCAGAGCGATGGAAGCAGGGGAACTTCCAAATCGCTGAAACGAATTATAGGTCAAGACTTGTTTTGGTCACCATAATGTGCTTCATTTTCCACGAAGAACGGTGCCAATTCGACGGTGAGTAGCACATAATCCCTTGTCAGAGCCCGTTTACCCGCGCCAGAAGCCCGTTCGCCCTCCGAGAATTTTCTTCACATTCAATAAGAAAGTTTTCAGATTGCCCGTCTCACTCCTTTCCGAACCTTCTGTCCTCCTTCGTTGATGCAGGGCCCTCGGCATCGGAAAGCGCCTTTTGAATGGACGAAACGATGCGCAGGATGCACGGCGGTGTTATGGACGAATAAGAATGTCACCCCCTGGTTGTTTGATTTTGCCACGCTCTAGGACACAGGATGCACGGCGGTCGCAAAAGATCATTTGGAAGGGGTTCATGTCGAAAAAGGTTTCTCCCGCGAGCAATCTTGTATCATGGAAGGCAACAAATTCGTGGAAAGGAACTCACCATGGCCGATCTCGCGCTGCGCTTTGGCAAGGACATGCTCGTCGTTTCGTCGCCGATTCAGGAGGCCCTGCGTCGGGCCGGTATCGAGTCGGCGCGCGATCAGGCGCTCGCGCTGTTGGTGGAGCCGGAAACCATCGAAGAAGCTTACCGCATGGAAACGGTGGCCGGCCCGCAGTGTATGGTCACCCCCGTGGCCGATTTCACGCCGGCGCGCTTGGTGGCCGTTGGTGCCGAGGGCAAAGGCGAGGCGCTGGCCGAAGCGGCCCTTGTGGTCATGGCGGAGTTCAAGCCCCAGCATACGCTCGTGGAGATCGCGCCCTGCGGTCTGCCGCTGGATCCCGACTCCAAGGCGTCGCTTGTGGAAAATCGTGACCAGTACGCTCGTGCGGCGCAATTGTTCGATGGCCGCGCTTTCGACGCGTTCTTTTTGAACGGGTTCACGACGGCCGATGATCTGAAGTGCGCGCTCATGGGTCTGCGCAAGGTGACCGATGCTCCTATCATCGCGTCGGTGGACGTGCAGGGCGACGGCGTGCTGACGAGCGGCCGGGGTACCTGGCGCGAGGCCGTGGAAGTGATGGTGGAATACGGCGCGGCGGTGGCCGGCTTCTCGACGCTGGCCGCGCCGAGCCAGGCGCGCAGCTTGGCCGATACGGCCCGCGAGGCGTTGGAGGCCCGGGGGGCGGACTTGTGTCTTGCGGCCACGCTGCAGGTGTTCCAGCGCGACGCCAAGCAACAGGGCCCCACGGCTGAGAACCCCTACTACAGCCCCGATACCATGATGCCCGCGGCCCTTGAGCTGCGCGCGGCCGGCGTCCAGTTCCTGCGCGCCGCCGGTCAGGCGACCCCGGCTTACACCGGTGTGCTGGCCGCCACCGTTGCGGGCCTCGATGTGGCACCGGTCCTGTAAGGTTCTCGCCGAGAAGCCGCGTCGCTCATGAGCACCCTGCCATACCAAGGCCGTTGCGCCTTTGCGTCTCTGCATCCCGTGGTGACGTTCGGCTTCTTCGCGGGGGCTATCGTGCTTTCCGTGGTGCTCGCTAATCCAATCTGCCAGGCGATATCCGTTCTTTTTGCGGCTGTGTGCTACCTGACGTTCCGCGGCCGCGAAGCCTGGCGCTTCATCGGGGGGCTCGCGGTGGTGCTGCTTGTGGTGACGCTGTCGGCTCCGCTGTTCAACGCGCAGGGGGCCACGGTGCTCTTTCGCTGGTGGGGCGACCGGCCCTATACGCTGGAAGCGCTGGCTTTGGGCGCCTCTACGGGGCTTATGCTCGTGGCTATGATGCTGTGGTTCGCCTCTTATCACCTAGTTATGACCTCGGACAAGTTCGCTTATCTGTTCGGCCGCGCCATTCCGGCGTTATCGCTCACGCTCATCATGGTGCTGCGCCTTGTGCCGAGCTATCGCCGCAAAGCCGACGCCCTCATGACGGCTCGCGCCTGCATTGGGAAAGGCCCGGCGGAAGGCGCCTCTGTGGCAGCGCGCGTGCACGACGGAGGCAGCGTTCTCTTGTTGCTGTCGGCCGACGCTTTGGAAGGTGCCGTCGTGGCTGCCGATTCCATGACGGCCCGTGGCTTCGGGCTGTCGGGGCGCACCCATTTCGCGCTCTTCCGCTGGGAGGCGCGCGATACGGTGCTGGCCGGAGTGATGGTCGCGCTTGCCGCTGGGGCGGTGGTTGCGCTCGTGCAGGGAGGGTTCGCGGTCACGTACTTCCCGACAATCGTATGGCCCTCTGCGAGTGCGGCCGTGCTTGTTGGGGCCGTTTGCTACGGCGTCTTTCTGGCTATTCCGGCGGTTATCAATTGCGGAGGGAGGGCGTTGTGGCGCTATTCGCTTTCGAAGAGCTGACGTTTCGCTACCCGGAAGCGCCTCGCGATGCCCTTCGCGATGTCTCTGTGGCCATCGAGCCGGGCCAGTTTGTGCTGGTATGTGGGCAGAGCGGCTGTGGGAAGACAACGCTCTTGCGCCAGTTCAAGTCGGCGCTCGCTCCCCATGGGAACCAAAGCGGGCGGGTGCTGTTCGATGGTGTGCCTCTCGCTGATGTGCCCGAACGCGAGCAAGTGGCCCGCATCGGATTCGTCATGCAAGACCCCGATGCGCAGATCGTGACCGACAAAGTGTGGCACGAGCTGGCCTTCGTCTTGGAAAGCCTCGGCTGCGACGAGCGCACCATGCGCTTGCGCGTGGCGGAAATGGCCAGCTACTTCGGCATCCAGCACTGGTTCCATAAGAACGTGGGCGAGCTTTCGGGCGGTCAGATACAGCTGCTGAACTTAGCGTCGGTCATGGCGGCTCGACCCGATGTGCTGGTTCTGGACGAGCCCACGAGCCAGCTGGATCCCATTGCCGCCAGCGACTTTCTGGCTACGGTGCACCGGATCAATCGCGAGCTGGGGACGACGGTGGTTATGAGCGAGCATCGGCTGGAAGAGGTGTATGGGCTGACCGACCGCGTGGTGGTGCTGGAGGAGGGGCGCGTCGTCGCCGACGGGGAGCCGCGGGCTGTCGCGGGCCAGCTGCATCGTGCGGGCAGCCCGATGGCGCTGGCGCTGCCGGCAGCGGCACGGATTGCTTGGGGTGTGGAAGGTCGGCCGGGCCGCCGCAGCGGGGAGGGGGCGCCGTGCTCAAACAGCATTGAAGTGCAGGGCTCTTCGAGGGCCACTGACGTTTCTGTATGCACTTCAATGAACTGCGCGCGGACCCCCTCCCCACTGCGGCGGCCCTACTCTTCCATAGTTGAAGAGGGAGTGGCTTTGCAGGTTGAAGCTCCTCTTACTGTGCGGGAGGGGCGGGCTTGGCTGGCGGACGAGGTGGCGGCTTTTCCGCCGCATCGGTGGGCGCTTCCGGCGGGGGAGGCTTGCGACTCGGCGTCCACACGGGCGGCGGTGGAGCTGCGGGGTGTTTGGTTCCGCTATGAGCGTGATGGCGCCGATGTGCTGCGGGGGACGACGTTGACCGTGCCGGAGGGGTCGTTGTTCGCGGTGGTGGGCGGCAACGGCACGGGGAAGTCGACGATGCTGCGCGCTATCTGCGGCGTCGCGCGGCCCTATCGCGGGAAGATCACCGTGCTTGGGCGACGGCTGAAGGATCGGAAGAGGGCCGAGCTGTTCCGCGGCGGGGTGGCTATGCTTTCGCAAGATCCGCTGAACCTTATGGTGAAGAAGACCGTTCGGGGAGATTTGGAAGAGATGCTGGACGGTCGCGGCCTCACGGCAGGGCAGCGCACGGCGGCGGTGAGGGAAGTGGCGGCGCTGACAGACATTGTGCCGCTGCTTGACGCTCATCCCTTCGACCTGTCCGGTGGCGAGGTGCAGCGGGCGGCGTTGGCCAAGGTGCTGCTGAACGAGCCGCGGCTGTTGCTGCTCGATGAGCCGACCAAGGGACTCGATGCTTTCTTCAAGGAGAAGCTCGCCGCGTTGCTGCGAAGCTTGACTGCTCGGGGCACGACCGTGCTCATGGTGTCCCACGACATTGAATTCTGCGCCAGCTATGCCGACCGGTGCGCGCTGTTCTTCGACGGAGACGCGGTGACGACCAACCCGCCCCGGCGGTTCTTCGCGTCGAACAGCTTCTACACCACGGCGGCCAATCGTATAAGCCGTGGGCTCTTCGAAAACGCCGTCACCGTGGAAGAGGTGGTGGAGCTGTGCCAAAGCTGATCGAAGACGCGCGTCATCGCGCCTCTGCTCCTTCGCATGACGGTGAAGGAGCTTCCCCGCGCCCCACTGGGCCCTCTCGCGCGCGTTGCCGCGCCCGCGCCAAAACGCTGCTGACGATTCTCGCGGCGCTGGTGCTCGCCCCGCTGACCGTAGTCGTGGGCATGGGTATTCCGGGCAACGGCTACTACCTCTCCGGCACGCTCATCGTTCTGTACGCCATCGTGCCCTTCTTCGTTGCCTTCGAGGGGCGTCGCCCGACAGCGCGCGAGATCGCCGTGGTGGCCGTGCTCACGGCTCTCGCCGTGGCGGCACGCGCGGCGTTCGTCTGGGTGCCGCACTTCAAGCCCATGGCCGCTATCATTATGATCGCAGGCATCGCCGCTGGCCCCCAGACCGGTTTTCTCGTGGGCTCCGTGGCGGCGCTCGCCAGTAACTTCATCTTCGGGCAAGGGCCCTGGACGCCCTGGCAGATGCTCGCCTTCGGCGTGGCGGGGCTTGTGGCGGGGCTGCTTGCCGATGCTCGTGTGTTCCCGCGGGCGAACCTTTCCTGGCCGCGCCGCATTGCGTTGGCGGTCACGGGGTTCGTGCTTATCGTGGGGCTTGCGGGTCCCATTCTGGATACCTCCACGTTCTTCTACCTTTCCACGGCTCCTACGCCGGAGCTGGCAGCAACGGTGTACCTCGCCGGCTTGCCCGTGAACGCGATCCACGGGGTGGCCACGGCTCTCACGCTGCTGGTTGTGGCGAACCCGCTGCTCGATCAGCTCGCTCGCGTGCGTGTGAAATACGGCTTGCTCAATCAGTCGCGTTAGCGCTTCCTAATGATGACCAGGAAGATAATTGACCGTACGTCGAAATTAATTCTGTTCTTTTCCGGTGCCGAAAAACACATCTTGTTCGATTGCGCCCGAACAGTTTCGCGAGTACTATATGTATCCGCCCTTGGAACTACAAAATACAATATATTGTGGTTCCAATGGTGAATAACCTGTGGAAAGCCGGTGAGCAAATAAAGGCGAAAAGCGGGTTTACCCCCTTGGTAATTGCGAAAGGTGGCAGTGGAGAAAACATCGCCGCGTTTCTGCATGTTGTGGTTGGCAAGGCCGCGATGAGCGGTGCGAATACGGTGCGAGAGCCGCGCCGAAGAAAGGATGTAGGAAGTTATGGTGAAGACCATCATCAAGCGCGACGGACGCACGGCGGAATTCCATCCCCAGAAGATCGCCGATGCGGTGGAAAAATCCTTCCAGGCATGCGCGGCCATGCAGGATCGCGCCACCGCCGAGCAGATTGCCGCCACGGTCGTCGAGAAGCTTGAGAGCGGCGCCATCGAGGGTACCCCGACGGTCGAGGGCGTGCAGGATCTCGTGGAGGAAACCCTCATCGAGTCCGGCTTCGTGCAGACCGCCAAGGCCTACATCCTCTACCGTGCCGAGCGCAGCCGCGTGCGCGACGTGAACTCCCGCCTCATCCAAACGCTGAAGGACATCACCTTCTCCAAGGCCGCCGATTCCGACATGAAGCGCGAGAACGCCAACATCGACGCCGATACCGCCATGGGCACCATGCTGAAGTACGGCTCCGAATCGGCCAAGCAGTTCTACGAGATGTGCGTCATCGATCCGCGCTTCGCCAAGGCGCACCGCGAGGGCGATATCCACATTCACGACATGGACTTCTACACGCTGACCACCACCTGCTGCCAGATTGAGCTGCGCAAGCTCTTCAAGGGCGGCTTCTCCACCGGCCACGGCGTGCTGCGCGAGCCCAACGACATCTCCAGCTACGCCGCGCTCGCCTGCATCGCCATCCAGTCGAACCAGAACGACCAGCACGGCGGCCAGTCGGTGTGCGACTTCGACTACGGCCTGGCCGTGGGCGTGGGCAAGACGTATCGCCGTCTGTTCAAGAAGCACGTGGCCGAGGCTGTCGATCTTTTGACCGACATCGCCGACGATCGCTCTTTCGCTGAGAATCTGCTTGCCCGTGTGGAAAGCGAGACCGGCACGGTTGCCAGCCTCGAGATGGATCCGGAGTTCCGCGCTGCCGTGGTGGCCGGGCTCGTTGAGGGCGGCGTCGATGCCGCTACGGCCGAGCGCGTGGTGGCCTACGCCGAGAAGAACGCCTCCCGCGACACCGACCGCCAGACCTTCCAGGCCATGGAGGCGCTGGTGCACAACTTGAACACCATGCATTCCCGCGCCGGTGCGCAGACGCCGTTCAGCTCGGTGAACTACGGCATGGACACCTCCCCCGAGGGCCGCATGGTCATCAAGAACATGCTTTTGGCTACCGAAGAGGGCTTGGGCTCTGGTGAGACCCCTATCTTCCCGGTGCAGATCTTCCGCGTGAAGGAGGGTGTGAACTACAACCCGGAGGACCCGAACTACGATCTGTTCAAGTTGGCCATGCATTGCTCCGCCAAGCGCCTGTTCCCGAACTTCTCCTTCCTGGACGCGCCGTTCAATGCCCAGTACTACAACGGCACGCCGGAGACCGAGATCGCCTACATGGGCTGCCGTACCCGCGTTATGGGCAACCTGTACGACCCCGAGCGCGAGATCACGCCCGGCCGCGGCAACCTGTCCTTCACCTCCATCAACTTGCCCCGTTTGGCCATCCGCGCCAAGGGCGATGTCGACCTGTTCTTCGACCTGCTCGATTCCAAGCTGCAGCTGGTGACTGCCCAGCTGGATGAGCGCTTCGAGATTCAGGCGCGCAAGAAGGTGTACAACGCGCCGTTCCTCATGGGCCAGGGCGTCTGGATTGATTCCGAGAAACTCTCGCCCACCGACGAGCAGCGCGAGGTGCTGAAGCACGGCACGCTGACCACGGGCTTCATCGGCCTGGCCGAGTGCCTGGTGGCGCTTACCGGCCAGCATCACGGCCAGTCGGCCGAGGCCCAGCGCCTGGGTCTGGAGATCGTCGGCCATATGCGCTCCTACTGCGACCGCGTGTCGAAGGAGCGTGGCATGAACTACACGCTCATCGCCACGCCGGCCGAGGGCCTTTCCGGCCGCTTCGTTCGCATCGACCGCGCCCGCTACGGCGTTATCCCTGGCGTGACCGACCGCGATTACTACACCAACGGCTTCCATGTGCCGGTGTACTTCGACATCTCCGCCTTCGACAAGATCGCCCTGGAGGCGCCGTACCACGCGCTCACCAACGGCGGTCACATCAGCTACATCGAGCTGGACGGCGATCCGTCCGATAACCTGGAGGCCTTCGAGAGCGTCATCCGCTACATGAAGGACTGCGGCATGGGCTACGGTTCGGTGAACCATCCGGTTGACCGTGATCCGGTGTGCGGCTACAACGGCATCATCGAGGACGTGTGCCCCAAGTGCGGTCGCACCGAGGACGCCCACAACCAGCCCTTCGAGCGCATCCGCCGCATCACCGGCTACCTGGTAGGCACGCTCGACCGCTTCAACGACGCCAAGCGCGCCGAAGAGCACGACCGCGTGAAGCACGACGTGCCGACAGCCGAGTAGAGCATCGCGCCTCTGAGCACCCGAGCACACCGAGGGCCGTCCCTGCGACGGCCCTTTTTTGTTTCGGGTTTCAATGTCATGTTCAAGCCATCCGGCAAGTAGGGTGCAAGGACGCTCCTCCACGGGCCTGTCGTATAATGGGGCCGCGATGGAAAGGAGGTGCGGCGTGCTGTTTCAGTTGATGAACAAGGACAAGGTGGTGGCCACCTACGAGGAAGAGAAAAGGCTGGATGACTATCGGTATACCGAGATCGAGCGCCTTGATGGCTATGTGCCCTATGGCTTCGTAGACATCAACGACTGGATCGACGGTCGTCAGATCGCCAAACACCGCACGTCCATCGAGAGGCTCATGCGCGAACTGGGCCTTACCACGCGTCACGACTTTATCTCCATGGCGCGTTGCCTTGCGCTCACCGATACCTTTTGGATGAAGCGCGCCGATGAGGATATCTCTTGGAACGACGTGTCGCTGTACCGCAATCCTTTCGACGACGTTATCGCTCGCATTGCCTTCGACGGCACGGGCATGTACGGCCGACAGAATTCTCCCACGTCTCCCGAGTTCGCTACCTCGGGCTCCTTCGCCAAGTGCTGGGTGCGCGAGGGCGACCAGGTATCGCTGCTCAAGCGTGGTTCCGAAGGCTACGCCAACGCGGGATTCGAGCCCTATTCGGAAGTGCTGGCCGCAGAAGTGTTGCAGGCAGCGTCTATCGACCATGTGCCCTATACCATCGAGAATTTTCACGGCAAACTTGCGAGCAAGTGCCCGCTGTTTACTTCGGAAAAGGTGGGATTTGTGTCGGCCCATCGGTTCTTTGACGGTCCTTTTGATGTGGAAGACGTGCTTGCCTTCTGCGACGCGCACGGCGGCGACGAATCGTTCCGTGAAATGATCGTTATGGATGCGGTTATGGCAAACGTCGATCGCCATGCGGGTAACTACGGGTTTCTGGTCGATAACGACACGGGCGAGATTCTGCGCATGGCGCCGCTGTTCGATCAGAACATGGCTTGTCTTCCCATGATGATGGAGCATGACGATTTCGACGAGTACCTCAGCATGATCGGCCCGAAGATTGGTGCGTCGTTCGTCAGCATCGCCCGGGCGCTCATCACCTCGGATATCCGCGCGAAGCTGGTGGCTCTGAAAGACTTCGAGTACACCGACCCGGGCATGGGCTACCCTGCTTGGAAGCTCGCGGCTGTCAATCGCTGCAAAGATCGCATGATCGCCGACATCCTGGCATAGTCGCAAGTATTGCGGCCGCAAATGCCACTTCGACCCCGCTTTGGTAAGGCCGACGGTGGAGGCATGAACAAGGCCGAGCGCATGGGAGGCCCGTACCATCCGTACCTTCCCGACGCACTTGCCGACTGCGAGCTTCTTCTCAGCCCCTCCTGCGCAAGCGCGGTGGCGGATGCCCAGGAGGCTCTGGCGAGGCTTGAGCTTTCGGGCTCGCGCATCGATACCGAGCCGTTGGCGCGCATGATGCTGCGGGCCGAGGCCGTCTCTTCCTCGCGCATCGAGGGTCTTGAGATGCCGGCGGGTAAACTTTTGGAATACGAGGAGCTCGACCGCCTCGGCGTCGATCATCGCCTTGATGGTACGGAGGCCCAGATTCTCGGCAATCTTCATACGCTCGTCGATGGTCTGGCGCGGGCGGTGGCGGGCTCTCCGCTCACGGTCGAGGAGGTGTGCGAGCTCAATCGTGTGCTTCTGACCGGCACGCGTCTCGCAGAGAGGGGAGGGGTCATCCGCGCCGAACAGAACTGGATCGGCGGCAATCGCGTCAACCCGGTCGGCGCCGCCTACGTGCCCCCCTCTCCCGATGCCGTGCCGGCTCTTATGGAAGACCTCGTCGCCTTCGCCAATCACAGCGAGCTCCCTCCCATCGCCACCGCTGCCATAGCTCATGCTCAGCTCGAGACCATTCACCCCTTTGCGGACGGCAACGGACGTGCGGGCAGGGCGCTTGTTCACCTTATTTTGAAGAAGGGTGGCACGACGCGCGTCACCGTGCCGCCGATATCGCTGCTGTTGGCCACCGACCGCGAGCGCTACATCGCCAATCTCGCCGCCTTCCGCTTCGAAGGCGATGACGAGACCAAGCGGCGCGAGGCGGTGAACGGGTGGTGGAGTACTTCGCTCGGACGACCTGCGAGGCCTGCTCCCGCGCCTCCGCGTTTGAGGAAACGTTGCTCGCTATCAGGGAGGGATGGCGCGCGAAGGTGCCGTTTCGCGAGGGATCGGCGGGCGCCCAGCTTCTCGACATCCTCTTAGGAACGCCGGTCATCAGCATCAAGACCGCCCAAGATCTCACAGGGAAGAGCTACCCAGCGGCCCGCACGGCTGTGGGCGAGCTCGCCGCGGCTGGAATTCTGAGGCAGAATGCGAAGAACCGCAAGAGCGGTATATTCGTGGCAGGGGACGTCGTGGAGGCCTTCAATGCCTACGAGCGCTCGCTGGCCACCATCTCGGGTGATACGGCAGCAGAGAAGCCGAATGGGCCCGTGCCGCAGAGGGGTGTGCGGATGCCTTAAGGGTTTGCCTTAAGGCATTGTCGCACGAGTCAAACGACAGTGATATCTCTCCAGTTCAGAAGGCACTACATAGTTTTAACGACACGATTTTCCGGTTTTCCATAAGCTTGCCCGATAACGTTGACACGGGGCCGCCCCCTATGATGCCCTCCGTTGCCGGTCGCAGGGGTCGGCACCATTGCCGAAGCAATCCGAGCAGGAGGAGCAATTATGGGAATTCGGGACATTCAATCGCGTCGTTCGTTTCTGATGGGCGCCAGCGTGGCTGCGGGCAACGTCCTCTACACCGACGATGCTGACACCTTCCTCACCTACATGAAAGAACTCCGCGGCGGATTCGACGAAGCTTGACTAGTACAAGGTCTCGGGATTTCCCTATGCGAAAACGTGGTCAAATAGGGATTTTTCCTATGCAAAAACGTGGTATCTTGGTAAATTATCCTATACAAAAACGTGGAAAGTCCAGGAGAGATTCAGAATGAAACGCCAGGCTATCAAAGAACTGCAACGATGGAAAGCGTCTCCGCGCAGAAAGCCGCTCATTGTGAGCGGAGCGCGGCAGGTAGGGAAGACCTGGCTCATGAAGGAGTTCGGGAATACGTGCTTCGAGAGGTTCGCCTACGTTACCTTCGACGATAATCCTCAGCTTGTGGCGGCGTTCGGGGGCTCTCTCTCGCCCCAACGGCTTCTTCCCATCCTACAGGCCGAGGCAGGCGTCCGCATCGATGGGAGCACCCTGCTCATTCTCGACGAGATTCAGGAGTCTCCGCGGGCCATCCAGTCTCTCAAGTACTTCAACGAGCAGATGCCGCATCTGCCTGTCGTCGCGGGCGGCTCGGCTTTGGGCCTTGCCCTTCGCCGCGGCAAGAGGGCGCAGGAGAAAGGGAGGCCGAGACCGTCGTTTCCCGTGGGGAAGGTGAGCTTCCTCGATCTGTATCCCTTGAATTTCTCGGAGTTCCTCGGCGGTATTGGTGAGGAACTGCTAGTGGAACTGGTAGAGACGCTTGATTGGGAAGCTATCGCGCCGTTTCACGACCGCCTGATCGAGCTGCTGAAGCAGTACCTGTTCGTCGGCGGTATGCCGGAAGCCGTGCTCGCTTTTGCCGAAACGGCCGATCCTGCGGACGCGCGGCGCGTGCACAACGAGCTCTTGCGCTCCTATAACGCCGATTTCTCGAAGTACGCCGACGATGCCCTGGCGGAGCGCATCCGCCGAGTCTGGCGGGCGATTCCTGCGAATTTGGCCAAGGAGAATCGCAAGTTCATGTTCTCCAAGATACGGGAATCGGCTCGCGCGCGGGAGTACGAGGACGCGCTTCAGTGGTTGATCGACACTTCGCTCGCGATTCCCTCGAGCTGCGTCAGCTTGCCTCTATCGCCCCTTGCGTCGCACGAGGATGGGGATGTGTTCAAAATCTATTTGTTGGATGTGGGGCTGCTCGGGGCGATGAACAATCTGGGAGCCCGAACGATACTTGACAGCGAAGCCTTGTTCAGCTCGTTCAAGGGATCGCTTGCGGAGCAGCTCGTCGCCCAGGAAATGCTTGCGAACGGCTTGGCCGGCGACAGTGCGGAGCCCGACAGCAAGCTTCACTACTTCGTGAACCCTTCCACGCGCACCGAGATTGACTTCATCATCGACGGGGGCACCGAGGCTGTCCAGCCGGTGCCGATTGAGGTGAAATCGGGCGTCAACTTGAAGGCGAAGAGCCTCGCCGCCTTCGTCAAGAAGTACCAGCCGCCTCTCGCCGTGCGCACGTCCCTGGCATCTCCTTCCCAAGATGGCGCCATTCGGGATGTGCCGCTTTACGCGTTTGGGACGTATTTCCGGCAGCGCATTGCAGGAAGGTAAGTCGTGGATGCTTTCAGCGGCTCGGAATTTTAGCAGCCGAATTGAAGCTCGTTGGCGCAGATGTCGCGGGCGCAGCGGTAGAGCGCCTGCACGGCAGGGGAGTCGGGCTGGTTGGTGGAAAGCTTCACGCTCACGCGGTCGTCCACGCCGGGAGGAGGCGCGAAGGGAACATGGGTGAGGGTCTCGTAATTCGGCGCCACCATTCGAATGCCGATCCCCACGGTATCGCTGCGCTGCAAAAGCATGATTTGCGGCGCCGACTGTTTCCGAAGGTCATGACGACGTCGATCTTGCCCTCCACCAGGGCTCGTTCGAAATCTTCGAAGGTAACGAAATCGGTGAATACCAACTCGATATCAGGGTGCTCTTCCGTAAAGCGGGCAGTAAGCCGCGGCATCAAATGCAGGTTCGCGTTGTGGTACAGCCCGATATGCAACCGCTGTTTCTCGGCTCCGGCGCGCTGGCGGCAGACGCTTACGGCCTCGTCGGTTAGGGCGATGAGACGCTGGGCATAGTCGTAAAGCGCTCGCCCCGCATCGCTAGGGAAAACACCCTGGGGGGTGCGGGTGAGGATCTCGACACCGATCTCGTTTTCCAGGTTGTTGATTTGTTTGCGCATGGCCTGCGGCGTCATGAAGAAACTGGCCGCCGCCTTCGATAAACTGCCGTCGTCTACGACGCGCTTGAAGTAGCGTAGCTGCTGGATGTCCATGGCCTCTCCCCTCGACAGCTCGGTATTGTAAGCGGTGGATGTGCTTGGTTGCAACTATGAGTTACCACGCCTGGAACTTTTCGAGGGCCGCGCTGAACCACGGGCTCCTCTTACACTCAGGCTGCGCTTCGAATGAGGCCAGGAGGTTCTTCGCAATGAGAGAAAAGAGGAGGAACATGGAGGAGAAAAACATTTCGTGCGCATCGCATGAAGCCGTTGCCGCTTCCCAGCAAAAGCACGGGCTTACCCGTCGCAGCTTCCTGAAGTGGGCCGGTGCGGCCGCCACGGTGCCGGCGCTTGGACAGCTGGTGGCTTGCGCTCCGCAAGCGAAGATGGCAGATACGGGCAGCGACGATGCCCCTGCTCCGGCTTTGGAAGACGAGGGCGAGTGGAAGCCCTATCGCTGCTTCTGCCTGAATTGCTCGGCTAGCTGCATCAATTACGCGCTGGTGAAAGACGGCCAGGTCGTGCGCGTGAAGACCGACGATCGGAGTCCCGATTCCGAAGATATGCCTCAGCAGCGCGGTTGCCTGCGTGGCCAGGCGAAGATGAATCATGTCTATGGCCCCGATCGCTTGAAGTACCCCATGAAGCGCAAAAACTGGGAGCCCGGCGGTGACCCGGCCAAGATCAACGGCGAGCTGCGCGGCAAGGACGAGTGGGTGCGTATCAGCTGGGACGAGGCGCTGGACATCATCGCCGACGAGCTTACGCGCATCATTGGCGCTTACGGCAATGAGGCTGTCATGCGGGCTGGGTTGTATCCGAACCCTGTGCTGACGGCTCTTGGCGGATCGCAGGGCGGATGGGTTTATCCCTCCTCCATGATGACGGGTTATCAGAATTTGGCGGGCTATTACGGTGCCTACTTGTACAACGATCGCCTTGATATTCTGAACGCCAAGCTCATCGTGCTGGACGGCAACAACCCCTCCTGGAGCGCTTTGGGCTATCCCAACAAGGTGCTGTTGGATGCCAAGCGTCGTGGGGCGAAGATCGTCGGCATCAACCCATTCTATAACTCCGGCCTCGGCGCCATCGCTGATGAGTGGATTCCCATTCGCCCGGCCACCGATGCAGCGCTCTTCATTGGCTGTGCCTACCACATGATTGAAAACGACCTGCAAGACCAGGCCTTTCTCGACACTTACACCGTGGGCTTCGATGCCGACCACATGTCCGAGGGCGCCGATCCGAAGGACAACTTCAAAGATTACGTGCTCGGTACCTACGATGGTGTGCCGAAGACGCCGGAATGGGCGAGCGAGATTTGCGGTGTCGAGCCCGAAGTGATTCGCTCCCTTGCTACGGATATGGCTACGATTAAGCCCGCGGCTATCTTCTCGTGTTCGGCCGTGACCCGCGGCTTCCGCGGCGAACAGGCAGCCCAGGCGTTCTTCACGGTGGGCTGAATGACGGGCAACGTGGGCAAGTCCGGCGCCATGGTGTCCGACATGTCGGGCCAGATGGTCTGCAACGGCGGTAGCGCTCTGGTGGCCGTCGGCGGGGAAGGGCGTTCCGAATACGCGACGACCGACCCGGTTGCCAACACATTCGCCCTCAGTGCTGCTGTGGTGCCCAACGACGGACTGTTCGGCGTTACCTCGCAGCAGAAGTGGCACGCGGTGTACGACGGTTCCTACCATAACGGCAAGTGGGGACAGCGCGAGATCGATATCCGCTGCATCTGGGATATTGGCCGTGGCAACAAGCTCAACAGTGAGCCGGACACGCTGCTGGGAATCAAGGCCTTCCGCAAAGTGGAATTCGTCGTGTCCTGCGATTGTTTCCTAAACACGACGGCCCAATATGCCGACATCGTGCTGCCCATGGTCATGCAGTGGGAGCACCCGGCCAACTTCAGCCATACCTCGAACCGCGAAACATTGACCTATTGCGCCCACGTGATCGCCCCCTTGTTCGAGGCCCGAAGCGATTACGAGATCAATCGCGCCCTGGCCGAGCGTCTCGGTTTCGATCCCGACGAGTTGGAGATCACCGAGGAAGAGATCTTCGCCAATCAGATTCAGGGAGCCACGGTCATCAAGGAAGGCGGCTTCACAAAGAAGGTGGGCTCGGGTGCGGTAGGCCCTGGTGGCGCTACGACGGAAGATATGGTGGATCCCGACTTCGAGAAGCTGCTCACCATCACGGCTGAGGACTGGGCCGAGTTGGGCTTCCCCGATCGCGAGCCGCAGGAGGGTCGCATCCCGCTTCGGCAATTCTTGAAGGACGGTATCTACCAGGTGCCGCGCACCGAGGGCGACAACTGCGGCTACATCGCCCTGGAGGCTTTCGTGGAAGACCCGGTGGCGAATCCGCTGAACACTGAGAGCGGCAAACTGGAAATCTACTGCCGTCAGTTGGCCGAGGTCGTGGACATTTACGGCTCCTACAGCATCTCGCCCATTCCCAAATACGAGCCGCCGCAAGAAGGTTACGAGGCCACCTTCTCGGATTTCGAGAATCGGGTGAAGGGCCCCTATCCGTTGCAGCTGGAGTCGCCTCATTCGCTGGGCCATCACTCCAGCCAGCTAGACAACTGCCGCTGGATGCAGGAGGCCCACGCGAACGTGGCCTACGTGAACCCCCTGGATGCCCAGGAGCGCGGTCTTTCTCAACACGATCCGGTGAAGATTTACAACGGTCGCGGCGCTCTTGTTCGCGCCATAAAGATCACGCCGCGCGTGGTGCCCGGGGTAGTGCTGGTGGCCGACGGTGGCTGGACCGATTACGACGAGGAGCTGGAAGTCGACTTCGGCGGTAATCCGGGCGTGCTCACCAGTTCGGATCCCTGCGGATGCGATATTCAGCCGTGGAACACCATCAATGTGGAAATGGAGAAGTGGGACGGTCCGTTCGATCACGATATCGATCGTCCGCTGCGCGTGATTGAGTTGGGGGACTAACATGACACAGTACGGATTTTTCTTCGATTCCGAGGCCTGCATCGGGTGCAAGACGTGTCAGATGGCCTGCAAGAACAAGAACAACCTGCCCGTGGGCAACTTGTTCCGTCGCGTGTACGAATGGGAGCACGGCACCTGGGAAGTGGGCGAGGGCGACACGCTGCCTGCTCCGTCGGATTTGTTCGCTTACTTCATCGCCATGGCCTGCAACCATTGCGAGAACCCGGCTTGTGTGGCGGTATGCCCTTCGGGCGCCATGCAGAAAGATCCCGACACCGGCATCGTGTGGACCGATCACGATGTGTGCATCGGCTGCCGTTCCTGCGAGAAGGCCTGCCCGTACCATGCGCCGTCTTTCCTCGAGGAAGAGGGCTACATGGGCAAGTGCGATTTCTGCAAGGATCAGCTGGAGCGCGGCGAAGACCCCTATTGCGTCCGCACCTGTGCGCTGCGTGCCCTGCGCTACGGCGACATCGATGAGCTGCGCGCCGAATACGGCGAGGGCGATGTGGAAGCGGTACCGCTGCCGGCGAACACGACGAATCCGTCGCTGGTTCTCATCCCGCATCCTAAGACAGAAATCATGGACGTGACGATGGGTGAGGATCCCTCGCTGGAATACGAGTTGTAGCAATTTGCATCGGTCGGCGCGTCTTCTCTCTCGCAGGCGTGTCGACCGTCCTTGTTTGAAGCGACGCCCCGGCTTCCCGTCCCCTCCCCGGGTGCTGGGGCGCCGCTATTCACTGATGAGAAGCGGAGGTGCTTTCCTATGGTCGAGATTATTTATCGCCCCGTGTGTGGTAGTGATGGGGCCGCTTTGCGACTCCGATGGACGAAGAGGCCACTATCTTGCTGAAGACAATTCAGGCTATGTTGCAGACAGTCGGTTACACGTTGGTGGCCGAGCCAGACGCATCGTTCATAGAGCGTTTTGGAGTAGAAGGATTGTGAGACGAGCTGCCCTTTGCGGACGCGAGTCAAGAGGTTCGCGAGGCCGCGGATCACCTGCGCTTGTGGCGGCGCTCGGTTCAGGAGCGGCCAGAAGAAGTCATCGACGATTTGAAGACGGCCTGGTTTCGGAGCCTTGTGGGGCCGGCGCGTCCTCTGGCCGCGCCGTGGGAATCCTACTACCTCGATGAGAACAACCGCCTGTTCACGGATTCCACGCGGGAGGTGCGGGCGGCATTTCGCGCCCATGGGTTGGAGTTCGAGAAGAAGAACCGCGAGCCCGACGACCATATCGGTCTCATGCTCAGCTTCCTGGCGGTGCTTGCCGGCCGCGAGGCGGAGGCGGTTGAAGCCGGCGACGAGGAAACGGCACGCTCGCTGCAGAAGGATCAGGCGGACTTCATCGACAATCATGTGCTCACTTTTGTGGACGAGTGGGCGGCCGCCATGGCCGAGAAGAGCGACAGTGACTTTTACGCCGGTATGGCGCTTCTAGCCTGCGGCCTGGTGAAGGAGCGCCGCGCCCAGTTGGAGGAGAAGCTGAGCGGCAGCGAAGATGCTGGTGCGACCTCTGGTGCTGACGGCGAATGTTGCAAGGAGGCCGTCTCATGCGCCTGCTAATCACGTTGGTTGTCGTGGCCGTTCTGTCCTGGGCGCTGGCCCGGCCGCTGTGCAGCCATTCGATGCTCTTTTACCTGGCAGCAGTAGCGCTTGCGGGCGCGGGTGCGTACCTTACCATAGCGCCGCCGGCCGTGCTGCCGCTGCGCGAGGTCGCCTTCGTGGTGCAGAAGGGGTATGTGGCCTTCGCCCTGTTCGCGGTGGTCATGATGATGGGTGTGCTGGACAAGCGCTCGGCCGTGCGCCGGCGCCTGCAGCCCGTCCGGGCGCAGCTTTCCTTGCTGGGAACGATTCTCATAGCCGGTCACATCGGGTTCTACGCCGTGGTTTACCTTGAGATTCTGGGAAGCGTCGGTGCGTCCAACCCCTTCGCCGTTGCCGGTTTCACGAGTGCCGTGGCTCTGGTGGTTCTGCTGGTTCCGCTGGCGGTCACCTCCATCGACGTCGTACGGCGACGCCTGGGCGCCATGCCGTGGAAGCGCCTGCAGCGGCTCGCCTATCCGTTCTTCGCGCTCATTCTCGTGCATGCCGGTTGCTACTTGGCCAAGCCGGTGCTGGGTGGTTCTGCGGACGCCTCCCTCAACCTGGCCGTGTACGCTCTGCTGCTCGCGACCTACGGTGTTCTCCGCGTTCGCCGAGCCTTGGCCGACCGCCGCGCCTCCGAGCCGGCCGCCAGTGAAGATTCAACATCGGGTGCAGAGCCGCTTCTCGAGTCTGAATATGCTGCCATTGCCTAGCCGATATTGAAGGGAATGAAAGAGAGCGACCACCTCTTTTAAGTTGGTCTATCGTAAAGCACCCAGAGGGCCGTCTTTGTTGCGGCCCTTATTTTGTTTCCGTCGCGCAAATGCCACTTCGACCCCGAAATGGTAAGGCCGAACGGGGGCGCTCAGCCATAATTGCCCTCAACTGGCATTTTTCTGCCACTTCAGGCCAGTAATGGCAGAGGCGTCACGGGCCCACCGACCATTTCGGCCCTCAACTGGCATTTACTCGTGAAAAGGGGAAATGCTCAGCGTTTGGAAGAGTGCGCAGGCAGCTATCCGGAGCAGCTGCTCGGAGCAGCCATTGCCATACGAGTCAAATGACAGTCAAGCAAGCGCTTCGGGCGTTCGGCGCTGGGGTTTTACCAAAGCTTTTCGAAACTGACGGAGACTCTTTACGGGCGCTGCTCGGTTCTTTTACGGAGCGGGGCCATCATGAATGCACGGAAGCGACGTTCCCTTGTGGGTCGCTTTCGCGAGTTGAATGGCCCTTGCGGGCGGTGGTTCTGGGATGCCGACCCGCGCGTTTGAAAGGAACGACGACATGAAAGCATCTTCGGTATCTTCTCGTTTGCCGCGGCGGTTGCGGCAGCTGGCGGCGCTTGTTGGGGCGGCGGCTCTGTGCGGGGCGCTGGCAGTGGCGCTTGCGGGTTGCGCGGGCGCATCGGCCGGCGATACGGCTGCAGCGGGCGACTCGGCCAGCGCATCTGGCGGCAGCGGCGCATCCGCCAACGCTCCCATCTCGGTGTACTCCCGCGAGGACGGCTCCGGCACCCGCGGCGCCTTCGTTGAGCTGTTCGGCATCGAGCAGAAGGACGCCAACGGCGACAAGGTGGACATGACCACTCCCGCGGCCGCCATCACCAACTCCACGGCGGTCATGATGACGTCGGTGGCCGGCGACCCCAACGCCATCGGCTATATCTCCTTGGGCTCGCTGGACGACACGGTGAAGGCGGTGTCCATCGATGGCGTTGCGCCCACCGCCGCGGCCGTGAAGGACGGCTCCTATGCCATCGCGCGTCCCTTCAGCATCGTGACGAAGGGCGAGCTCGCCGCGCCGGCCGCCGACTTCCTCGCGTTCATCATGAGCGCCGAGGGGCAGGCCGTGGTGAGCGACAACAAGTACATCGCCATCGACGATGCGGCCGCCCCCTTCGCTTCCAATGGCGCCAGTGGGAAGGTGGTTGTGGCCGGATCCTCCTCGGTCACGCCGGTCATGGAGAAGCTGGCCGAGGCCTTCCAGTCGGCTAATCCCCAGGTGACCGTGGAAGTGCAGCAGTCCGATTCCACCACGGGCGTGAACATGGCGCTCGATGGCACCTGTGACATCGGCATGGCTTCCCGCGACCTGAAGGACTCCGAGACCGGCGCCGGCGCTGAGGGCACCCCCATCGCTCTGGACGGCATCGCGGTCATCGTGGCTCCTTCATCCTCGGTGAACGACCTGACGAGCCAGCAGGTGTGCGACATCTATACCGGCGCGGCTACCAGCTGGCCCGACGCCGCCTAAGCGGGATCGACTATGCTGTTCTCCCTGCTGAACGTGCCGCCAGCAAGTGCATCGACGGCCGCCGGCTCCGGGGGCGCCGGAGCGCCCGGAGCCGGCGCAGGTCTCGCAGCTGCCGGTGCCCCTGCGGCGGCCCGCGTGCCCAAGCGCCGCCCACATGTCCTACGCGAAGGGGCTGCCCGGGCCCTCTTCGGGACGGCCGCGGCCCTCTCCATAGCCGCCGTGGCGCTGATCTGCCTGTTTCTGCTGGCCAACGGCGTGCCGGCCATGGCCGAGATCGGGCTGCCGGAATTCCTCTTCGGCACCACGTGGCGCCCGGTCAATGACCTCTACGGCATCTTCCCCATGATCGTGGGCAGCCTGTACGTGACAGCCGGTGCCATGATCGTGGGCGTGCCGGGCGGCCTGCTCACGGCGTTGTACTTCTCGCGGTTCGCTCGCGGCCGCACGGGCTCCTTCCTGCGCAGCGGCGTGGAGCTGCTGGCCGGCATTCCATCGGTGGTCTACGGCTTCTTCGGGCTGGTCATCATCGTGCCCTTCGTGCGTCTGCTCGGGCCGGGCACGGGGCTTTCGGTGCTGGCAGCCAGCCTTATCTTAGGCATTATGATCCTGCCTACCGTCATCACCGTGGCCCAAAGCGCTTTGGACGCCGTGCCCGCTCGCTACTACGAGGGTGCCCTGGCTCTCGGCGTCGATCACGAGCACGCCGTGTTCAAGGTGGTGGCCCCGGCGGCCGCCTCCGGCATCATGGCCGCCATCGTGCTGGGGCTGGGACGGGCCATCGGCGAGACCATGGCCGTGGTCATGGTGGCCGGAAACATGCCCATCATTCCCGATTCGCTGCTGTCTGGCGTGCGCACCATGACGGCCAACATCGTGTTGGAAATGGGCTACGCCGCCGACTTGCACCGCGAGGCCCTCATCGCCACCGGTGTGGTTCTGTTCGTGTTCATCCTGCTGATCACGATGCTGCTCAACGTTATTCGGAAGAGAGGTGAGGCGCGATGAGCGATGGCTTCAACCTGCGCTTGCGTCGCCCGCGGCCCTCGGTGGTCGCCTGCTCGCCGACCTTGGGAGCCCTGGGTGCCGTCAATCTGATGCCCGCTTGCTTCGCCAAGGAAGATGCCTTGGAGGCCCGCATCGCCCGCTCGTCCCGTCGGCGCCGCGCGGTGTCGGTGCTGCTGCGCTGGCTCACCTATGCCGCCGCAACGGTAACCGCCGCCGTGCTGCTGTTCGTGGTGGGCTACATCCTGGTGCGAGGCGTGCCCGCGCTTACCCCCGATCTGTTCCAGTGGGAATACACCTCCGAGAACGTGTCGCTTCTGCCGGCGCTCGCCTCGACGGTCATCATGGCGCTGCTGGCTTTGGCGCTGGCGGTGCCCGTAGGCGTCGGCGCGGCCATCTACCTGGTGGAGTACGCCCGCCGAGGCAGCCGCTTCGTGCGCCTGGTGCGCGTGACCGCCGAAACGCTGCAGGGCATTCCCTCCATCATCTACGGCCTGTTCGGCATGCTGTTCTTCGTGACGGCTTGCGGCTGGGGCCTCTCGTTTCTGTCCGGCGCCTGCACCCTGGCCATCATGGTGCTGCCGGTCATCATGCGCACCACCGAGGAGGCGCTCATGGCGGTGCCCGATTCCTACCGCGAGGGCGGCTTCGGCCTCGGCGCCGGGCGGTTGCGCACGGTGGCTTGCTGCGTGCTGCCCTCGGCAGTGCCCGGCATTTTGGGCGGCGTCATTTTGGCTCTCGGCCGCTGTGTGGGCGAGGTGGCGGCCTTGCTGTTCACCGCCGGCACTGTGGCCCAAATCCCCGACTTCGGCGGCCAGGGCATCTTCGCCCTCTTCGACTCCTGCCGCACCCTGGCCGTGCACATGTACACCCTGGCCTGCGAGGGCCTGCACGTGAACGAGGCCTACGCCACCTCGGTGGTGCTGCTGATCCTCGTTCTTCTGCTGAACGCCGCCATGCGCGTGGTGGCACAGAAAATGGAAGTGAGCAAGAAATGACGAGCTTTTTGAAAGAACTCGCGAAAGAGACGAGCGTCCCCGCGGCAGCTGAGGTTCCAGAGGCCGCACCCGCTCCTGCGAAGATGGTCGTCGAGCACCTGAACCTGTTCTACGGCGACTTCCAAGGTCTGCGCGATATCAACCTCACCTTCCCAGAAAACCAGGTGACGGCGCTCATCGGCCCTTCCGGTTGCGGTAAGTCCACGCTGCTGAAGACGCTGAACCGCATGAATGATCTGGTGGAGGGCTGTCGCGTGGAAGGCTCGGTGCTTCTGGACGGTGCCGACGCCTACCGCACGCTGGATCCTACCGACCTGCGCCGGCGCGTGGGCATGGTGTTCCAGCAGCCGAACCCCTTCCCTATGAGCATCTACGACAATGTTGCCTTCGGTCCCCGCAGCCATGGGGTGCGCGCCAAGGCCGATCTGGACATCATTGTAGAGGAGTCGCTGCGCGCGGCCGCCATCTGGGACGAGCTGAAAGATCGCCTGAAGAAGAACGCGCTCGGCCTGTCCGGCGGCCAGCAGCAGCGCCTGTGCATCGCTCGCGCCCTGGCCGTGCAGCCCGAGGTACTGCTGCTTGACGAATCCACGAGCGCTTTGGACCCCATTTCCACGGCGAAGATTGAGGAGCTCATCGGCCAGCTGAAGGAGCGCTACACGGTGATTATGGTGACCCACAATATGCTGCAGGCCCTGCGCATCTCCGACAAGACGGCGTTCTTCCTGCTGGGCGAGGTGGTGGAAGCCGGCGACACCGACACCATCTTCTCCGCCCCCACCGACCCCCGCACCGCCGATTACGTCGCTGGCCGTTTTGGGTAGCGGCATTTCCGTTTCCGTAGGGGCTGACCTTGGTCAGCCCTCGTGGGTGGGTTACGTCCGCATGGCAAAAGAGGGGCGACCAAGGTCAGCCCCTACGGAGGGTTGGGCTTAACGGTCGGTAGCGCCGCACGATTTTACTTTCATTTTACGTGGCTCTTACGGCGGCTGCTCAATGAGGCTTCATACTCCTTCCCTGCTGAGACGAGCGCGGGCCGCAAGGGCGCGACCTGCCGATGAGCGCGGCTCGCAAGGGGCGAGTCGCTGTAAGAAGGAGACGCATAGGTGGAAGAACTGCTGCAAATCGGGCTGGGGCTGTTCGGCGGTCTGGCTCTGTTCCTATACGGCATGAACCTCATGAGCAACAACCTGCAGGAGGCGGCTGGCGAACGCATGCGTGCCATTCTGGCCGCCGTGACGAAGAACCCCTTTTTCGGTGTTCTGGCTGGTGCACTGGCCACGGCGGTGCTGCAAAGCTCCAGCGCCACCACGGTCATGACCATCGGTTTCGTGGCTGCCGGTCTCATGGGGCTGCGTCAGGCCATCCCCATCATCATGGGCGCGAATATCGGCACCACCATCACGGCGCAGATCATCGCCTTCAAACTGTCCGATTACGTGCTCGGCATCGTGCTCGTGGGCTTTCTTATCATGCAGCTCGCCAAGCAGGGACAGATGAAGTACGTCGGCACCGCCGTCTTCGGCTTCGGGCTTTTGTTCCTCGGCATCGACACCATGGGCGCTGTCATGAAGCCTTTGGCCGAGAACCCCGTGTTCACCGACCTGATTGCCCAGGTGACGGGCGTGCCGGTGCTCGGCGTTCTGGTGGGCACCCTCATGACGCTCGTGGTGCAAAGCTCCAGCGCCACCATCGCCGTGCTGCAGAACTTTGCTTCCACGCCGGGCGCCGATGGAGCGAGCATCATCGGCCTCGACGGCGCCATCCCCATCCTGCTCGGTGACAACCTGGGCACCACCATCACGGCGCTGCTCGCCGCTATCGGCCAGTCCCGCGACGCCAAGCGCGTGGCCCTGTCCCACTGCATCTTCAACCTATCGGGCTGCCTCTTGTTCGTGTGGCTCATCGGGCCCTTCGCCTCGGTGGTGGCGGCCATCCCTCCGGCTGGCCCCGAGGTGGAAGTTATCGCCCGGCAGATCGCCAACGCCCACACGCTGTTCAACGTGACCATGACCGCTTTGTGGCTACCGCTGGTCTCGGTGATGGTGAAGATCGTCATGGCGATTCTCCCCGAGAAGCCGCGTCGACCGCGCGACCCGCTGGTGGACACCCTGGAGACGCCGCTGGCCCCCGACGCAGCGGCCGCCTAAGCCGCCCTTGCGACCGACGGCGCTACCCCGCACCGTCGGTCGCTTTCGCGCTGGTTTCCGGTTGCGCGGAGGTGTCGCTGGGGCGGCACTGGGTGGCACTGAGGCGGCACTGGGACGGCACTGCCTGTTCGGCCAGCCCCACGGCTCTTTGACGCCTTGCCGCCCATCTCTGCGTCGCGCGGCTGTTGCGCTACAATGACCGCGCACCTGTTCCAGAAAGGATTCCCATGAGCAAAGCCCCGCTCATCTATTACGTGGAAGACGACGAGCATATCCGCGACCTGACTGCCTATGCGCTGCATCAAGCGGGTATGGAAGTGCGTGCGTTCCACGATGGCGACGGTCTTGTTGAGCGGTGTGAGGTCGAGCCGCCCGATGCGGTGCTGCTGGACATTATGCTGCCCGGCGACGACGGCCTCGTTTTGCTGCAGGCCCTGCGCGGCAATGCAGCGACCGAGAACCTCCCCGTCATGATGCTCACGGCCAAGGGCACCGAGTTCGACAAAGTAGTGGGGCTCGATGCCGGTGCCGACGACTATCTGGCGAAACCCTTCGGCATGATGGAACTCATCTCGCGAGTAAACGCGCTGCTGCGGCGCGCGAGCCGTCCGAGCCAAGGCGCCGCAGAAGAGGTGGCGGAACCCAGTGACCTTATGGCCGTCGGCGCGATCAAGCTGTCGCCGTCCGCCCGCACCGTGGTGGCGAATGGCCGGGAAGTCAACCTCACACGCAAGGAGTTCGACCTTCTGCGCACACTCATGGAGAACAAGGGCCGCGTGCTCACCCGCGAGCAGCTGCTCGAGCAGGTGTGGGGCGTAAGCTTCGTCGGCGAGACGCGTACCGTGGACATGCACGTGAAGACGCTGCGGCGCAAGCTGGCCGAGGCGGCCCCCGGCTCCGAAGAGGCTGTCGCCACCGTGCGCGGCGTGGGCTATCGCCTGAAGAAGGGCGCCTCGTGAGCGCCGCCAACGCGTCGCGCAACGGCTGCGAGGCCGAAGTTGCTGAAGTGCCGGTAGCCGTTCCTGAGGTAGAGGCCGACAAGCCGGCGCGCTCGAGATCGGCCCTCGCGCGCAACGAAGAGCTGGCTCGCGCCGAGAAGATGCGCCGCGAATTCTCGGCCAACGTCTCCCATGAGATGAAAACGCCCCTGCAGGTGATCTCCGGCTATGCAGAGCTGATGGCCAACGGCCTGGTGCCCCCTGAGGACGTGCCGCGTTTCGCGCAGCTCATCTACGAGGAGTCCCAAGCCATGCGCGCGCTCATCGACGATGTGCTTATTCTTTCGCGTCTCGACGAGATGGCGCCGGGCGACAACGAAACCGAGGCAGTGAATCTGGAAACGGTGGCCAGTCGGGTAGTGGAGCGCTTGACCAAGCTGGCCGCCGATGCGGGAGTGACCGTTGGCCTCAAGGCTGAACCGGTCATCATTCGGGGCAACGAAACCCTGCTCAAGCAGATGATCTATAACTTGGTCGAGAACGCCATCCGCTACAATCGCGAGAATGGTCGCGTGTTCGTGGAGGTGTACGCGGAGGACGTTGCCGGTGCGGAGGATGCGTCTGGTAGGGGGTTCGTGCACGGCGTTGTGCCGGGCGAAGGCGATGCTGAGGAGGGGGTCAAGGCGGCTGCTCCGATGCGCATAGGCGTCATCCGCGTGAACGACACGGGCGCGGGTATTCCCGCCGACAAGCTGGAGAAAATCTTCGAGCGCTTTTATCGCTTGGAGAAAAGTCGCTCCAAAGAGCTGGGCGGCACGGGGCTGGGCCTCGCTATTGTCAAGCACGCTGCTCTCTACCACGGCGGCGAGGTATCCGTAGAGAGCGAAGAAGACGTCGGCACCCGTTTCACCGTGCGGCTGCCCATCGGATGACAAAGATTTCCAAAAAAGTGGTGACCAAAAACGCGAAAACTTTTGTCGGTCATGGCTCCAAAAGGTGCTCGCCTACCAGTTGGAGGGCTTTTCCAGCGAGAACGAGGTGGGCTGCCATTCCACGACAGAGCCGGTGCGTCGGGTGGCTGGCACATCGATCAGGCGCTGGTTGGAGGAGCCGCACCACTTCAGCTCGAGGGACTTGCGCGACTCCACGAAGGGGCCATCTACGAGCACGTCGATGGAATCCAGCAGGTCTCCCACGGCCAAGTCGTCGGCGATGTCGGCGAGAGCCCCACTGACCATCGCTTCCTCAGGGTTCTCGTGGAGCGCCTCGCCGCCGAGTGCCCCGATCCGGCGATCGCGCTCGGCGCGGGCTTTGTTGGCTCGTTTCGCCAGATCTTCATAGAGGTAACCGGAATAACTCCAGACTCCGTAACCATTGCGTTTCAGCTCGGCCGCCAAGGCTGCGCAGGCCTTCGGCTGTTCGAAGGGCTCGCCGCCGGAGAGGGTGACGTCGTGCACGAGGCCGTTGGCACGAATATCGGCCAGAAGGGCCGCGAGGGTCGTTTCGGTGCCTCCCTCGGCCGGTTGGCTTTCGGGGTTGTGGCAACCAGGACAACCGTGGCTGCACCCCTGCACGAACACGGCGTAGCGCAAGCCAGGTCCGTCCACGATGGAGTCGGGCACAGTACCGTACAACGAGATGGTGGTGTTTTCGAAGTCGTTTTCCATAGCCGCCATTGTAGCGCACCCCGGCCCGGGCAGCCGTCGCCTGCGCTTCTGTCATAAAGTTGGCACGACCGTAAAGCCCATTCATTGGATCCCAGGCAGATGAGTGACTTTATCGACAAGCCCGATCGGGCCGTTTAGGGGAATATTGTTACGAATACAGAATTTGTAACCTTTATACTCATGTATTTCACTCAAATGTGTTATTTTTTCCCAACACGTAACACGAAAGAGTGGAGGTTGCTATGCGTCGCACTTCACAGCGCGCATGCCGCGATGAGGCCTTTAAGGCGCATGTAATTGAGTATTGGAACGAGCGCGCAACAACGTACTCAAATGGAATTTGGGATGAGCTGGAAGGCGCGCAGCATCATGCTTGGATTGACGTGCTGCACAACAAGCTGGCGCTTGATTTCTTAGGCGCTGAGGGAGAAGCCCCAAAGGTGCTCGATCTCGGTTGCGGACCAGGTTTCTTCTCTATCCTTCTTTCGGCTATGGGCTGTACCGTACATGCCGTTGATGAGAGCGAGCAAATGCTGCGCCACGCGCAAGAGAACGTGGCGCGCGCCGGTCGCCCCGAGCGCGTTGCGTTTATTCGGAGCGATGTCTCGTCGCTTCCGCTTCCGTCGGATACCTATGATGCGGTGGTGCTGCGCAATGTGACCTGGCTCATGCGCGATCCCGTAGCTGCGTATCGCGAATGGCAGCGAGTGCTGAAGCCAGGCGGAAAGCTCGTGGTCTTCGATGCCAATTGGTACACCTATCTCGCCGATGCCGCTCTTGACGAACTGCGTCGATCGCACCAGGAGGATCGGGCGGTTCTCGGCTGGAGTGAAAACGCATTTGCGAGCGCCAAGCAGGAAGACCGTTGTGAGGCCCTCGCGGCGCAACTGCCGTTGACTTATGAGAATCGTCCCGCTTGGGACGTCGAGGCCCTCTCTTCCATCGGCTTCAAATCCGTGGCCGCCGACGAAGAGGTGTGGCGGTCGGTGTGGACAAAAGGAGAGCAGGCGTTTTATGCCACGTCTCCGCTGTTCTCTGTCGAGGCAGTCAAGTAGTGCTTGCGATGCGGCAGACAGAAGAAGGCTTCCCGCGCTCCAGCATTCTTGCGGCGCGCGCCAAACGCTCGCTTCAGGCGCTTGGCGGGGCCGTGGTGGTTATCTTTCTCGTGACTCTTCTTGCCTTCGTGCTCTCCTATCTTTCTCCCACGGATGCTGCTGTGCATTCATTTGCGGAAATGGGAGTGGCTCCCACCGAGGAGCAGCTGGCTGCCAAGCGCGCGGAACTAGGTCTTGACCAGCCCTTCATCATGCAGTTCACTTCCTGGCTCTCCCGGGTGCTTCAGGGCGATTTGGGCACATCCTATCGAACGGGTGCCGAAGTTTCGGCTATGCTTATGTCTGCTATCCCCTACACGCTGGTGCTTTCATTTACGTCCATTGCGCTCACTCTTGTTCTTTCGGTGCCGCTGGGCCTCGTGTGCGCGTATCGGCGCAACGGAGCGCTTGACCATGTCATGCGCGTCGTCACCTATGTGTTCAACTCGCTGCCCTCGTTTTTCGTCGCGCTCTTGCTTCTCTATGTGTTCTCGGTGCGCTTGCATCTGTTCGATGTCATGGCAACGCGCGATTTTGCGGGTGTCCTTATGCCGACGCTGGCCATGGCGCTGCCTCTTTCCGCATGGTTCATGCGGCAGGTGCGTGCTTGCGCCATTGAACAGCTGGGACTTCCTTATGTTGATGGATTGCGGGCGCGCGGGGTGAGTGATGCTCGTATTCTGTGGGTGCACGTGCTGCGGAATATGGGCGTGCCTTTGCTCACGCTGATTGGCGTGTCGTTCGGTCTTTTGTTGGGCGGATCGGCTATCGTGGAATCCATTTTCAATTGGCCAGGCGTGGGTTTGGCTTCTATCGAGGCAGTGAGCGCCCGCGACTATCCGTTTATCGGTGCGTATGCTCTTGTCATGGCCATTTTGTATTTGATCCTCAATGCATTGATCGATGCCTCCTACCAGCTGATCGATCGACGTCTGAGGAAGAAGAGCTGTCATGCGTAGAGGTTCTGCGCGTACGCGTTTTTTTGTCATGGTGGGCGTGATGCTTTCGTATGTCGCAGTGCTCATCCTGCTTCCTCTTGCTATTCCCTTTGATGTGAACGCTACGGAACTGTCGGCTTCCCTGACACCGCCAGGTAGCGAGGGGCATGTGCTCGGATGCGATTCGATGGGCCGCGATGTTCTGGCTCGCACGCTGGCGGGTGGATCAGAATCGGTTCTTCTGGGCCTTGCCATCATGGCGGTGGCAGTTTTGGTGGGCTGCGCGGTTGGGTTGGCAGCCGGATTTTTTGGCGGCGCGGTCGACTACGTGCTCTCTCGCGTTATCACGGCATTTCAGGCATTTCCCAGCTTTGTGCTGGCGGTGGCCATTGCGGGCATCTTGGGGCAAGGCACAATCAACATGATCATTGCCATTGCCGCTGTGTACTGGACGCAATATGCGCGCCTGACTCGCAGTATCGCCATTGCCTTCAAACAATCGGAATGCGTGAGCGCTGCTCGTATGTGCGGCGCGCGGGCAGGAGCCCTCATGATGCGTTACTTCGTTCCCGAAATGGCGGGGCAGGTTGCGGTGTTGTCCGCTGTCTCGATGAGCGACATCGTGCTCACCATGGCGGGGCTTTCGTTTATCGGACTCGGACCGGCGCGGCCTACCAACGAATGGGGCGCCATGATGTCCGAGGCCCAGGCCACGTTCCAGTATGCGCTATGGTGCATGCTGGTGCCTATGGCGGCGCTGTTTATAACTGTTGTTCTTTTCAATTTACTTGGCGATACCTTGCGTGATGCGCTCGATGTGCGCACTCAGGCGGTTTCGAAGCGCCGTTTTCTCAGACGGCGCGATAAAAGTGCGAATTCCGAGCAAGGGACAAGTGCTGTTCGATCAGAGTGTTTATCGGGAAAACAGGGTAAACACGAGGATGAGGAAAGGAAGTAAAGGTTCATGAAGAAAAGACACAGTTGGAAAAGGAAGCTGGTTGCCGGCGTATGCGCCGTGGCTCTTGCTGCGGGCATGACCGGCTGCTCTGCCTCGGACACCCAGGGCGAAGAGAGCGCCGCTAACAGCTCAACTGCGGCCAATGATGCTGCAGCGACTCCGGCGACCAAAGAGCTGCATGCTGGCTCTACCACCTATTTCTATGCCGAAAGCATGGATCCGGCAGCCGACTGGGATAGCTGGTATCTGTGCTACTACGGCATCGCGGAAACCCTGTTCAAGGTGAGCGACGATTTGACGGCCGAGCCGTGGCTGGCCGAGAGCATTGAGGGAGATGACGGCCAGCACTGGACGTTGAAGATTCGCGAAGGCGTCACGTTCTCTAACGGCGAGCCGGTGGATGCTGCAGCGGTTAAGGCGGCATGGGAGCGCACCTATACCGAGAACAGCCGAGGCGCCGAGACGTTGGCAATTGACGAAATGACTGCCGATGGCCAGACGCTTTCGTTGGTGACTTCCGAAAAAGTTCCCGGCATCGAGAATATTCTGTGCGACCCGCTACTGTGCGTGTACTACGTGGGCGATGGCATAGACTATGCGAACGACACGCCCTGCACGGGCCCCTACAAGAAGGTCGAATTTGTTGCCGAAGATCATATCGTCATGGAGCCCAACGAGACGTACTGGGACGGCACGCCGAAGCTCGATCGCGTGACGCTCACCTCCTTCACCGACGACAACACGCTTACCATGGCAATGCAGAACGGTGAAATCGATGCTATCGCTATGCCGTCGGCGTCTGCGCGGGCAACTTTGGCGCAGGGCGATTACCAGGTGTTCAGCCGTACCACCTCGCGTGCCGACTTCATCCGCATGAACATGCAGCATGAGGTTATTCAAAACGATGCCGTGCGCACGGCCGTGGCCTACTGCATCGATCGCGACGGCTACGCGAAGGTCATCTGCCAGGATTCATCTGTTCCTTCGTGGGGCGTCTACAGTGCCACGCTGCCGTTCGGAGGCACCGAAGGCCTGAAGGTGAACGTAAGCGAGTGCAGCGTTGAGGCTGCGGCGCAGACGCTCGAAGATGCCGGCATCACCGACGGCGACGGCGACGGCGTGCGTGAGCTGAATGGCAAGCCGATTGAAATCAACCTGTACACGTGCACCAACTACGAGCGCTTCACTCAGCTGGCCGATGACATGCAATCTAAGCTGGGTCAGGCAGGCATTAAGCTGAACATTGTGCCGATCGACTACTTCATTGAAGACGCCGAGACCTTCGCGAAAGATGATCCTGATATGGTTTTCAACAGCATGGCCATGGCTCCTACTGGGGATGCTGCGTACTTTGCCAAACAGTGCTTCGCCACCGATGCCTCGAGCAACCTCGGAAAGTACTCGAATCCGCAGGTTGATGCGCTGATCGACCAGCTGAATGCCACGTACGACATCGACGAGCGCAATGAGCTTGCGCGCCAGATCGCCCAAATCGTGCTGGATGATGTGCCCTGTATCTTCTTCGCGAACACCGATGCGTCCGTTATCGCTGATCCCGGCGTATCGGGCTTGGATGCCTCGCCTTCCGAGTACTATTTTGTGACGGTTGATGCTGACGTTGCGTAACGGCACCGACATAGCGTTGGACGTGCAGGACCTGAGTGTTTCCTTCGGGGGCGCTCAGGCCTTGCGCGGCGTTTCTCTTGCGGTGTGCGCGGGGCAGATCGTGGGCATTGTGGGAGAAAGCGGCTCGGGAAAGAGCACGCTACTGCGGGCGGTCGCGCATCTGCTTTCGCCGACGGCTGCCGTTGAGGGCGGCTCTATTGTGTTCGAAGGCGTCGATATCACCCATGCTCGGCGCAAGCAGATGAACCGGTTGCGTGGGACGAAGCTGGCGTACCTGTTCCAAAACGGCGAGCAGTCGCTTGATCCGCTGTTCACTGTCAAACAGCAGTTCGACGAAGTGCTGCGTGCTCATTTCGGGTGCGTGAACGAGGTGCTCGAGCGCACGCTTCTGCGCCGTATGGGCTTTGACGACATCGAACGAGTTTTAGGGGCGCTGCCCTCTGAACTTTCGGGGGGTATGTGCCAGCGTGTGGCCTTGGCTTTTGCCTTGGCAGGTTCTCCATCGCTTCTTCTAGCAGATGAGCCGACGAGCGCGCTCGACGGGGACGCCCAGACGCGGGTGGTGAACCTCTTGCGAGACTTGAACGAACGCGAGGGCTTGGCGATTCTGCTTGTCAGCCACGATATAGATGTGGTGGCCTCGCTTGCCAGCTATATGGTGGTCATGCGGCAGGGAGTCATTCGCGAAGAAGGCCCGGTTGACCAGGTGATGAATCACCCTCAAGATCCCTACACGCGCGAGCTCATAGCGGCTATTCCCGCTATGCCAGAAGGCAAGGGGGATGTATGCTTCTTGTAGCAAGGGGTTTGAATAAGACATTTGCGCAAAAGGGCGAAGCGGTTTTGCGTGACGTTTCGCTTGAAATCGACGCCGGCGAGAAGGTGGGTATCGTCGGACGTAGCGGCAGCGGGAAGAGCACGCTTGCGCGCATCATCGCTGGGCTTGAGACAGCCGACTCTGGTACGGTTGCCTTCAACGGGGTTACACGAGTGCAGCACGAGAGCACGACGCGTGCCCAGAAGCGTGCTGCCTATCGTGCGTGGCTGAGCATGCAGATGGTTTTCCAGAATCCTGAGGCGTCGTTTTCGTCTCATATGAACATTGGCCGTGCCGTAGCGGAGGGCATTGCGTATCACCCCCAATTCGAAAAGGTTGATCGCAAGATGCTGGTGGACAAGGCGCTATGCGAAGTGGGGCTCGATCCCGCCGTGGCGAGCAAGCGTGCTTTTGAGCTGTCTGGCGGCCAGTGCCAGCGTGCAGCTATCGCGCGAGCCATCATTAGCAATCCGAAACTCATCATTTGCGATGAATGCACGAGCGCTTTGGATGTAACCGTGCAAGCGCGCATAATGGACTTGCTTGAGCGCTTGCAACGCGATTACGGCATGGCCTTCATGTTCATCAGCCATAATCGCGCGCTTGTGCAGAACTTCTGTGATCGTGTGTATTCTTTTGATCGCGCAGACGGCGAAGGCGCTTAGGCCAACGATCTTTTCGCGGGTACCACAAGGCGCATTCCTCAGCTTGCACAAGGATGGGTTGCTAGCTCGGTCGCTAGCTCACGTAGACCCAGCGAACAGCATCGCCCTCGTGGAGGATGTAGTTGCTTGCGGCCGTCATGGGCATGGTGCCGTTAACAGTGTAGGTCCACCCGCTGGTGCCGCCCATCATCTTCTCGGCCAGGCCATTTACGGCCGACACATAGGAGGATGAGCCCTCCAGGGAAAGCCCCGTGGCCGCGAGGGCGTCGTCGGCCGTGGCGCCCTCGGGCAGCTTCAGCGTGGCGGAAGCCATAGTGGCGGGAAAGCCCAGGCTCGCGGCAGCGGAGCTGTCGACGACGACGGACACGGCGATAGAGGCCGGGGCAGGGGAGGGGCTTGCGTCTGATGAGCCCAACGCACCCGAAGAGGAGGAAGGTGAGGAGGCTGAAGGCGCGTCGGCCGAACCTCCGGAGTTGCGGTCGTCTCCGGCTCCTGCACTGCTTCCGGAGGAGGATCCATTGGCGGCGTTGGCGCTCCCTGCAGAGGCGCGCGAATCGCCGCGCCCGTTGCCCTCGGAGCTGTTGTCTGCGGCTGCACCATTTGCAGAAGGCGCAGCTGTTGAGGCGTCGGCGGTGCCTGCTCCATCGGAGGTAGCCCCGGTCTCATCATTGACGGACGCGGCGTCTCCGAAGGCGCCCTCGGTGCCTGCACCGTCTCTGTCCGCGCCGTCTTCGCCGCCGAACCCTCCGGCGAAGAGGCTCTGGGTGGAAGACGCCTCACCTTCGGGAAAAGCGCCCCCTGTGCCCGGCAGAATCCCAGGTGCGACCAGCAAGAGCAACGAGAGCGTCAGGCCAGCCAAGGAGATGGCGCCCAGGGCGGCTCCGGCAAAAAGCCGCCGTCGAGATCGAGTTTCTCGTGTGCATTCTTCTCTGGCTCCGTCGGCCATCGCGGCGCCGGGCTGGCCGACCGCGCTCGTGGGCCGGGTGTCTGGGGACGAGGTCGGCTCGAGCGAAGCTGCGAGAGGGGTGCTGCCCAGGGTCCCGCGCCCATTGGAAGCGGATGGGCGCGGGGTTGTGTTGGTAGATTTATCAGGCATGATCGCCGTCTTCCTCCCGGCGCTTGCGGGCGCTTAGAACGAGGTAGAGCGCTGCGGCCAGGCCGGCGGTGGAAAGCAGCGCGAGCGTGGCGGCGGGAACCTGGTTGGTGCTTGCGGCGTCGGGCTCGCTGCCGACGGTTGCACCTGTATCGGTGTCCGTGCGGTTGACATTCATGCCGCTGACGTCGGTCAGGGGTACCGGACTGTCCGCCACGGTTTCGGCCGCCTCGGTTGCAGGAGTTGCGCCGACCGCCGCATCGGTTTCCTCTACCGCGTCGGTACGGGCCGACCCAAGGGAGAGGGTGGTGCTGAAGGGCGCGCGGCTTGAGGTGCTTCCTTTCGGGCGAATGCCCGATCCGGCGCCGCTGCCGCTTCCTTGGCCGTTGCCGGTGCTCGTGCTGTTGCTGGTTCCCGGTTTGACGGGGTTCTCCGACTTTGTCGGGTTGTCTGGCGTTTCAGGGTTTGTGGGCTTGTCACCCGGCCGCTGTGGAAGCGGCTGGTCGGACAAGTCCAGGGCGAACAAGGTGCCCGAATCGTTTACGTAATAGAACGTGCCCGCGCCGCCATAGGCCACCGAGGCCATGGCGTAGTTGTGCAGTCCCGCTGGTGGGTCGTACACCAGCTGCGCCTCAGCGTTGCCCAGCCGGTAGGCGTACACGCCGCCTCCCGAAGTGTAGTTCGGCCATTCGCCGCCCGCGCCGTTGCAGGTGAACAGCGCCACCACGCCATTTTCGTCACGCAAGAGAAGAGGAGTGCTCTTCACCTCGCCGGGCAATGGAGCTCCATCTGCGGCGGTTACAGTAGCCAACACGTTCAGCGAATCGGCATCGATGGCGGCGAGCAGCCCTTGGTGCGCGCGACTTCCACCCACGTACAACACGCCATTGGCAAAGGTGGGCGTAGAAGTTGAGTAGTCGCCAAACGATACGGCCCCTACCTGTGTCAGCGCTCCATTGGCCCCGACCGACACCTTGTGCAGAGTGCCGTTGGCCGTGACCACGTAGGCGAACCCGTCGACGGTCACCACGGTCGAACGCACGGGGGCACCCAGCGCGAGAGTCGCCGCCGGCTCTCCGTCTGTCGAAGCAGCCGAAACGGCTCGCAGCACGCCATCGTCCCCTGCCACCACTAGGTAATCGCCCACTGAAGCCGCTCCCGACCAGTAGTAGCCAGCATCGGCGTTCTGCCTCATCCAGCGGATGGCGCCGGTGCTTGCGTTCACGCACAGCGCCCAGCCCTCGTAGGTTTGCGACCAGTCGGCTGCTGCCGTGAAGGCGTACAGGTAGTCGCCGCTCACGGTGAGGGTGGAAAGCCCCTGCTGATCATAGGTGACCGATGCAGCCCCGCCTTCAGACCCCGAGGCCACCTCCTGCACCGCTGCCGGCAGCGCCTCGGTGAGCCACCGCGTCTGCAACGTGAGGGCCGAAAGCGCCTGCAAGCGCCCGTTGTTCAGTGGCACCACCACCAGACCCTTCGCGTAAATGGGCCGGCACCCGTAGGCCGTGCCGTCTGCTAGCGGCGCTTCGGCCACCACCGCGCCCGTGCTTGCGTCAAGCTTCAGGAGCCGCGAACCGGTAGCGAAGAACACGAACCCGCCGGCCACCACCGGCTCCGACCACGAGGCATAGCCGCCCTGGGCAAAATCGTACGTCCACCGCGACGGCAAGCTGCCCAGCGTGGAATCAACCGCTATCGGCGCTCCCGTAGCTGCGCCGAAGGATCCCCAATCCGCTGCCCATTCCGCTGCGGGCGCGTTGGGCTTCACCGCGATGTCGGGTGCTGCGGCAGCTCCCGTTGCATCTACATAAACCAACTCCAGCACATCTCCGTCTTGAGGATGGTGCCCGCTGGCCATAACGTCAGCATATTCTCCGTTGATAAGGAACGACCAGTACGACCAGGGCGCACTAGCGCTCATAGCCAGGGTTTGGCTGCGGTCGGGGGTCGTGATCGAGTAAGGGCAACCTCCGTCAAGACTATAGAAGTACCCCGCTTCGTCGAGAAGGTCGGCAAAGATGTCCCACGCGGAAGTCTTCGTGCTATCCGCCACGACATACTCGCGAGAAGGCACCCAATCCACCATTTGATAAGTATCTCCCACAGCGTGTGGTGAGACGCCGACAATCCGAGCAGTCACCGTAGCCGACTTCGTCTCATCTGGCTGGGGCGGCGTGGGGTCAACGGACTCAACGGCTTCGCCTTGGGCTACGGCCTTGCGCATGGGGCCGGCTTCCAGAGTGTTGAAGCCGGCGGAAACCAGACATTTCAGGTGTTTCCCCACATAGGAATCGGGAATGACGAAAGAGGCCTTATGCACGTTCTCGTCGGCGACCTCGACATATTCTCCGTCCCAAGCGTCGGCGATGTACCAGGTATAGGTAAGCTGGTCGGGTGATAGATACGCGCCGGCAGTGCCAGCAGCGGAGGTCTCGCGCGCCGTTACGCCAATGGTGCGCCCGGACCAGAAAATGAAGTTGTCGTCTTCTGGCGTCTGGTCGAGGGCGGCATAGTACAGTTCGCGCGCTCCGGCCTTTCGGAAGGGACCGGCAGCTGACGTGTTCGCGGAGGCCACCGTGTTGTCGCCCGCGCACGCCGTCACCGATACCCAACAGCCTTCGAGGGAGTCGGGTACGGTGAAGCTCGATTCCGTTGCGCCTTCGATGACGTGCCAGCTGCTGTCGCTGAAGCCGGCGCCACCCGGCTTTTCAGCCGACCAGCGCCAGGTGTATTCAACGCCCGTGTTAAGAGGAGCGTTGTTCCAATAGTCGCCCTTATAGGCCTGGGCCTGCAGCGTGCATCCAACTTCTTTCGAAGGCGACGCATTCAGGATGCTCACTCGGTAAAGCGTCGCCACGCCTTGCGGCAGGACTTTTCCTGGTTCAGTTTCACAGGTGCTGCTGCCAGGAACGCCGTTCTTCGCTGTAGCAACGACCTTGAGATAGCGCCCGACGAAGTCTTCTGCAACAACGAACGACGCCCCTTGGGCCACTTCTTCGAAGGTGCCGTACGGCGAATCGCTTACCTGCCAGGAGAAGACAACATCCGAAGCTCCATAAAGAGTATAAGGATCCTCGAAGCTGTAAGCGCAGGCTTCGAGTGTATCTCCCTCATTGCAATCGGGAACGCTTTCCAGTTCGTTGCCAAACCCGCTCCCATTCCATGAAAGCAGAACGTAATCGAGCTTGATCTGTTTAACGGGGGCCTCCGGGGCTATGATTGGGCCGCAGGCCGTGTCCGAAGTGTACTTTGTCGCCTTCTTGGGCCCGCTGATGACCGTTTCGTTTGAGGTGATTTGGACGCGCAGATATTTTCCCTCGTATTCCGAGCAGAGGTTGTTAGTGAGGGTGAGCGCCGATTCCGTGGCGCCTTCAAGGGGAATGAAGGAATCTAGATCGATGCTAGAGCCGTTCTTGTCCCCGACAAACCATTGGTAGCTCCAGGAATCACCAGGTTGCAGAAGAGCATTCTTGTCTGCCCATGCTGTTGCATGCAAGGTCAGTCCGGGTTTCATACCATTGTTGACCGAATAGGGGTTGGGCTTGGTGGGCGCGCTGTCTTTCGTAATTGTCACGAAAGACGAATCGCTGAAGGTGGCTCCTTCGTCGCTCGCTTGCGGCTCCGTTTCGGGTGCTTCGCTTGTCGTGGCGCTGTCTGCAAACGCCTTGGACGCGAGGGCTTCCGTCGGCGCGTCGCCGGTCTCGTCGCCCCAGGCCGGCAAGGGCGTGAGGGTGAGGGCGAGCGCTAAGGCAAGGAACAGGGATAAGAGTCGCCGTGACCACGGCTGAGGGGCGTACGCCGAGCGCACGCGGGGGTTTCCGACCATGCGGAATCACCTACTTCCAGGGCTGTCGTGCGATGAGCAGGTGTTCCGACTTCGCGTCTTCTGGGCCATTTGGCGTGCCCGCCATCGCCTTCTCGCGCCGCGTTGCCCGAGCCTGTAGAAGGCGTGGGACCGGTTTCGAAGGCGAGCGAATGCCCCATCGGCTTTTACGGTTCCTGGTAGAGCAGGGGAGTCACACCCCTATTCCCCTCAGCCGCGCGTCTTCGGCAACGGCGACTGGCGCGGTGCCCCGCGCAACCCATCAATGCCAATGCCGCCATTGTAGCATCATCGCTGAGCGTCCCGCTAAGCATTTCTCGGATCGAGCGGTTTGGTGCCGCGCGGGGCGATCGCCCCTTCCGCTGGCAAAATGAGGTGGTTTGGTACCGCACGGGGCCGTCGCGCCCCTGTCGCTGACAAAAGAGGCGGTTTGGTTCCCCGTTTCAAGCCAACTTCGCCGATTTGGTACCCACGGGCCGAAGAAACCCCAGGTCACAAAAACGACAACGCGCTTTCTCGGATACCAAACCGCCGATCTTGCTAAAGGCCGGGTACCAAATCGGCCATCTTGCCACGAAAAGATACCAAAGCCCGCTATTCTGCCAGCAAATGCGCGCCGTCGGGTACCAAACCTCGCGTTCTGCCCAAAGGAGCGCCGTCGGGTACCAAACCTCGCGTTTTGCTAGTAAATGCGTGATATGGGGTGTTCGCGCGAGGGTGCTTTCGATTGTGCACCGGTCGTTTATCATGATAGTCCAATATGCTATACTCCCAAAGGAGTATAGGAGGGAAGTACTACGATGAAAACGCTGTACCATGGGTCGAAGGACATCATCGAGCATCCGCGTTACGGAGCGGGAAAGCCCTACAACGACTACGGGCTCGGGTTCTATTGCACAGAATCGCTCGATCTTGCGAAGGAATGGGCGGTGTCCGTCGACCGGGGCGGGTTCGCCAACTGCTATGAATTCGACTGCGCAGACCTCGCCATCCTCGATTTGAACGGGGAGGACTACGGGCTCCTCCACTGGCTGGCGCTCCTGCTGAGGTTTCGCGAGTTCGACGCGTCGGGCCCTCTGGCCCTCGAGGCCAAGCAGTATCTTCTGGAAAACTTTGCCATCGACCTCGCCCCCTATGACGCCATCGTGGGCTACCGGGCCGACGACAGCTACTTCTCCTTCGCCCAGGATTTCATCTCGGGCGCCATCTCCTACCAGCAGTTGGGCCGCGCCATGCATCTGGGCAGGCTCGGTCAGCAGTTCGTGCTGAAGAGCGAGCGCGCCTTCGACCGGCTGCGCTTCACCGGTTACGAGGGGGCCTCGCGCGACGAGTGGTACGAGCGCAAGATGAGCCGCGACCGGGCGGCGCGCCGCGAGTATTTGGACGAGGAGCGAAACCGGCGCCAGCCAGGCGATCTGTTCATAACGACCATCATGGACGAGGGAATGGGGGGCGGCGATGAGCGCCTACGATGAGGTCTACCTGCAACCGGCCCGCGCGAATATGGGCCGTATGTTGGATGTGGCCGTGGGCAGCATGGGCTTCGGGCTGGGGGAGTTCTATGGGCTGTTCCTCGCTTCCGGCCTCGCCCGCCGCTTCGGGGCCGGAGACTACGCTCTCATTACGGGATGCTCGGGGACGGAGCTGGCCTTCCGCGTCGCGGTAGAGGTACAGGCAGAGGAGCCGCCGCGTCCCCGGGTGCGTTACCGCTACGACCGCAGCCCTGAGTACTGGTGCGGTTGGGCGCTTGCCCGCTACCAGTGGGAGACGGCGATGACCTTCGACATGATCAACCGCATCACGCCCATCGAGGACGTCCGAAAGATGTACGACGCCTACCACGAGATGGACATCCGCCATTTCGAGGATGCGTTGAATGAACGCCGCGCCCGCTTCTTCCGGCCGCCTCTGCGCATGCGGCGCATGGCTGCGAAGCTGAGCCAGGCCCAGCTGGCCGTCATCTCCGGCGTGCCGGTGCGCAGCATCCAGCAGTACGAGCAGCGCCGCAAGGACCTGAACAAGGCCGCCGCCGAAACCGTGGCCGCCCTGGCCCGCGCCCTGTTCTGCTCGGTGGAGGATCTGCTGGAATAGCGTCCAGTAGCGATTCGCTGGAACATACGGTTCCTTAATCCGAGGGCTGCGGGCGCCAGCGTGCCTGCAGCCCTCGGGCAACGTTTATCCAACAGCTTATGTTGTGCCGTATGTCAAGACTTTCCTGTCACCAGGTTTTGCGTATACTGAAATCAAGCCTTGTTCCCGCCATATACTGCGATGGACCGACGTATTATGACGAGGGAGCTCTAGAAGCGGTTGGAACGGAGATTCGCATCCGTTGATGCGAAAGCCGGGAGATCCGATGCGAGCACCCACCTTTTGAGGTGGGTTCATCCTCTGGCGTGGGGCAGGGCTATTTTTGTGTCTCGATTTCGGCCGAAGTGCCTTCCTCGTCCTTCACGGGCACGAGCGACCCGGTGGCGTCGGTAAGTTTCTGCCCGGTCAGGTCGCCCATGGCCTCCTCGATAAGATGGTTGTGCACATAGGGGGCCACGGCGCGGATAGCGGCATCGGTGGCAGAGGAGGCTTTGGAAGCCTCGGCGATGGTGAAGCTCAGCGAACCTTTGAACCCGTAGTCGCTGATGGACGAGAACGATACGCTGGGCCGTTTCTTCAGCTTGCTCACGCGGGCGACAGCCTTCTCGGCGGCGTCCTCAATGTGATGGGCCGTGGCGGTGAGGCGCTCGCTGTTGGTGGTGACCACCAGGGGAATGGAAATCTCATTCAAGGGCGACAGCTTGCAGACGGCCGTGGAAGTCATGAGCGAGTTGGGGATGTTGGTGATGGTGCCCGAACTGTCTTTGATGGAGGTGTAGCGCCAGGTGACGTCCTGCACGACGCCAGTGACGCCGGATGGTCCCATGCGGATGTTGTCGCCGGGTTCCACGGTGCGCGACACGCTGACGGTCAGGCCGCCGATGAGGTTCGAAAGCGTGTCCTGAAAACCCAACGACACCGCGATACCGACGACGCCAAGGCCGGTGACCATGGCGGAGATGTTCACGTTGAAGCACATCGACAGCACGCAACAGATGCCGATGACCCACACGATGATGCGCACGAGATTGATGAAGATGGAGCTGGAAGGCAAAAGGGTCGTCTTGTTCAGCACGCGGCGCATAAAAGCCACGGTGATGCGCGCGACGACGAAGGTGATCGCGCAGATGATCACGACGCCGAGCAGGGTGTTGAACCAATCGGCGTGGATGAACTTATCGAATATGTCGAGCAAATTGGGCATGGCCCCATTATAGAAGGGCGCCTCCATCCCGAAGGAGGAGGCGCCCGGTTTTCACGGTTTCGTTATGCGATCCTAGTTGGTGGAAGGGGTGGTGGTGCCGGTGTCGCCGCCCTGGTTGCCCGGGTCGGTGGTGCCCGGATCGGTGGTGCCACCAGGATTGTTGGTGCCGGGGTCGGCCGTGCCGGGGTTGGTGGGCTGCTCCGGCTTGGGGTCGGGCTCGGGTTCGGGCTCCGGGCCCTTCGAAATGGTGATCTGCACGGTAGCGCCAGGCTTCACCTTGTCGTTCAGCGGATCCTGCTTCATGACGCGGCCCTCGCCCTGCTTGTCGCTGTACTCGCGGGCCTTCACGTCGGCACCGAAGCCCTCAGACTGCAGCTTGTCGATGGCCCCCTCCTCGGTCATGCCGATGACGTTGGGCACGGTCGTCAGCTCGCTTCCGCGGGAGGTGACGACCTCGATGGTGGTGCCGGGCTTCACCGGGTCGCCGGCGGCGGGGCTTTGCGAAATGATCTTGCCCTCGGCGACATCTTCCGAGTATTTGCTCTCGGCTTCCACAACCTTAAGGCCGGCGTCCTCGGCCGCCTGGCGCGCCGCGGCCATGGTCATGTTCTTGAAGTTGGGCGCGTCCACGGTATCGGGCCCCACGGCAATGGTGAGGGTGATGGTCGTACCCTTCGGCTGCTTGGTGCCGCCGGCCGGGTCTTGCTGCAGCACGGTGCCCTCATCGACGGACTCGTCTTCCTTAGGAGTGGTAGTTACTTGGAAGCCCGCTTGCTCCAAGGTGAATGTCGCCTCGTCCAAGGTATTGCCCACCACGCTGGGCACCTCGATGGGCTCGTCGGCAGGGGCAGCCGGCTTGAAGCCGCCGGACACGGCGAAGGCGATGCCGGCCACCAGCGCGATGGCCAAAATGGCGCAGAGGACGATGATAACGGGCTTCTTGCTCTTCTTCGTGTTGGCGTCGTGGAAGTTCGTCGCTTGGAAATTGCCCGTGGAACTCGGCGACATGGCCGCCGTGCCGCCGGCAACCGTCGGCATAACCTGGGTGCTCGTGATGCCCGGCACGGGAGCGGGCACGGCGCCCATCATGCGGGTCTGGGCCTCGGTGAACGACGAGCTCATGGCGCCGGCCGGCAGGGTGACGGGGCGTCCGGCCAGGTAGTCGTTCAGTGCGATGCGCATGTCGTTGGCCGTGGCGAAGCGGCGCGCCGGATCCTTCGAGAGGGCCACCATGATGATGTCCTCGAGGTCGGGGTCGATGTTCGGGTTGATGGAAGAGGGCGCGGCAGGCTCGTCCTTCACCTGCTGCATGGCTACCGATACGGCGTCCGGGCCATCGAAGGGGAGCTTGCCCGTGGTGGCCTCGTACAGCACGATGCCCAGCGAGTAGATGTCGCTGGCGGCCGTGAGATCTTTGCCCTGGGCCTGTTCCGGCGAGATGTAGTGGGCGGTGCCCAGCACAGCGGACGTTTTGTCGTTCACGGAATTCTTCGCCCGGGCGATGCCGAAGTCCATCACCTTCACGTTGCCATCGGGCTGCACCATGATGTTCTGCGGTTTGATGTCGCGGTGGATGATGTCCTGGTTGTGGGCGACGGTGAGGGCCTGGCACACCTGGGCGCCGATTTCGGCGGCCTTGCGCTGGTTGATGGCGCCGCGCTGCTGGATGGCGGTCTTCAGGTCGGACCCGCGCACGAACTCCATGACGATGTAATAGGTGTCGTCGTCTTGGCCCCAGTCGTACACGTTCACGATGTAGGGGCTCTGCAGGTTTGCAGCCGCGGCGGCTTCCTGGCGGAAGCGCTGGGTGAAAGAGGGGTCAGCGGCGAATTGGGGCAGCATCACCTTCACGGCGACGACGCGGCCCAGCGTGCTATCTTGGGCGCGGTACACCTCGGCCATGCCGCCGATGCCGATGCGATCCTTTATCTCGTAGCGGCCGCCGAAGACCTTGCCCGTCATTGTTCCCTGTCCGGTCACCTTGATACTCCTTAAAGTTCCATGTACGAGTGCGTTTGCGGTTTAAGTATGCGAACTCTGGTGAGTCTTGCCATTGTACTACAGCGCCCCCGTCACTTCGAGAGCCGTTTCCAGAACGTCGTGGGCGGCGCTGGCGCCAGCCCCCGATTCGCCCTTCTCGATGACGACGGCCACCACGACCTTGGGGTCGGCGGCGGGGGCCATTCCCACGAACCAGCTGTCGTCGCTGCCGTCACCGCGCTCGTGGGTGCCGGTCTTGCCGGCCACGGCCACATCGTCCAGGGCCGCCTTGCCGCCGGTGCCTTCGGTGACGACACCCTTCATGATGTCGATCTCAGCGGCGGCGGTGTCGGCATCCATGGCCTGCTTGAGCTTCACGGGAATGGGCGAGAAGCTGCGCTCGCCGTTGGCGTTGTAGATGCCGTCGACCAGGTAGGGCTGCATGATGGCTCCCTCGTTGGCGATGGCGGCGCCCACCAGCGCCATCTGCAGCACGGTGGCCTGGGGTCCGGCGGGGCTCTCGTGCTCGCCCACGGGCTCGCCGCAGGCGGCCCAGGCGGTTTCCCAGGTGGTCATTTCCTCGGGGTCGGGCATGAGGGACGTGGCCAGGGGCAAATCGAAGGGGATGCCTTCGTTGAACCCGAAGCTGCACGCCATCTGCACGAGCAAATCGCTGCCGAGCTGCACGCCCACCTGGCCGAACACGGTGTTCGACGAGTACCACATGGCCTGTTCCAGGGTGATCTTGCCGTAGGAGCGCTTCTTCACGTTGGTCACGGGCGCGTTGCCGATGTCCATCTCGCCGGGGGAGTCGTAGGTGGTGTCCGCCGTGGCGATGTGATCCTGCAGCGCGGCGGCCAGGGTCACCATCTTGAAGGTGGAGCCGGGCGCGTACAGTGCCTGGGTGGCGCGGTTGAACAGCTCGGAGGAATCGCTGCCGCCGTCTGCGGCGGCGGTGAGCAGCTCCTCGTAGTTGGCGGCGTCGAAGGTGGGGGAGGAGGCCAGAGCGTACACGGCGCCGGTCTCGGGGTTCAGGGCCACCACGGCGCCTACCTGGCCGGCCAGCGCGTCTTGCGCCGCCTGCTGGATGCGGGAATCGATGGAAAGCACGACGTCGTTGCCCTTGGTCTGGATGCCCGCGAGCGAGTTCACCACATCGGTAAAGCTGGCGAAGTTCTGCTCGCCGCGCAGGGTGTCGTTGTAGGCGGCTTCGATGCCGGCGGTGCCGAAGCGCTCAGAGGTGTAGCCCACGATGTGCGCCGCCAGCTCGCCGGCAGGGTATTCGCGCTTATAGGAGCCGTCCTCTTGGCGCACCGATGTGGCGAGCACCGTGCCGTCGGCGGTGGAGATGGTGCCCCGCTCCATGCGGGCCTCTTTCGCGATGGTGTGGTTGTTAGACGGCATGCTCTGGTATTCCGGCGCCTTGATGACCATGAGGTAGGTGAGGTTGGCCACGAGCACTGCGAACAGCACCGAGAAGACGATCATGGTGCCGGTGAGTCGCTTGCCCAACGCCACGCGTCCCAGCACGGCGTCCGACCCGTGGGCGCCGATGGCCCCGGTCTGGCGCATTTCGGAGTCGACCCCGGTGCCCTCGTCTCCGCAGCGCAGCAGGCAGCCGACGATGATGAAGCTGGCGATGAGCGACGAGCCGCCCTGGCTGATGAAGGGCAGTGTGATGCCGGTGAGGGGAATGAGACGTGTGACACCGCCGACGATGATAAACGCCTGCAGCACGATGATGGAGGTGAGGCCCACGGCGGTGAACGAGCTGACGTCGGATTTCGCCCGGGCCGCCGTGACGATGCCGCGAATGGCGAAGCACAAATACAGCAGCAGCACGCCGGCCGCGCCGAGCAGGCCCGTCTCCTCGGCGATGACCGGGAAGATGAAGTCGCTCTCGGCGACGGGGATGCCGCCTTGTGCTACAGGCTCGCCGCCCATGCCCCGCCCGATGCCGGTGCCGAACAGGTCGCCGTCGGCGATGGAATAGAGGCTCTGCACTAGCTGGAAGCCGCCGCCCTGAGCCTCGGCGAAGGGATCCTGCCAGATGGCGACGCGGGTCTGCACGTGGCCCATCATGCCGTAAAGGGCCACAGCCGCAATGGCCGCAAGCCCAATGGACACCACGAGGTAGAGCTTCTTCCCCGTGGCCACATACAGCATGATGACGAACACGGAGAACAGTACCAGGGCGAGGCCGAGGTCCTTCTCCAACACGACGACGATGAAGGCGAGCGCCCACATGACGATGAGCGGGAGCAGGGTGGCGAGGCTCGGCAGCCACAGCGGCCCCACCTTCCACGTGAACACCGAGAGCATCTCGCGGTTGGCGGCCAGGTAGGCGGCGATGAAGAACACGATGAGAATCTTCGCCAGCTCGCCGGGCTGGAAGCTGAAGCCGCCGATGCGCAGCCACAGTTGGCCGCCGCCGGACTCATAGCCGATGACCGGCAGCATGGGCGAGAGCAAAAGCAAGATGCCCACGATCATGAGCGTGTATTTATAGTTGGCGAGCTTGTCCAAGTTGCGCACGACGGCGAGGGTGGCAATCATGGCCGCGATGCCGATGAACAGCCACAGCAGCTGGTTCACGGCCAAATCGGGCACAATGCGGGTCACAAACGCGATACCGATGCCCGACAGCGCGAACGAAATGGGCAGAATAGCTGGGTCGGCCGCAGGCGCGAGCAGGCGCACGGCAATGTGAGCCACGAGGAATGCGGCGAAGATGCCGAGCGGCACGCCCAGGGTGTTGAAGGACAGCTCCTGGCCGCCGGTGACCACCATCATGGCGAAGAGCACGATGACGATGGGCGAGGCGATGAGCAGGAGCATCAGCTCTATGTTGCGCCGGGTCATCGGTTGGTTCCTCCCGCAGCGCCGCCTTGTGCGTCGCGGCTCGTGCCAGCGCCTGTGTTGCCGGAGCTCGCGTCGCTCGTGCCGGAGCCAGCGCCCGATGAAGGCGACGCACTTTGCGAGCCGCCCGTCGTGCCTTGTGCGTCCGTGCCGCCCTGCGCGCCGCTGGCCGTGCTGCCGCCAGCACCTTCCGCACCCTTCGCGGGTTCCTCAGGCTGGTTGGCCTCGGCCGCTGCCCGAGCCGCTTCCTCTTCGGCGGCCTTGCGGTCGGCGATCTCCTTCTCGTATTCCGCGACGAGGCTGTTGGCGGCTTCCAAAGAATCCACCTTGATGCCCTCCTCGCTCAGGCGATTGGCGGTGCCCGGCTGCAAGTCGTCTAACGCCACGTCGGTCACGCGGTCGAGGTGATTGAACGAGAATCCGAAGATGTCGCCTGGAACGCCCTGGTACACGGCGACTTTCCCATCCTGAGCCACCAGATAGGCGGCGTTGGACGCCAGATAGTTGAACCCATAGGCGCACCCGGCGATGATGGCCACCAGCAAAAGCGCCAGCATGATGGCCGTCGCGCGGCTCTTGCGCGTCAGCTTGCGGCGGTGCTGCTCGGCCAGACCCGTGACGTCCACGACGATGACGGTGACGTTGTCGTAGCCGCCCCGGCCCACGGCCTCGTTCACCAGCTGAGCCGCGCAACGCTGGGGCTCGCTGTGGTTGGCGAGGATCTTGGCGATCTGGTCGTCTTCCAACATCGTGGAAAGGCCATCGGAGCACAGAAGCAGACGGTCGCCGGCTTCCACGGTGATTTCGAAGAGATCCGGCTGGGTGCGCGGGTCGCTGCCCAAAGCGCGGGTGATGACCGAGCGCTGGGGGTGCACCCGGGCCTCGGCCTCGGTAATTTGCCCGGCCTCGATAAGGTCGGCCACAAGCGAGTGGTCGCGGGTGAGCTGCTGCATCTGCCCTTTGTGAAGGAGATAGGCCCGTGAGTCGCCCACCTGGGCAATGACGAGCTTATCCTTCTCAAGCATGGCGGCGGTGCAGGTGCAGCCCATGCCGGCGCGGCCGACGCCTTCGCGGGCGGCGCGGATGATGGCGAGGTTCGCCTCTTCCACGGCCTGGCCGAGCGCCGAGGCATCGGGGTGTGCCGGTGCGCGGTCGCAGATGACGTCCACGGCGATTTCGGACGCCACTTCCCCGGCGGCGTGGCCGCCCATGCCGTCGCACACCACGTACAGCGGCGGGGCGACGGCCAGCGAGTCTTCGTTGTGCTCGCGCACGCAGCCGACGTCGGTGCGACTGCCGAAAGTTGCGCCGCTCTTCTTGCGCTTTGCCCGGGCCATTATTGGTTCCTCACGCGGATGTCGACGTCGCCGATGGTAACGAGATCCTTGTTGCGCAGGGCTACCGGGTCATGGACGGGGCGTCCGTTCACGGCGGTGCCGTTCTTCGAACCCAAATCTTCCACGAAGAGGTTCTGGCCCATCAGCTGGAAGCGGGCATGACGGCCGGACACGTAGCCGGCGCCGATGACGATGTCGGCCCCGGGCGAGCGGCCCACGATGACGGGCCCGTGCACGGCGATGGAGACGCCGCGCAGCTCCTTGGGGCCGCGTTCCACCGACACCGTCCAGCCGCGCTCCTTCTTACGGGAGCCTTTGACCATGCCGATGCCGGTGCGCATGATGGCGAACAGAAACAGATAGAGCAGCGCCACGAACAACAGGCGCGCGATGAGCAGAACGAGATCGATCACCGATAGCCTCCTTTGGCTCGCTGAGGTGCGGGCGGGCTAGATGAGCTGGAACTCGAGGTTGGTGGTGCCCACGATGATGCGGTCGGCGTCGTGCAACGCGGTGGATTTGATCTGGCGCCCGTTCACGAAGGTGCCGTTGGTGGAGCCGAGGTCGGTGAGAATCCAGGCGCCGGACTCGTCCTGGCGGATTTCCGCGTGCACGCGCGAGACGTTGATGTCGGGGATGACGATGTCGTTCTTCGACTCGCGCCCGATGGTCTCGGCCTGGCCGGGCAGCGTGAAGGCGCGGTCGTTGGTGATGTCGTAGATATAAGCTTGGCGCGGCTCGTCGTCCTCGTAGTAGTCGTCTTCCACGTACTCGTCGACGGGAGCGGCCTGGTAGTCGTAGCCGCCGGCGGGTGCGGGTGCTGGCGCCGGAGCGGGAGCGGGCTGCTGGTAGCCGTAGCCCGCTTGCGGGGCGGCCGCGCGGGCCGGACCGCCGCCGGGACGGATGCCGTAGCGGGCGTACTCTTCCTGACGTAGCTGCTCAACCAGCGGGGAAGCCACCATCTCGGCGATGACGTCGAACTTGCCGTGGCGCAAATCATCGTCGACGATGAAGCGCACAAGGGGCTGGCCGTCCATGACGAGGCCCTGCTCGGCGGCTTTGGCGGAAAGGTAGGTTTCGGTCTCGCCAGCCAGGGTGGGGTAGTAGCCCAGAAGGCGGCGGTCATCGTCGGCGTTGACGAGCACGGTATAAAGCGTGGGAGCGTACTGCTTGCCTGCGCCGACCATCTTCTCGCGGCGCATCTGCTTCTCGGCCTTCTTGGCAATCTGCACGGGAGACAGCGGGGCCGCGCCCATGCGATCGGCGGCGCCTTCCACGGTGTCTTCCATCTTGCCTTCGAATTTTGAGAGGAGTCCCATGTGCTTCTCCTTGTTCTTGCGTGTTTAAGCTGCGTTCTTCTTGTGTGGTTACGCTGCGCTTTCAGTGCAGCGTTCAGTAGCACAGCAGCTTATTTTGCCATAAAACCTATGCACACACCTCATCGACCAACCATTTTACTTAATTGCCACAGTGACAATTTTGTTCGATTGGCCGGGAAACAGCTTGATGCCAGGTGAATTGATGAGGAGATCGCTTCTCATTTCGCACGATACCATGGGCTTTCCAGAAAGGAGGAGCGCCCATGGCCACGTTCGAGGAGTTCATGAAGGTCGCCGAGATTTCCATCAAGGACAAGACCTCTCACAAGCGCATGAACGAGATTGTGCGCATCATGCGGCAGTACAAGGTGCTGCACGGGCTTACCCCCGAGCAGGCCGTGGAAGTACTGCAGGCGCTCGGCCCCACGTACGTGAAAATCGGCCAGCTGGCCTCGAACCGTTCCGATCTTCTGCCCAAGGCCTACTGCGACGCCTTCGAAAAACTGCGTGATGACGCGAATCCAATGCCGTTCGATGTGGTGATCGAGCAGATCGACCGTGCGTACGGGAAGTCGTGGCACGAGGTGTTCGCCTCCATCGACCCCGTGCCTTTGGGCGCGGCCTCCATCGCCCAGGTGCACAAGGCGACGCTGCTCGACGGCACAACGGTGGCGGTGAAGGTACGCCGGCCGGGTGTGGCCGAATCCATGGCCGAGGACATCATGCTCATGAAGCACCTGTTGGCTTTGGGGGAGTTCGCTTCCAATTCCCATCGCAGCATCCTGCTGTCGCTTGAGGGCTTCGTCGAGGAAATCGAGCGCACGACGGCCAGCGAGGTGAATTTCACCTCCGAGCTGCACAATCTCATGCGCTTCCACGACGAGCTGGCCGACGAGCAGGGCGTGACCTCGCCCGTGGCCTACCCGCAATATTCTTGCGAGTCGGTGCTCGTCATGGAGTTCGTCCAGGGCACCGAAATCTCCCACACCGAAGAGCTGTGCCAGCAGGGCGTCGACATGAACGCGCTCGCGCGTCGCGTGTGCCAAAGCTACGTGACCCAGGTGCTCGACGACGGGTTCTTCCACGCCGACCCGCATCCGGGCAACATTCTCGTGCGTGACGGAGACGTGGTGTGGATCGATCTGGGCATGGTGGGCACGCTGACGGTGTCGGAGCGGATGCTCGTCGGGAAGGTGTTCACGGCGGTGGCCACCGACAACGCCTATCTCTTGAAGGAAGCGGTGATGGGCCTCGTGCATGTGCTGGGGCCGGTGGATCACGGGGCACTGCTGGAGGCACTTTCGCGGTTGCTCGCCGAGTACAGCACCGCCGAGATGAAGGAGATCAACGTGGGCACCGTGCTCACCGAGGTCATCGAGGTGCTGCGCGGCCAGAACATGATGATGACCTCGTCGGTGACCATGCTTGCCCGCGGATTCGTGACCATCGAGGGGGTCATGGCCCAAGTGGCGCCCGATATCAGCGTCATTGAGATCGTGTCGAAGCACGTCATCGCCCAGCAGGCCGACCCGAAGTTTTTGGCGACGCAGCTGATCGATCTCGCCACGACGAGCGCCGCTTCGGCCGAGGCCTTGGCGAAGCTGCCGACCCAGCTGTCGAACACGTTGGAGATGCTCGACCGCGGGCAGATCAAGGTGAACGGCGACATCGAGGTGTCCTCGCGCATCCTTGCCACCGCCTACGCCTCGGTGGGTCGCATATCGTTGGCGCTGCTGTCGGCGGGGCTGTTCCTGGGGTCGTCTATCCTGTGCACCACGGCTATGCAGCCGCAACTGCTCGGCGTGCCCCTGCTCGGCGTGCTGGGCTATGTCGGCGCCTTCGTGCTGGGTGCCTACACAGTGTTCCACATCCTGGTCTCCCGCCATCGCCTTCTCAACAACGAGGAGCCGCGGTAGGGGTGTGTAACGTCGTGTCTACAGGTGGGCGGCGGCGGGGAAACGGAAAAGGACCGTGGTAAAATGGCAGTTGCTCATTAGGATGAGCCACAAGGTAAGCATTTTCCGGCGATGCTAGAGCATGCGAGCTGCTTTCGGTGGCCGAGCTGTGGTTCGTAGGCGTCGTCGCTTGAGGTGCCGCGAGGGTAAGGAGGCCCCCATGTACAAGAAGATTCTCGTTCCCTACGATAAGTCCGATCCGGCGAAGAACGCCCTGGGGGCTGCGCTCGATCTGGCGGCCGGTGTGCCCGGCGCCCAGATCACCGTGCTGTCGGTGGTCGACTGGCACGACTTCAACGCCGAGACGTTCAAGATTGCCTCACGCATGTCCGGCGTCATGGGCGACACCATGGATATGGATGTGATCTCCGAAGTGGAGAACGAGGCCATCAAGGCCGACATGGACGCCATTGCCGAGAACATCGCGCCTTTGGTGGGCGACGCCGAGGGCATCGGTATCGCGGTGGTGAACGGCTCGCCGCACGATTCCATTACGGCCTATGCCGACGAGGGCGGCTACGACTGCATCGTCATGGGCCACCGTGGCCTGGGTGCCGTGCGCGGTATGCTCGGCAGTGTGTGCTATTCCGTGCTGCACAAGACCAACGTGCCCGTGCTCATTGTGAAATAGGTTCGAGGCCATGGGACGATCGGGCGGAGGCGGCGGCTTCTCGGGAGGCGGCGGCTTCGGCGGAGGCTTTGGAAGTAGCGGCGGCGGATTCGGCGGCGGGTTTTCCGGCGGCTCGGGATCGGGCGGTCGCTCGGCTGGCCACGGCGGCTCTGGTTTCGGCGGCGGGTACCATGGCGGTGGCTACTACGGCGGAGGCTTCGGGGGCGGCAGCTTCTGGGGCGGTTTCCTCGGCGGCCTGATGGGGTCGAGCCGAGGCGGCGATGGTGGCTCGATGCCGCCGCAGATGCCCCAGCAGCCGAGCGGCCCGCAGCAGCCCGGGTCGGGCGGCGGCCCCGGCGGCCCCGGCGGCCCGAATGCGCCGCAGCCTGGTTCGCCCCAGGGCAAGTCCTCCAACAGCGGATGCGGCACGGTGTTCGTCATCGTGGCCGCTGTGCTGCTGGTGCTGCTCCTCGTGGTGGCCCTGGGTGGCGGCAGCTGCTCGAGCGCGAACGTGCCCGCGTCTACCGTGGAGCGCACGGCCCTTCCTGCTGGTTCCGTAAACGAGACCGGATACTTCACCGACGAGGACGGCGACTGGATTCACGATCCGGCGAAGCTCGAGCGCGGCCTGCGCCATTTCTACGAGGAAACGGGCGTGCAGCCCTACGTGTACATCTTGCCGAACGGATCGGTGCGCTCCTACCAGGAGCTGCAGTCCATTGCCCAGGAAAAGTACAACGAGCTGTTCACCGACCAGGCGCACTTCGTCCTTGTGTTTTGCGACGATGGCAACGGGCGCTTCAACGCCGCCTACTGGGCCGGTGCGATGACGGGATCGGTGCTCGACGATGAGGCCATCAACATCTTCAAAGCATACCTCAGCCAGAACTACGACGATATGAGCCTGTCGGAAGAGGAGATCTTCTCCGACGCCTTTGCCGACACGGCCGACCGTATCATGACGGTGACGCCTTCGCCGCTGCCGATCATCGCGGTATGCGCGGCAGTGATAATAGTGGCCGTCGTCGTGTTCCTCATCGTGCGCAACCGCCGTCTGGCGAAGCAGCGCGAGGCAGAGCGCATGCAGGAGATTCTGGACACGCCGCTGGAGTCGCTGGCCGACGCTGAGCTGGCGGATTTGGAAAAGAAGTACGCGCAGGCAGGCGCTTCGGATGCGCCGCCGGTGCAGCCGACGAAGCCGCGACCCTAGGTGGTGCTGCGGTATTCAACCCGGCCTTCGGGCCAGATAGGAGACTGACATGGGAATCCTCGATCGCTTCACTTCCATCGTGAAGGCGAACATCAACGAGCTTCTGGACAAGGCGGAAGATCCCGAGAAAATGGTCGACCAGTACCTGCGCGAGATGACCGAGTCGCTCGCCGAGGTGCGCGAGGCCACCGCTGGCGTCATGGCTGAGGAGAAGCGCTGCAAGAAGCTCCTCGACGAGAATCGCGAGGAAACGGAGAAGTACGAGGAGCTGGCCCGCAAGGCGCTCGCCGCCGGCAACGAGGCCGACGCTCGCGTGTTCCTCGCGAAGAAGCAGGAGCTGGCGGGGCGCGCCGAGGGCCTTATGGTGGCCTACGAGGGCGCGAAGGCCAACGCCGACAAAATGCGTCAGATGCACGACAAGCTGGTGGCCGACATCGAGGAGTTGAACGCGCGGAAGGCGACCATCAAGGCGAAGGCCGCCGTGGCGAAAACGCAGTCCAAGGTGAACGAGATGACCTCAGCCGGCGATCGCGCTGAGGGTGCCCGCAGCGCTTTCGACCGCATGGAGGCCAAGGCCGACGAGATGCTCGACCGCGCCAATGCCGTGGCCGAGCTGTCCGAGAAGCCGGCCGATCCCACCGAGGAGCTCGCGAAGAAGTACGCCGCCGCCGGCGCCGAAGCCGCCGTCGACGACGACCTGGCCCGCCTGAAGAAGGAGATGGGGCTGGAGTAGCCCTGGCGATTCCCAACGAAGCCGAAGGCCCCCGACCGCGTGCGAGCGCTCGGGGGCCTTGTTGTATCGCGGACCGGGGAGGGGAGGCCCGCGCGGGGATAACGGGAAGTGGCGGCCCGGGCGGTGCGCACCGCGCTGCCGGCTGGGCCGCGCCGGCCGGGCGCTAGGCCACGGCTTCGGCGGCGTACATGCCGGCCATGCGGCCGCCGCTGTAGGCGCACATGAGGGAGAAGCCCTCGTAGTCGCAGTAGGGGGCGCTCATGAGGGTGCCGTTGTCGGCGCCGGCCACGTACAGGCCCGGGATGGCGATGCCGGCGTCGTCGATGGGCTGCAGGCGGTCGTTGGTGCGGATGCCGCCGATGGTCACCCAGGCGCTCGGCTCGTACTGCATGGCGTAGAAGGGGCCTTCCGCAACGGGCTGCAGGAAGCAGGCCGGCTTGTAGAACTGCTCGTCCTTGCCCGTGGCGCAGTAGCCGTTGTACTCCTCCAGGGTCGTCACCAGCTCGGGGGCGCCGATGGCCTCGGCCAGGGCCTCCACGGTGTCGGCCTTGAAGATCCAGCCCGCGTCCACGCCGGCGTCGATGTTGGCCTGCACGTCCTCGAGCGGCTTGTCCTTCAGGGTCATCATGCCGGTGCGCCAGTTCACTTCGTCGGCACCGCAGAGCGTCCACGGGTCGGTGCCGCCGGCCAGCCCATCCACGTAGGCCTGGTCCACGACGGCGTAGTACTGGCCGCCCACGAGCGAGATCGCCCCGCCGAGGGCCAGGGGCAGATTCGCGAACTTGCCCTCGTTGCTGAAGCGGCGGCCCTGGTTGTTCACGAGCAGCGTGCCGTAGATACCGATGGAGAAGGCGGCGTTGCCCTTGCCCCACAGGCCGTCGGCGTTCTGGTTGGAGCCGGAGAACTCGTTGCCGGCGATGCCCCACTGGGTGGACACCTGGCCGCCGACCGCCTGCACCATCTCGATGCCCTCGCCCACGGACAGGATGGAGCCGAGGGGGTTCACGAAGGTGCCGAAGCGCTCGGTCATCATATCGACGTTGCCGAGGAAGCCGCCCGTGGCCACAATGACGGCCTTGGCCCTCACGTCCAGCACGCCGTCGCCCTCGCACTGGATGCCCACGCAGGTGCCGTCCTCCATGATGAGGCGCTTGCCGGCGGTGTTGAACACGAACTCGCCGCCGTTGGCCTCAATGAACTGCTGGAGCGGGCCCATGCGGTCGACGCCCTTGGCCTGGGTCTTGGAGTCCTTCGGGTCGGACTGGAAGTTGCAGCGCACGGAATCGTGGCCGGCGCCGTAGTTGTCGGGGCGCAGGCCCGTGGCCACGCCGAACTCGTCGGTGAACTGGTCGACGGTGCTGCCGGACAGCTCCACCGCCCGCTTCACGGCCGCGGCGTTCGTGGACCAGTGGGAGTACTCCATGATGTGGTTGAAGGCCTCTTCCACGGTGAAGGTGATGCCGGCGTTCTGCTGGAGCTTCGAGCCCACCATGAACGGGCCGCCGGCGATGGAGCCGTTGGAGACGCCCACGTCGACGCCCTTCTCGATGACGATGACGGACTTGCCGGCCCGCACGGCCTCCACGGCCGCCCACATGCCGGCGCCGCCGGCGCCCACGATGGCGATGTCGCACTCCTTGGTCTCGTCGGCGGTCTGCATGGCCGAAGCGGCCGCGGTGTCGCCCTCGCCGGTGTCGGCGAGCTTGGCCGCAGACGGGGCCTGCGGGGCGCACCCGGCCAGGGCCGCGCCGGCGCCGAGGGCGGCCAAGCCGCCCAGGGTCAGGAAGCTGCGACGGGAAACGGTGGTATGACTCATGGTTCTCTCCCTCCAAGAGTTGGAATCGGTGCCGCTGTCCGGCGGCGCGGGCCCGGTGCAGTGTCGGACCCGGGGCCGCTCTCCTCGGCGGCTGGGGCCATCATGGGGCGGCTGCCGGCGTTTGTCGCGGGTGAAGTCGCCGCGATCGCAGGTGATTGCGGGCTCACCCCTCCTCTCACCCCGACGTTTTCCCTGGTACAATGGGCGCACACAAGCAGGGAAGAGCGGAGGGCCAAGGGCATGGGAACAAGGGAAGCGATGCGCGCTGCGGCGCAGACCGTGGCCGAGACGACCGTTGAAGGGGCTGCGGGCATGGGCCTCGGGGAGGCTGCGGCCTCGCAAGATGGTCTTTCGGGCGGGATCGGCACTGCGGGATCGGCGCGGTTCTTCCCCTGGCGGTTCCTCGGCATGGGGCTTCTGATCGCCTGGCTGTGCTGCACCCACATCACGGCGGTGTTCCCCGGATCCGGGTTCGACCTGGAGCCGCGCCACACCTTCGACTACGCCATGCGCATCGGCGACGTGGGTATGCTGTTGCTGCTGGGTGTGGCCGCCCCGCGCTTGGGGCGGCTGAGCCGGCACCGAGTGCTGGCTGCCGTGCTCGTGGGATTGACGGGTCTCGGCACGCTGGCCGGCGGCCTCGCGCTCATTCCGGAAGCAGCGCCGACGGCGCCCCTTGCCGTGGTCGGTGCGGTTACGGCTTTGGGCGGCGCGGTGCTGTTCTGCCTGTGGGCCGAGATTTACTCCCAAATGGGCATGACGCGCACCATCATGTACGGGGCCTTCTCCTGCCTGGTGGCCGGCGGCGCGGCGTTCCTCGTGTGCACCATGAGGCCGCCCTACGCCATCCTGGCCACCGCGGTGCTGCCGGGGCTTTCCCTCGGGTGCGCGTGGCTGAGCCTGCGGGCGCTTCCGGGCGAGCCGGTGCGCCGGCCGAGCACCCGCTACGCTGTGCCGTGGAAGCTCGTGGCCATTATGGCTGTGGCCGGGCTGCTGTCGGGGTCGTCGGGCCTGGTGCTCGGCGGCGTGGAAGGCGTGGGCGCGATGTTCCGCGTGCTGGCCACCGTGCTGGCGGCCGTGGTGATCCTCGCGGTGATGTTCGTGCGCCGCGACCGCATGGACGTGCGGTTCCTCGCGAAGGTGGCGCTGCCCTTGGCCGTGATCGCTCTGGCGCTTCTGCCCTTCGCCCACAGCGCCATCGCCTATCTGGTGGCGTTCCTGCTGAAGTTCGCCTACGTGTGGTTCACGTTCTTCGTGCTGCTGGTGCTCGCGGGCATCTGCTACCGCTACGAGGTGCCGAGTCTGCGCGTCTTCGCCATCGCCCGCGCCTCCAGCGAGGCGGCCATCCTCTTCGGCATCGTGCTGCGCCGCGGCTTCCAGGGCAACGGGTACATGGACAGCGAGGCCTTTGCCGTGGCCTTCGCCGTGGCGGGCATCGCGCTCGTGGGGGCCTGCGTGCTCGTGTGGGCGAGCGAGAAGTCCGTCAACGGCGACTGGGGCGCGGCCGGGGTGGCGCCCGAGACGAACCTGCACGTGGCCGGCCCGCGCGAGCGGTTCATGGCCCGCTGCGACCGCGTGGCCGCCGACGCCGGGCTCACGGCCCGGGAAGCCGAGATCATGGCCCTTGTCGCCCAGGGCCTCACCCGCCGCGAGATCGAACGCGAGCTGTTCCTCTCCGAGAACACCGTGAAGACCCACGTCCGCCACCTCCACGCGAAGCTGGGCACGTCATCGAAGGCCGAGGTCATCGCCCTGGTAGGAGAGCCGGGGGAGTAGGGGAAGCGCGTTCAGGGCAGCAAAGCGAGCCTTCGGTCGCATGGGAGCAACCGAGGGTTCTGTTGTGAGGAGAACAGGGGATCGCACCAGGGAGCTGTGCGCTCTGGCCGAAAATCTCCCAGTCAAGCTCCTCTACTCCCCGGCGAGGTAGTTCCAGAAGGCTTGGGCGGCGGGGGACAGGGGCTCGCCTTTGCGCTTGACGGCGTAGGTGCCGAAGGAGACGTCCGGCCGCAGGTCGACGGGCACGAGGGGGTAGTCGGGAATGGGGTCCACGTTTTCATTCGGCGGCAGGCCGAACATGAGGGCCTCGTTCTGCAGGGCGCAGCTCGTGAGCAGGTCGACGTTGGAGGTGGTCATGAGTACGTTCGGCTCGATGCCCAGATCAGCGCAGGTGTCCATGAAGAAGCGGTGCAGGTGGTCGCGCTTCCCGAAGGTGACGAAGGGCTGGCCGTCCAGGTCGTGGGCGCCGAGCCGCTCGCGCCGTGAAAGCGGGTTGGCCACGGGCACGTGCACGTAGGTGCCCGTGGCCACGAGTTGCAGAGCGTCGAAGTCGGTCAGGTACTGCGGTGCCGAACCGACGATACCGATGTCCGACTCGCCCGTCTTCACCATGGCCAGGGCCATATCGGTGGGCGAGCTTTCCACGGAGAGTAGCAGGTTCGGATGCTCGTCGGCGAAGCGGTCGATGATGGTGCGCGGTAAGGTGAGGGCCGCTCCCGGCACGAGGGACACCGACAGCAGGGGCATGCGCTCGCCGCGGGCCGCTTCTCCCAGGTAGCGCCGCTCCAGGGCGCGGTAGACGTCCACGACCGGCTGGGCGTCGGCCATGAGCGTCCGCCCGGTTTCAGTGGGCTCCAGCGTGCCGTCGCGCTGGGCGATGAGCGTTTCCCCGAGTTCCTGCTCCAGGTTGTGCACGGCCTTGCTGAGCGCCTGGCGCGTGATGAACAACTCGTCGGCGGCTTTGGTATAGCTGCGCAGGCGTGCGACGGCGATAAAGTACTCCAGTTGGCGAATGTCCACGGCTCCCCTCCCTGTCGGTCGTGGCATGCGGGCCTTTGCGCCCGCCCGTTATTCTTACCGCAACTGCCCTTCGCAGCGCAAGCAAAAAACAGTTGCGGGCGGGCAAAGGGAAGGTTCTTGGCCGCCCCGGGGCGGCGCCCCTATCATCGGTGGCGTCCGCAAGACACTTCCAAGGAGGGAGAGTTTCATGACCAAGAACCAATTCTCACGCCGCGACTTCTTCAAGCTCGGTGCCGTGGGCGCCGCCGGTGCCGCTGCTGCAGGCCTGGCGGGATGCGCCCCGGCCGCCGACAAGGCCGCGGCCGGATCCGATGCCGCCGGTGCCGCCGATGCGAGCGCCGAAGGTGCCGTCAGCACCAACGACGTCGTCATCAAGCTGGGCGACACGCTGCCGAAGTGGTCCTTCATGGTGCCTCCGGCGCCCATCCCGGAGGATGAGATCACCGAGACCATCGAGAACGATATCATCGTCGTGGGTGCCGGCATGTCCGGCCTCACCACGGCGGTGGCGGCGGCCGAGCAGGGCGGTAAGGTGACGCTGTTCTCCGCTTCCAGCGCCCCCATCAGCCGCGGCGGTTCCAACTTCGCCCGCAACTCCAAGGTGATGGAGGAGCTGAAAGTGGAGCCCTTCGCGCCCAGCCCCTTCTACTACCATGAGATGCGCGCCGCCTCCTTCGCTGTTGACCAGGCCAAGTGGATGAAGGGCTACAACAACTCCGAAGAGGCCATGAACTGGATGATCGACATCGCCAACGAGGCCGGCCTCCAGGTCATCTTGGAGCGCGACAACAACTTCGACCTCGGCCCCCACTACGCCCATGCGTTCTCCACCCTCGGCGACTCCTCCATGGTGTCCACGGGCCAGCAGGGCGCCGTGGAGGCCCTCGAGAAGAAGGCCCTCGAGTACGGCGTGCAGATCATCTACGATATGAAGGCCGAGCAGCTTATCCGCGAGGGCGACAACGCCGGCCGCGTGACCGGCGTGGTGGCCTCGCACACCGACGGCACCGAGGGCTACACCCTGTTCAACGGCACCTACATCGTGCTGGCTACGGGCGACTATTCCACCGATAAGGAGATGCTCGCCTGCTACTGCCCTGAGGCCCTGCAGTACGTGGGCTTCGAGCAGACCGAGACCGACTACAACACGAGCTTCCAGATGGGCGGCATCTACGGCGGCGACGGCCAGAAGATGGGCCTGTGGGCCGGCGCGGCCTGGCAGCACGCCGAGGCGGCCCCCATGTATCAGGGCGGCTGGGGCGGCGGCCACGAGCCCTGCGGCTTCCACTGGGGCCTCAACGTGAACGCCCGCACCGAGCGCTACCAGCGCGAGGACGTGTCGGCGCCCTACACGGCCCACTACCTGCTCTCGCAGCCGGACAACATCGCCTACGGCATCTGGACGAAGAACTACCCGCAGACCATCATCGACCGCGGCCAGGAATGGTTCCTGTTCGGTTCCGACTACACGCTGCCCCCGAAGACGGCTGAGGAAATGATCGCCATCTGGGACGCCGGTGTCGAGGAAGGTGCCTACTGGAAGGCCGACACGCTGGATGAACTGGCCGACCAGCTCGGCCTTGACGCGGCGAAGCTGAAGGACGTCGTGGCCCGCTACAACGAGCTGTGCAAGAAGGGCGTCGACGAGGACTTCTACAAGGATCCCACCTACCTTGTGGAGATCGAGGAGACCGGCCCCTACTACGCCGCCAAGAACACCTGCACGTTCATGACCATCATGGGCGGCCTGCGCACCAGTGTGAACATGGAGGTGTGCGACGAGAACGACGAGCCCATCCCCGGTCTGTTCAACGTCGGCTGCATGGTGGGCGACATGTACGCCAACGAGTACAACTTCGCCATTCCGGGCAACAGCTACGGCATCAACTGCCTCACCTTCGGCTATATGCTCGGCCACGACCTGGCCGCTGGTAAGTTCGAGTAGCCGGTTTCGCGGGTACCTTCCGCGGCTGTCTCCCGACATTTATTTCTGGACAGGCCCATTTCCCGCCTCCCCTGCGCGGACGCCCCCCTCCCGGCGTCCGCGCTTTTTTCTACAGGCTCCACTCCAGCAGGCGGCTGAGGAAGCGTTGCAGCTCGGAAGTCTACGTACGGCTGGGACTTTGTTGCATCGAGAGTTAAAATGAAACCTGGAAAAAAGTTAAAATGAAACCTGGAAAAAAGTTAAAATAACCAGGTGGAGGCCGGGGCCATGGAAACGCTGAAAATACCCAATTACATTCCCCGCATTGCTGATAAAACCATTGCGGAAAACATGGAGGCTTTCGGTGCCGTGGTCATCGAGGGGCCAAAGTGGTGCGGCAAGACTTCGACAGCGAAGAACCATGCGGTCTCGGAAATCAGCATGGCCGACCCGCTGGGCGACTTTCAAAACCGACGTCTGGCTGAGCTAGAGCCGGCCATTGCCCTTGAGGGTGTCCGGCCGCGTCTGATTGATGAATGGCAGGACGTTCCCAAGTTGTGGGATGCCGTGCGATTCGAGTGCGATAGGGCCACGGAGAAGGGGCAGTTTGTGCTCACGGGCTCCTCGACTCCCCGCAGGAAGCAGAATCCCCATGCCGATCGGCCTCGACATAGCGGGGCCGGGCGCATCGTTCGCGTTCCCATGAGCACCATGACCCAGTACGAGCTCGGCCAATCAAATGGCAAGGTGTCGCTGAGAGGTTTGTTTGAGGGAGAGCGCTACGCGTCGGTTTCGCAGCTGTCCCTTGAACGCATTGCGGAACTTGTGGTGGCGGGTGGCTGGCCCGACGCCATTGGTTCCCCCACGGCGAAAGCGGTGCGCATCGCCAAGGGCTACTTGCAGGCGGTCATCAACGAGGACATTCATGAGGTTGACGGGGTGGAGCGCGACCGGGAGAAAGTGCGGCGCTTGATTGTGTCCCTTGCCCGTAACGAGGCCACCCTGGCAACGGGAAAGACCATTCTGAAAGATACCCAAGGTCGCACCGAAGATGCTGCGGCTATCACGGCACCCACCATGAACGATTACCTCGATGCGTTGCGGCGCATCTACTTCGTGCAGGACATTCCGGCCTGGGCCCCCGAACTGCGCTCGTCGGCCAAGATTCGGTCGGCCGCAAAGCGACACCTGGCCGATCCGTCCCTGGCCGCCGCCGCGCTCGGTGCCACGGCGGCAAAGCTCATGGGCGACCTCAAGACGCTCGGATTTCTCTTTGAGTCGCTCGTTGCCCACGACCTCATCGTCTACGCGGAGGCCATGGGGGCTTCGGTATACCACTATCATGATGCGGCCGATCTGGAGGCGGACCTCGTCATCGAGCATCCCGACGGAACGTGGATCCCGGTGGAGGTGAAGCTCGGGGCGGCCCAGGTGGACGATGCCGCTAAGAACCTCGTGACGCTGAAGGAGAAGATGATGCGCGGCGGCTACCAGGCTCCCGTTGCCATGCTCGCTGTCATCGGCGTCGGGGGTGTCGCAACGTGCCGAGAGGACGGCGTGCAAGTAGCGCCCCTGGATACGTTGGGGGTATAGGGTCTGATTTCCCGGGCCTTTTCGCCTTACATGCTCCACTCCAAGAGGCGGCTGAGGAAACGCTTGAGTTCGGGGGTGCGGGGATTGTCGAAGAGGCGCTCGCTTGGGCCGTGCTCCAGCAGGCGGCCGCCGTAGAGGAAGGCCACGGTGTCGCAGGCGTGGCGGGCGAAACCCATCTCGTGGGTGACGATGATGAAGCGGGTGCCGGCTTCCTTCAGGTCGCGCACCACGTCGAGCACCTCGGTGGTGAATTCCGGGTCCAGGGCGCTCGTGGGCTCGTCGAGCAGCAGCAGGCGCGGCCGGGCCGCGAGCGCCCGGGCTATGGCGACGCGCTGCTTCTGGCCGCCGGACAGCTGAGCCGGCCGCTTGGCCGCGGAATCGGCCAGGCCGAGGCGTTCCAGCAGATCGTGGGCGCGGTCGGACGCTTCGGCATCTTCCACGCCGTGCACCACGCGCAGGGGCAGCGCCACGTTCTCCTGGGCGGTGAGGTGGTGAAACAGGCCGTCGTCCTGGAAGACGAAGCCGAGGGTCGCGCGGTAGTCGCGCAGCGCCGCCTCGCCGGTGGGCACGGGGACGCCGTCCACGGCCAGGGTGCCGCCCGTGGGCACTAGCAGGCCGCCGATAATGCGCAAAAGCGTGGACTTCCCGCCGCCCGACGGCCCGATAATGGCCAGGGCCGACACCTCTTCGTCGAAGGTGATGTCGTGCAGCACCTCGGTGCCGTCGAAGGCCATGGAGAGATGAGAGAGCTCAACGCGCATGGTGGCTCACCGCCCGGGACGACGGCCGCGCGGGAAGCGGGCGGCAATGGCGGCAATGGCGGCAATGCTCACGCATAGGAGAGCCTCTTCTCGAAGTGGCGGCTCACGGCCATGATGGGCAGGGTGAGCACCAGGTACAGCGCCCCCAGCAACAGGAAGCCGCCGAAGAAGTTGTAGTTCGTGGCCGTGATCTCGCGTATGGTCTGGGTCAGCTCGATGACGGCGATGACCGACAGTAGCGACGAATCCTTGATGATGGAGGCCACCTGGCCCGTGAGCGCCGGCAGCGTGCGGGCCACCAGTTGGGGCGCGATCACGTAGCGCAGGGTTTGGGCGCGGGTGAAGCCCACGGCCCGGGCCGCTTCCAGCTGGCCGCGGTCGAGCGACAGCAGGCTGCCCCGCACGATTTCCGCGATATAGGCCCCCGAGAACAGCGACAGGATGATAATGCCCGCCAGCACGCGGTTGTCGATGCCCCAGGCCGTGCCGATGATGTAGTAGAAGAAGTACACCTGCACAATGAGGGGTGTGCCGCGAATGATTTTCACGTACAGGTCGCACAGGTAGCGCAGCGGCAGGAAGCGGGCGCCCTGGCCGGCGGCCACGAGCAGGCCGAGCAGCAGGCTCAGCACGAGCGACGCCGTCGAAATGCCCACGGTCATGCAGAAACCGTCCCACAGGCGCACGCGGTACTGGGCCACGAAGTCGAAATTCAGCGCGATGCCGGCCGCTGCGAGCGAGGCCCACACCACAGCGATGACCGCCACGCACACGGCCAGGTAGTTCAGGGCCGCCTTCGCCGGGCGCACGGGCGTGCCCGCGGCGGCGGTGAAGGGACGAGTGATGGCGGTGAGGCGTTTCATGGGACTAGATTACTCGAAATCGAAGAACCACTTGAAGCCGTACTGGTCGAAGGCCTTCTTTTCGTCCGCGAGGTACTTCTCGGTGAGGCGATCGAACTCGCCGTCGGTTTTCGACTGCGCGATGAAGGCGTTCAGCTGGTCGAGCAGTTCCGTGTTGCCCTTCTTCACGGCGATGCCCCACTCCTCGGCGTCCTGGAAGGGGATGAACACGGCCTCGGTGGTATCGGGGTTCGCCTGATGGTTGCGGTAGATGGTTAGCTGGTCGTACAGGAAACCGTCGGCCTTGCCCTGCACCACTTCGGTCACGCATGCGCTCTCGTCGGCCAGGCGCACGATCTCCGCATCGGCTAGGTTCTTCGTGGCGTACACGTCGCCGGTGGAGCCGGTCTTCACGGCCACTTTCTTGCCGGGCTGGTTCAAGTCGTCGATGGAGGCCACGCCAGAATCTGCGTTCGCCAGAATGGCCAGCTGGGCCATGGCGTAGGCATCGGAGAAGTCCACGGACTGCTTGCGCTCGTCGGTGATGGTCATGGAACTGATGACGAGATCGGCCTTATCCGATTGCAGCGAGGGAATAAGGCCGTCCCAGGCGGTGTTCTCAATCTGCACGTCGTAGCCGTAGGCGGCGCCGAAGTCGCGGATGAAGTCGACGGCGAGGCCCTCCGGGTTGCCGGCGTCGTCTTTCGTTTCGAAGGGCGGGTAGGCCAGTTCCATGGCCACGCGCAGAGTCTTGCCGTCGGTGCTGGCGGAGGTGTTGCCGGCATCGGCACTGCTGCTGTCGGTGCCGCCCGACGCGCAGCCGATCAAACTGCAGGCCAGGGCGAAGGTGCAGGCGATGACGGCGGCAGCAAGGGCCGCCTTCGCGATGGGGAAGCTGCGGGATAGGGAAAGGTTCATTGGCGGTCTCCTCGGGTCTCGGGCGTAGGTTCGGAATCAGGTTCACGCTTCGATTCAGAATCGTCTGCGACACTCATATTCTCTTGCATGGCTTTCATGGTACGGCAAGTAGCGGCAAGGTCGGCGGCGGGGATGCTATTTGTCAGCGTTGTGATAAGCGTATGGGACACGCGATCCATGGCCGACTCCAGGGCGCGGCCCGCATCGGTCAGACGCACCTCGCACACGCGGCGGTCGCGGGGGTTGGGGGCTTTCTCCACATAGCCGGCATTGGCCAGCTTGCGCACAAGGGCCGTCACCGTGGATGGATCTTTCCCGATGGCTTCAGCCAAAGCAGCCATGGACATCGCGTCGTGGGCGAACAGCTGCATGAGGATGTCGCCGTGGGAGGGCACGATGCCGGCGAGTCCTTCGCGGGCCATGAGCTCCACCAGGTAACGATTGGCTGCGCCGAGCGTGCGGCTCATAAGGCTGACGATGTCGCCGTGAGGGGGCATGTTCGGGACGTCTTGGACGCTCGAGGCGTGTGATGCGCTCGGAACGGCGGCTGCGGTTTCTCTGCTCTCTTCTGGTTCTCTTCCCATGGCTGCCTCCTAATCTTTCGAAACGCCCTTGCTGATGACAGCGCCGACAGGGCAGACATGGTAGCAGTTGCCGCACTCGTCGCAGCGTTCGCCGAGGATGGCGTAGGGCGTGCCGGCCACGATGGCCTTGTGGGTGCAGGCATCGGCGCAGGCACCGCACTCGATGCACGCATCGGTGATGGAAAGCCCTGGCGCCTCGAAAGTCGCACCGCCCCAGGCGAAGCGCTCGCGGAGGATCTTGTGGTCGCGGTGCACCATGTTGAAGTCGTAATCGTACAGCTCGCCCCAGGCGGAATGCAGCACGAGCACGCGGGTCTCGGGGTACTTGTTGATGTCGTATATGGCGACGTTGAACTGCGGGTTTGCCGCTGCCTTCTCGGTCACCTCCTCGCGCGTGAGCAGGCGCACATCCCCGGAGACGCGCACCATGAAGCCTGGCTGGAAATGCGGCATGTTGTCGTCATCCCAGCTACAGGGCGCGGCGGTTTTCTCGCCGCAAACGGACAGCTTGCCACCTTCCACAAGCTGGCGGTAGAAGGGCTTCACGTCCATAGTGCGCAGGTAGAGGCCCTCCTCGTCGCAGGCAAAGAAGTGCGCGATGCGGGAATCAACGCCGCCGCGCCCATCGAGGGTGGCGAAGCTGCAGCAGCCGATTTGGTCGAACAGGTCGTAGACTTCGGGGATGGTGAGCATGAGGCTCCTTTCTTGAGAAGTGCTAATTTGTGGCGTTGCGCAGCGTGTGGTAGCGGGCGGCCAGCGCTCGGGCGTAGGCGGCCATAAGATCGAAGCCGAATAGCTCGGTGCAGTCTTCCGACACGTTCGACACGCTGTTGGCGTCGATGATGAGGTTGCCCTCGGCGGCCTCAATGACGTCGAAGCTACCGAATTGGATGTCCAGGATGCGGGCCGCTTCCAGCACGGCATCGGTGACGGCGGCGGGGCAGTCGGGGTAGAGCTCGTAGGTGGAGCCCTCGTGGTAGGAGGAGAGCCCGCTCGCTGCCACCGACCGCTTCACCACGAGCGCGATGCGGCTGTCCACCACCTCGATGCGCGTGAGGAATCCGCCGGCGGCTTCGATGTAGGGCTCCACGATAAAGACGAGATTGGGGGCTGCGCTCAGGAATGCGCGGGCGTCGGCAGGGCTGCGCAGCACAGCGGTGTGCGTGGTGCGACCGCCGCAGTTCGGCTTGATGATGCAAGGGTAGGTCCATTGGTCCGGGGTCGGCCGGGCCCATCTGTGGGAGGCGATTTCGGCTTCTGATGCACGGGGACTCCAAGCCTCGGAGGCTTCTTCCCGGCTGAGAGCAACAGAGCGCGAATCGTCGAGGTCGGCCGCCGCTCTGCCGAGCTCGGCGCGTGTCCCCCATGCGATGATAGCTGGAGCCGTGATGCCCGCGTTGCGCAGCGTTTCGGTGGCCAGGCGCTTGTCGATTTCGAAGTGATGGGCGCGACCAGGATTGATGAGCGGGATGCCCTCAGCCTCGGCCAGGGCGATGATATCTTCCATGGCCCGGTGAGAACGCTGGTGCCCGCGGAAGGCTGCGCTCGCGAACACCCGGCTCACGAGCATGGCGCAGCTGCGGGCCTGTTCCACAGCGTCGGCGTCTTCCATGTTGATCATGCGCACGTGACGCCAGGAATTGTCGGCTGCGTCGCTTTCTCTTGTCGCTGTCTGCGAGTTCGCTTCAGCTGGAACGGTTTCGGCGAGCGCGTTCTCCGCCAGCGCCGCCTCGAGCTCGCGTCCCAACTTCCAGTCGGACCATTCGTCCGACTCGTACAGAATGCCGATCACGCACGCCTCCCTTCTCTCTCTTCGACGGATCATCCGAAGGAGCTTCCAATAGCGTCGCTATCCAAAATACTTTGATATCAAAGTATTGTCAACGGGGAATCTAGTAAGCGGAAAATTCCACGATTGTGCGAGACTAAGATTGGGTTACAATGAGGGTCGGTGCCCCGTCACGTCCGGGCGGCTTCGAGAAAGGAGCTACCCTATGGACACGCAAACTGTCATTGCCCTGTGCGATCTCATGCTTGTGTTTATCGGAATCATCGGGCTTTTCCTGGTGAGGAAGGAGTGACGGACGGTGTTGGCAAAGAAGAAGCCGGGCCCCATGCTAAAGTAGACCCGGCTTAGTCATTAACCAGTGCCGCCCGGCTGAGCGGGGCACCGATTGCTTGCATTATAGCATGGTTCTTGGCGCCTGTGCAGAAGGTGTTGCGGGAAGGGAGGCGTCCGTGGGCAGCAAGAAGCGCTCGGCGTGGCAGAAGCAGAAGGCGGAGTTCGCCGCATCCCTCGGCGGCATGGACGACCTGTTCGCCAGCGAGAACGCACGCAGTCAGCGCCACGACGAGGAGCGCGAGGCCGCGCATCGCCGCAAATCCTGCGAGCGCAAGAACCGCTACGCCAGCCGCTACGAAGCCGAGCTCACCGCCGCAGAATGCGCCGAGCACGGCGCCCCGCCCCTGCACGTCTACCACTGCCCCTACTGCAACGGCTGGCACCTCACCTCGAAGGGGGAGTAGGGCTGCGGGCACCGCCGGGTCTTTCGCAGAGTTTCGCATCTTTCGCAAAGGGGAGAGGGGGGATGCTGCACCGTAATTCCCTTTTTCGGACAGCGTGGCGGGCTTAGCGTTTGGCGCGTCGGTTCATGATGAAGGCGATGGCACCCGCTGCCGCTGCTCCTAAAGCGATGCTCGCAATGATGGCGAGGGGCACGAGATCTCCTGTCTGGGCCAGCTTCTCGCCCTCTTTCAGGCCGGTCTCGTAGACGTTCTTCACGTAGTCGGCGTCGGATTTGCTCACCGGGTTCTCGATCATCTCTTCGGTGATCTCTGTCTTGTCTTGCGCGTCTCCCGATTCGATGAAATCTTTTACCACCTCGTCTTTCACGTCGTCGGGCAGCACGCCTTCGATTTCGTCTTTGTCGAAGGTGGTATCGTTCGGCAGGCTCGGCGTAGCGCTTCCGTCGGTGCTCGGCGTGTCGGCGGGCTTGTCGGCGCTGGAATCATCCGCTGGTTTGTCGGCTCCGGAGCCATCGGCGGGCTGGTCGGCGCTGTTGTCGCCGTTTCCGCTGTCGTCGGGCGGCGTCGTGTCGTCCGGCTGGGTCGCATCGCTTGGCGGCGTTGTGTCGGTGGGCACTTCAATATCGTCGGGCAGATTCGCGGAATCGGGCACGTAAAGCACGTTGATGACGTTGTCGTCGGGGTTGACGCCCACGCGTATCTCGGACGGGTAGGTGTCCACCACGTAAGTGCCGTCAATCTTGTACTCGTAGGCGTCGCCCTTGACGAGTTTGTCGAAGCGCTGGTCGGTGAAGGTCTCCGACCCCATCTTGACGAACTTCACGTCGTCGGGCGCCAGTGCGTCCTTCCAGTTGTCGGCGGTCAGGTCAGCGTTTTCCATGAGGTAGTAATTCACCGTGTACTCGTTGTTCCACAGCTTGAAGTAGAAGAGGTTGATGACGTTGTCGGAAGGGTTGTCGGTCAGCGTGAGATTTTGCGGCCAGCCGTCCCAGAAGAAATGTCCGGGGATGTCGACCACGTAATTCCACGCATTCAGCGTCTGCCCTACGTGCACGTCGGTGAGCTCGTAGCTGCCTAGCAGCACCCGGCCATTCTCGTCGGGCTCGGTGTCACCGTCGTCGTAGCTGACGTTCTCGTAGTACATGATTGTCGCGGTGGTGGGGATCTCGGCCGCTGTGGCGGGGGTCTCGGCTGCCGCGGTGGGGGCCTCAGCCGCTGTGGCGGGCGTTTCGGCTGCCGCGGTGGGCGTCTCGGTGGCATCCGCCTCTTCCGTGGCGCTCGTTGTTGCCTCGGTGCCCTCGTCGCCGTTCGTTGCGGCCAAGGCGCTGTAGGCGCAGGAGGTGAGAGACGCAGCCAGGCACAAGGCGAGAACGAAAGCCGCGAAGGAGCGAGTGGTTCGTTTTGCGGGGGTGGTCATGGTGGTCTCCTCGTCTCGATGGCAGCATTGTTTTCTGAGCAAAAGCATCGAGGTAAGTGTAGAGGGGTTGAGGAGGCCTTTTCTTTCCATCTGCGACCTGTCATTCGTCTTTCTTTGAGTTGTTGTCTATCGGAAAAATACCGAGAGCTGTTCAGGCTTGGCGCTTCTTATCTTCGCGATAACTGCGATTTCGGAAATAGATGGGAGTTTCGAGCGCGTCTGCGGAAATAAACGCGAGTTTCGAGCATGAAACGGGCTCTGGAGCGCTTAATTCGTTCCGAAAATGCTCGAAACTCCCGTCTACTTACCCATTTCGTATGGCCAGCTGCTCGAAACTCCCATCTGTTTCCGAAAAAGGGTGCCGGCTTGGCAAAGGAGCTCGGCAAAGGCGTCATGTCATGGGAAATCGCGCGCGAAAGTTACTCAAGGTCATAGGAGGCACGCTTGTTGCGCGCTTTTGGGGGCGGTGACAATTCGCTTCGTCTTTGGCAAGGCCTCCAGTATATAAGGATATATGGGGGGGGGATTCGGCGCATTCCCTAGGGGGTGGGGAAGGAGTACACGTAGCTGCCGTCGAAGAACTTGCCGAGCAGGTATAAATTGCTGGCCGACTCATTCGCGAGGTACACCTGGCCATCGTGGGTGTCGATGCCCTCGGCCATGGGTGGCACGGTCAGCGTCTGCATGAGCGTCGCGTCGTCGAGAAAATAAAGCGGGCAGTGATGGCCTTCCACCATGTAGCTGCCGCCGCGGTGCGCCCGGGCGGGGTCGTAGATGCGAATCTCAGCATCGCCGAAGCCCCAGGCCAAGCTGAGCGCGATATTGCCGTCGGGCGTGACGCACAGCCCCTGCACATTTCCGGGGATGGAATACACCGCCGCCGGATGCTCCCCAAATCCGAAGGGGCCGTGGTCGTGGGGCGCGTAGGCGAACGCGAGCGCTGGGTTGGTCTCGCCGGAAGGACAGCGTAGCCAGTGGCTTTTCGGGGTGGGGTAGAAGATCCGGTGCTGGAATTCGCCGATGTAGAGCATGCCCTTCTGCACGTTCATGAACGCGGGCAAAAGGGGGATCGCGCGGTGTCCGGTGGCCTGCAGGATGTCGCCGTCGGCTGCATCGGCGAGGGTCGCGCGGTCGATGGCCACAAATCCGTCGCGAACCGTGAGAAAGACGAAGGGGCCCGCGGCGGTGATGGCGGCTCCGTGGCCGCGGTAAAGGGAGCCGCTGGGAAAAAGCACCTCGTGGCGCCGCACGTGCTCGTCCTCGCTCACTTGGAAGATCGGCGACGGTTTCCGGTTAGCCTCGTAGCCGCTGAACAGCCAGGTTTTTTCGTCGTCCAGATAGAAGAGATCCTGGGGCACGAATCCCTCGTTCAGTCCAGGGATCTTGAAGCAGCGGGTGGCCCCGCTGTAGAACGGCTTGCAGGTTGCGCGCACACGCTGGCGCTTGACGAGCATGCCGAGTGCAACGGTGGCGGCAACGGCGCCCACGCCGGCGGCGGTTTTCGCAATGGCGCTCGGCGGAATGGTTTTCTTCATGAGATGCCTCCCGTGCAAGATAGAGCAGCATGGTTGGTCGTGCCTGCTGCTATTCGGCTCTCTCCATTGTCGGCAATGGGCTTCAGGGGCGGGACGGTGAATATCGCTTGTTACGGGCGAGAAAGCAATCTGAAGCCTGGGAGACGCACCGCGGTGTTGCTGCATTGTGAGGTTGCGGCATTGCTGCAAAAATGCTGCACTTGGCCCTCTGCAGGATGCGGTTTTTGTTCTTGTCCTTACTTGCCGATGACCCCTAGTTGCGTCATTGCCCGTGAGAAGTGATTGAACAGAAAATGAAAAACGCCCTCCGGAGAGGGCGTTCGTTTCAAATGGTGCGGGCGAGAGGACTTGAACCTCCATGGGGTTGCCCCCATACGGACCTGAACCGTACGCGTCTGCCAATTCCGCCACGCCCGCAGGTGCTATTTCAGCTTTGCCAAAAGAGCGAAGTTGATAATACCCGACTTGGTGCGCGGGCGCAAGAAGTTTTTTCGGGAATCGCCTATTCTCCGCGCAAGATGGTGTCGGCGGTTTCGGTGAGGGCGGCATCGGTTTCGTCTTGCTGGCGGCGCTCGGCCTTTTCCTCATGGGCAATTTCGTCGCCGATGACGTCATGGAACCCGTGGGTCTCGCGCTCTTCGCGCTCTTTGACCTTGCGGATCTCGTCGCCGATGTGGTTTTTGATGTGCTTCTCCTGCTGCTCTACGTGGTCGCGGTAAGTTTCCGTGCTCATAGGGGCCTCCTTCTAGTTGATGGTCTTCCCACCATAGGTCATCGGCTACCGACTGGGGCGAAGCCCGGCCATTCGTAGGCGATTTGCCGCGAGACGGTTTTATAATGGGCGACAACTTACGATGCGGGGTTGGCCTGCGACAAACTGATGAAAGGACGCGAACATGGCAGAAGAGACGCCGGTAGTCGGCATCATTATGGGATCGGAATCGGACATGCCGGCCATGGAGCCGTGTATGGCCCAGTTAGACGCCATGGGCGTGCCCTACGAGGTGAAGGTGGCGAGCGCCCACCGCAAGCCGGCCGTGGTGCACGAGTGGGCGGAAACGGCTCACGACCGCGGCATCAAGGTCATCATCGCCGCAGCGGGTAAGGCGGCGCACCTGGGTGGGGTCGTGGCTGCCTTTACGCCGTTGCCGGTTATCGCCGTGCCCATGAAGACGAGCGATTTGGGCGGCCTGGATTCGCTGCTCTCCATGGTGCAGATGCCCTCGGGCGTGCCGGTGGCTTGCGTGGCCATCAACGGTGCGAAGAACGCCGCCATTCTGGCCGTGCAGATGATGGGCACGAACGACGAGGCCATGCTGCAGAAGGTGGTCGACCTGAAGGCGGAGATGGCCTCCTAGGCGTTCTCGTCTTGTAATGGGTGCGGTCTGCGCCACGCAATTTGCTCGACGGTTTGCGTGGCAGAGGCGGCCTTGTTCGTGGTTGCAGGCGATTCGGTCTCCGGTTTTTCCCAAAAATTGCGTTTGTTAGCATCCGCAGTGGAGCTGCGGGAAATCTAAGGGGCGAAAATGACGCCAATGAGGGCAAATGGTTCAATTTCGGGGCAGAAAATGGACATGAGGCGAGGTCTTCCGTCTCGAATGTCTGCAGAAAATGCTAACAACCGCAATTTTTGGCGAAAAGCCGATAGGCAAATTGTCCCAGTAGATTGGTCGGCGGGTAGGTAGTAAGTTGATACCGACGGAAAGAGCGTCCGTTAGGCTGACGCCAACGGACAGGTTGTTCCAACAGATTGACGAGAGTGGCGGAACGAATATGGCGAAGAAACTTCTGATGGGAAACGAGGCGTTTGCCCACGCGGCTTTGGAGGCCGGGGTGAACGTGGTGGCGGGGTATCCCGGCACGCCATCGTCCGAGCTGGTGGAAACCGTGGCGAAGCTGCACGCGGCGGGAGCGGCCCAGGACGTGCATGTGGAATGGTCCACCAACGAGAAGGCGGCGCTCGAGATGCTGGCCGGCGCGTCCTACTGCGGCGCGCGGGTGCTGTTCACCTGCAAGCAGGTGGGGCTCAATGTCGCTTCCGATGCGCTCATGTCGCTGAACTACGTGGGCACGGGCGGCGGCTGCGTGCTGTTCGTGGCCGACGATCCGGGCCCCATCTCCTCCCAAACCGAGCAGGACACGCGCCGGTTCGGCTCCTTCGCGAAGGTGCCGGTGCTCGATCCGGCTACGCCCGAGCAGGGCTTCGCCATGATGCGGGCCGCCTTCGATCTGTCCGAGCGCTACCACACGCCGGTCATCGTGCGTCCCACGACGCGTATCAACCATGCTTCCACGTTCTTCGAGGTGGCCGAGGAAACTCACGGTCGCCCGCTGCCTGAAGAAGGTTTCCGGAAGGATCCGAAGTGGGTCATTTTCCCCAAACGGGCTTTCGAGGCGCACGGCGAGATCAATCGCCGGTTGGCCCAAATAGCTTGGGACTACACTCACGACCCCGCATTCGCGCAGTTCAACGAGGTGTTCGAAGGGGGCGGGGAAGGTGAGGGCGCTTGCGCTCAGAATGGCGTCGAAGGTGCTGGAGCGTCTGCTCCTGCGGTGGGTATCGTGGCTGGCGGCGTATCGGCAGCCTATGCTCGCGAGGCGCTGACGCTCATCACGTCTCAGGCCGCTCGTGCCGGCATCCCCGTGCCGCGCTACCGCTTCATAGCTGTGGGGACGCCGTATCCTTTCCCGACTGAGACGGCGGCGGCCTTTGCCGAGGGGCTGACCGATGTGATCATCTTCGAAGAACTCGATTCCGTGCTGGAAGAGGAGATGCTGAAGCTGGCCGGGGCGCGCCATCTGCCGCTGCGGGCGCACGGCAAGCTGACCGGCGAGGCTAACGACCGCGGCGAGAACACGACGGAGAACATCGCCGGCCGCTTGGGGAGGTTCTTCGATCGCACCCACCGCTCCAATGGGCTCGCCGCCCTGGTGGCGTCCACCATCGGCGCCAACGATCTCAGCTACGAGGGCCCGTTACCCGTGCGGCCGCCGGTGCTGTGCGCGGGCTGCCCTCACCGCGGCAGCTTCTATGCCGTGAAGCAGGCGCTTCGCGGCCGTGAGGCTGTGCTGTGCGGGGACATCGGCTGCTACACGCTTGGCAACGCCCAGCCGCTCGATGCGGTGGACACCTGCCTGTGCATGGGCGCGGGCATCACCATGGCCCAGGGCTTTGCCGTGGCCGAGCCGGACAAGAAGCAAGTGGCTTTCGTGGGCGACTCCACGTTCTTCGCCAGCGCTATGACCGGTATCGCGAATGCAGTGTACAACGGCCACGACGTCACCTTCGCTATCCTGGACAATGCCACCACGGCCATGACGGGCAGTCAGCCCCACCCGGGTACGGGCGTCACGCTCATGGGCGAGCGGCGCCGCCCCATCGTCATTGAGGAAGTGCTGCACGGCCTCGGCATCCAGCACATCGGGTTCGCGAATCCTCACAGTCTGGAAAGCTCCGTGGCGGCGGCCCGCGCGGCCATCGACTACGAGGGGCCCTCGGCCATCATCTTCCGTGCGCCGTGCATTCAGCTGAAGAAGCCCGATGCTCCAGTGACGATCGATGCCGACAAGTGCGCCGGCTGCAAGAAGTGTATTACCTCCATCGGGTGCCCTGGCATCGGCTTCGATGAGGGGCTGCGCGGTCCGAAGTCGGGCACGCGTGGTCAAGCTTTTGTGGATACGAGCTTGTGCGATGGCTGCGCGCTCTGCGTGCAGGTGTGCCCCTTCGACGCTATCCAGGGTGCCGTGGGTTTTGGCGGCGCGGTGCCGACAGAGCCGGCCATCTACGCCCCGAACCCCGATCCGTTCCAAACGGGGCCGATCCCTCGTGTACTGACTGATGAGGTGAATGACTTCCAGGAAACGGAGATAGCAGGCGAGTCGAACGAGACGCCTGGTGAGGTGTTGGGGGCAGTCGAAGGGGTGCCAGTGGCAGAACGCATCGTGCATTCCGAAGGGCCGACTGGCCCCTTGGCGGGATTGCCGCTGTCGGAGGAAGGAGGCGCGCGATGATCGACATTTTGCTTGCAGGCGTGGGTGGCCAGGGTACGGTGCTGGCCGCGAAGGTGCTGGCCCAGGCGGCGCAGAGCAAGGGTTGGCAGGTGCGCACGGCCGAGACTATCGGCATGGCCCAACGTGGCGGTAATGTGACGAGCCACGTGCGCATGGGGTCGAACGGGGAGGCGATTTACTCGCCGCTCATCACGCCGGGTACGGCCGACATGGTCATCGCTCTGGAGCCGGGTGAGGCGGCCCGCGCGCTGCCCTATCTGGCGCCGGGTGGTGTGCTGGTGACGGCCACGACGGCCATCCACCCGGTGACGGCGGCCCTGGCGAGCCAGCCCTATCGTGCCGGCGACGTGGTGGCAGCTTTGGCGAACTCCCTGCAGGCGGAGGCGTCCCGCGAGCAAGCGGCCGAATCGATCGTTGCGCCGAACACCGTGACTGCTGACCAGGACGCCAGCACCGATGGCGTGGAAGGCTACCCGGTGCCCCTGTTCATCCCCGTGGACGACGAGGCCCTCGTGCGCGAGGCCGGTGCCGGCTCCCGCAAGTCCCTCAACATGATGCTGCTCGCCGTGGCCGTGGCCCAGGGCCGTGTGCCGCTCACCGTCGACGAGCTGAAAGATGCGGTGCGCGCCTGCGTGAAGCCCCAGTTCGTCGCCATGAACCTCGCCGCCATTGACACCGCCGTCGCCAACTTCGGATAACAGAGGGCCTCGGATAATTTGCTCTAGCTGAATAACATGCAAGAGTTCTCATAGACGTGTTGCTTGATTTGTCAATTAAAGCATCTATAATTAATACCATAATTATGGTAATGAAAGTAGGTGCCTTATGACAGCCGCTGTGGCAGCGCTTCCGCTTATTCGACCTATCACTGATTTGCGCACGCAGTTCAATGACGTGTGCGCTCAGGCGACGGAGAGCCAGGAACCCATCATCCTCACGAAAAACGGTGTGCCGGCCTATGTGCTGGAAGACTGCGCCGCTTATGAGGCCGCCGCTCAGCGCAACCGCATGTTCCTCGCCTTGCGTGAGGCGGAAATTGAAGAGCGCTACCGCCCGGAGGCGCTCACAGCGGAGGAATCCGACGCGCGCATGGCCGAAATCTTCAAGGTATGGGGGCTCGACTATGCTTGATCTTGCATGGCGTCCGCGGGCGCAGCTCGATCGGGAGTCCATCGCCATCTACCTCGGCCTCGAGCGGGGAATGCCCCAGGCGGCCCTCGATGCGATAAAGGGTATCGATGCGGCTTTGGAAACCGTGCGAACCTTTCCGGACGTCGGCGGCCACTTTACCGACGACCATCTCGAGCACGAGTACCGCACGACGCTTGCGGGCCCCTACATCATCTACTACCGCTACAACGCCACCACGCTTACGGTGTACCGCATCATGCATCAGCGTCAATCCATCGACACCTATAGCCTGATTGAGTATTAACACTCAATCCAGAATCAGTATAGGTTGCCAAGGTACAATCCGAAAACAGTTGACCTCAATCAACCCTCAACCGATCAAATTCGGAAAAACATGAATCAAAAACTCGGAAAACCATGAATCAAAAACTCGGAAAACCATGAATAGTTTGATAGTATAGGGTCGATGCAAAGAAGCCGCTCGTAGAGAAAAGGTTGCGTGGGCCATGCCTCGGAAAACGCTTGTAAAGAATGGATATCTGCCGCGTCTTGTGGACGAGCAAATAGAGCGCTATCTCGAGGTCTTCGGGGCCGTAGAGGTGGCTGGTACGAAGTGGTGCGGAAAGACGTGGACGGCTTTGGCCCACGCGCAAAGCGTCAGCTATGTGGATGAAGAGTTGGACATGGCTCGTGCCGACCCAAAACTCATGCTCATAGGCGATCGCCCCCACGTTATAGACGAATGGCAGCTTGCGCCTGCGATTTGGAATGCAGTTCGTCATGCCATAGATGACGAGCGGGGGTTAAGGGGAGCGTGGCTGCTGACTGGGTCGTCCACCCCGATCTCGTCCGATGACCAAGAGGGCCAGAGCAGGCATAGTGGTGCGGGTCGGATTGGCTCTGTGAGGATGTATCCCTTCAGCTTGGCCGAGTCTGGGGAGTCTGAACGTTCTGTCTCGCTCCGCGGTCTATTCGCTCACCGGTTTCAGCCAGCGAAAGTTGAAAACGATACGCGTCAGCTAGCTGAGTTGATCTGCCGTGGGGGATGGCCCGAAGCCCTCGATCTTTCCGCTGAAAACGGTCAGCTCGTTGCAAGAGAATATCTGCGTCTTGTTTTCGAAAAGAGTGCTCCTAAACATGGCAAGAGTGGAGAGGTGGCCCGTCGGTTGTGCTTGTCGATTGCCCGCAATTTGGGACAGTCTCCAACCTACAAGACCATCATCAGCGATATGTACGGCGGAGAGGACAATCCATCATCCCTCGTAACCGAGCAGACGCTCGCCTCGTATCTGGAGTTTCTTCGCTCGATCTACCTTGTCGAGGAGGTGCCGGGCTGGGTGCCGCCAAAGCGCTCAAAAAAGCGCCTAGCGACGAAGCCGAAGCGCTACTTCGCCGATCCGTCGTTGGCCGCCGCCCTGCTATTGCTTTCGCCGGATTCCCTCCTCGCGGATGGGCAGACCTTCGGTCTTGTTTTCGAGAATCTTTGCATTCGCGATCTCAAGGTATACGCCCAGGCGATGGATCCTTCGATGCCGGCGGCTGTTTACTACTATCGGGACGATTCGGGGTTAGAGGCCGATGCTGTCATAGAGACCCTGGATGGTAGATGGGCCGCCTTCGAGTTCAAGCTCAGCGAAGAGAAGGTTCCCGATGCGGTGAAATCTCTCAGGCGGCTGCGGAAGAAAGTTGCAGAAAACCCACGAGCGCAGGGGCGTCCTCCAGAGTTCCTCTGTGTGATAACCGGCATTGGCTCGTATGCTAGAGAAGTGGAAGAGGGCATTTACGTCGTGCCCCTCAGGGCGCTGGCAGACTGATACGGTGTACCGCATCATGCACCAGCGCCAATCCATCGACACCTACAGCCTGGTCGAGTATTAAAGGACTTCCAGCGGGATTTACCGCTTGGAGTGAAAGAATTTTCTTCCATGATAGCTTCTAAGTTCCTCTAAGTTTGCAAGGGGTTCCCTGCAAAGACCTATTAGAACTACGGAGGGGAGGAGTGCGGGTAATTCTGATTTGGGAGAAAAATTCGTGAAATAATCTCCCGCAGCGGAGATTTTTACGGCAAAGAGGATTATCTGCACTCGCTCGAAGAACGCTTGGCCTCGGGGCAATTAATAATTCGGAAAGAAAGATTGCGGATGGCGGTAATGGCTATTGGGGTCTGGTTCTCGTACTCTTGTAGACACGTTGAGGAGAACGTGCTTCTGAGTAAGGGAGAAGAGGAGGACCTATGGCTCGCAATGAAGAGACGCTCCAAGCCGATTCGCGTGAGACGATTCGAGGCGCTGCGCATCTTACTCGCCGCAGCTTTATCAAAGCCACTACGGCTGCTACGGCTTTGGCCGCGGCTAGCTCGCTGACTGCTTGCGCTCCGGCTACGAGCGATTTGGCCGCTACGGGTGAAGATGCTGAAGCTGCCCATCCGGTCGGTCGCGATATCGTGTCAGGCGAGTGGAAGACGGCGGCCTGCTGGCACAACTGCGGTGGTCGCTGCCTGAACAAGGTGCTTGTGCAAGACGGCGTTGTCGTGCGCCAGAAGACCGACGACACCCACGAGGACAGTCCGGACTATCCGCAGCAGCGCGGGTGCCTGCGCGGCCGCAGCCAGCGTAAGCAGGTGTTCGCCGAGGATCGCATCAAGTATCCGCTCAAGCGCGCCGGCTGGAGCTTGGACGCTCCCAATGGCGAGTTGCGCGGCAAGGACGAGTGGGAGCGTGTGAGCTGGGACGAGGCGCTCGATCTGGTGGCTCAGGGCCTGACTCGCGCCAAGGAGCAGTATGGCAACCGCTCCATCCTGCTCCTGAAGGGTTGGAATCCCGAGATGACCCGCACCATGGGCGCCTTCGGCGGCTTCACGAACTTCTGGGACACCAACTCCTATGGCTCCTGGTCGAAGACTCCGTTCGTCATCGGGTTCCATCACGACAACATGCAGGATCAGACTATCAACGACCGTTACGACCTGCGCAACTGCGAGACCATCGTCATGATGGCCATGAACCCGGCCTGGAGCGCTGCGGGCAGCCAGATGTGGAACTACTGGCAGGCCAAGGCCGCCGGCGCGAAGTTCATCGTCGTTGATCCCATGTACAGCGAGACGGCGGCCACCTTGGATGCGGAGTGGATTCCCATTCGCCCGGCCACCGACATGGCCTTCCTGCTCGGCGTGGCCTACGCCATGTTGGAGGCCGACGAGGTCGAGGGCCTCATTGACTGGGACTTCCTGAACCGCTGCACCGTGGGCTTCGATGCCGAGCATATGCCGTCCGATGCTAAACAGCAGACGAACTTCAAGGACTACGTGCAGGGCGCCTACGACAACACGCCGAAAACGCCGGAATGGGCCAGCGAAATCTGCGGCGCCTCGCCCGAGGCCATCCGCAATCTGGCCCGCGCTATGGGCAAGGATCACAAGGTGGGCTTCCTTGTGTCGGCTGCCTCGGCCCGCGTCAACAACACCGACAACCTGCCCCAGCTCGTCATGACCGTGGGCGCCATGGGCGGCCATATGGGCAAGTCGGGCCACATGACGGGTTCCACCATGCATGTGACTTCGGGTAACGGCGGGCCGGCTCTCATTAAGGCCGGCAAGGACGGTCTGCCCGAGATCAAGAACCCCGTGGATGACCACATCAATGGCAACGAGGTGTGGGATGCTGTCATCGATGGCACTTATACTTTCACGGGCACGAAGCACTACGACCCGGCCGAGAAGCGCGATATCGACATCCACGTCATCTACCATTCAAGCGGCAACAAACTGCAGACCAACGTGGGCATGGCCCGCGCCATCGAGGCCCATCGCAAGGTGGACATGGTGGTGGCCCATGCCCAGTTCTTTACCTCGGCCGCCCGCTACGCCGACATCATCCTGCCCCTCACCACCGAGTGGGAGCGCTTCGACGGTCTGTTCGGCGGCACGCTCGGCCATAAGTCGAACCGCGAGATGATGGTGGCCTATCAGCAGATCATCGACCCCTTGTACGAGGCAAAGTCCGACCAGGACATTGCCTGCGAGCTAGCCGAGAAGCTGGGCATCGCGCGCGCTGATGTGTACCCCTTCGATGTGAAGCAGCAGTATTTCAATCAGCTGGCTTCCATGGAGGTGTGCGACGAGGACGGCAAAACCTATGTGCCGGCCGTGGGCATCACCCAGGAAGACATCGACGAGCTGGGCGTGGAAGGCGAGCCCCAGGAGGGCAAGCTGGCCTATCAGGAGCTCAAGCAGCTCGGCGTGTATCAGGTCAAGCGCACTCCCGACGACAACTACGGCTATATTGCTTTCAAGGACTTCGTGGAAGACCCCGAGGCTAATCCGCTGGAAACGCCCTCCGGTAAGCTGGAGATATACAGCCAGACGCTTGCGGACACGTTCTCGGCCATGGGTTGGGACACGGTGACCCCCATTCCCACCTATGTGAAGGTGACCAACGGCTACGAGGACGCCTCCGCGTCTGGGGCTGAGTATCCCCTGCAGGTGATGAACCCCCACTATCTGCGTCGTGCTCACTCGGTGTTCGACAATATCGGCTGGCTGCGCGAGGCGTGGACGAACCCGGTGTTCATCAGCACTGCCGACGCCGAGGCGGCCGGGGTGTCCGACGGCGACACGGTGCTCGTCTCGAGCCCCTACGGCCAGTGCGTGCGCAACGCCTGCGTGTATGCGGGCCTCATGCCCGGCGTGGTGGCCCTGCCTCACGGCGCGTGGGTGGCCGTGGACGAAGAGACTGGTATCGATGCGGCCGGCGCCGACAACTACCTGACGGGCCCCGCCCCCAACGGTCAGGGCGTGTCGGGCTACAATTCCGCGCTCTGCAAGATTGAGAAGTACACGGGCGAGGCTTTGGCTCCCGATGCCGAGCAGCCGCTTCGCATTGTCTGCAAGGATGGTGAGTAACCTATGGCCGACGTGAAAGAGAACAAGAACCCGCAGGGCTTCTATTTCAACCAGCAGGCTTGCATCGGCTGCCGTACGTGCCAGGTGGCCTGCAAAGACAAGAATGATCTCGAGGTAGGCTATCTGTTCCGCCGAGTGGAAAGCTTCGAAGTGGGAGAATTTCCCAAGCCCGCCACTTTTCACTACTCCGGTGCCTGCAACCACTGCCATACCCCGGCCTGCGTGGAAGTGTGCCCTGCCGGTGCTACCTATATCAATGAGGAAGACGGCACGGTGCAGCACGATGACGAGGCGTGCATCGGCTGCGGCTACTGCGTGAAGGCTTGTCCCTACGGCCACCCGGTGCTTATTGAGGAGCTCAACGTGGTGCATCGTTGTGATGGATGCATCGATCTCCGTGCGGCAGGGGAGAAGCCGGCTTGCGTGGCAGCTTGTCCCATGCGTGCTTTGGATTTTGGGCCCATTGAAGAGCTGCGGGCCGCTCATCCCGATGGCGTGAATGTGGTCTCGGTGCTGCCCGAGCCCACCACCGATCCCTCGGTGGTTATCGATGCCCGTCAATCGGCTCTTTCCGGCGAGCCGAAGCAGCTCGTTCTGTAGCCATCTTCCCGCTGAGCCGGGCCGTGCGACCCCCCTCCCGTCGCACGGCCCGGCTTTCCGCGCTACACTGGTCGAAGGTGGAAGGGGGCGCGCCGATGAAGCTGAAAACCAAATTTCTCTGCCTGATCGCCGTGCTGTTGGCGGTGTCGCTCGGCGCGAACCTGGTTTGGACTTCCGCAAACAAGCATAGCCAAATGGAAAACGAACTGCGAGAGCAGGCGCGCGCCCTCGCTCAGCAAATGGATGCCGTCTGGGAGTTCATGGTGGCCAATCAAGATCGCCTGGCCCAAGTGGCCTTCACGGAAGATGGCGTGTACCAGGGGCTTCACTGCGCCATTGCCGGTCGCATTATCGGTCAGTCTTTCACGATGCATTCCGATTACACGACGCGGTTCGTGAATTTCAACCCACGCAATAAGGCTGGCGAGCCCGACGACTACGAGGCGGCCGCGCTCTCCGCGTTCCACGACGATGCAAGTCGTGCCGACTACTATGGCTTTACCGACTATGAGGGCCGCCAGGTCTTTCGCTATGTGGCTCCCATGACCATAGAAGAGGCCTGCCTGCAGTGTCACGGCGAACCAGCCGGCGAGCTGGACGTCACTGGCGCTCCCAAGGAAGGCTGGAAGATGGGGGACGTGGGCGGTGCCATCAGCATCATCATGCCGCTTGACGTGTACCAGGCCAACGAGCGAGAGTCCGTCGCCCAAGACGTTTTATTCTTCGCCATCATGCTGGCGGTGTGTCTGGTGGCGGTGTATGTGGCGCTGACCTATTTGGTAACACGGCCTTTGGGTAAGATTCGCGCTGGCGTGGACGAAGTGTCCGAGGGCAATCTTGACGTGCGTCTCAGCTATAGCGAATCGTCCCAGGAGATGAGTTCGCTCACGACGGCCTTCAACGACATGGCCCACGAACTTGCTGATGTTTACGCAGGGCTTGAAGACGAGGTGGCCGATCGGACGGCGCAGCTGCAGCAGGCTAACGAGGTGCTCGAGCAGCAGCGTCGCCAGTTGGAAGCGGTTAACGCTCAGCTGGTGGATGAGAACCAGTACAAGAGCGACTTCCTTTCTATGGTGAGCCATGAGTTGCGCACGCCGCTCGCTTCCATTGTGGCCTTTGCCGATCTGCTGAGCAAGCATCGCGCAGGAGCCGACGAGAACGAGGCTAAGGCCTTGGCGGGCATCGAGGCCAACTCCCAGGCGCTCATGCTGATGATCAACGACATTTTGGAAATGAGCCGTCTTGATGCCGGCCGCGTGAAACTGAGTCTTGAAGTGGTGGACATCGGCGATGTGGTGGGTATCGTGCGTGCCACGGTAGGGCCCCTGGCGGCTAAGGAGCATTTGGAATTTACAAGCGAGGTGGCGCCGGATGTGCCGCTGGTACGAGGCGATTTCGACAAGCTCGTCCATGTGCTGCAGAATCTGTGCGGCAACGCGGTGAAGTTCACCCCTGACGGGGGTACCGTGCATCTTAAGGCCGCTTTCCATCCTGCCAGTTCAAAAAGCGTTGCCGATGAGGTATGGCTTACGGTGGCCGATAGCGGCATCGGCATAGATACCGCAGATCAGGAACGTATCTTTGAGAAGTTTGTACAGGTGGACTCGTCATCCACTCGGCGCTACAACGGTACGGGATTGGGACTCGCCATCGTGCGCGAGTACGCCGAGATGCACGGAGGCTCAGTGAGCGTGGAAAGCGAACTGGGCCAGGGAGCCTCTTTTGTTGTGCGCATCCCTGTATCCGGACCGGTTTCACGTGAAGCAGCAGAGAAGGACGACAAATCTGATAGCGAGCCTAGCGGCGAAGATCTCCCGAAGGGGGAACAATCATGAATCGACCCATTAAGGTAATGCTCATCGACGACGATCCGGGCATCCATGAGAGCCTGCGGGCCGTGATCGAGGAGGCGGGCTACGAGTTCTGCGGGGCTCTTGGCGGGCGAGAGGGGCTTCGGCTGTTGGATGATGAGCGCCCCGACCTGTTGCTTCTCGATGTGATGATGCCTGGCATGAATGGCTTCGATGTCTGCCAACAAATGCGCGAGGAAGGACGTCGTATTCCCGTTATCTTTCTCACGGCGAAAAATGACATCGTAGACAAAAGCACGGGCTTCAAGGCCGGTGCCGATGACTACGTGACCAAGCCCTTCATCGCCGACGAGCTGTTGCTGCGCATCGACGCCCACGTGCGGCGTCATCGCGGCGACATCGAACATGCGCGCAAAAATTCAACCGATGTCAGTGAGCTGGTGCGCCGCGAACCGTGCCGCATAGGAGATCTGGAAGTGTTCTTCGATCGCTACGAAGTGCATTTGCACGGCGAGACAGTTCCTCTGACGGCCAAGGAATTCGAAATACTTGCGCTTTTGGCCGAAAGTCCCGGAGAGGTGTTCACGCGACGCCGCATCTATGAGCACCTGTGGGGCGAAACGGCGGAGGTGGACGAGAATTCCATCACGGTATCCATGCGCAAGATTCGCGAAAAGATTGAGAACAACCCCAGCGAGCCGCGATATCTGCTCACCGTCTGGCGCGTTGGCTACAAGCTGGCGGCAGAATAGAGGATCGTGGAGAGAGGGCGTCATCGCACTCCGAGTAGTTAACTTACTTAAGTTAAAGGCTAAGTTTGCCCATTTGCAATTTTTCCAATGTCGCCTTCGCTTGCGGGCAAGATTTTCGAGTTGTTAGACGTCTTATGTTGCGCGATGTTCGATTTCGGCTTGGTTTGCGGGGTTTTGCGCCGAAAAGAGCCGGAAATCGTCGGTTGGGCTTCAAATTGAGATTCCCCGAAGTCTAACAACTCGAAAAAAGCGTCCGAAAACGAGCGCTAGATTTGCCGGGGGCAAGTTGTAGTCGGCATGCCCTCTCGCCTCGCGCAGAAGGGCCCCCGTCGATTAGATGGGCGATAAAGTCATCTTTCCAGCCACCACCTCGCCTTTTCCCTGCGCGATTGTCGTGATTCACGAGTGCGAGTTGTTGCCCATTTGTTAGAATGGGGCATACTCGCAATAAATGTGCACGAAGGAGAGATGCGCGCCCATGGAAATGACGAAAGAGCAGCTTGAGCTTATCACCAATCAGCTGGCCACCATTAAGGAGCGGTCGCCGTTCTACGCGAAGAAGTTCGAGGGCATCGATGTGACGGACGTGCGCACCCAGGCCGACTTCGAAAAGCTGCCCTTCTCTGAGAAAGATGACCTACGCGCGGTGTATCCGCTGGGGCTGCAGGCGGTGCCCGACGAGGAAGTCGTGCGCATCCACAGCTCCTCGGGCACCACGGGCACGCCGGTTATCATCCCCTACACCCAGCAGGACGTCATCGACTGGGCCACGCAGTTCGCCCGCTGCTACGAGATGGCGGGCATCACCCCGCTCGACCGCATCCAAATCACCCCGGGCTACGGCCTGTGGACGGCCGGCATCGGTTTCCAGCTGGGCGCCGAGCGCCTGGGCGCCATGGCCATTCCCATGGGGCCGGGCAACACCGAGAAGCAGCTGAAGATGATGCAGGATTTGAAGTCCACGGTCATCTGCGCCACCAGCTCCTACGCGCTGCTTCTCGCCGAGGAGATCACCAAGCGCAACCTGCGCGACAAGATTCACCTGAAGAAGGGCGTCATCGGCTCCGAGCGCTGGGGCGAGAAGATGCGCAACCGCATTCAGGACGAGCTGGGCATCGAGATTTACGACATTTACGGCCTCACCGAGGTGTACGGCCCGGGCATCGGCATTTCCTGCGACGCTCACGACGGCATGCACATCTGGGACGACTTCGTCTACATCGAGATCGTCGATCCCGAAACCGGCGAGGTGCTGCCCGACGGCCAGGAGGGCGAGCTCGTGCTCACCACGCTGCGCAAGCAGGGCGCGCCGCTCATCCGCTACCGCACCCACGACCTCACGCGCATCGTGCCCGGCACCTGCGCCTGCGGCAGCCGCCATCCGCGCATCGCCACGCTCACCGGGCGCACCGACGATATGTTCAAGGTGAAGGGCTGCAACATGTTCCCGGCCCAGGTGGAGGAGGTCATCAAGGCCACCGACGGCACCAGCTCCGAATACCAGGTGATGATCGAGGCCGTCGATGGCCACGACGTGCTCACCGTGCTGTTCGAGACGCCGCTTGAAGGCGAGGCGCTGGCGCGCTGCGAGGAGGAGCTCGCGCTCATCTTCAAGGCGAAGCTCGGCTGCACGCCGGAGGCGAAGGGCGTGCCCATGGGCGAGCTGCCGCGTTCCGAGAAGAAGACCAAGCGCATCTTCGACAGCCGCTACTAAGCGCGCCGCATTCGAAAGGGGGCGAGAGCCATCATTACGAGCTTGAGTGAGAAGCAGACGATCCTCATCGTTGATGACTCGATGCTGAATCGCGCACTGCTTGCCGACATGATCGGCGATGCCTACCGCATCATCGAGGCGGAGGACGGCAAGCAGGCCGTGGCGGCGTTGCAGAAAGAGGGCGCGGGCATATCGCTCGTGCTGCTCGATTATGTCATGCCGCAGATGAACGACTTCGACGTGCTGGAGGTCATGAATAAAAACGGCTGGATCAAGGACATCCCGGTCATCATGGTGTCCGCCGAGTCCGACGCCGCCTATATCGAACGCGCCTACGAGCTGGGCGTGACCGACTTCATCAACCGCCCCTACGACGTGAACATCGTCCGCCGCCGCGTCATGAACACGCTCATGCTGTACCAGAAGCAGCGCACGCTCATGGGCATGGTGGCCGACCAGGTGTACGAGCGCGAGAAGTCCAACAACCTCATGGTGTACATCTTGTCGCACATCGTGGAGTTCCGCAACGGCGAAAGCGGCATGCACGTGCTGAATGTGCAGGCCATGACCGAGATGATCTTGACGCAGCTCATGCGCCTGACCGATCAGTATCCGCTGACCGCCGAGGACATCTCGCTTATCACGATGGCCTCCAGCTTGCACGACATCGGCAAGATCGCCATCCCCGAGGAGATTCTGAACAAGCCGGGCCGTTTCACCGACGAAGAGTTCGCCATCATGAAGACCCACTCCGCCGTGGGCTCCGATATGCTGGACGATCTGGAGCTGTACAAGGACGAGAAGCTAGTGAAGGTCGCGCGGGACATCTGCCGCTGACACCATGAGCGCTGGGACGGCCGGGGGTACCCCGATGGCCTCGTGGGTGACGACATTCCCATATCGGCCCAGGTAGTTGCCCTGGCCGATGTGTACGACGCCCTTACGAGTCGCCGCGTTTACAAGCCGCCGTTCAGCCACGAAGAGGCCCTGCGCATGATTCGCGAAGGGGAGTGCGGCGCGTTCAACCCGCTTATTCTGGAATGCCTGACGGCGGTGGCGGGTGATTTGGAGAAGCGCCTGAACCACGGCATCACGGGCCGCGAGATTTCGATTGACTCGTTGCATTTGTCCGAGGCGACGCTGGATAACGGCGACGCCGAGGCCTCGAGCCGCACTCTCGAGCTGCTCGACTACGAGCGCATGAAGTACCATTTCTTCGCTTCCATGAGCAACGAAGTGCAGTTCGAGTTCACCGAAGAGCCGCCGATGATCGTGCTGTCCGACTGGAGCGATCACAAGCTCGATCTGCCCGAAATTGTCATGGATCCCTACAACGACGAGGCCTTCTGCGCGACGTTCGGCAAGGAGAACCTGGAGAAGCTCAGCCGTCTTCTTCGTGCCACCACCATTGATGATCCGGTGATCGATATGGAGATGGAAGCCACCGTGGGCGACGAGCTGCGTTGGTTCCATGTGCTGGCCCGCGCGCTGTGGTCGGGGCCGTCCGATCCGGTTTACCTGGGCTCGATCGGCAAGCTCATCGATGTCGACGATCGCCAGGCCGAGCTGATCGACCTGCAGTTCAAAGCCTATCACGATCCGCTGACGGAAGTGGTCAACGGCGCCTTCGCCCGCAAGATCATCGCCGAGCGCTTGGGCTCGGGGGAGGCGTGCGACCGTCATCGCGACCGCCATGTGCTGGCGCTGTGCGACCTGGATTTCTTCAAGCAGGCCAACGACACCTACGGCCACCAATTCGGCGATCGCGTGCTGAAGCACTTCGCGGAGCGCCTGCAGGAAAGCGTGCGCGGCGAGGACGTCGTGGCCCGTGTGGGGGGCGATGAGTTCCTCTTGTGCATGGAATGTCCCGTCGATCCGCGTCCGCTGATCGACCGCATCCATCGGTCGCTCGAGGGCGACTTCGAGGGCTTCCCGTTGTCGGTTTCCATGGGCGTGGCCATTGCCGGCAGCGATGTGCGCGACTACGATGAGCTGTTCCGCCGGGCCGATGTGGCGCTGTACCACAAGAAGCGCGGCGGCCGCAGCGGGTACGTGTTTTACAGCGATTTAGACGAGGAAGAGCGAGATTTGTTGCTTGAAGGGGCGCATACGGCGCTCTCGGGCATCGACAGAGACGAATCCGACCAGTAGACTGTCACCCAAGGGATAAAAGGAGACCGAGATGTCGTTGGAGATTGCTTACGCTGCCATGGGCGGCGATTTGGAAACCGTGCGCGGACGCTTGCTTACCGACGAGCGCATCGAGAAGTTCGCGAAGATCTTTTTGCAGGACACATCGATGCAGACGTTGGAAAGCGCTCTTGAGGCGGGCGACCTTCCCGAGGCCTATCGCGGAGCCCACACGCTGAAGGGCGTGAGCCGCGACTTGGGCTTCACGCCCCTGTTCGAGGCCGCCGCCGCGCTGTCCGACGCGCTGCGTTTGGATGACGCCGGCGTGCCGGCCAACATGGAAGCGGTTCCCGAGCTTATGCCGGCCGTGCGCGACGCTTACGCCACGGTCGTCGACGCCATCGCTATCATTTAACAAAGGAACACAGCGAATGACTGAAACAGACAACAAAACGAGGTACGGCCGCATTGCCGTGATTCTTATCGCGCTGGCCATAGTCATCGCCGCGTTCGTTTCGTTTATCGCGATGAACAACGAGCGCATCTACGAGCAGAACACCAAGTACCTTCAGGGCTCCACCGAGCAGTCGGCGCGGCGCATCAGCGAGTGGATGACCGACTCTCAGACTGAGATCAAGCTCCTGTCCTCCATGTACGAGAGCACGCTTGCGAGCGTGGACGAGATTAGCGCTGCCGGTATCGAGCAGTTGGCGAACTACACGAAGTTCGATTACACGACGATTTCTCTCAGCGATGGCCTCACCATCGATGACAAGGGCCAGGAGGCCGACGCGAGCGATCGCGAATACTTCGCGCGGGGCATGGAAGGCGAGTCGGGCGTCTGCGCGGTCGAGAATTCGCTGTTCTACAACGACCTCTCCGTCATTTTCTACACGCCGCTTTACTTCAAGGACGAGGTGGTTGGCGTCATTTGCGGCGCGTATCGGGAAGATTCCATGGAGAAGTTCCTGCGCACCTATATTTTCAACGAGCAGACCAACACCTACTTGCTCGACCGCGCCGGCGACGTGATGGCCCATTCGTCCATCACCTATACCAGCGGGGTGAAAAACGCCGTCGATCTGTATCTCGAGGACGAATCCTCGGGCAATATCTCGCGCACCGAGCAGGAGGCGTCTTTGGAAAGCGGCGTGTCCGTCACCTTCAACTACAAGGGGGATTCGGGCGCGGGCACGGCGTACGTCATGCCCATCGAGAACTACGACTGGCTCATCATGCGCACCTTCCCCAGCTCTATCACCGACGGCATGCAGAGCAGGGCGAATGCGGCCGGTCTCATGTTGGTGGCCCTCGTTGGTGGCGCGTTGGCCCTGGTGGCGGGCTTCCTGCTCGTGCAGACCATGCGCCAGCGCCGTAAGCTCTTAAGCGAGAGCGCCCATGTGACGAGCATCGTGAACTCTTCGCTGGCGCTCTTCCAGCGCTTCGCGGTGATCGATCTGGTCGCTAACACCTACGAGTATCTGAAGGACGAGGGCATCAAGGACGACCTGCCGCGCAACGGCGAATACCATATGTTCCGCTACTACTGGCAGACGCGCTTCTGCGACGACGAGGAAGCCGAGCGCATGAAGACCGAGCTCACGCCGGAGCACATTCGCGAACATCTGACGCCGGACACGACGTATCTGCACTTCGAGTATCGCCTGAAGGATCCCGACACGGGCGAGGTTCGCTGGTTGCAGGCCTCCATGCTGCCGCTGCAGCGCGACGCCTCCGACCAGGTGACGAGCGTGCTGCTTTCGGTGCAGGATGTCACCGACGTGAAAGAGCGCGAGATTGCGAACCACAACGCGCTGGAAGACGCGTTCCGCGAGGCCGAGCGCGCGAGCCGTGCCAAGACCGACTTCCTCAATTCCATGAGCCACGACATTCGCACACCCATGAACTCCATCATGGGATTGACCGCCATCGCCTCGATGTATCTGGACGACCCGGAGCGCGTGAAGGACTGCCTCACGAAGATCACCACCTCGAGCCGTCACTTGCTCGGGCTCATCAACGAGGTGCTCGACATGGCGAAGATCGAGAGCGGGAACTTGGGGCTGTCGGAGGAGGACTTCGATCTGCCGGAGACGGTGGAAAGCCTCATGTCCATCATGACCCCCCAGATCAACGACAAGAAGCTGAACCTGAAGGTAGAGATCGCCGACATCCAGCACGAGCATGTGGTGGGCGACCCGATGCGCCTGCAGCAGGTGTTCGTGAACATCATGGGCAACTCGGTGAAGTTCACGCCCGAAGGCGGTACCGTGAGCCTGCGCATCAAGGAGCTGCCGAGCCGCGTGAAGGGCTCGGGCTGCTACGAGTTCACGTTCTCCGACACGGGCTGCGGCATGTCCGAGGACTTCGTGAAGACGGTGTTCGAGCCGTTCACGCGCGCCAACGATTCGCGCGTCACGAAGGTGGAGGGCACTGGCCTTGGCATGTCCATCGTGCGCTCGGTGGTGAACCTCATGAACGGCACCATCGACGTGAAGAGCAAGCTCGGCGAGGGCACCACCTTCACGGTGACGGTGTACATGAAGCTGCGCGACGGCGACGACCAGGATCTGACGCCTTTGGAGGGCCTGCGGGTGCTGGTGGCCGACGACGAGGAGGCTGCCGCCGAAAGCGCTTGCGAGGTGCTGAAGTCCATCGGCATGGAGCCCGACTACGTGTTGTCGGGCGAGGACGCCGTTGAGGCGGTGCGCCATTCGGTCGAGGATGAGCGCAGCTACGTAGCCGTTATTCTTGACTGGAAGATGCCGGGCAAAAGCGGCATCGAGGCGGCCCGCGAGATTCGCGAGATTGTCTCCGATGACATGCCCATCATCATCCTGTCGGCCTACGACTGGACGGCCGTCGAGCAGGAGGCCCGTTCGGTGGGCGTGGACGCCTTCATTGCCAAGCCGCTGTTCAAGAGCCGTCTCGTGCATGTGATGAAGGGCCTGCTCACGTCCGAAGAGGAGAGCGAGCCGACCAGCGAGTACGAGGTGCTCAAGCAGAGCGACTTCAGCGGGCATCGCGTGCTTTTGACCGAGGACAATTCCATCGCCGCCGCCATTGCCCTGGACATCATGGGCATGACGGGCTTGGAAGTGGATCATGCCGAGAACGGCCGCATTGCGGTGGAGAAGCTGCTCGATGCGGAGCCGGGCTACTACGACCTGGTGTTCATGGACATTCAGATGCCCGTGATGAACGGCTACGAGTCGGCAAGCGCTATTCGCGCCGCCGCCGAGGGCAAGGGCCTCGACGATACGACGATTACGCCGCGTCCCGATCTGGGCGAAATTCCCATCGTGGCGCTGACGGCCGATGCCTTTGCCGATGACGTGGCCCGTGCTCGTGCCGCCGGCATGAACGCCCATATGTCCAAGCCTATGGAAATCGAGCTTCTGGTGAAGACCCTGAAGGAGTGGCTGTAGCGGTTTGGCGCGCAGACTGACATACCGCCGTGCGGCGACCGTCGTTGCCGTGGCCCTGATGCTGGCGTGTGCGGCCCTGCTGGTGGCCTGCGGCGGCTCGTCGGGAAGCTCGGGGGGCTCGGGCGGATCCGGCATTCCCGGAGGCTCGGGCGACCCGAACAGTGGCGAGAGCACTACTTCGGGCCCGGCCTACTCCGTGCCCGGTTCGGTGGCTCTGGTCGCCTTCAACGAGGGCGCCGCCCAGACCGGCAACGAGTGCGCCATCGACACCTCGCAGCTGGCCCAGGGCGTCGTGGGCGCTTCCGCGAGAAACGATGCGCGCCTGAAGTTCCAGGTGGTCAAGGGCGAGATGAGCTACAACTACGATTTGCCCGGCGACGGCACGCCCATCATCGTGCCCATCAACATGGGCGATGGCCCCTACACCTTTCGCGTTATGCAGAACACCTCAGGTAACAACTACGTGGAGCTGTTCAGCGTCATCGAGAACGTGAACCTTTCCAGTGAGACGGCGCCCTTCCTCGTGCCGAACATGTTCGTGAATTACAACGAGTCCTCCGCCGTGGTGGCGAAGGCGCGCGAGCTGGCCCAGGGCGCTGCCAATCAGGGCGATGTCGTGCGTAACATCTACCAGTGGGTGGTGGACAACATCACCTACGATCACGACAAGGCCGCCCAGTTGGCCTCGGCCACAGGATACGTGCCCGATCCGGACGCAACGTTGGCCTCGGGGACGGGCATCTGCTTCGACTACGCATCGCTGGGCGCGGCCATGCTGCGCAGCCTTGGCATTCCCTGCCAAGTGATTACCGGCTACGTTTCTCCTGATGATGTGTACCATGCATGGAACATGGTATATATTGACGGAGAATGGATAAGCGTCGAGATAAGCATTAAGCCGAACAGCTGGACGCGCGTAGATTTGACCTTTGCCGCCAGTGGCGCCGCAAGCACCATTGGCGACGGCACGAGCTATACCGATCGTTACACCTACTAGAAGAAGGGCAGGGGACGCCATGGCCAAACCAAAACTCGATAGCGCAGGCATCAGCCTCTTCTGCGAGAGCGTTGCCATGATGCTGGCGGCGGGCATCCAGACTGACGAGGCCGTGGGAATGCTCTCCGAGGACATTGGGGATGTGGCTCTGCAGGCGACCTGCGAGAGCGTTTACGGGCGCCTGTGCGCCGGGGATACGCTGGCGGTCGCCATGAAGGCGTCCGGCGCCTTCCCCCGCTACGCCGTGGATATGGTGGGCGTGGGCGAGGCCTCGGGCCGCCTGGAGGAAGTGCTGCGCTCCCTCGGCGTCTACTACGACGAGGAGGACCGCCTCTTCGCGAAGATTCGCTCGTCGGTGGGCTATCCGGCGGCGCTTCTGTGCATCATGAGCATCATCTTGGCCTTCACGGTCATCATCATCCTGCCGGTGTTCGAGGACGTGTACGTTTCCATGGCCGGCTCGCTCACCGACGGCTCCTCGGGGGCCGTGGGCGTGTCGGTAGCTATCGGCTGGGTGGCCCTCGGCATCACGCTCATCTGCGCCATTGTGGCCGTGGGTGCTGCCATCGCCTGCCGCTCGGAAGCGGGGCGCATCGCGGTGATGCACCTTATGGAGAAGTTCCCGGCCACCCGTCCCGCCATGGAGCAGCTGGCCGTGTCCCGGTTCGCCTCGGCGCTGGCCGCCTACACCGCCTCGGGTATCAACACCGACGAGGCCATGCGGCGCGCCATCGATGTGGTGGAGCACGAGGGACTTAAGGCGAAGGCCACGGCCGCCTACGGGCTGATGATTGACGCGGAAAGCCCGCGCTCGCTCGCCCAGGCCATCAGCGAGGCCGAGGTGTTCGAGCAGATTCACGCGCGCCTGCTCACCATCGGCACGCGCTCTGGCTCGCTGGACGCGGCGCTCGACCGCCTGTCGGCCAACTTCTTCGACGACGCCATTCTGCAGATTGATGCCGCCATCGACAACATCGAGCCGGCTTTGGCCGCCTTCCTCACCATTGCCGTGGGGGCCACGCTCATCTCGGTCATGCTGCCGTTGATCGGCATCATGGGTTCGATCGGCTAGCCATCATGATTCACGGTAAGACAGCCCAGATGCAGCAGCGGCGCACCCGGCGGGTGGTTGCCGTCATCGCGGCCGTGGTGCTGGCCGTGCTGCTGTGGTTTGCCTGGGATATGACGAGCGCCCAGACCGAGGCCCAATCGGCGGCTTCGGTGCGCACGGCGGTGCTGGATGCGGCCATGCAGTGCGCGGCGGTGGAAGGGGCCTATCCGGCGCGCCTCAGCTATTTGGAAGAGCATTACGGGCTCATTGTGAACCACCAGGATTACGCGGTCACCTATGAGGCCTTCGCCTCCAACGTGCCGCCCAGCGTGGTGGTGGTGCCGCGATGACCGAGAAGCTGAAAGGGGCGACCCGGCTCGCCTCGTCGAGCAAGACCTACGGGGCCGGCGGTGTGCGGCGTCAGCGCGAGCGCGATTTCGGGCGCGTGTTCACAGGGCTTCTGTTCGCGCTGTTCGTGGCGACGCTGCTGATGGCCATCCTGGCCGGCACCGACGTGTATCGCGGGCTGAACCGCGAGGGAGACGCGGCCGACAACCAGCGGCTTTCGCTTACGCTGCTTGCCAACGATGTGCGGGCCAACGACCAGATTGATGCGGTGGCCTGCGCTTGGGTGACCGAAGATGCGGTTGATATGGTCGTCGCCCAAGGTCGCGAGGAGCTGGGGCTGCCCGAAGCAGCCGGCGCCAGCGACGCGCGTTGCCTTTTGGACGGCCCGGCCCTGGTGCTGCGCGAGACGTTGCCCTCCGGGGTGTACGAGACGCGCCTGTACCGCTACGACGGCGTCATCATGGAGGAGTACGCCCTGGCCGACGCCCCCTACGACCCGTCGAAGGCCACGGCCATCGTGCGGTCGTCCGTCTTCGACTTCTCCTACGGGGGAGGATTGCTGACCATCGTCACCGATGCCGGACAGACGTCGGTGGCTCTGCGCGCGGCGGGAGGTGATGCGTGATGGCCGGAGGATCTGAGAGTCGTCGCTCCATGGCGTCCGCTTCTGTGGCCGCCCATAGGGCCGAGGCGAATGTCGCCGACGCGCGCCTGGCCCGTTACAACGACCGCATCGGACGCGTACGCAAGGAGCGGGCCGTGTGGCCCGGTGCCGCCTTCATCGTGGAGGCGCTGCTTCTGCTCGTGTTTCTGACGGGCTCGCTGGCGGTGCTCATGAACCTGAACGCCGAGGCCGACCGCATAGGTCACGAGAGCGCCGATCTGATGGACGGGCTCGTGCTGGCCTCGAATGTGGCCGAGGAGTTCGCCGCCGATCCGATTGCCTTCAAGGAAGCCTACGAGGCCGACCCCATGGCCGATCGCTGGTTGTCGCAGCCGGCGCACGAGGTAGAGAACGGCTCCGACCTCTTGTCCACCGAGTGCACGTTTCGCACCGAGGACACCGAAGCCGGGACGATGCACTATCTGACGCTTGAGGTGTGGAAGGTGCGGGTCCTCAATGATTCGGCCAAGGCGGCCGAGGAAGGCATTGGATTTGCCCCGGGCGGTCTTTGCTTCGAGAAGTGGGAAGAGAGCCCCGCGTACACGCTGGAGACGTCGCGCTACGTGCCCGCCGACGGTGCCCGTACCGCCCGTTCGGCTGCCGGTGCGGCCGACGATGCGGCGTGGTCGGTCGTGCTGGATGATCCTGCGGCGCCGCCCGTGGTGGGCGCGACCGGCGGTTCGGCCGTCGATGGCGCGGACGCGGCTCCAACCGAAGGGGAGGTGTCCCATGGCTAAGCCCCACGGCTCCGTGCGCATCGGTCCTATCAGCCTGTTCACCCTCATTATTGTGCTGTGCCTGGCCGTGCTCACGGTGCTTTCCGTTACGACGTCGCTGGCGGAGCTTTCCACCACCGAGCGCCAAGCGGCCACCACCACTGAAACCTACCAGTTGGAATCCGTCGGCCAGCAGTTCGTCGCCGACGTGGACGCCGCGTTGGCTGAAGGCACATTGGAGGACGTTTTGCAGCGCTACAGCGATTCGACTGTCCGCGACGGCGAGCTCATCTCGGCTACGTTCTCGATGGAAAGCGGTCGCACGCTGGCCATCGTGCTGCGGATTCAAAACAATACCTACACCATTGAGCAATGGAAAGTCACAACGGAATGGATCGACGACGGCACAGGCGAGAACCTGTGGCTCGGCTAGACAGATAAGGAGAGCTTCTATGGAACTGAAGGCACTGCTGCAGGAAATGATCGACAAGAAGGCCTCGGATGTCTTCATCGTCGCGGGCCTGCCGCTGACCTACACCGCCGACGGCCGTCAGGTGCGCATGGACATGGCGCCGCTCATGCCCGCCGATACTAAGGAGCTGGTGGACGCCATCTACGAGCTGTCCGGCCGCGACGAGCGGATCTTCATGGACGGCCACAACCATGACGATGACTTCTCCTTCGCCGTGCCGGGCATGGGGCGCTTCCGTGTGAATGTGTTCCGCCAGCGCGGGTCTTTGGGCGCCGTCATCCGCGTGATCCCCTTCACGCTGCCCAACCCCGCCGACTACCACATCCCCGACGACGTCATGGCCTGCGCCGACTTCCAGAAGGGCCTCGTGCTGGTCACCGGTCCTGCAGGCGCCGGCAAGTCCACGACGCTTGCCTGCATCATCGACAAGCTGAACAAGGCGCGCACGGGGCACATCATCACCATGGAAGACCCCATCGAGTACGTGCATCGTCACGAGGGCTGCATCGTCACCCAGCGCGAGATTCCCTCCGATGTCGCTACCTACGCCGAGGCGCTGCGTAGCGCGATGCGCGAGGCGCCGGACGTCATCCTGCTCGGCGAGATGCGCGATCAGGAGACCATCGGCACGGCCATGACCGCCGCCGAGATGGCGCAGCTTTTGTTCTCCACGCTGCACACCACCGGGGCCTCTTCCACGGTGGATCGTATCATCGACGCCTTCTCGGCCAACCAGCAGCGCCAGATTCGCATGCAGCTGTCGCTCGTGCTGCAGGCCGTGGTGAGCCAGCAGCTCGTGCCCACGGTGGATGGCGATATCGTGCCGGTCTTCGAGATCATGACCGCCACACCGGCTATCCGCAACCTCATTCGCGAGGAGAAGACCCACCAGATCGACTCGGTCATCGCTTCGTCGGCCGGTGCCGGCATGCGCACCATGGACCAAAGCCTGCATCGCCTGGTGAAGGAGGGCACGATCTCCAAGGAAGTGGCCTTGCAGCACGCCATCCACCAGGAAGCCCTGAAGAAGCGCTTCGAAACAGAAGGGATGTAGCGTTCCGTTCGCCCTTCGGGACGAACGGACCGGCCGACGCTGCGGTTCCGACTGGCACCTGCCCTTGCCATTCAGCGCTTTCCCTCACGGCCCGAAGGCCGCTCGGCCGCGCTTCAAGGCAATTGCAGGCACCAGTCGAAACCTCGCTGACATTGCGAACGACCAGTGAGATAAGGAGTAGGAATTAATGGGTAAATATGAGTGGAGGGTCGGTAAAGAGTACCGCGAGATTCGTTATGAGTTGTGCGATGGGGTGGCGAAGATCTCCATTAATCGGCCCGAGCGGCGCAACGCGTTCACGCCGCTGACGGTGATGGAGATGTACGACGCTTTCTCCGAGGCGCGCGACGATGCGTCCGTAGGTGTCATTCTGCTGACCGGTGTGAACCACGGCGGCCGCCACGAGGACGAGGCGTTCTGCTCCGGCGGCGACCAGAAGAAGCGCGGCAACGGGGGGTACGTGGGCGAGGACAACATCCCGCGCCTGAATGTGCTCGATTTGCAGCGGCTCATCCGCGTCGTGCCCAAGCCCGTCATCGCTATGGTGAACGGCTACGCCATCGGCGGAGGGCATGTGCTCTCTATTCTGTGCGACCTCACCATTGCGGCCGAGACGGCGAAGTTTGGCCAGACCGGGCCTAAGGTGGGCTCTTTCGACGCCGGCTATGGCGCGGGGTATCTGGCTGCCATCGTGGGCCAGAAGAAGGCCCGTGAGATCTGGTACCTCTGCCGCCAGTACACGGCCGAAGAGGCGTTGGAAATGGGCCTCGTGAACAAGGTCGTGCCCTTCGACGATTTGGAAGACGAGTGCATGGCCTGGGCTGCCGAGATGATGCAGTTTTCCCCCACGGCTCTGCGCTTCATGAAGGCATCGTTCAACGCCGCTACCGACGGGCTTGCGGGCCTGCAGCAGCTGGCCGGCGACGCCACGCTTCTGTACTACACCACCGACGAGGCCAAGGAGGGCCGCGACGCCTTCAAGGAGAAGCGCGCTCCCGACTTCACCCAGTTCCCGAAATTTCCGTAGGATGCTTCGCCCCCTGCCGCAGCCGGCGGGGGCTTCCTGTGTCCTGTTCAGCTTATCGCGCCCAAGGAGTTCCACGAGCCGTTCATGATCGATATTTTCGAAAGCACAGCGCAGCTGCGTCCGGAAGCCGTGTTCTTCACGGCGGTCGATCGGCGCGGTAACGAGACGGCCTACACCTATCGCCAGGCGAGGCTCATCGCCTCTCAGCTTGCGCGACGGCTGCGGGATAAGGGCGTCTTCCCAGGCGATGTGGTGGCGGTGGATTTGCCCAACGGCCCCATGTACGTGTTCCTTGCCTTGGCGGCGGCCTACGGAGGGTTCGCCCTGGTGGCGCTGAACCATCGGCTGACCGATGCCGAGAAGCTCACGCGCGTGCTGGAACTGGAGCGGGCGGGATTGCGCGTGGCCTACACGGTGGACGCGGCCGGTGAGCCCAAGCTCTTCGAAGCGGTGTGCAACTCGCTTCTTCGCAACGAGCGGGCGGGACGGGTGGACGACTCCCTCGGCGGCTCAGTCGAGGACGCCATCCACTTCGCCGAACGAGCCGCCCATGTCTTCGATTCGAGTCATCGGGCCCTCATTATGTTCACCTCCGGCACGACGGGCAAGCCCAAGGCGGCCGAGCTCACCTGGGGCAACCTCGTGGAGGCGTCGAAGGCGTCGAACCGGGTGCTTTCCGGGCGCGTTCGGGGGCGCGGTCTGTGGCAGGCGGTGCTGCCGTTTTTCCACGTGGGCGGCTTCCAAGTGCTCGTGCGCAGCGTCTGTAGTCGCTGGCCCTTGCGCATCTACGAGCGCTTCGACGCGGCGGCGGTGCTGCGCGATGCCGAGGTGATGCACGCCACCCACATCTCGGTGGTGGACAAGATGCTGCAGGACATGCTGAACGCGCGGCCAAACGCGCTCTCCCAGTACGAGTGCGTGCTGCTCGGCGGCGGCCCGCTGAACGCGAAAACCGTGGCCCGAGCCCTGGAGGCCGAAGGGCGCGTGTATGCCAGCTACGGCATGACCGAGACGTCGAGCCAAGTGGCGAACACGCTGATCACACCCCAGTTCACGGGAGGTATGCGGCTTCTGCCGGGTTATTCGGCCCGCATTGTGGAGCCGGATGCGGAGGGTTTCGGGCGCCTCGCCCTGCGCGGCCCAGGGGTGTTCGGCGGCTACGCCAACGCCCGGGCGGCCTTCACCGTGGACGGCTTCTTCCTCACGGGCGATACGGCGGCGCTACACGACGGCTGCCTTTATGTGCGCGAGCGCACCGGCGACATGTTCATCTCCGGTGGTGAGAACGTGTATCCGGCGGAAATCGTCGACGCTCTCGTGCGCGTTCCCGGCGTGGCCGATGCCTATGTGTTCGGGCTACCCGACGCCCGCTGGGGTCGTCGTCCGGCGGCCGTGGTGGAGCTGACGCCGGATGCGCCGCTCATCAGCACCCGGGCCTTGCGGGAGGCGCTTTCCCAGCGGCTGTCGAAGCTTTACGTTCCCGAGCAAATATCCATTGTGGACGAGTTGCCGCGGTCAGGCATCGGCAAGATCGACCGCGCTGCTTGCGAGGCGCTGTTCAGCGAGAACATCGACATCCGGCGCGTGGTGCTTCACCACGGGCGCCTGCCGTTTTCCAAGCCTTTCAAAACGCCGAAGGAGACGCTGACCTACCGAGATACGGTCATTGTCGAGGTGATCGACCGCAAGGGCCGCGTAGGATTAGGGGAGTGCACGGCCTTCGACACCGATTGGTATCTGCCCGAGACCCTCGGTGACGATCTGCGTGTGCTGCGCGAGACGCTGGCGCCCCGGGTCATCGCCGGCACCTATCTGCATCCGCGCGAAGTGGCGGCCGACCTGTTCTCGCTGGAAGGCGCGGAGGCGTTTCCCATGGCGGTGAGCGCTCTGGAGATGGCTTGCTGGGACCTGTATGGCAAGGTCACGGAAAAGCCCCTCTGGAAACTGCTCGGCGAGGAGTTCGACCGTATGACCCGCGTCGCGGCAGCTTTCGAGGGGGAGGATGTCGCGGTGGGTTCGGCGTGTCCCGGCGACCGGCGCGGGGCGACGCGCAAGGTGTACAGCGGCGCGGTGGTGGGCCTGGGCACGCCCGCCCAAACGGTGGCCGAAGTGCGCGAGTGCGTGGACGCGGGCTACCAGCGCATTAAGTTGAAGGTGGCTCCCGGTCGGGGGCTTCCGGCGGTACGCGCGGTGCGTCGGGCGTTCCCGCATCTGCTTATCACCCTGGACGCGAACCAGAGCTTCGGCCTGCACAACCTGGCCGAGCTGCGCTCCTACGACGAGCTGGATATCGGCTGGATCGAAGAGCCACTGAACCTGGCCGCCGCCGGGGGCGAGCGGGCTTTGCGAGACCCTTTCACCCGACTCGCGTCGTTCCAGCATACGCTGGCCATGCCCATCTGCGTGGACGAATCCTTCGTGAACGCCGAAGAGGCCGCCGGCTTGTTCGAGCATCCCGAGTTGCGCTGCGCCATGGTGAAGATCGGGAAGTTCGGCGGCATCGAGCGGTCGCTCGCCTTCGTGCACCGAGCGCTGGCCGAAGGCCGCGAGGTGTGCATGAGCGGTATGTACGATACCGGCGTGTCGCGGTTTGCCCACGCGGCCTTCCAAACGCTGCCCGGAGTGGTCATTCCCGGCGATCTGGGCGCCACGGCGCGCTACTTCGACGCCGACCTCACGGTGCCTGCTTATACCGTCCCCGACGGCATCATCACGCTGAACGCCCCGGGCCACGAGACGGGCATCGGCTGCTCGCTGAATGCCGCAGCTGTGGCCGCCGTTCGGCAGCATCGCTATGTCATCGAGTAGGCGCGGACGCACCTGGCTCATCTGGCAGGCCTTGTCCCTAAAATCGTGAATTTTGAGCCAATTAACCGCAAGGCAACAATCGTTCAGGCGCACCATTTATACTTTGACCTATCGTTGAAACACTAAGACGGAGGATTTCATGGGCGGCTTTTTCGGAGCGGTTTCCAAGCGCGACGTGGTGATGGATGTTTTCTTCGGCGTCGATTACCACTCGCATCTCGGCACGCGTCGAGCGGGCATGATCGTGCTTGACCACGAGGATGGCTACCAGCGTCAGATTCACTCTATCGAGAACACGCCGTTCCGCACGAAATTCGAGGACGACATCGTGCGCTTCCACGGCACGAGCGCCATCGGATGCATCTCGGACGCCGACCCGCAGCCGCTGCTCGTGCGCTCGCATTTGGGCACCTTCGCTATCACGACCATCGGTGCCATCAACAATGCCGAGGCCTTGGTGGAAGAGTATTTCGAGGATCACGATGCGCAGTTTATGGCGCTCAGCTCTGGCGCGGTGAACTCAACCGAGCTGGTGGCGGCGCTCATCAACCAGAAGGATGACCTGGTCGCCGGCATCCAGTATGCCCAATCGAAGATTGACGGATCGCTCACGCTGCTCATTATGACCGAGGACGGCGACATCATTGCGGCCCGCGACTTCATGGGCCGCTTGCCGGTGCTCGTGGGCGCCGACGATGACGGTCACTGCGTTGCCTTCGAGAGCTTTGCCTATCACAAGCTGGGCTATCACGACGAGTACGAGCTGGGCCCGGCGGAGATCGTGCGGCTTACGCCCGATGCCATTGAGGTGCTCTCGCCGGCACGCGACGAGATGAAGATGTGCGCGTTCATGTGGGTGTACTACGGCTACCCGAACTCCAACTACGAGGGTATGAACGTGGAAGTGATGCGCTACCGCAACGGTGCCATCATGGCTCGCGACGAGGCAGCGCGCGGCGCGTGCCCCGAGGTGGACTTCGTGGCCGGCGTGCCCGATTCCGGGGTGCCCCACGCTATTGGCTACTCCACGGAAAGCGGCATGCCCTTCGGGCGTCCCTTTATCAAGTACACGCCCACCTGGCCGCGCTCGTTCATGCCGGCCAACCAGGATTTGCGCAACAAGATTGCGAACATGAAGCAGGTACCCGTGCCCGAGCTCATCCGCGACAAGAAGCTCTTGTTCGTGGACGACTCCATCGTGCGCGGTACCCAGCTGCGCGAGACGGTGAACTTCCTGTACGACTCGGGCGCCGCCGAGGTGCATATGCGCAGCGCGTGCCCGCCCATCATGTACAGCTGCAAGTACCTGAGCTTCTCGTCCAGCAAGTCGGATATGGACCTCATCGCGCGGCGCGTAGTGGATCAGCTAGAAGGTGAGGAGGGCGTGGCCCATCTGGACGAGTACGCCGACGCCCGCACCGAGCGCGGCCAGTGCCTGCTGAAGACCATCTGCGAGGACATGGGTTTCGATTCGCTGAGCTACCAGAGCCTCCAGGGCATGATAGAGGCCATCGGCATCGATCCGGAGAAAATCTGCACCTACTGCTGGGACGGCCGCGAGTAACTAGCGCATGAACGCGTCGGCTTCTTCGAGGTCGGTTGCCTGGGTTTCGACCTGCTTGCAATCGAGGGCTGCGGCTTCGGCTGCCGCCCTCGCTTTTTGGGCCGCGATCTTTTCAGCGCGCAGGGGCAAATACTCGCTGACGACGATGCCGACGAAGATGAGGGCAAATCCCAGGTAGGTGGAAATCGTCGGCGCCTCCCCCAAAAGCAGGATGGAGAACGTCACGCCGAACACCGATTCGGTGGCAAGGAATAGCGCCGCCTGGGCCGGATCAACGCGGGCCACGGCGGTGTTTTGCAATCCTAGGGCCACACAAGAGGCAAACACGGTGATGTAGATGAGGCTCATCCAAGTGTCGGCGCCCAACTGGCTGAAGTTGGGTACGGGCTCGGTGATAAGCCCGGTGATGAGTCCCAGCAGGCCCGCCACGATGAACTGAATGACCGTGAGCAGCATCATGGAGCGTCCCGGCGCGTACTTCGCCGTGTACAGCACGTGGAAGCTCAGCCAGAGAGCCGAGGCCAGCGTGATGAAGTCGCCGAAGCGCAGCGAGAACTCGCCGATGCCGGCATAGGCCACGCAACCCACGCCGGTGACGCACAGGATGGCCGCCGCAATGTTGTAGCGGGTCGGTCGCTTCCGAATGATGATCCACCCGAGGAAGGGGATGATCACGCAGTAGAGCGTGGTGAGAAACGAGCTGTTGGAGGCGGTGGTGTCGGTGAGTCCCGTGGAGTTGAACCAGTAGGAGAGGAATAGAAAGACGCCCAGCACCGCGCCGTCGCGCAGATGTCCGCGCTTGTTGCGGGCGAAGGCGCGGGAGATGCGCGGCGCCGTGGCAATGCCGAGGATGATGCCGGCAAAGGTGAAGCGCACGCCCACGATCCAAGCGGGCGGGAATTCGTCGACGGTAGACTTGATGACCACCGTGCCCATGCCCCAAATGGCGGCCGCCAAAAGCAGCGCCGCCTTGTAGGCCCATGAGGGCAATCCGTTTTGTCTGATCTGGGAAAGCATAGGCGGCATCATAGCACGGGGCACGGCGATCGTCCGTGTGCGATGCGACAAATCGTGCTGGAGGCTATTGGGACGGCAAACATGTGCAGGAATTGTGCCGAATGAGGTGAAGTGTGATCGAAGACTTGCAATTCGCGCTCAGGAGAGTAATATATCTCTTTGCCCTTTGAGGCAACCCATTGCGGGGTGGAGCAGTCTGGTCAGCTCGTCGGGCTCATAACCCGAAGGTCGGTGGTTCAAATCCGCCCCCCGCGACCAAGAAACACCAGGTCAGTCGCTTGCAAGTGGCTGGCCTTTTTTCTTTCCTCAAGCAAAGTGGCTGGAAAGTGGCTGGATTTGCTGCTTTCCATCGGTGCCATCTAACCTTAATTAAAACCAGACGCACCTGCTCGCCGGCCATCCCAACTTGTTCCGATTTGGAACAAGTTGGGATTGCAACAAGTAGGAACCTGTTGCAATTTGCAAAAAGTGCAAATTGCTAGTACCTAGTTGTCTTGAGACTGTCTTATTCGCCGATACTGGGTGTGTTCATCGGGGTACCACGTTAGCTTTGCTGCATATGATTGACCGCAAGCTATATAATTTGTGAGTTAGGGTTTGCAGGGAGGCGGTGAAATTATGGGCAGGCCGGAAGACAAATACGTAAAGCTTCCTGCGATTATTCATGCCACGCGCATCGGGTGCCGCTATCGTTCCATCAAGAGCGATGCTTCAGGCATCGATTACGACGCCGACACGAACATCTTCTTCGAGCCGTTTCGCGCAGTACTTGGGCGCATCAACGGTAAGCCAGTTGACGCCGACAAGGCCCATTACCTTGTGAGCCAGTTGAAGCTCAAGCTTTCGGGCAACGACTTGGGCCGCGCTTTCTTCGCTTGCCTGCACTCGAGCATAGAGGGCTACCGCCTCATCGACTTCGAAAATCCCGCTAATAATGACTTCTCTGTGGTTACCGAGCTGCCCTATGCTAATGGGGAGGATAGTTTCAGACCCGACATCACGTTCTTGGTGAACGGCATGCCTTTGGGCTTCATGGAAGTGAAGCGCGAGAACAACAAGGATGGCATCTTGGCAGAGCACGACCGGATGCACGTGCGTTTCAAGAACGAGGCCTACTGTCCAGCATTCCGACCGAATTGATTTTGGCGCGGTATTACGATAAAGTTGCTCCAGTTTTCAATCAGTTAATTTTGGCTGCAAAGGCAGCTGACCAGCTATCTTCCTCGCGTGATTGGCTGCTGCCTATGCTTATGAACGGGCAGGTGCATGTTGATGCTTAGTGCGAAAAAGTACGTCTACTATTTGCCGGGCGAGAACAACAGTGCCAAAGAATTTGAAGCGAGCGTCAACTCGCTCATTATCATCGGGGCCAATGGCTCGGGCAAATCTAAACTTGGTGCTTGGATGGAGCGACAAAATGGCGAAGACGTCCATCGCATTGGGGCTCAACGTAGCCTTAACTTTTCTGAGCATGTGCCCCTGAAAAGCTACGAAGAAGCAGAAGGGAAGTTCTTTTACGGGAGCCCGTATAGCGATCATTGGGGTCCAGATAAAGGGGTTCGCTGGGATTGGGGCAAGTCGGATACCACTAAGCTAATCGATGATTACGATGCTGCTCTTTCAGCCCTTTTAGCGCAGCAAAACATTGATAGGCATCATTTTTGATGCTTGTCGCAAATCTGAGGAGGAGGGGCGGCCGAAACCGCATACGCCTCAGACTGTTCTCGACAAACTTTATGCTGTTTGGCATGCGGTCTTTCCCCATCGAGGCCTTATCGAAGAAGACGCAAAGTTTTCTGCTGTGTTTCAGCAGGGAGATGAAAAACAGCTGTATCCGGGCACTCAAATGAGCGATGGCGAGCGCTCTGTTCTCTATCTTGCAGCACAAGTGCTTTGCGTTCCTGAAAACAAGACTCTGATCATCGATGAGCCCGAGGTTCATCTTCACCCGTCTTTGATGGGTCGATTGTGGCGTGCTCTGGAAAGCGCACGACCTGATTGTTTGTTCGTTTTCATAACGCATGATGTGCAGTTTGCGGCGCTTCATAAGGATTCGCCGCGGATATGGGTTAAGAGCTTTGATGGCGCTAACTGGGATTGGGACTTCATTCCGAATAGCAATTTGCCAGAACAGCTGCTTTTGGAGCTGTTGGGGAACCGTAAAAACGTTCTCTTCGTTGAAGGCGAGAGCAACAGTTATGACGTGCAGCTTTACTCCGCGCTCTATCCAGATTTCTATGTTGTTCCAAGCGGCGGGTGCACCCAGGTGATCGCCAATACCAAGGCTTTCGCAAGCACTGAAGGTCTTCACTCTTTAAAAGCCTACGGTCTCATCGACCGGGATTACCGAAGTGAGAAGGAGCTGGAGGCTCTGAAACGAAAGGGTGTGTTCAGCATAGCTGTTGCTGAGGTCGAAAACCTGTTCTTAGTTAAACCGCTGCTACGGGTGGTGGCGGGGCATTTTGCCTGTTGCAACGTCGACGAGGCAGTGAACAAGGTCATTGACCACATTATTAATGAGCGCTTTCGGGGGCAAATTGGACGCCAAATCTGTCAGGCAACGGTGGCAACGCTGAAGGCTCAGCTGAGCGCGCTAGACTTTGGCGATGTCGATAATGATTCTGCTTCAGATCGGTTCAAAGAAGCTGTAGGCAGCATTGTCCCTGAAGAAGAACTTGAAAGGCAGAAAGCGCGTTTCGAGGGAGCCTTAAGTCGGCAAGACTACGACGAGGTCCTGCGGCTTTTCAACGCAAAGGATGCTTCGAGCGGTATTGGGCATTTCTTTGGTGTTGACAACAAGCAGTACAAGGAGAAAGTCATCGGGCTTCTGACTGGTGAAGCCCGAGAAAAGGTCTTGGAGGCGTTGAAACCATTTGTTCCGGTGATTTCCGCATAGCCACTCCCCCAACCTCACGCAGCTTGGGCGGCAGATGGGCTCCGAACGAGCTGCGTGAGGCGGGAGATGATCTTCTTATCGTTTGTTGGACACGTAGTAGACGCGGTTGCTTGTTGTTCCGCGCGCCTCCAAGTATTCCCGTTCTACGAGACGCTGTAGAAGTTTCTGCGCACCGCGCCTTGTCATGCCCAAAACATCGGCAATTGCTGCTGGACCGGTGGGTCCGTTAGCTACTAGGTAGGCGTAAGCTGCGTTTTCGTTGTCGTTTGCGAACTGCTTGCGAACTGCTTGCGAACTGCTTGCGAACTCTTCGGAACTGGTACTTCCCGCGAAGGGGTCGTTGCGGTGGAAGACCACGCGGGTTCCGTTGTCGCAGTTGAGATACTCGACTTTCACGCCTGCTTCGTCGCAGAGCTCCTGCAGGCGTAGCATGCCGGTGCCGAAGTGCTCGATGTCTTTTGACTTGAACAGTGTGTTGGCGATGAGCTCGTTGCGGCTCTTGGAGTTGCGGCTTTTCCCGCTGAGGTGGTCCTCGGGCACCTGCCCATCAATGAACCAGCCGGCGTTGTAGATTTCGACCGAGCTGGGGTAAATCTCGACCTGGATGGCCTCGCCGGCCGTGTAGTCCTGGTGCGCCAGGGCGTTGACGATGGCCTCACGCACGGCATCCATGGGCAGTTCGGGGATCTCGTCGCGCTCCATCTTCTCGCCGGTGATTTTTACACGCCGACGGATGTTGGAGAGTACGTAGAAGCGCGCTTGATTCAGCAGGTCGAAGAGCGTGCCCGACGCCTGCTGGATATCGAGGATGTCGATGCGCTTCTCATTGGCGAACACGCCCATCTTGAGCGCGGCCACGCGAGACTTGCAGAAGAGCACAGCGGCTGCATTGGTGAGCCGACCGTCTGCCGTGAGGAGCCCCATGCGCTCTAGCACGGGTTCCACGCCGTCGTACTCGAAGCTGATGCGGCCGTTTGTGTTGCCTCGCTCGATATAGTCCTTGAGCGTTTTCTCGTCGACGTTGGAGATGGGGCGAAGCGAGGCGCGGGCATCCCAGGGCTCACGGCGGTTCAAGCGCTCCAGCATGAGGCTTTCCAGCTGTGCCGTGCTCATGGCTAGGTCCTCGTCGGCCACACGTATGCGGTAGGTCCCCCTGCAGGAGTAGGGACGCTCGTTGCCGCTGAAGGTGACCTTGATGTAGGTCTTATCGTCATCGGCTTGCAGCTTCTCAACAGTGGCGTAGACGCGTGGCTCTATGCTGGTGGTGATGGCCTGGCTCACGTCGCGAAGCGTTCGGGCACCCGTCTGCTGGCCGATGACCTCGCCGTTGTCGCGCACCCCGAAGTAAAGCTCGCCTGCGCTGTGTTTGTTGAGTATAGCGGCGATGGATTGCATGCCCTCTTTGAGCTCGCTGGTCGACTTCTTGTGCTCGACCTGCTCGGTCTCTGCCCCGAGGTTCATGCGCGCCGCCTTTCTCGTCTGCGTAGGTTTCGTTTCCTCGCATTATAACGCGAGGTTAGGACGCATTTGCGGTGCGGCCGCCGGGTTGCGCTGTTGCGTGCTTCGCTCGCGATCTTTCGGGCAAAGCCTGTGGCGGAGGCTCAAATCTTTCCTCGCGACCATAAAAGAGCCGCCGAGTTCGTTTGCTCGGCGGCTCTTTTGCGCTGTCTTTAGTGTCGGCAGCAACCGTGGCGGTGATGGTGGCCGGGCTTGCGGTCGCGGCAGCCCTTGACGGCGATGGTGCGATAGTCGACGCCCATGGCCTTGCAGTTCTCAATCACCTTGCCGGTCAGCTTCAGCAGGCACTCGCGCTCCTTGTCGGTGAGGCCCTCCAGCACCTCGTCGGCCGCGCGATCCTCGGCGGCCAGGCGCTTCTCGACGACCATGGTGCCCTTGTCGGTCAGCGCTACGGACAGCTTGCCCTTCTTGCTGGTGGCAAAGCGCACGTAGCCGTTCTCCTGGGCTTTCTCGGCCACGCGAACGACCTCGTGGCCGTCCCAGCCGAGATGCTCCTTCAACTTCTTCAGCGACAGTTTCCCGTCGCCGAACTTGTAGAGCACCTTACACATGGCGCCCTGTCCGCTTTTGAAGCTGCGCGGGCCGCACTTGTGCATGGCCAGCTTGCTGTAATTGGTCGCCACTTTCAGTTGATGCAGAACCTGAGTTGATTCACTCATGATGAGCCTTCTTTCGTCGATGGACGCCCGCAGGCGCAGGCGCGACCTCCATCTTAGAAGCCTTCGACGTCGCCGCGCCAGAAGCAGCCGTCAACCATTACCGACTCGTTGGAGAAGCGTCGAAAGGTGTCAACACGAAGGAGGACAGGTATTATGCTTCCAGGTTCGCAATGCCCTTGCACTTGGGGTAGTTGCTGCAGCCGCAGAAGGGTTTGCCAGCGCGGGGGCCTTTGCGGGTGGTGCGTTTCACCATGGGGGCGCCGCACTTCGGGCAAAGGATGGCGACTTCATCGGTGGCCGATTGCCCGGAGGGGCTCGCGTAAGGGTCCATCCTCCGTCACTTGAAATCGCGGACTGTGATTTCAAGAGCTACTTTCTTTCTTGACGAGCAGGTTCGACGGCTCCCGGTATGCGCACTCCGGCTGATGCGTCGTCTGCGTAGAGAATCGGCGCGTTCTCGGGCGAGCTGAAGCCTTGGGGCGTGCTATTCTGTCATCATGGGATGCGGTTTATTTTAACCCGTCTCGGCCAGTGTAAGAGGCGCTATCCGAAAGGCGAGAACTTCATGCGGCTATACCATGCTTCAACTCAAACGGTCAGTGAGCCGAAGATTGTGAACCGTTCTCCCTACCTAGATTTCGGAACAGGCTTTTACACCACGACAAATCTTGCACAGGCAGAGGATTTCGCTCGCAAGGCCTTTGTGCGCCGCGGCATGGAGGGGGCTCCGACGCTGAATAGCTACGAATGCGATATGGAGCGAGCCGGGCGCGAGTTACGCGCTCTCGAATTTTCCGAACCTAATGAAGAGTGGCTGGAGTTCGTCGTGCACAACCGAAAGCAAGGTCGCGATAAAGCTCTCGAAGTGGACATTATCATTGGGCCCGTGGCGAACGATGACGTATTCACAACGGTAACGCTTTACGAGCAAGGGCAGATCACGGCTCGTGCTGCTCTGGAAATGTTAAAGATTAAAGAGCTTTTCACGCAAATACTTTTCTGCAACGATAAGGCGTTAGAGAGGCTGACCTTTGAGTCGGCGCGGACGGTGGAGAGGTGAGGACGAATGGCTAAGTCTCCGGAGCAGTTATCTGTGCTGCTCGGCACGGCGACGCTTCCCGGCTTGTTTGAGCGACTGGGCTTCACCGAGCCTTGCCAAATCGAGGAGTTCTATGCATCGAACTTTTATGAGCTGCTGCGCAATCCCGATAGCGGGCTGTGGCATCTCAGCTCGGCGGCTCTGGCGGATTTGTATCGGCAGGAAGTGGAGCGCGGCTTTTTCGACGACCCGGAGGAGCAGTCATGAGCAAGGAAATGCGGTTTCTCGTGTTCGCCATCGAGTACTATCGGCAGGCGAAGGGGCTGACGGGTCCGGAGGTGGCGGCTCTCTTTCGCGAAAAAGGACTCTCGCAATATGTGCTGGACAATTACTTTCTCTACCACATAGAGTCGCCCGGCCTAATGGTTGCCGACATTGATCGCTATGTTGAAACGGGGGAGCGGCCGGCTCTTTAGGGGGTCGTTGAGGCGCATTTAAAGCGGCCCGCTGCACTTTTTAGCATCTTCAAATTGCTAATTTATGCACTTTTGCGATTCTTCATACTGCATTTTGTAGGGATTCAGAAATCCTGAGCGTCAGCGCCGTTACAGCGCGCCTGCGCGGTAGGCCGTGATGGCGGCAAGGGTGATGTCGGCGAAGTGTTGGATGGCACCGACTTGAACCCAGCGGCCGTCCTCGCGGTAGCGCAGGGAGAGGTTGGCGTCGCGGCCGCGGCGCAAGTGTCCGATGGAGAGCGTCACGTTGCCGGGGATCTCCCGCGTGTCGATGTGGGTCTCGATGCTCGGACCGCCCAACGCCCAGGCAGCGAGGCCGGCGTCGGCAAGGCTTCCGGTCTCCTGGTAGACGGCAAGCGCCGCCCACAAGCCGAAGCCATCGTCTTCCTCGGTCTGGTAGACGTGCTTCTCAGTGCGTCCCGGCAGGCCGGCGCACACGATATGGGACTGCTTCGTGAAGTGGTAGCGCTGGCCGTTGGCGATAATGCCCCAGGTGAAAACCTCCCACCGGCCCGTGCCGTCCTTCGCTTCGAAACTTGCGAGTGCGTGGTCTGTCATGATGACCTTTCTAATCATTTTTGCGCGGCCATGCCAGCCGCTGTGGCTGAGTTTTCAGGCGTTCCGAACGTTTCTATCGGGGGCATCGGCGGTACACGCGACTCCGACCATTGCCTTGCGGAGCGAGCTTACCCTGCTCAACGAGCTCGCTTATGATACGCAGGGCCGTTCTCCGGGAAATTCCTGTATTAGCCAGGTCGGCAGTTCGCACGCCCTCAGCGCTTTCCGCCAATTTCAGGGCAAGGGCGACAGCCTCGTCGGGCTCGTCCGCTCGAGTGGTGTGCTGCCCGAGCGGGCTGTGCACCGTTTCGGCAGCAGGAACCGTCGGTACGAACGCTCTGAAAATCAGACCCTCTTCCAACTCGGGGTCGCGGCCCGTGTAGAGACGAGAATTCTTGAATAGCTCGCGCGTGCCGCTGCCCAGCTCTTCGGCCAGACCGATGTGCACGAAGAACGAAGCGATGAGAGGGTTCTTCGGGAGGGGGCTGAAGGTGTCAGGCTCCAAGGGTCCTTCGAAAGAAGCTCGGCTGGCGTTCTCGGTTCGAATGCCCTCATTGTCAATGATGACTTTCGCCGGGAAGGGGCTGGTGAACTCGCGATGAATGAGACAGTTGACGACCAGCTCGCGCACGATGGTATCGCGGGGGCTGAGGGCGAAGTCTCCTTCCATAAGAAAGCGGTCTGGAAGATGTTTCCTGCAGAACCCGGCGATCTGGGCATAGGCGTCTATGAGGTTGGTGGTAGCCACGAGCCGATCGTCGTGGCGGTCCGTGTCGTGCTGGCGCACAAGTGCATCGGTTTTGTAAGCAGGGCACAGCGATCGAATAACCTCGTCCTTGCCGAGAAGAACGACGGCCGCCAAGTTATAGCCCTGCTTTCCCGTTGAGTAGTCTTTGCCGAAGAGCCCGGCCGATTCAACGAGCTGCGCGTTCGTCATGGCTCCCCACGGATGATCTTTTCTCTTCGCGAGAGCGAGTCGCCGGGCCTCGTCAATGAGATCTTCTCGCAGGTCGCTCAGGGATACATGCTCGAAAATGCGTTGTTCGGTATAGATTCCCTGCTTGCGAATGCAGAGCTCGGCGAGAGGAGCGCTTCCGCGCACAACGACATCGGCATCCCCGCGCCGTTCGTATACTTTGCCCTTGTAGCTGTGCATCTGCGGGCTGTTGGGAACGTCGATCTTGATGATTTGGCGGTCACCGATCTCGATATGCTCGAATTCCATGGAGACGGGCACGTCGAAGGCGTTGGGGTTGTTGACGACATTGAGGACGTTTCTCGTGATGGGAAGCACCTGGGCTGGATCGATGCCCGTGAGAGAGCCGTCGTCCTCTACGCCGAGCAGGATAGTGCCGCCGAACGTGTTGGCGAACGCGCAGATGGTTTCGAAGAGATCCTTTTCAGGTTGGTTGCCGCAACGCTTGAATTCGATGCGGTCGTTCTCGCCCTCTTCGATAATGTTTCGCAGTTGATGCGCGTTCACGGTGACCACCCCTTCGGAATCGTGCCATGGCGCGATTATGGCGCGATTATGGCGCGATTGGCGCGATTATGGCGCGATTGGCGCGATTATGGCGCGATTTCTGGAACATGCTGGAGCGGATGCGACCTCAGCTGACCTACCCGCGGTCGAAGAACGGGCTTTTGGAGCTGATGCTTACCGGGATAGCGTACACCTGCCCCACGCCTTCGCCGAGCAGGCCCAGCTGTTGGGCGGCTAGGCCGGCGGAGAACATGATGCGGGTGTCGACGCCGAAGGCCTGGGCGCGCGACACGGCGGCGCCGAGGGCGATGCCCACGTCTACGGAGTTCACCTCGCAGGGAACGCCTGGCGTGCGCTCGCCGCAGGTGGCGAAACCGCAGTGGCCGCAGTTGAGCTCCTGGGCTTTTTCGCGCGTGCCCACGAGCGCCACGCAGAGGCTTTTGCGCACACAGTTGGCGTCGCGCAGGAAGAATGCGAACCCGCGCTCCTCGCCGACGACCTCCATGGTGCAGGCGAGCGCTTCCAAATCGTCGCCGTCCACCACGGCGCATTCCACGACATCGACGCCCTTGCCCTTGGGAGCCGTCCGTGCTGCTACCATCATCTTCTGGGCGATGTCCAGCGCCTGCGCCTTCCGAATGTCCCTCTCGTCGTAAACCATGCCGCCTCGCTTTCGTCGCTTTCGCGCTTGTCGTGCGTTTCTGGTTCCATCTTACTACGGCAATCGTCTCGTATGTCCGAGCGCATGCAGGCGCTCGCATAGCGGCTGGGTCACAAACGGTGGGCACTTGTTGCGGAGATCGCGGGGTTGGGTATCATGCTCGCATGGCGTTATTCGAGGCAGAACATATCGGGGTGCAGTTTCGTCGCGACGGGCAGCCGTTCGTGCCCTTTGCGGATGTGAGTTTCTCGTTGGAAGCCGGCTGCTTGTACAACCTCACGGGGCCTTCCGGATCGGGAAAGTCCACTCTGTTGAACGCGTGCGCGCTCATGTTGCCGCGCTCGGGCGGCACGCTGGCGCTCGAGGGTGTTCCCGTTGATCGGTTCAAGCCGATGGAATGGCGCCGGCGCGTGTGCCTGGTGCCTCAGGCTGCGTCGTTGGTGCCCGGCACGGTGCGGGACAACCTGCTGTTTCCCTGGACGCTGAAGGTGAATGCCGGCTCGCCGAAGCCCGATGACGACGTGCTGAACGAGATGCTTTCCCTGGCGATGCTCGATGGCGTGACGCTCGATCACGCGGCGGCTCAGCTCTCGGGCGGCCAGCTTGCTCGGGTGGCGTTGCTGCGGGCCTTCGCCACACGACCGACCGTGCTGCTGCTCGATGAGGTGGAAGCGGCGCTTGATGAGGAGTCGGCCGTGGCCGTCAGTCGGCTTACGCGGGCGATGCTCGCGGGCGGGGCCGCCTGCTTGCGCATCCGCCATCGGGCCGAGGATGGCTACGCGTACGGGGTGTTCACGCTGGCCGATGGGAAGATGACCTACCATCAAAACGAGATCACGGCCGACAACGCACCCGCTACAAGCGCGGGGAAAGGATGCGACTCGCGAGCCGATGAAGTGCTTGCGAAGTTGAAGGCGGTGCCCAGCGCGCCTTCCGGTGTTTCCCCTCTTGTTGGTTCCGCATTCGACCCAGTCGCATCGCCAAGGAGCGACTCGCCGTCTTTGCGACCTGCGCCGGCCGACCGAAAGCCGGTCGAGCCCTCTGCGAAGGGGGGCTCCCGATGACCGGCGGCGTGGTGAACATCGGGTATGTGGAACTGGTGGGCGCAAGCTTGCTCATGCTGGTGGCGGGCATCGTGTCGTGGCGCATGGGGCTCGGGCAGAGCCGCCGCATCGCCGTCTCTACCGTGCGGGCGTTTCTGCAGCTGCTCGCCATGGGTCTGCTTCTGGGCTATCTTTTCAAGTACCAGACGTGGTGGCTCGTGTGCCTGGTGCTATTGGGCATGTGCGTTGCGGCAACGCAGATCGCCACGGGCCGCACGAACAAGGTCGTGCGGGGGCTTTGGGCCGACGTTTTTCTTTCCATCACCGTGTCATCCATGGTCATCGCATTCATCGTGGTGGAAGGCATCATCCACGCCGATCCGTGGTACAACGCCATGCAGCTCGTGCCCATCTCGGGCATGATTCTCGGCAACACGCTGGCCGCGGCAGCGGTGGCCACCGACCGCCTGTTTGCTAGCATGGATTCCCGTGCGAACGAGATATACATGATGGTTGCTTTGGGCGCCACTCCGCGTGAGGCGGCGTTTCCTTCCATCAAGGCGGCGGTGGGCGCCGGCATGACGCCGCTTTTGGCCCAGCTGTCGGCGGCGGGCATCGTGCAGATTCCCGGCATGATGTCCGGCCAGATTCTGGCGGGTGCCGATCCTGTTATCGCGGCGAAGTACCAGATCGTCGTGCTGCTCATGATTTCGGCGGCCACGACGCTCTCCGTTGTGATCATCTGCTTTCTCGCCTACAAGAAGCGCTTCTCCGTCGAAGGCTACTACTTGTCGCCGGCCCTGCGCGATGATGCCGGCGGGGCGGCCTAGCCTGGCGGCGCGGCCTCACGGGCGAGACCAACTAGCCTGGCAGCGGACGTGACCTTCCGGGCGAGACCGCCTAGCTGGCAAGCCTACGGTATGCCAACGGGTTGGTGCGAGGCGGTCGGGCGGCGGGAACGTTCCCGTACCATGGAGGCGACGTTTGCCCCGACCGGTTAGGAGGCACCCATGCTCGAAGGCGACAAAATCAAGGTGGCGCAGGGGGAGAATCCCTGCTACCTGCTGTTGAACCAGGCGAATCGCCACGGGCTTATCGCGGGCGCCTCGGGCACGGGCAAGACGGTCACCATGAAGGTGCTGGCCGAAGGGTTCGCCCAGGCCGGCGTGCCTGTGTTCATGGCTGACGTGAAGGGCGACGTCACTGGCATGGCCCAACCCGGCGACGACACCGAGAAGGTGCGCGAGCGCGCGGCCGCTCTGGGCGCCGCAGGCTGGGAGCCTCGGGGTTGCGACGTGCGCCTGTGGGATATGCTCGGCGGCGACGGCGTGCCCGTGCGCATCACCATTTCCGACATGGGGCCCGACTTGCTGGCGCGGCTTCTGGGGCTCACCGACGTGCAGCGCGGCGTGCTGGCCATCGCCTTCCGCATGGCCGACGATAACGGCATGCTGCTCATCGATCTGAAGGATCTGCGCGCCATGCTCGGCTATCTCTCCGAGCATGCCAGCGAGGTGGAAACGCTTTACGGCCGCGTGTCGTCACAGTCGGTTGGCGCCATTCAACGCGCGCTGCTCACCCTGGAAGATGCGGGCGGCGACATCTTCTTCGGCGAACCGGCGCTGGATATCACTGATTGGCTCGTGACCGACGATGCGGGCCAGGGTACCGTGAACATTCTGAACGCTGCGAAACTCATGGCATCGCCCCAGGTGTACGCCATGTTTCTGCTGTGGATGCTCAGCGAAATCTACGAGCTTCTGCCTGAGGCCGGCGATCTTCCCAAGCCCAAACTCGTGTTCTTCTTCGACGAGGCGCATCTGTTGTTCGACGACATGCCTAAAGAGCTGACCGACAAAATCGTGCAGACCGTGAAGCTCATCCGTTCCAAGGGCGTCGGCGTCTACTTCGTCAGCCAGTCGCCCGCCGACATTCCCGACGAAGTGCTCGCGCAGCTTTCCAACCGCATCCAGCACGGGCTGCGCGCCTACACGCCCGCCGAGCAGAAGGCGGTGCGCGCGGCAGCGGCGGCCTTCCGCGAGAATCCGGCCTTCGATTCCGCCGAGGCATTGCTGGAGTTGGGCACCGGCGAGGCGCTCGTGTCGCTGTTGAATGAGGATGGCCAGCCGAGCATTGTGGAACGGGCGCGCGTGCTGCCGCCGGAGTGCCGCATGGCCGCTGCCGATGCGGCGACGCTGGAGGCGATCGGCGTGGCCCAGGCGCATCTGGTGGAGAAGTACGGCGAGGCCATCGATCGCGAGAGTGCCTACGAGAAGCTTGCCGCCGAGAAGAGCGCCGCTGCCGAGGCCGACGCGCTGGCTGCCGAGCGCGCCCAGCTGGAAAAGGAGCGCGCCGAATTCGAGAAGCAGAAGGCCGCCGAGGCCGATCGGGCCGCGAAAGCTGCGGCCAAGGAAGAAGAGCGTGCTGCCAAGGCTGCCGAAAGAGAGGCTGAGCGTGCCCAGAAAGCGGCCGAGAAGGAAGCCGAGCGCGCCGCTCGAGCTGCCGAGAAACAACGCGAGCAGGCCATGAAAACGGTCAGCTCCGTCATCGGCCAGATCGGGCGCGAGACGAGCCGGCAACTTTTGCGGGGGTTGTTTGGGAACTTGCGGAAGTAGGTTCTCGCTGCCGTACAATACTGCCCATGATATTGAATGGCCGCAACATAGATGGGCTGCGGGCGCCCCGGATCGCGACGCTGACGCGGCGGCGCTTCGTGGCCGGTGCGGCGTGCGCAGTGGCGTGTGCGGCGGCGGGGCTGCTCGTCAGTTGCGGGTCGGCCTCTAAGTCGGCGGAGGTGGCCGCCATCGAGCCCTACGTGAGTCCCTACGATTGGTCCGGCCTCGTGCGCGACGGCGAGAAGCTGGCGTACTACGAGAACGATGCGCTCTGTTCGCGCTGGGGCATCGATGTGTCGGAGCACCAGGGCAACGACATCGATTGGGCCGCCGTTGCCGACGCCGGCGTGCAGTTCGCTTTCGCCCGCATCGGCAACCGAGGCGCCACGGAAGGTGCGCTTTCCGCCGACGAGTTCTTCTTCCAGAATGCCGTTCGCGCCGGGGAGGTGGGCATCCAGGTGAGCGCCTATTTCTTCTCTCAGGCGCTGACTGAAGACGAGGCCCGCGAGGAGGCCCAGTTCGCTCTGGACAACCTGCGCGAAACCGAGGCCGCGGGCGCCACGTTCGCCTACGTCGCCTACGACCACGAGCCCGTGGAAATCGAAGGCGCCCGGGCCAACAATCTCTCCAGCGAGCAGCTGACCGCCAATGCCCGTGCGTTCTGCGAGGCCATCGCCGCGGCCGGCTACGCGCCCATGCTCTACGGAAACCAGCGCGACCTGCTGCGTCTCGCGCCCGAGCTGCGCGCCGCCTATCCGGTGTGGCTGGCCGAGTACGACGTGGAAGTCCCCACCGCTCCGCTCGACTTCTCCATTTGGCAGTACACCAACGCCGGCACGGTTCCCGGCATCCCCACCGACGTCGATTTGAATGTGTGGCTTGAGCCGCAGAAGTAAAGGAGTCCTCGTGAACATCAACAACGCCATTCTGCATGTGTTCGATTTCGTGTCCTGCGTGAATGTGTTCGCGCAGGCGCCCATGGACCTCGGAAACAAGGCCGCCAAGCGCTACGTCACGTCCCAGGCCAAGCGTGCGCTGGGCAACCTGGACAGCAAGCGCGGCACCTTCGCAGAGAACAGCCTGTTCGCCGAGGAGTTGCGCGCCTATTTCCGCGGCGAGCGCGATTTCGTGGGGCTGTCCCAGCAGATCGGCGAGTTCATCGTCGGCGAGCTGTCGCGCATGGAGAAGACGCCCTCGACCGACCTGCTCGTCGTCGATTTCGAAGGCGACGCCGATCAGACGGTGCGCGAGATGACCGACGAGGAGGCCGAGGCCGCCTACAAGGCCCGCGGCCCGCGCTATTTCGCGATCATCCTGCTAGAGAGCCGACAGGCCTATATGCACGAGGTGGGCAGCAACGACTTCGGTGACACCGCCACCACCATCGCGCGGCACCACGCCATTCTGCCGAACCCGTCTCAGAAGGTGGCGTCGTTCGCGCTCATCTCCGCCGACGACATGGCCGTGTGGTTCGTGGACAAGGAGCGCGAAATCGCTGGTGAGAAGCGCTGGATCATCCCCGACGGCCTTCTGCAGTGCTCCATGGAGGCCTCGAGTCGCGAAGTGCTGGAAGCGGTGACCACCGTGGTGGAAGAGGTCGCCGAGGAGTTCGGCGCCAACACGGCGGTGGCGCTTTCGCGGGCGAAGGCCTACGTGGCCGTAAACGCCGAGGAGTCCGACGAGGTGGACGCCCGCGAGCTGGGCCGCGAGGTGTTCGCCGACCAGCCCCGCGTCGCCGAGCGCTTCGATCGCGCCGTGGAAGAGGGCGCCCTGCCCGAGCGCGTCGTGGTGGAGAAGGCCGTGGCCAAGCGGGTCACCAAGAGCCACAAGATTCGCACCGACACGGGCATCGAGCTCACCTTCCCGGCCGAGTACGGCGAGAACTCCGATTTCATCGAGTTCTTCAGCACTCCCGACGGTCGCATCGAGATCGCCCTGAAGAACATCGGCGCCATCGAGAACCGCTAGGACGTCTATCGGAAAAACCGAGGGCCGTGCGCCTGCAAGAGGACTAGAATGGGGAACGATTCAGCGAACGCCCCTTGCCGGCCCGCGCGGTCGGCCGATTTCGAAGGGAACCTTATGACGAACCTCTACGAACGCGAAGACGCCTACATACCCCGCGTGGCCGCCATCCACGACTTGTGCGGTTACGGCAAGTGCTCGCTCGGCGTGGCTATTCCGGTGCTGTCCGCCGCCGGCTGCGACGTGTGCCCCGTGCCCACGGGCCTGTTCTCTAGCCACACCGCCTTCCCCGGCTGGTACATGCACGATACCACCGATATCCTGGGCGATTATCTGGCTGCCTGGGCAGGTATTGGCGTGGAATTGGACGCGGTGTATTCCGGGTTCCTCGGTGCCCCCGAGCAGGTCGATATCATCAAGCAGGTGTGGGAGACCTACCCGAAGGCCCTGCGCGTAGTGGATCCGGTCATGGCCGATCACGGCAAGGTGTACCCCACCTACACGCCGGAGCTCGTGGAAGCCATGGGGACGCTGGCCAACGGCGCCGACATCCTCACGCCCAACCTCACCGAGGCGGCTATCATCTTGGGCCGCGAGTGGCAGGGCGCCGACGTGGACGAGCCCACGGTGCGCGAGATGATCCTGGAGCTGCGCGAGCGCGGCGCGAAGAACGTGGTGCTGAAGGGCATCGAACACGGCGACGGCCTCATCCACAACTACGTGTGGGGCGATGCCATCGACTTCACGGAAACCACCAACGCCAAGCTGCCCTACATGCTGCACGGCACGGGCGACGTGTTCGCGAGCACCCTGCTCGCTGCGGTGATGGCCGGACGCGACTTGGCCGAGGCGACGGCCTTCGCCGCCGACTTCACGGCCGACGCCATGCTCATCTCCGCCAAGCAGCCCAACTTCGAAGACCGCGGCGTCTCCTTCGAGCCTCTGCTCGGGAAGGTGACGGCCCTGCTGGGGTAAGCTTGGACTCTGCTTTCCATGGAAGACCTGTAGTGAGAGGTGCGATTTTCAAGATCCGCACCCCCAAGCCCCGCAAACAAAAGCGACCCGCATATTGGCGGGTCGCTTTGCGTTTTAGGCGGTTGTCCTCAGGTGAGTTTTCCAGTGCTACGCCTTCGGAACGGCGTCCTTGATGAGGTCGGCGAGCTCGGTGTCGGACAGGTCGTAGTTGTACATCGTGGAGTAGTACGCGCGGGTCGCGTCCTCGATGGAGTCGTCGAAGGCTTCAGGGTACAGCAAGCGCGGCAGCCACTGCAGGCCCATGAGCTGGTTCACCGTCGGCGGGTTGTTCAGCCAGCAGTAGGGCACGTTGGGCACCTGGTAGTAGTTGCCGGAGTCGATGGCGGCAATGCCGGCCCACGCCGGGTCGTCGCCCACGGTGTCGTAAATGCTGCCCGTCTGGAACACGATGAGGTCGGGATTCCACAGTGCGATTTGCTCGAGGCTGATCTCGTTGCCGTTGCCTTTGCCGGACACGTCGTCGACCACGACGACGTTGTCAGCCACCATGTCCACCACGGCCGCCTGGAACGAAGTCTTGGCGATGGCGTTCAGGCCATTGTCGCCCAGCAGGTAGGCCATGCGCACGCGCTCGTTCTCGGGGATGTTCTCCATGGTGGTGACCGTCTTGTTGTAGACGTCGGTGCAGTAGGTAGATAGCTCGCTTCCGCGCTCTTCCATGCCCAGAAGCTCGCCCAGGCGCTCATAGGCCGCGCCGTAATCGGACAGCTTCGCCTCGATGAAGATGACCGGAATGCCCAGCTGCTCCTGAAGCGCGTCCAAGTCCTCCTTGGCGCCCTTCTTCGCCTCGCCGGTGTCGATGATGACCTGGGGCGCGGCGGCGGCCACGGCCTCGCGGTTCAAATCGTCCTTGGCGCCGAGCACCGCGCCGAACACCGGGTAGTCGGCGAATTTCTCACCGAAGATCTTCAGCTGGTCGACGTTGAGCTCCTGGGCCAGGCCCACCATTTTGTCGGGGGCCATGGTGAGCAGCACCTGCTGGGCGGTGAAGCCCGACGGGCAGATCTTATCGATCTGAGCCGGCAACTCCACGGTGCGGCCCAGGTCGTCGGTGAAGGTGATAGTGCCGCTTTCGGCCTCGGCAGCGGCCTCGGCGTCGGTGTTCGCCTCCTGCTCGGAGGCCGGCGCGGCGGCCTCACCGGTGCCGTCGCCCTCGTTGCCGGCACAGCCTGCCAACCCGAAGGCCAAGCAGGCGGACAGGGCGAGCGCCCCGGTCAGAGCCGCGATGCGGCGTTTGTTCCTCGTAGGTTTCAACATGCAGTTTTCCTTTCCTCCCAAGTCAGGAACGTTCTATCTCGCGAACGGGCACGCAGACGCGCACCTTGTCGCCATAAAGGGAATTGACCTCCACCTCGATGTCGTACAGCTCGCTGATGAGCTCGGAGGTGATGACATCGTGGGGGTTGCCGAAGGCCCGCAGCCGCCCCTTCGAAAGCACCATGGTGGCGTCCGAATACAGGAAGGCGTGATCGGGGTTGTGGGTCGATTGCACGATGGAGAGCCCCTCGCGGGCGAGTTGCCGCACGCAGGAGAGCACGCGCATGGTGTTGCCGTAATCGAGCGCGCTTGTGGGCTCGTCCATGATGATGGTGCGCGCGTTTTGCGCGAGTGCCCGCGCGATGAGCACGAGCTGCTGCTCGCCGCCGGAGATTTGCGTGTAGGTGCGATGGGCCAAGTGCTCGATGCCGATGCGGGCCAGCGCCTCGTGGGCACGCTGCAGCTGGGCTTCCCCGGGCGTGGCGAGCATCTTCAGGTCGTTGCCCGTGGCCATGAGCACCACGTCGACCACTTCGTAGTCGTACACCGGTGCGTGCGACTGGGGAATGTAGGAGATCTCGCGGGCGCGCTCGCGCACTGAAAGCGCACGCAGATTCTTCCCGTTCACCAGAATCGTGCCGCTATAGTGCGGGGAGAGCCCCAAGATGCAGCGGAACAGGGTGGACTTGCCCACGCCGTTGGGCCCGAGCACATTCACGAGGCACCCATCGGGAATGGAGAACGAAAGGTCGTGCAGAATCTCGCGACTTCCGTAGGAGAAGCTCAAGTGCGCTACGTCGATGCTCATAGCTTCTTCTTCCGCGTGATGAGGTACAGAAAGAACGGCGCGCCCACGAAAGCGGTGAGAATGCCGATGGGGATTTCGGCGGTGGTGGCAAGGCGGGCGACGTCGTCCACGATGAGCAGGAAGCTGGCGCCCATGAGCATGGACGCGGGAATGAGGCGACGATAGTCGGCGCCGACGAGCATGCGGCACAGATGCGGAATGACGAGGCCCACCCAGCCGATCATGCCCGTGACGCAGACGCTCGCGGCAGTGACGAGCGTGGCGGCGACGATGACGACGATGCGGGTGCGCCGGGCGTTCACGCCCATGGTAGCGGCCTCGTCGTCGCCCATGGTGAGGATGTTGATGCGCCAGCGCAGGGCGAACAGCGTGGCGCAGCCGATGAGCATGATGGGGAACACCATGGCGATGTCGCGCATGTTCGCGCCCGTGAGCGATCCCATGAGCCAGTAGGTGATATCGGCGAGCTCGTCGGTGGGGTCGGCCACCAGTTTGGCGTAGGAGACGCCGGCTTGGAACAGCGACGACACCATGACGCCGGCGAGCACGACCACCATCATGTGGTTGCCGCGGGCCCGCGAACTGATGAGCAGCACCAAGAGCACGGTGAACAGGGAGAACCCGAACGCGAAAAGGGACGTCGTGAAGGAACTCACGCCCAGAAGAATGGCGACGGCCGCGCCGAACGCGGCGCCCTGGCTTGCGCCCAAAATGTCGGGGGAGACGAGCGGGTTTTGGAAGATGCCCTGGTAGGCGGCGCCGGCACAGGCCAGACAGCATCCCACCATGAGGGCCAGCAAAATGCGCGGCAGCCGTACGTTGAAGAAGAGCGTCGCTTGCTGCTCGGTCCAGATGGGATCAACCGGAACGATTTTGCTGACGAGCATGGCCACGGCTTGAGCCGGATCAATGGGGTAGCGGCCCAGTAAAAGGGAGATCGCGGCGGCGCCAGCGAGGATGAGGGCAAGGGCCAGCACGACAAATCGGGCCCTCCGGGAGGCGGCCGAATGAAGCGTGGGTTTTGCAGTGCTCGTTTGCATGGTATCTATTATATTCTCACTCATGAATGATTTACAAGAGAGAATTATTCATGAAGTAAAATGATTTACAAGAGAGAACAATTCGGTAGGATGAGTACTGAGCAAAAGCGCCCGGAATGTCGGGTCGCCCATCTGAGAAAGGACTAAAGCCATGGGTTGCGCCGAGAAAGACTGCTGCACGAAGGGGGCTGCGACGGGGGCCATCGCATTCTCAGGCACGAATGAGCCGAATACGCCCTGGAAACTGTACAACCACCTGATCGCCGGTATTCCCGAGGACGTCGTGGTGCGCGACTATTGTCTGGGTACCCACTGGTCCTATGTGGAAGCCGACAGTGGCATGGGGGTGAGCTTCACCACCACCGGCGGCGCGCGTCGCGGCTACACGGGCGATTTGCGCGGGATGTCCCTGCGCGAGGTGGCGGAGCTTTCCAAATCGTGGTGCTTCGAGGAGGCGAGCCTGGGCGTGGCGGCGCTGAATGCGTGGTACTCCCAGCGGGCGCTGCTGGACCCGTTGGGGTGCACCTACGATGCGGCGGTGGAGGTGCCCGACGGCACTATTCGCAAGATGGACGCTTTCGAAATGTATCGCCCGCAGATCAGCGCTGTCGGCGGGGATGCGCGTGTGGTTGTGGTGGGGCATTTCCCCCATGTGGAACGCATCGAGGAGTACGCGCGCCTGACGGTGCTCGAGCGCAAGTGCTCTCAGGCGGGCGACGTGCCCGATCCAGCTTGCGAGTACGTGATCCCCGGCGCCGACTACTTGTTCATGACTGGTGTGACCCTCATCAACAAGACGGCTCCGCGCCTGTTGGATTTGGCCGCGAACGCCACGACGGTGCTCGTCGGGCCAAGCGTGATCATGGCGCCGTTCCTATTCCGTTGGGGCGTGGATATGCTGGCCGGTAGCGTGGTCGCCGACCCCGACAAGGCCCGTTTCGCTGTGAAGAACGGTGCCGGCCAGTTCTTCGGCGAGGCCCTCACGATGGCCGCCCTGCGCAACCCGGAGGCGTAGGGGGCGTTTCGTGCAGAGGATTGTCTAGGAGCGGCACAGCGGAGACGGTGATGGTGCGGTCGTGCGCGATGCGCGAATGGAAGAGGTTCGAATGCTGTTTCTCTTAACGGGCGAGGTGCAGATTGGGAAGACGCGCTGGCTGGAATCGCTGGTGACGGAGCTGGCCGATCGCGGGGTGCCCTGTGCCGGCGTGCTGGCGCCAGGTCGGTGGGTGCCTTCAGAAGGCGAGCATGCGGATGAGAACGGTTACGAGAAGCTGGGCATCGACAACGTGCTTCTGCCCGACGGCGAGCGTATCTCTTTCGCCCGTCGGGGTGACTTGGCCCGAGCCGACGGCACCTTCGACGAAGAGAGCCAGGCGGCGAAGGCGGAGTTGGCCTGGCACATAGACGATGAGGCAATCGCTCGCGTGAACACCCACTTTGATGAACTTGCCGTGCGCGCCAGCGTGGCGGTGCCCACCGATGCCAAGTCGCATTCCGGGCGGAGTGCCGAAGGCGCGGAGTCGAAGGATCCCTCCCGCGCCCCCGGCCTCCTCATCGTAGACGAGCTGGGCCGTTTGGAAATCTGGCGCGGCGGCGGCCTCACCTCGGCCATGGCCCTCCTCGCCCAAGGCCCGACGGCCGCCTTTCCCCACGCTCTGGCCGTCGTGCGCGACTACCTCCTCGACGATGCCGAGATCCTCCTCGCCGAAGCATGGCCCGACCACTGCCGCATTTCTCCCGATGATACAGGTCGAGCCGTTATCCTGTCCGCCTGTGAGTTTGGGGCGTAAGGGATAGCGGCTCGACAAAACGGGTTTTGGTCGAGATGGCTACTGGGCAGCCAGATTCTGAGCAATCATTCGTGCGAAAGTTACTGTCCTGCCGCAAGCGTTGCCGGTCGACAGGTTCGGATAAGTCATGGAATAGTATCCTCCGGAATCGTTGCCTGTGACATACAGGCCTTCAATGGCGCTTCCATCTTCGCGCAGTGCTTGACCTTGGGTGTTTATCACGATGCCGTCCATGGTGCATAGCAAAGCGCCTGTGGTACGTACGCCGAAGAAGGGAGGTTTGCGTACAGGGGAAAGCCGGAATGGTTCCTTGCCGAAGTCGTCATCGCGCTGGTTGTCGTAATTCTGGTTGTTTCGTTCCACCGTTTTCGCGAGGGCTTCTGCAGGAAGACCAAGCTTTTCGGCGAGCTCCTCGATGGTGTCGGCTTGCTGAATGTGTCCGGCTTTAAGTGCCTCCTCGTTCATGGCCGTCACCACTTCGATAGGCAGGTTCGGAGCCGCTCCATTATCAAAGGGGAACATGCGCGAGCAGCCATGCATGTCGAACTGCTGGGCGTAGGTCTGCCAGTCTGCATCCCAGAGGCACACGTGGATGTTTCCTGGTTGCGATGCATCGGCGTGCAGGATGAAGTCATAGGTGCCGGACTCGTTGCAGAAGCGCTCGCCATTGAGATTGACTTTCAACCAGGGTTGGCTTCCCATCCAGAATACCATGGCAGTACCACAGTCGGCGCCTCCCAGGGAGTCGGCGGGAACGCTTGCTCGGTCGAAAAGCATGCTAGAATGTGTTTCGTCCATTTTTGCCCCAACGCGAAGGCACGCCTTTATGCCGTCTCCCTCACAGCCTGGCTGCGCTGAGTTGTAAGCGTAAATGCTGGTCGTGTGAGGCTGGAGCTGCTTAAGAAGGTCGAGATTCGCGGCGTAACCGCCTGTGCATACAAGAACGCCCTTGCTTGCGTTGACACGAATGTAGCCGTCAGCGCCCTGCCCTATAGCACCGGTCACGCGATCGTTTTCGACGGTGAGGCTCACCATGGGCGTTTGGTAGCGGAACGTTACATGGCCCGTCTTCTCTGCGTAGTCAGTCAGCACAGTGAACCCGTCGAGCGATCCATCGACTGGCCAGGCGGGAGAATGCCCTGTAGCCCAATGTCGGTAGTTGACTTCATGCTTTTCCTCGGCAGCCTCATGCCAAAGCGCGATACCGTAAGAGGAGAGAACGTTTTCGTACCAGTCGATGGTCTCGCCCGATCGCTCAAGCCAGACCTTGTGTAACGCGAGATTGCATTGGCCCGCAGCGTAATGATCCATATCTCGCAAATAAGCAATTGCGTCGATTTCATAGCCGCTCTCCTGCTGCAAGCGAGAGTTGACGCCTGCAAGATCGTCACGCACGACGCCACCGTTGAACTTCTCCATGACGAAGGTTTCCATGCCGGCATCTCCAGCAGCGCAGGCCGCAAAAAGACCGCCCGTGCCAGCGCCGATCACCAAAAACTCCGTGTCAATGGTTTCGACAATCTCATCATCGGAGATGTTCGGGGCATCTCCGATCCAGTCCGAGGAATCTTGCGATCCCGCCTCAGGCGAAGTGTTTGCTAGGGGATCCGCAGTCTGCGGGGCGCATCCTGCAAGGCCGAACAAGGCGCCGGCTCCCGCGAAGGCGCTACCTGCCAAAAACCCTCTGCGGCTTACAAGTCCATTATTGTCCATTTCAGTTCCTTCCTTTTCTCCATGAAAGTGTGGGATTGCGCGGCAAAAGCCTTTGGAGCTCAAGTCCGCACTGAGCTTGTTGCTGTTTAAAAAACGGTCGGGCGGTTTTACCCGCCCGACCAGGGAGGGGAGGGCTTGATCTATCGTAACGCGTGTTCTTAGACGTTGTAGATTGATTGCGCCACCGCATAGCCTGCGCCGAGCGATCCGACACCGCGGCCGCCGCAAGCTGCTTCGCCCACAACGTAGAGTCCCGGTACAACATTTCCGGCCGCATCGAGCGCGCGGTGAGATGAGTCGGTCGAGATGCCGTCCATCGTGATATGCATCGCCCAGGTGCGGGGTGATGCATAGAATGGAGGATTATCCAGGGGGGCATTGGGCCCGAAGCTAGATCGGCCGAATTCTGGGTCGTTGAAAGTACGAGTCATCTCGTTGTAATCGTCGACAGTTTTCAGGAATGTCGCCTCGTCGACGCCCATGAGGCCCGCCAGTTCTTCAAGTGTGTCGGCGCGGTAGAGGATGCCCCGCTCAATGGCGTACTCGACGTCCATGCCTGTGTGGGTCTTGCCGTCCGTGATCATGGAGCTGTCGTGGTCGACCACCTGGAAACCCACACCCCCATCCTGCTCCATCAGGGCGATCGTCATGTCAGTTCGACTGCCGCCCTCGTCGCAGAAGCGTTTGCCGGCCTTGTTCACGTAGATGCTCTCATTGGTGGTTCCGACGGTTGTTTCGGTGGCGTAGAGCACGGTGTCCACGAAGGGGAAGACCATCTGGTTAAAGGGCAATTCGGCGAAGGCGGCGCCTGCTTCTGTGGCCATGCGGATGCCGTCTCCAGTGTGTCCGTAGTTGTTGTCGCAGTGGAAGGTGTCGAGATCTTTCCAGTTCCACATCTTGTCGTGCTCTTTCAGCATATCCTGGTTGTCGGCATAGCCTCCAGAGGCGATAACGACACCGTCTTTAGCGCGCACGGTGTACGTGCTGCCGTTTGCGCTGCTGCCAATGACGCCAGTCACGCGACCGCTTTCAGTGATGAGCTCGGTTGCCGGCGTGGCGAACAGGATGCGAAGATCGAGTCCTTCCATCTCTCGTTCGAACACGTTGAAATAGCCTTCTCCATTCACGTCTTCTGAGGAACCCGAGAAATGCGCCCAAGAATAACCGGGAATTGCGACGAGTGGCATCCAGGGAAACTGCATGGTGTCGAGCCATGCCGTGCCCCCCTCCACATCCGTTGCATAAGTGTGTTGGAAGTCGTAGGTGTTGCCCTCAAGCATGCAGAGTTGCAGCGCAAGGAATTCGGGCGAGCTAAAGAGTTTGGTGTTCCCGTTTGCGTAGTAGTCGTCCCATTGTTGCTGCACCTCATCTACCAGAGAGGCGTCAAGCCCGGCGTCTCGATTGAACTGAAGAACTTCTTGGAAGATCTTCAGGTAGCCGTCGTTCACTTCGACGCGTAATTCTTCGGGTGCGTTGGCATGCTCGATGAAACCGCCACTCACGAGGGCGTTGCCGCCCATGCTCGAGGACTTCTCGAACACGACGACCTTCGCTCCCTGCTGAGCAGCTGCTAGTGCAGATGCCATTCCAGAAATGCCGGCGCCTATGACGGCGAGGTCGCATTCGATCTCCTCGTCGGTTGGCTGCTCTTTGGGAACCTCCGCACGCTTCAAAGCGCTCACGTCGCCATCGGCTTGACGCGCGCAGTCTTCTACGGCCGAGAGCAGCGCGAGGGATGAAAGCGTCGCTCCTGTCACCGCGTCGACGGCGAGTGATTGTGATGCTACGATGATCTCAGGGATCTTCTCAAACGCCGGTGCGGCGATGCGTTCGGTTTCTCCGTGATCGACGACGCGGACGCTGTCGATGGCAGTGTCGGAGAAGACGACCTCGACGGTGATATCGCTCTTCTTGCCGAGTGCCGTGGCCTGGTAGGTTCCTGCGACAAATTGAGTTGTCGTGCCGCCCGTCTCTGCGACGGGGTGTGACGAAGCGCATCCCGTCGCGCCTAAGGCCAGAGCTGCCGTTGCGACCGAGCTTGCTTGCACAAACCGTCTGCGATCGATGACGTGGTTCTTTCCGTGTCCCATGTTCCCTCCTATGTTCGAATCTTGTCGGCGAGACGCCCTCGCCCCTGCTGTCGTTCATTATGGGATCGGTTCGCCCGAGGGTCTTTTGCAAGTTGTTGCGTGATTTGTGCACAAACCGTACAATTCGCTACAACGACAAAGGGGATCAGGGGGTTGTGGTGCTCAACATGGAATATGTGCCCGAGTTGCTCGTGCTGGCGGAAACACTCAGCTACACGGAGACGGCGCGAAGGCTGCACATGTCTCATTCGGCTGTGAGCCGTCACGTTGACGCTGCGGAGCGGGCGCTGGGGGCTCGGCTATTTAATCGTACGACTCGCAAAGTGGAGCTGACCGATGCGGGACGAGCGGTTATTGCCGACTTCTCTGCCATGCAGGCCCATTACACTCATGTGCTTGATGAGCTTGGTCGACTCGCGGAGGATGTGCCAGTCATACGACTGAGCTGTCCGGATTTTTGGATACCGTGTTATCTTGAGCCGTTGTTGGCGTTTCTCTCCCTCGAGCAATCTGCTCTTCGTGTCAAGTTGGAATCGAATCCTCCTGTTGTGGGTTTGAGCGCGGTGGAGGAGGGCCGGTGCGATCTTGCCTTTGGTATCGGGCTTCCCACGGAACTGAAGCCCCCGATGAACATGAGGTTGTTTCTTCGTGAGAGAATTGTGGCAACGATTCATGAAGACAATGCGTTGGCGGGATGCGAGACGCTAGCGTTGGAGCAGCTTGCTGGTGAGCCTTTGGTGGTTCTCGACGATCGGGCCGAAGGATTCAGCCGCATGAACGAAGAGATATTGAGATTTTTTACGCAGCGCGGTTGTGCTCCCTGCGACATACGACGTACTGAGCAGATTGAGACGCTCGGGCTTAAGCTGAGCGAATGCAAAGGATATGCCCTTACGCCTGCGTCGCTGCAGTTTCCTCATAGGGATTACCTGCGGGCGATCCCCCTTGAGGAAGAGGACATCTCTTTCCCACTGTGCTTCTTTTTTCGCACAGATCGCTTGAGCCCTGCGCTGACCAGATTTTTCGAATATGCCGAGCAATTTGTCTTGTTGTCGGGGGAGCGCGCCGGAGACCTTGCTACTGCTCCGTCATCAGCAAATCGAGCAATTCTTGACGGGTATTGATGCCGAGCTTCTCGTAGATGTGGCGGGTGTGGGCCTTCGCGGTGCCCTCGGCGATGATGAGTTCGTGGGCCACGCCGGAAAGCGACTTGCCCTGAGCAAGCAGCTCCATCACCTCCCGTTCGCGTGGCGTGAGGCGGCGCGCTTCGGCCACGGTGGCGCAGCGACGCGCCAGACGCGTGCGCTCGTTCTCCTCGGGTGGTCGCTTGCCCATGAAGGCGATGCCCCAGCGCTCGCCGATCTCGCGTTCGTTAAGCACGAGAGTTGCCACCGCCACAATGGCCGCAATGGCGACTACGGCACCGATGGCCGGTCCCGTGCCTCCGAACAGGCCGGATCCATCGAAGAGGAGCGCCCCCTCGCGGCCGACCCAACTCACGAGAATCAGCGACTCCTCGATGCCGAACAGCAGAAGCGCACTCACGCCGAAGCGCTTGGAGATGTCGCAGAGGAACAGAAACACGATGGCGTTGAAGAGCATCACGCCCAGGGCTGTGCAGAAACTGCCGGCCAAATTGCCGCCAAGGCCGAATAGCGGCACGATGAGGAGCCCGCAGCAAAGGAGGATGACCGGCGCCCGGTACAAGGCGGACAAGGGCAGTCGGTTAGAGAACCACCACATCCACGCGAACAGCACAAGACCGCCGACCAAGGTGGTCGCGGTGGAATGGGAGCCGACCAGCAGGGGGTAGGCGCTGCGAATATGGGCGGAGCTGTAGCTGGCCACCAGCTCGAAGAGGGCGAGGATAAGGAAGAACTTCCAGGGAATGAGCCGACGGTTGGCGGCGATGGGCCGATCTTCTGCCGGGACGTAGAGTCGGTAGGAGCGATGGGCCAAGGCCGCCGAAAGCGCTGGCAGCACGAGCAGCGCCCCGTAAAGGTACTCATCGCTGAAGCCCTGAAGCGCAAAGGTGAGCACGACTCCACCGATGATGGCGAGCGCGTAGTACAGCGCCACGCGGGTAGGACTGAGGCAGCTGTAGATTTCGCACCACAGCAGAATGAGAAGCGCCGAGCCGATGCCGCCGGCCAGGGTTGCTGGCGCAACAAGGGCGTCGGTGGTTGCGGGCAGTGCCAGAGCCGCCACGTTCGCGGCCACGGAGAACCCAAGCAGAAGAGCGATGGTCCCATAGACCCAGCGTCGCCCGGCCAAAGGCGCGATGCGGCTGGAGAGCAGGGCGATGACGATAGCGCTGCCGGCGAGCACCACATCGTAGGCGAACTGGCCGGCGGTGCCGCTGACGGGCATGGGCACCGAGGGATTCGCATAGGTGAGCGACACCCAGGCGCGCCACAGGGCAAAGCCGAGGAAGGCTTGGGGCATATCGAGCAAACGCATGAGTGAGTGCTTTGGTGCAGCTTCATTGTGGGCCATGGCGTTACCCCCTCTTGTCCGCCTTTGGCTGCAAGGGTCGTGCTTTCGCGGTGTCAACAGCGACCATTATAACGTGACGGGTTCTCTGCGGGGGCGAATGGCCGTGGCCGCAGCTGGTGCTCTCGTTGTGAGAAGAGTGCGGGGCACGTCGGCAACCGCTCAGAAACATGGAACGCTAGTGCCGATAAGATTGACGGTAGGGCTGGCGCTTCCCCAGGAAAACAGGGTGTTTATGCCACCTGTTTACAAAGATAAACAGCGAAAGTGCTGCGCGGTAGATGTGCGGTGGAGCTCGAGCAGGCATAGTGAGAGCCAGCAAAGCCGTTCGGCGCCGCGAAGTCGCAAGGAACGCTCGGGGCCGGCGGAAGGGAAAAGAGAACACATAGGAGGGTTCCCATGAACAAGATCGCCAACATGCATGTCGCCAGTTCCACCGCCGGCTCGCTCAGCCGGCGTAGTCTGTTCAAGCTCGGCGGGCTCGCTACAGCCGTCGCTGCCGGAGCTTCGCTGGCCGGGTGCGCGCCTCAGCCGAAGAGCGCGTCTATGGCCGATACCGGCTCGGGCGCGACGCGCGCTGCCGACGGTACGCCCAGCTTCCTCATCGCGCCTGAACCCATTACGGAGTTCGATGAGACGCGCGACTTTGAGGTCGTCGTCGTGGGCGCCGGCGTCTCGGGCATGGCTGCCGCCATGTCGGCCGCTGAAGCTGGTGCCAAGATTGCCTGTGTGCAGCGCGAGGCCACGCCTTCCTCCCAGGGCAACATGGCCGCTGGCGTCGATTTGAACCAGACGAGCGAAGCAGGCAAGCAAGCCCTTATCAGCTATCTCATCAAGTTGGCCGACCACCGCAGCAACCGCGCTCTTCTGGAAGCCTGGGCCGACAACTCCTTCGAGGCGCTGTCCTGGTTCCGCGAGGCCGCGTCCGCCGGCGGCATCGAGGTGAATCCCGATGAGCCCCAGGCCGACCGCGTGCTGCACATCAGCGGCTACGACGTGTACCTGCACGCCAACACCTACTTCCGCATCGGCCACGACGAGGTGGTGAAAGCCATCGCCCCCATTGCCGAAAGCGCGGGGGTGGAGTTCTTCTTCAGCTGCCCGGCCCAGCAGCTCGTTACCGACGAGTCCGGCCGCGTGACCGGCGTGGTGTGCGAGGAGGACGGCAAGAATGTGCTGTTCAACGCTAGCAAGGGCGTCATTCTGGCTACGGGCGACTACCAGTGCGACCCGGAGATGGTGGCTTACTACTGCCCCGACATCAAGGAGTTCCCGCCCTGCCAGATGAACCGCACCGGCGACGGCCACAAGATGGGCGTGTGGGCCGGCGGCGAGATTGAGCCGACGACGCACACCAAGATGATCCACGACGCCCGCGTGGGCCGCGTAGACACGCCGCACTTGCTGGTGAATGCCAAGGGCGAGCGCTTCATGTGCGAGGGCCCCATGCAGGGCTACCTGAACAACTACGTGCGCGAGTACATCCACGAGGCCGGCGGCGATGCCAAGGCGGGCAACCTGTATACCATCGTGGATGCGAAGTGGCAGGACCAGATTGCGGAGTGGAAGGCCATCGACCCGGAGATCGACGCCTCGAACTGCAAGTGGTTCTACGAGGGCAACACCATCGAGGAGGCCTGCGCCGCCATGGCCGCCGATACGGAATCGGGCGCCTACGAGTTGGACGCCGCCGCGGTTCAGGCGACGGTGGATCGCTACAACGAGCTTTGCGCCAAGGGCTCCGATGACGACTTCGGCAAGAACCCCACGTTCATGCGCGCCATCGACACCCCGCCGTTCATCGTGGTGCCCCACGAGTTCGGCATGGGACTTTCGGCCATCATCGGCGGCCTGCTCATTAACGCTGACAACCAGGTGCTGAAGGCCGACGAGCACACGCCCATCGACGGCCTGTTCGCCGTAGGCAACGTGTCCGGCTGCTTCTACGGCGGCGTCGACTACCCCATGGACGTGCTGGGGCTCTCCATCGGCCGCGCCATCACCGGCGGCTACCTCGCCGGCAAGCACGTAGCGAGCCTGTAGCGACGTTTCCATACCCACACCCTCCCCTCGAGAGCCCGCCGACACGCGGGCTCTCGTTTCTCTTACAACAATGAAAGTCGATTCGTAAGGCGTGGGGGGCGGAGAAGGGGCTATACTGGCAGCATGACATTTCGAAACAGGAGGTATCTCCCATGACTGACCAGCAGAATCCCTTCAGCACCATGCCCGAGCCGCCCGCTGCGCCCGATCCGGCCCAGGCTTTCGACAACGCGCAGGGCCAGGGGCAGGCCGCGCAGTCCTACGACACCGACCAAACCGCTCAGCAGGCTTACGACCCCTACCAGGCGCAGCAACCCTACGGCGCCGGCCAGGGCTATGACCCCTATCAGGCCCAGCAAACCTACCAGCAGCCCTATCAGGCCACCTACGAGCAGCCGCAGCCGGCCTACCAGCAGGTGTACGCCCAGCCCGTGGCCCCGGCGGCCCCTGCAGCTCTTTACCCGATGACCGACACCGACCGCAATCTGCGCCTTGTGGCGTTCATCTTCTGCATCCTGTCGCTGGTGGGCTCGTGTTGGCTCATCATCCCGCTGGCGTGGATGATTCCCATGTCGGTCATCTCCTGGGGCATCTACAAGGGCACCAAGGCCAACACCGTCGCCTTCGACGTATGCACCCTCATCTTCTGCTCGCTCGTGGCCGGCATCTTGCTGCTGTGCTCGAACAAGGATCGGTAAGGCGCTCTCTGCAGAGCTTGTCAGTTCGCAAGCTGGTGAGTCTGGGTGCCCTGGCATTTTGTGCGCACAGCTTCATAGCCCACGATTTCGCGCGTACGCAGCTTCGCGGCCTGCAAACTGCGTAGTCTTGTGATTTTGAAAACGCGTCGTCGCCAAACACGTGGCCGCTCAAAGGCGCGCCGGGCTAGCAGCCCCGGTGCGCCTTATTTTGTTCCACGTCTCTTTCGTTTCCACGGTCTCCGCCGTTTCCGTGACAAAACAAGGCCTTCTCGTGCACAAAAATCGACTTATATAGACATTCGGGGATGCGGAAAGGGAGAAAGAACGCTATATAAGCCTCAAAATGTGCTCCCCGCTGTTTCAAAAGTCTATATAAGTCGATTTTCGTGCACGAAGCTCCCTCATTTTGTCACCGTTGGAGCTGGGTCGGCAGCGCGCTGGGCAGGTTTCTCCAACGAGTACGGAAAGATTTTCCGAGTACTTCATCTACCTATGGATTTGGCCGCACGGCCGATGCAGGTTTGGAAGCGCTCGCTGCGCTACGCGGCCTTCGGGGGCTTGATGAACAGCGAAACGACCAGGGCCGCGATGGCCACGCCGAAGAAGACCCAGAAGGCGCCGAGGTAGCTGCCCGATCCCATTTGCGAGAGGGCGAGAATCTGCGGGCCTACGATGGCGGCCGGGATCATCTGGCAGGTGGCGATGGCGTAGTTGATGCCGTAGTACTTCGGGCCGAAAAACGTGCCCACCATGGCCGACATCGAGCACATGTTCCCACCGTACATGAGGCCGAGCAGCATAAAGCCAGCTACGAGCAGCGGGAAGTTGCCGCCCATCATGGCGAAGGCGCAGCAGAGCATGCCCGCGGCGAAGGCCACGGCGATCCAAGTGAGGCACACGCGATAGCCGAACTTGTCCCAGATGAATCCGTTGATGAGGCGCCCGAGCCCGTTCATGGCCGACACGCTGCCCATGGCCGCGGTAGCCAGCATAAGCGCCTCGGCCTCGGACAGCACGGCGCTGGCGCCAGCGTCGGCCGCCCCCGCGCCAGCCGCCGCAGCGCCTGCGCCCATGAGCAATTCCATAGCCGCCGGCACTGCTTGGCTGATGAGCGCCAGACCGCCGCAGGTGACGAGCATCAGATACACCATGAACACCCAGAACGTGGGCGTACGCACCATTTGGGAGCCGGTCATGTCGACAGCTGCCACGGTGGCGTTCTGCCGCGCTTTCTCTAGAAGAGGGCGAACATACTCTGGCGTTGGCAGCTTCATGATGAAGGCGCCCGCCCCCACCAGCACGACGAAAACGGCCCCCAGCGCACCGAAGGTCATGCGCCATCCGAGCGCGCCCAGCATCGTAGTGACAACGGGGGACAGCAGCATGGTGCCGCCGCCGAAGCCCATGAGCATGGCGCCGGAGGCCAGGCCCTGCTTGTCGGGAAACCATTTCAGCGTGACGGACATGACCACATCGGTGCCAAGGCCCACGCCGGCTCCCACCAACACGCCGTAGGTGGCGTAAATGAAGGGCAGCGATTCCGTGAAGGCCGAAGCGATAAGTCCCAGTCCCAGGCAGGCGGCCGTGATGAGCATGACCGTGCGCGGGGACGTGCGCTCTTCCAGTGCGCCCGCCACGAGCATGCCGGCGCAGAAGGTGATGATGGAGAGCGTGAACACCACCGAGGTGGCCGAGCGATCCCAGCCGAATTCCGCCTCCAGCGGGTCGACGAACAGCGACCAGGCATAGATGAGCCCGAAGAACATGAGCAGGACGAAGGCGACGAAGAAGTACAGCAGACGGTGCGGCGTTGTTTGAGTCGCTGTGGTGTGCGTCTGCGATGTTGCATGGGACATGGCTCCCCCTTGGAATTGCGTGGGTCGGGATTCCAGTGCCAGCCACTGCTCAGTCTATCAACTGCACAAAAAAGAGCAAGAGGAAAATGGTGCAGCAACAGCTTAAAAAGCTAGCCGCAAAATCACGTCCTTTACGTAAAAAGGGTGATTTTGCGGTTATTGCTATAATGAAAAACGATAAATTCAGGAAGAAGGTAGCCACAAATGAACGGTTGTCACGGCAAAACCGTTCTTTTGTGGCTTAAGGCCGAGGAAGGGGACGCGTATCCTCGCGGAGTTATCCCAGTGCGCACGCTCTTGCAAGGAGTTGCCCTGTGCGTTCGTTCTTGCAAGGAGCCAGTTGCGAAGCGGAGCTTACCCCTCGTACAGCGAGAAGTCATCCCTGTTGACGGCTTCGGGAAACACCCAGCTAGAACTTAGAAAATCAGCGGAAAACTAATCTATAACGGCGCAGCAACGAAAACCGCCCCCGTCACCAAAACGCCGAGCAAGAGCGCAGGATATATCACGAATCCGCGAGTTCGTGCGTTGAAGCTCGCTCGCGGGGCGGCTCGAAAAGAACGGCTCCGCACGCCCGACTGCCCCGGCGCACCTGGAAAGGAAGACGACAATGGTCACTCAAGAGCAGCAATCAATTATCGATCACGCTCAGCTGCAGAAGATCAACGGCTGGCAGCATATCAAGGTGAAGGGCACCCCCTACGAGTGCGGCTTCCAGGAGGGCTACCTTCTGGCCGACGAGTACCAAGACGCCCTGCGCGTGTACAAGTTCATGACCTTGGAAACCTTCGGCATGACCTACGAGTGGTTCGCCGAGCAGGCGCTGAAGTTGCACCGCGACAAGATTCCCACCCGCTGGCTCGAAGAGCTGCGCGGCATGGCCGAGGGCCTGACGGCGGCGGGCATTCCCACCACCACCGACGACATGATCGCCTGGAACGACTGGATGGAGATCACCGGCTACTGGTGGCCGCAAAACGCCGGCAAGGTCATGAGCCGCCCGCTCATGAAGACCCACCGCAAGGAGCACTGCTCCGCCATCGTGGCCACTGGCTCAGCCACGGTGGACGGCAAGCCCTACCTGGGCCACGAGAGCTTCGACGAGTTCTGGAGCGGCCAGTACTTCAACGTTTGCAAACGCGTGGAGCCCGATGACGGCTACGCCTTCATCATGCAAGCCTCGGCGCCGTGCATGCTGTCGTCCATGACCGACTTCTACGTGACCGCCGCGGGCCTGAACATCACCGAGACCACGCTGGCCGGCTTCGACCGCTACGACGATGCGGGCATGCCCGAGTGGGTGCGCATCCGCGACGCCGTGCAGTACGCGGCCACCATCGACGAGTTCGTCGAGCGCCTGAACAAAGGCAACAACGGCGGCTACGCCAACGCGTGGCTCATCGCCGACCACAACACCGGCGAGATCGCCCGTTTCGAGCAGGGCTTGGAATTCACGAGCCTCGAGCGCACCTTCGACGGCGCGTACTTCGGCTGCAACGCTGTGTTCGATCCGCGCATCCGCAACCTGGAGTGCAAGGACAACGGCTTCAACGACCCGCGCCAGCAGACCGGTGCCCGTCGCCAGCGCTGGATGGAACTCATCGATCAGTACTACGGCAAGATCGACCTGGAAGTCGTGAAGAAGATGCTCGCCGACACCTATGACGTGTACCTCGGCTACAACTGCCCGTCGAGCCGCGACATCTGTGCCCACTACGACGTGGATCCGCAGTACTACGCCGACGACCCCGATGCCGTGTGGAACATCCCGTTCTACCCGGCCGGCTCCTGCGACGCCAAGGCCGCTGGCCCCGACGACGTGAAGCACCTGAAGATGTGGGGCCGCTACGGCCGCGCCGACGGCGTGGAGTTCGTGGCGAAAGACTTCATGGGCCAGCACCCGCTGTGGAAGTGGATGGACGGCTACCTGGAAGATCGCCCGACTCAGCCCTGGACGCTCTTCGACTAAAGGGAATTCGAACCGGCGCTTTTCCACGGCGCCGCGTTCCTTCCATATAGATCAACGCTAACCAATCGAGGATAAGGAGCATAGATTATGGAAATCTCAAAGGAACAAATCGCGAAGATGGCCGAGTCTTACAAGAAGGCCGAAACCCAGCACGTGGCCCAGCGTGCGGTGACCAAGAACGGCATTCTGGAGTCGGCGGAAAGCGTGGAGGTGCTCAAGCGCATGAGCCCCAAGAGCTTCGCGTTTTCCATCGACGTGGACGATCAGGCCGTGGCCAACCAGAAAATGTCGGGCCGCTGCTGGATGTTCGCCTGCCTGAACGTGCTGCGCTTCCACATTGAGAAGGAGCTCGATCTGCCGAAGGGCACCTTCGAGCTGTCCCAGGCCTACCTGGCGTTCTTCAACAAGCTCGAGCGCGCTGCCTGGTTCCTCGAGCACGCGGTGGCCACGGCCGACAAGCCGCTGGATAACCGCGAGGTCGACTGGCTGTTCACGACGCCCATGGCCGACGGCGGCGACTGGGATATGGTGTGCGCCCTGGTGAAGAAGTACGGCGTGGTGCCGCACGAGGCCCAGGCCGAGACCCACTGCACCAACAACACCGCCGAGCTGAACACGGTGCTCTCGCACCTGCTGCGCCAGGACGCCCTGAAGCTGCGCACCATGGCCCAGGAGGACAAGGACACGAAGGCCGCCCAGGAGGAAATGCTCAACGAGGTGTACCGCGTGCTGGCCGTGTGCTTCGGTGAGCCGGTGCAGAAGTTCGACTTCACCTACAACGACGCCAAGGGCCACTACCATGCCGACCTCGGCATCACCCCGTTGGAGTTCCTGAAGAAGTACGTGCCCATCAACTTGGACGACTACATCGGCGTCATCAACGTGCCCGGCGACGACAAGCCCTACGGCCGCATGTACGCCATCCAGGATTCCGACCAGATTCCCGAGCGTCGCAACCTGTATCTGAACGTGCCGATGGAGGAGCTGAAGGGTTACGTCATCGACTCGCTGAAGGACGGCGAGCCTGTCTGGTTCGGCTCCGATGTGCTGCAGCACTGCGATCGCAATGCCGGCGTCATGGACTTCGATCTGTACGACCTCGAGGCTCTGTTCGGCGTGAAGTTCACCATGGACAAGGCCGAGCGCTTCGCCACCCACGAGAGCCTGCCGACCCACGCCATGACCATTGCCGGCGTCGATATCAAGGACGGCAAGCCCACGAAGTGGAAGATCGAGAACTCCTGGGGCACCGAGAACCACGGCATGAAGACCGGCAACAACGGCTACTTCGTCTGCAGCGACGAGTGGTTCGACAACTTCGTCTACGAGGTGGCCATCCGCAAGGATCGCCTGAGCCCCGAGATGCAGAAGGCGTTGGACTCCGATCCCATCGTGTGGCCGTTCTGGAACACCTTCAACCCGGTTTCCGCCTAGGCGGCAATCGGGCGCCGGCCGCAGGGGTTCCGCACGGGATGCCCCAAGGTCGGCCCTTGCGGGCGGCTTGTGCAAGTCGCCCGCGGCAACTATCCGCTGTCCGGCGGGGTGCCTTTTCCGGGAATGACGTCCCGGGAAGGAAAGCCCGCCCCGCCGGGCCCTTTCGTGAGGGGTAACTATGAGCTCCCAAACTACAACTCATGCGGCCAAAGCGCCGGCGAAGGGCGCAGCGAAGGCCAGCAGTGGAACCTATATCAGCCTGATGGCTCTGGTCATGATGAACGTGACCATCATCGGCAGCGTCGCCAACGACGTCCAGCAGGCTTATTACGGGCTGTCCTCCGTCACGCTCTTCATCATCGGCGCTCTGGTGTTTTTCCTGCCCACCGGTTTGGTGGCGGCTGAGCTGGCTTCCGGCTGGGGTCAGCGCGGCGGCATCTTCCGCTGGGTCGGCGAGGCTATGGGCCCTGGGCTGGCATTTACGTGCCTGCTCATTCTGTGGTTCCAGACCTCCATCAACTTCGGTATGGGCGTTGCCTCGGCATCGGCCACCATCGGCTTCTACACGCCTGATTGGGACTGGGCCGTGCAGTTCATGAACCATCCGGAGAACCAGTTCTTCATCATTCTGGCGTGGTTGGCCTACTACTGGGGTCTGACCTTCCTGTCCACTAAGGGCGTGAAGGCCTTCGCCCGCTTGACCAAGTACGGCGTCATCATCGGCACGTTCATCCCGCTGGCGTTCATCGTCATTTTCACGGTGGTATGGCTCGCCCAGGGCAACGTGTCTAACGTGACCCCCACGCCCGAGGCGTTCAATCCCTTCGCTGACGGCTTCAGCCTCACCAACCTGGCCTTGGCCGCCGGTGTGTTCTTCAGCTTCGCGGGCATCGATATGAACGCTGCCCATATCAAGCAGCTGAAGAAGCCGCAGAAGGAATTCCCGCTGTCCATCTTCATCGCCATGATCCTGACGCTGATCATCTTCATCGCTGGTACCGTGTGCATCGCCATCGTCACGCCGAAATCCGACATGAACTTGGTCTACGGCCTGTACCAGACCTATAAGATCCTCGGCGCCACGTTCAACTGCCCGTGGATTTACGTGGCCTTCGTGTGGGTCGGCCTCGGCGCTTCCATGGCGTCGCTCGTCACCAACATGGCAGGTCCCTCGTTCATGCTCGGCCAGGCCGGCCGCTCCGGCTTTTTGCCGAAGGTGCTGCAGAACTCCAATAAGCACGGCATGCCGAGCCGCCTTATGTACCTGCAGATGACGTTCATGACCCTCATTGCCTTCCTTTGCTTCCTCATTCCGAACATCGAGGGCTTCGTCGTGCTCATCACCCAGGCCATCACCATCCTCTACATGATGTACTACGTGTTGATGTTCGTCTCGTTCTTGAAGCTGCGTCACGACCAGCCGAACCGTCCGCGTCTGTTCAAGGTGCCCGGCGGCAACGTGGGCGCGTGGCTTGTGGCCGGCCTTGGTCTTCTGGCCTGCCTGTTCGGCATCGTGCTGGCCATTATCCCGCCGGCCCAGGTAGCCGAGGAAGTGGGCAGTCCGGTGACCTACGTGGTGGTTATCGTGGCCATCATCGTTGTCACCTTCGCCATCTGCTTCGGCGTGTACCAGGCCTCCAAGCGCCATCATTGGGCCGACCCGAACAATGTGTTCGCGCCGTTCACCTGGCAGATCGAGGGTTTGAAGAAGCCCCAGAAGGTTCTGTCCAACGTGCCGTCCGAGCTGATGAGCGAGGGCCAGAACCCCATGGGCATGCCCATCAAGAAGCTGTGGAACCCCAGCGAGCAGATCGTGCTTCCCGACGAGTACGTGCCGGGCAAGCATCATCCGTCCTCTCCGGCTATTGAGGCCGGCGACGATCCTGCGGCCATGAACCACCCGGTGAAGACCAGCGGTACGTCCATCGGCGCGCTGGGTGCCATCCCCCTAAGCCAGCCGGCGATGATTTCGGAGAAGGCCGGTATCGGCACGTCGGCCACGGTGGGTCTGAAGAAGGCGACTCAGACGGTCCCCGTGGAAGGCGCCGAACCCGTGCGGCTTGATGCGAAAGTGCCGGCGGCGCCTGCTGATGAGGTGGCTGCCGAACCGGTGCCGCGCGACCCGGCGGCCGACGCCAAGCGAGCGGCTGCTGCCGAAGCGGCAGCCCTGGCGGCCGAGAAGTCCTCGCAGGACAAGGCCCATGCCGAGGCGGTGGCTGCCGAGGCGCTCGAGCAGCAGGTGGAAGCCGACAGCGATTTGGCGTCCGCTCGCCGCGAGGTGAAGGAGGCCAAGGCCGCGGCCGACCAGGCGCGCAAGGCCGCGCGCGGAGCTGGTGCCGAGGCGGCGGCTGCGCCTGAGAAGGCCGCTGGTTCCGCCGCGGATGCGGGCGCGACCAAGGGCGGCGATGCTGCCGACGGCGCTGCCGGTGCGGCAGGCGCCGACGGCGCCGGTGCTGCCAAGGGGTCTTCTAAGTAAGTAGTTCGGAAGGGGGCCGCGCCGCAGGATGTGCGGGCGGCGCGGCCCCCTCGAGGGTAAAAGAGGTGTTCTCAATGAGTGCAAACGGAAAGACAAACGCGGGCGCGCCGCCGAAGGCTCCCGTAGCCGTAGCCACGGCCGCGTCCGGTGCGGCGAAGGGTGTCTCCGATGACGCCACGACCGCTCGCCTCTCCATGCCGGAAAACAACGGGAAGAAAGTGACGAAGCCGACCGTGGCCACCCAGCAGAACGCCGGCGACGACTTCAAGGCGACCCTTACCGTGAAGGACATGGTGGTATGGGGCCTCATCACCATGGTGCCTATCTCGCCCATGGCCGTTTACGGCGGCGTGTTCGCCGACTCCGGCGGCATGCCCACGCTCGCGTTCCTCATCGGGTTCGTGGCCGTGCTGTTCTCGGTGTTCTCCTTCGGCATCATGATTCAGCATTTCCCGTCTTCGGGCTCTATCTTTACTTATGTGAGCCACGTGTTCGGCAAGCTGCCCGGCTTCATCGCCGGCTGGCTGATGCTGTTGCAGTACTTGGTAAGCCCGGCCATGGTGTACCTCATCGCCGCTATCGCCATCCACAGTATGCTGCCGGATGTGCCGATTTTGGCTCTGTGCTTCGGGTTCCTCATTATTGTGGCCATCGTGTCGCTTATCGGCATGAAGACCGCCATGGTGGTGAACAAGGTGGCGCTGGTAGCCCAGCTGGCGATTCTCGCGCTGTTCGTCGTGTGCGGCGTGATGTTCGTCGTGCAGCATCCCGAGAGCGCGAATTTCTCGCCGACCAACCTGTTCAACCCCGCCAAGTTCGAGTTCGGCGGCACCATGTCCGCTGTGTCGCTGGCCGTGATGTCCTACGTGGGCTTCGGCGCCATCGCCACGCTGACCCAAGAGGCGAAGGATCCCAAGCACGGGCCGTCGCGCGCCATGATGATCATGGCCATCGTGCTGTGCGTGCTGTACGCGCTGCAGTGCTTCATCGCCACGTGCATCGATCCGTCGGGCGCGGCCTTTGCCGGCAACACTGACAACGCGTTCTACGCCGTGGCCAAGATGGCCGCCGGTCCCTGGCTCATGATCGTGTGCGCCGTGGGCGTGGCGCTGGCCCAGGGCGTGTTCACCGCTATCGCGCAGCAGAACTCCATCGCCTTCGTCATGTTCACCATGGCCAATGGCGGCTGCCTGCCGAAGTTCATGGCCAAGATGAACAAGCGCACGAACTCGCCGTTGAACGCCGTCATCTTCATCATCGCCCTGTCCGTGGTGCTGACGCTGCTCTTCCATTTCAGCGGCATCGACATGAACACCGTGGTGAAGATCTCGAACTTCGGCGCGCTGTCCACCTATGTGATGCTGAACGTGTCGGTCATCGTGTTCTGCTGGTTCCAGCTGAAGCAGCGTTCGGGCGCAAAGGCCGTGTTCATGCACCTGGTGTTCCCGGCGCTCGGCGCGCTGGTGTGCTTCGCGATTCTGATGTCCGTGGGCACCGTGGCCCTGGTGACGGGCGTGGTGTTCATCCTCATCGGCATCGCCTACTACCTGGTGCTGACCCGCGTCCTGCATCGCCAGATCAACCTCGGGTAGGGGATTGCCAATCGCGCAATCAGAGGCAAGCTGCTTGTCCGGAAACCTCAAAGGCGGGGCGTTCGCGCGAGATTGCGCGGCCGCCCCGCCTTTTGCTGCCTGGGCGCTTTGTATCCTGCCGACGTCCGCTTGGCTGGTCGCATCCGCTTAGCGAGTCGCACCCGCTCGGCTGGTCGCGCCCGCCTAGCGAGCCGCATCCGTTTAGCGAGCTGCACCCCTTGGCGAGCCTCACCCGCTCGGCTGGTCGCATGTGCCTAGCGAGCCTCACCCGCTCGGCCGCATCCGCCTAGCGAGCCTCACCTCCTTGGCGAGCCTCACCCGCTCGGCTGGCCGCATCCGTTTGGCGAGCTGCGCCCGAAGCTCTGGAGGGGCCGCGTGCAATTTTGGTCTTCTCTTTATGGCAAGTTTTCCGAGGGTTTCGACGTTACAAGGCGATGGCAGATCAAGCTATCCTAGTAAACTGTCGATAAACGATAGCATTAGGCTCTTCCCGGAGCGAGCTTCGGTTTTTCAAGGGAATACGGCCAGCTATAAGGTCGAAATCCTCAAAAAACTTGCCATTTTTCGGGCTGCAGCAAGTATCGATGAGCAGGTATGGCAGCGTGGGCTAATGCGCTGGTGACTATCTCGGGCAGTAGGCGGCGATGCCTTCCGATGGGCCTCTTCGGAAGCTGGTCGGCTGGATTGACGCCGGCGTCTCCCGTTGCGCTGGTGCCGGCGGTGATGGTCGGCGGCGACCCTTCCCGACTGCGTTGGTGTTGGCTGGCGGTGCCCCGTTGGGCTGCCTGGCGGCGCTGTTCCGGAAGCTGGGTCGCCGGCATTCTTGCGATATTCTTCCCACAGACGCTCTATTCTTCGTATGGTCTAGGCGCAAAGGTCTCATAGGGGTAAAGGGGGAGCCCTAGCTGTCGGCGCAATCTCAGCTTGCGGGCATGGTAATTCCCGACTGCCGTGCGAAATCGGACGCCTTGCGCTTTGCGGACAGTCTCCACGATGACATCCGTGGCCTCAACGCTTTCGAGTTCGTTGTTGGTCAGTCCGACGACGGCGATGCCCATAGCTTGCAGGGCGTTCGTCCGTCGCGAATCGCGAATGCGGCATAGGTCGCCCGAGTGGAACTCCCGGCTCTGGTATTCGACGGCGATAGAGGCCTCGGGCCAGAAAAGATCGCACCGAAGGGTTCGTCGTCCGGAGATTGCGGTGGCTTGGGGGGTGCAGGAAATTTCGTAGTTCATGGAGGGCATGCCGAGCCCGTATCCTCCGTAGAATGCGGGCAGTCCTAGGAGAAGCGCGGCTTGAGTTTCGCGGGGAGAAGCGGAGCCGTCGACGAGATATGAAGCTGCGGCACGTGCTCGCTGGGCGCCAAAAAGACGGGAATTGCGCTCGAGGAACCCACGAATTTTACGCACGCTCGTAAGCGGTTGTGTGCCATATACGGTCGACGTTGCCAGGGTCTTCTGCTGGTATGTGCCACATAGCTCGAATCCGAGAACAAGGGTGTCCACGAAAGAACGCAGGGAGGCTTCTTGGATAAAAGCAAGTGAGGGGCTGGAGAGAAGAATGCTCTCGTTCCAGCGCTGCAGGGCGTTTCCCGAAAGGGGGAGTCTGCAGAGGTGAGGCTTGCGGAATTCAGCGGATCTTGGAGTTGACGTGCTTGACGAAACGCAGTGGAGCGGCATTGGAATGCCGGCAGGCAAGTACGGGTCGCACGTGCGGATGGTGAGGTCGTTTGCCTGATCGCGACTGGCTGCCTTTGACGGAAAGTGGCGGTGGCGTGTTGTGGCGAGGGCGATTCCGCGGCGTCTGCAGAAAGCGTGGACTTGGAGAGCGGAAAGATACCCGAGGCAGGTTTCCGAAGAAAGGCTTTTCTGGGTCATGGCACACTCCTCTTGCACCCGGGGCGAAGAGGATCTTGCGAATCTGGTATGCGGAAGGTCGGGCACGGCTTCCGATCATGGGCTGCGCTGGCAGGATTCGCACTGGCTCGTTATCGATGACAGCATCTTATCACGATGGTGCAACAAAGTGTAGAGAGCTGCGTTATTTTGAGGGCACGTTTTAGGCAAGTTTTTCGGGGGTTTCGACATTGCGAACCCATAGAGTAGGCGCAAAAAGGGCGAAACACCAGGATTTGCCTTTGGAAAAGAGTTTCTGAAGCCTGCTTTGCCACGAACGTGTCGCAAACTTTGGAAAACTTGCCAGAAAGCAAGGCGCTTGAATGCAAGGAGCGCCGATCAGCTGAGGTGCTTGGATGATCGGCGCTCCGATGGCTGAGTCGTTTAACGGTCGCGAGGCTTTGCGCTTGACAGGGGTGGAAGTGCGGCGCTATTCCGTGTGCAGCGAGAAGTCGTCCTTGCCAACGCCGCATACGGGGCAAACCCAGTCTTCGGGGATGTCCTCGAAGGCAGTTCCCGCAGTGATGCCGCCGTCGGGATCGCCCACAGCTGGGTCGTAGATGTAGCCGCATATGTCGCAGATGTACTTGTCCATGAGTTCCTCTATTCTCGCACTGGCCGCACGATGCGTCTTGGCGGCCCGACGAACAATGCGCGACTATGATGCCACGGATTGGGACGGCACACCCTCGCCCAGCGCAACTCGAAACTGATTCGTGAAGAATGCTTCGAATGCGCCGGCCGCCTGATCTTAAGCGGGCTGCGGGCTCGCCATGGGTGCACGAAGTGGAGACGGCGAGAGCATCGAGGCGGCAAGCAGAGGCGTCGTGAGCTACTGCATCACCTCGTGCAGGGCCGCTTCCAGGGCCGCGAGGTCGTCGGGGGTGGTGGACCAGCTGGTGACGAGGCGGATGACGGTGCGGCCGTCCCCGAGCTTTTCCCAGGTGCTGAAGCGGATGCGCTCGGCCAGCGCCTCGACCTGGGCATTTTCCAGAACCACGAACTGTTGATTGGTGGGGCTTTCGCGGAAGAAGGTGCACCCGGCCTCGCGCAGGATGCGGCGCAGCTCGTCGGCGGCTGCGATGGCCACACGTCCCACTTCGCCGTACAAGTTATTGGTGAACAGCGTGTCGAACTGCACGCCGAGCAGACGCCCCTTGGCCAGCAGGGCGCCGTGCTGCTTGGCGTGGGTGAGGAAGTGCCGGGGCATGCCGCCGCGCGGGAACACGACCGCCTCGCCGCAGAGCGCTCCGCATTTGGTGCCGCCGATGTAGAAGGCGTCGGCGAGGCGCGCGATGTCGGCCAGGGTGACATCGGTGTCGGGAGCGGCCAAGCCATAGGCGAGGCGTGCGCCGTCCAGGTACAGAGGAATCTGGTAGCGGCGACAGAGTGCCGAGAGCTCCTCCAATTCGGCCAGGGAGTACAGCGTGCCCAGCTCGGAGGGATGCGCGATGAACACCATGCCCGGGAACACCATGTGAGTGTAGCTGGCATCGGCGTAGAAGGCCTCCAGGTAAGCTTTCACGTCGGCGGCGCGCAGCTTGCCGTCGCATTCGGGCACGGTGAGCACCTTGTGGCCCGTGGCTTCAATGGCGCCTGCTTCATGAACGGCGATGTGCCCCGTATCGGCAGCAATCACGCCTTCGTGCCCGGCCAGCAGAGCCGAAATGACCACGGCGTTGGTCTGGGTGCCGCCCATGAGGAAGAACACGTCGGCGGTCTCGTCGTCGCAGGCCGTACGGATGCGGGCCGCCGCGCTTTCGCAGAAACGATCGCCGCCATAGCCCGGCGCCGGCTCCAAGTTCGTTGCCGCCAACGCTTCAAGAATGCGCGGATGGGCACCGGTGGAATAGTCGTTCTCGAACGAGATCATGAGTCCTCCTCAGGGCTTCCCGGAGATGTGTGCCGTGCTATTATTCCACAACGTCGAAGATGGTGTCGAAAGGCGGTAAGCGAGATGGCGATCGACAAGGTGAAGGCATACTTTGCGGAATTCGGGCGCGAGGGGGACGTTATGGAATTCCCCACATCCAGCGCAACCGTGGAGCTGGCGGCTCAGGCCGTGGGCTGCGAACCGGCGCGTATTGCCAAGACGCTGTCCTTCGCCGTGGGCGACCGGGTGGCGCTCGTGGTGTGCGCGGGCGATGCTCGCATTGCGAATCCGAAGTTCAAGGCCCAGTTCGGATGCAAGCCCCGTATGCTTCCCGCCGAAGAGGCTGAGGAGCGCATCGGTCACGCGGTGGGTGGCGTGTGCCCCTTCGCGGTGAATGAGGGGTGCGACGTGTACCTAGACGAATCGCTGCGCCGCTTTGACGTGGTGTACCCGGCCTGCGGCAGCTCCAACAGCGCCATCGCCCTCACCCTCGACGAGCTGGCTGCGTACACCCCTGGCAGCATTTGGGTCGACGTCTGCAAGCTGCCGGAGTAGGGTCAGGCGGATACGCCTACAATGGCCGCGCAGGTTAGCCAAGCCTTTTCCGCAATGTGAGCGGCGGCGATTCGAACGGTTTCGCCGATGGGCTTGGCTTGATGCGTCGCTTGCGGAACGAGCTAGAATTCAGTTACCGTCCGAGTCTTCTTGATCAGAGCATTTCATGCGCTACGCCCGTGTGAGTTGGTCGTCTAGGTCGACCAACTCCTGGCGGGAGTGAATGTCGAGTTTCTTGTAGATGCTTTTGGCGTGGCCGCGAGTGGTGTTTTCCGAGATGAACAGCTTGCCGGCGATGGCCGATACGGTGTGGCCCTTCATGAGCAGCTCGGCCACCTCGATCTCGCGTGGGGAGAGGCCGCGCTCTTCAAGGTAGCTGTGGATGCGGCGCTGTTGCTCGGAGGGGCCGTCGCTGGGCGCCGGGCCGGCTTCTGTACTCGCAAGAGCATCCAAAGAGCGTGGCTCGCTTTCGGTGCGGGCTGCGCCGCTTTCGGTCGAGGAGGGGTCGTGTCGGCCATCGCGCCGCCCCCGTCGCAAAGAAGCGCCGCGGTTCAGCAGTTCCGCGTCGGTCATGGAGGCCAGCGCCTGGCCCTTTCCGCGCGTGACCAGAATGAGCGCGACCGACAGCAGCACCACGCAAAGCAGGATGACGTTCGTCCAATGGGCGAGGTCGTCGGAAAGCGCCGGCCCCAGAAGTTCGGCCAGCCCGCTGCCCACGGCCATGGAAAGCAGGACGGGCCCGATGCACAGGGCGTACAGCGGCGAGGAGGGCAACCCGTTTCGAATGGTATACACCGCGCAGGTGATGATGAGCAGCAGGTTCACCACCTCGAAGCCGAACATGAGAAACGCTACGAGCAGCGTCGTGTACTGCTGTCCGAACAGCGATGGCAGCAGGAACACGACGGTGAGTGCAGGGAAGAGCACCTGGCAGATATGCAGAATGTCGAAGCCCTTCGAGAGAAACAGCTCGAGGGCCACCACCAAAAGGGCCGCCGCCGCGAAACCGACGAGCACCGCGGCGCCGCCGGAGCTTTGGGCCGGCTCGATGCCAGCGATGAGCTTCCACGAAAACCCGAGGATACTGACGCAGAGCACGGGCCGCCATAGGTCGCCCACGGCGCGTCTTAGGGCAGGGCGCGTGAGGGGCGCCGTGACGTCGGCCTCAATCTCGGCGAGGCTCTTCTGAAGGCAAAGAAGCGCCAGAAACGGCAGCACGCAGACGGCGGTCAGAGCCACAGCGATTGAGGGCAGGAGGCAAATGAGCAAGTAGAGGCCCACCGACATGGCCGCCGAAAGGGGAATGCAGATGAGGGCGCGCTGCTGGCCTTCGGTTACGTAGAACATTTCCCAAAGCAGGAAGAACAAGATGCAGGAGCCGCCCATGAGAATGCCTGCTGCAGCTGCGATCACGCCGTCGCCTTGGCCGAAATGGAATGCGAGGAAGTAGAGAAGCGCGGCTCCGCTGAGCATGAAGCTCGCCGCCGAGGCCGTCCAGTGGGGAAGCTCGCAACGACGGAAGGCGCACAGGGTGCCCAGGGCTCCTACGGCCAGGGGCATGAGCGTCTGTTCGGTGAGAATGTAGATCTGCCAATAGTCGGCGATAGCGCCCGCGCCCTGGAACCCTGCGAGCACAATGAAGGTGACGGTCCAGAAAAAGCCGAAACCGAGGTGGTGTATTCGCAGACCTTCCAAAAGCCTTTTGGCGCGTTGCATGTGGCATCCTTCCTCCCCGCTGCATTTTAGCAGCCGCAACCGGTGGCGAGAGGTGGAGCGCCCAACAAGTTTGCGGTGACGATCGGCTGTGAACTGGGGTTTCTCAAAAACAACCCAAAATATGTCCCCCTCAAAAGCGTGATGCCGCGCCACGTTTCGGGTTCCCGTTGCTGTGAATTTACCCAATTTAGTGGCTTACGCGGAACGGCAGAAGGGGGCATAGTGCTTCTCGCGTTCCGCCAATGAGAGGGCCGGGGCGTCGGTTCCAACTTCCCGCGGACGGCTCGGGCGAAGGGCCCGGGCAGCTGCCGCGGAAGGTTCGGAACCGTTCAGTCACCGAGACTATGGAGGGAAAACATGACTGGAATTTCTCGTCGCAACTTGCTCAAGGGCGCTGCTTTCAGTGCCGCCGGTGTGGCCGCACTCGGCCTGGCCGGATGCGCGCCGCAGACCGAGGCCACCAAGGCTGAGGCCGGCCTGGCCGAGACGGGTGAGACTGCCAAGCACACCTGGGAAGTGAAGCCCGAGCCCATCGCGGCCGACCAGATCTCCCAGACCGTCGACACCGAGGTGCTCGTCATCGGCGGCGGCTACTCCGGCAGCTGCTGCGCGCTGTCCGCGGCCCAGAACGGCGCCAAGACCATCCTCGTGGAGAAGGACGCCGTGCTCAATGGCCATGGCGTGGGCGGCACCGGCGCTATCGCCTCGCGCGCCCTGGACGACCTGGGCCTGAAGTTCGACAAATCCCTGGAGATGGAGCGCTGGGTCTCCACCTGCGGCAACCGCTGCCGCGAGTCGCTCGTGGGCAAGTGGTTCCGCGAGTCCGAGCGCTGCATGAACTGGTTCCTCGACATGGCCGAGGCCAATGGCGCCAACTGCATGGTCACCGTGGGCTCCAACTCCACGGTGCACCCGGAGATCGCCTGCTACCACTTCATGTCCGGCGGCCCCATCTTCGAAGAGCACACCATGGCCGATTTCGTCGAGTACATGTTCGAGGCCGAGGCCCTGAAGGCCGGCGCCGAGTTCGTCTACGAGATGCCCGCTGTGCAGCTGGTGCAGGACGAGTCCGGGAAGGTGACCGGCGCCATCTGCCAGAACAAGTCCGGCGAGTATGTGCAGTACAACGCTTCCAAGGGCGTCGTTTTGGCCACGGGCGACATCAGCTACAACGACGAGTACATCGATGCGTTCGCGCCGGTGGCCAACCGCGTGTTCACCCGCCTGTGCTCCGACCAGGGCAACGTGGGCGATGGCCACAACATGGCGGCGTGGGCCGGCGGCGCCTTCCAGGAAGGCCCCTGGCCGACCATGATGCATCCCCAGGCTGCGGCCGTGTTTCACGGGCCCTTCCTGTTCGTGAATCCCGACGGCAAGCGCTTCATGAACGAGGCCACCTGGGTGCAGGGCAAGTGCCTCGGCGTGATGTACAACGGCGGTTCCGATCACGCCTGGTCCATCTTCGACGCCAACTGGCAGAACGATCTGAAGAGCTCGCTGGAGCACGGCGGCGGCATGTTCTGGGACACCTTCCGCCCCTACGGCTCCGACTACCAGGTGGCCGTGGACGGTCACACCAAGACCGTTGAGAACGGCATCGCCGAGACCCCGGACTACTACAAGCGCGCCGACACCCTGGAGGAGCTGGCCGAGATGATCGAGGTGGATCCGGCCGAGCTGAAGGCGACCGTGGAGCGCTACAACAAGCTGTGCAAGGAAGGCGAGGACAAGGACTTCTACAAGGAGAACCACTTCCTGTTCCCCGTGGAGGAAGGCCCCTTCACCGCGTGCATGGTGGCGCCGGGTCTGCTCGCCGTGTGCGGCGGCATCCACATCTCGGACAACTTCGAGGTGCTGAACGAGAACGACGAGCCCATCCCCGGGCTGTACGCCATCGGCAACTGCGCCGGCGACATCTACGCCGTGGACTACCCGATCAACATCCAAGGCAACAGCCACGGGCGCTGCCTCGTGCAGGGCAAGTGCCTCGGCGAGCAGCTGGCCGGCGTGTACCAGGAGATCTAGTGTCTGCGGAAGCTGCGAAAATCGGGGCAGTCGCTGTTGCGGCGGCTGCTCCGGGGGCGGTGGCGGTGTCGGTGGAAGCTGCGGAAGCTGTGGAAGCTGCGGAAGTCGTGGAAGCTGCGGAAGTCGTGGAAGCGGTTGACGCGGAGCAGGCGTTCGGGCGGCTAGAGCGCCTGTACGCCCAGCTGCCGGCGATGGAAGAGAAGGGCGCGGCCTTGGCGCGCGCCCGCTCCGCTGCCGAGGTGGACGGCCTGGCGAAGGCGGCGGCCTACCGGGCGGCCGAGCTCGTCCGGGCTGAGACGCTGGTGGCCGAGGCAGAGGCTTGCGTGTGTGAGGCCGAAGCGGCTCTGGCCCGATCGGAGGCCGCCGGGGGAGATGCTGCCGAGAAGGCGGCGCACTTGGGCGACTTGCGCCTCGCACTGATGGCCGCTGGCACCCAGCGCGGTTTGAAGGTGGGGCCGGCCCAGAATGCCGAGCATGCCCTGGCCCAAGCGCTGGAAGCGAGTCCCTTCGACACAGTGGAAGAGGCCCGTGTGGCCCTGCTGCCGGCGGACTCGCTCGCCGCTTTGTCTGCCGAGGTGCAGGCCTACCAGGCCGACTACGCCGAAGCGCTGGCGATGTGCCAGCAGCTGGAAGACGGCGAAGAGTCGGCGGGTCTTCCGCAATCGGCCACCTCCTAGTCGTTAGAAGGCCGCGAGGTTCCGGGGGCTCTTCGATCTGCGAAGGCCTGAGGAACCTCGGTTCGCCAACCCCCGAACAATCCCGCGCGGGCGCTTCCCTCCCTGCGCCCGCTCCTTTTACGAGCCGCCCACCTCCCGGGCGGCTCTTTTGCGATCGGTACGACCTTTTTGCTCCTTTGGCATCGCCGGTTTCGGTGGCACCTATGTGGCTACCTTCCCCGAAGCTTCCGAGTCTCCAACATCACCTAGCTCTCCAATGCTTTCGTGAGGGAGCAGCTTGTCTTGTCGGATCCTGCACGAAATACCGCTCTGCTATGGAGCAGTGCAAGATGGTATAAAAGAGTGTAAAAGAGTGTAAAAAGGTGTAAAAGAGTGCAAGAGCGCCTTCCCGAAAAATGCGCTGATAATCTGGCAGTCATAGAGCTGATAATCTTGCAGTGGAGCGTCCGATAATCTGGTACCCCATCATCCCTTCCCCGAGTTTACCCAAGTCGGCGGCGGCTTTCCTCCTGCGGAGGGATGAGGCCCTTCGTGCGAAACAGCTCGGCGGCGGCCATGTCGCGGTTGCGGTAGGGGAAGGGACGACCTGCGATGAGGCAGCCTATGAACTCGCGCAAGAAGGTCGGATCGGGCTCGACTCCGAGCGGAATGTTGCGGTAGTTGGCCCGCACGAGCGCGTTGCGGAACTGCAGCGACGAGCGGTCGAAGGCCTCGCTGCAGTCTTGGGGGAATCCGTGGAAGTGCAGCAGCTGCTGGAGGAACACGGCGACGGTGCGCGTATTCCCTTCGGCGAAGGGGTGAATCTGCCAAATGCGCGCGATGAAGTCGGCCACCGAGGCGATGTAGACGGTGTAGTCGCCTCCCTGCGCGGGAGCGGGGCTGAACTCCGAGAAGGCGGTTTCCAAATCGTCCTCGAGGGAGGCGTAGTCCCCGTAGGCCACCGATTCCCGTGCGAGGACGAACTCGCGCTTCGAGATGTTGTAGTCGCGGTAGTGCTGCTCGTAGAAGGGCTCTTCCATAAGGCCGCGGAAGAGGCGCCCGTGGATGGCGCGCAGGGTGGCGGGGGAGAAGGTGAACCCGTTGGAGTCCAGAGCGTCGCAGATGCGGGCGCTGACGAGGTCGGCCTCCTGGGAGTAGCGGTTGATGCCGCGTTCGACCTTCTGGTTGTAGTAGTCGTCCACCATATCGCTCAGCTGACGGGCGTTGATGTCGCCGGCAACGTAGCGTTCGGCCGCATCGTCGAAGACGGCGCTGGTGGTGAGGCCGTCGACGGCTTGCAGTCCTCGGGCTCCGCGCACGCGTCGGTCGCGCACCTCGTAGGAATAAGGCTCTTTGTAGCGCTCGTATTCCGATTCCGTGCCCACGGGCCTCCTTCCTGCTGACGACTTCGAGCTATTGTAGCACGATCCCCGCCATGCGCCGCTTCTGCTCAAAGGCTGGCACTGGTATGCTAGAAAAGCGCTTCGAAGAGGACTTTCATGCACATTCGCCATGCTCTTGAATCCGTCGTTTGCTGGTATTTCGACTATTTCATGACTGGGGTGTCTTGTGCGCATGACAGACGACGCATTCTCCGCGAACGGGAGAACTTGGGTCTTCCCGGTCTGGGTGATTTAGGCTGGGGGCTCGGCCTATTTTCGTTGGCGGCTTCGCTCAGGTAGAATTGCGGCGTGCGACGAACGAAGGAGGGCGGCTATGGATTTGAAGAGCTTGCGGGCGTTCAAGAAGGTGTGCGAGACGGGCAGCATTTCGAAAGCTGCGGACGCCCTTTACATCACGCAGCCGGGATTATCGAAGTCGATGGCGCGTCTTGAGGCGGAGTGCGGCCATCAGCTCTTCGAGCGGACAAGCAAGGGCGTGACGCTGACGCCCTACGGACGCGCCCTGTATGCCCGCATCGATCAGCTGGTGGCCATTATGGACGAGATAGAGAGCGAAACGCTCAGTCTTCAGCGGAGCCGGAAGCTGAAGGTGGCCTCCACGATCGGGGTGCTTTTGTACACGGGCATGGCCTTTACGGACGACTTCGAGGCGGCATTTCCCGAAATCGAGCTGTTCGTGGAGGAGGGGAGCGATCGGCGGGTCGAGGAGTGGCTATCCTCCGGTGCCGTGGAGATAGGGTTTCTGGCCGGGCCCGTTGATCGAGCTCGCTACGATGCGTGGCTGTTCAGTCGGCACCGTCATGTGCTGGATGTGCGCGAGGGCGATTCACTTGCCGGGCGGCCTTTCGTCGAGCATCGCGATTTGGACGGCCGCATTGTCGCCCTCCTTTCCCGCGATTACCGTCCTTACGAAAACAACGTGCGGTGGCTCTCATGGCGGCGCGCGAGGGAGCCAGCGTCATTGTGCTGGAGAGCCAGTCTGGCACCTCGTTCTCGTCGACCGCGGTGTGCAAGGGCAACTACTGCGTCATCGGTTCCGACGAGCAGAAAGCTGCGGGCATCGAGGACGACGTGGAGCTGTTCGTACAGGATGCGCTGGCTTACGGCGTGGATGACGACGCGCTTCCCGGCAACAAGGAGGAGGCCATTCGCCTCTATGCGGAAAACAGCCTCGAGTGCTACGACCTTCTGAAAGAGCTAGGCGTGGAATTCTCAGCTCCCTACATGCTGGCCGGCCACTCCGTCTTTCGCGTCCACCGTGTGGACAACGCCGACATGCAGAGTCGTCTGACGGCGGCCGCACAGGAGGCGGGCGCGAACTTCCTGTTCAACACTGAGTTCGAAGAACTCATCGTAGATGCGACGGGCACAGTGCTGGGAGCTTTCGCCAGCGATGGGGGCAAGACCATCGCCGTGAAAGCCAAGCGAGGTGTCGCGCTGACCACGGGCAGTTTCGTGCGCAACAGCGCCTTAGTGGACGATTGTCTGCCGGGGCTGTCGAAGGTGGAGCTTTCCACCGGCGCTGGCGCCACAAGGCAAAGGGCATATTGCGGCGCTGAACCTGGGCGGCCAGCTTTATGGGCGCAGCAAGCTGCACGCCACCGAGGGCTTGTACCCCGAAAGCGGCCACGGCGACTGCGAGATTCCCCAGTACGGCGCTATTGCCGTGGACATGAACGGCACGCGCTACATCGACGAGGGCAGCTACTGGTCCAACATGCGCACCCGCACGCTCATCTCGAAGGGCACTCATCCCGAGTTCGGCTGCTTCATGTCGTGGTACGTCATCGACCGGCCGGGCTACGATGCGGCCCGCGAGGCCGGCGACAACAACGCCACGACGGGCATCAACGAGGAAGAGGCCAAGATGGTGGTGTCCGCCGATACCATCGAGGAGCTGGCCGAGAAGATTAACGCGCCCTATCTGCCGGCCACAATGGCGAAGTACAACGAGGACATGGCTGCTGGCAAGGACACGCAGTTCGGGCGCACCTCGAACAATGGCGAGGGGACCGGCGAGCCCTATGCGCTTACCACGCCTCCCTATTATGCTTGGGCCTCTAAGATGATGCTGGAATACGCCCCGACGACCACGTTTTTGGCCAACGGCGAGTGCCAGATTCTCAACCAGTACGATGAGCCTATCGGCGGCGGTCGGCTTCTGGCTTGCGGCGAGCTGATTCACCGCTCCATCGTGGGTAACCACTATCTGGTTGGCACCTCCATCGGCTCGTGCACTACCCTCGGCATGGTTATCGGCCGCAAGCTCGCCCAGATGGACGCCTGGGAATAATCGATCTTTGCCTGTGGAAAGCGCTTGAGATACGCCCCCCTCCCTGGGATCCCGCCAGTTGCGCGCTGGGGGATCCCGCTATGATGGTCGTGAAAGCGGTACCGAGAGGCCGCGGAAAGGAAGTACCCCATGAAGCACGAATGCAAGGTGACGGTTCTGGAGACGAAGGTGTTCCCCGACCTGCAGCGCGAGTACCTGGCCGATCCCGAGAGCGGGCCGTGCCCGTGCTTTGCGGCCGGGCAGGAGTTCCTGTTCCGCCGCGAGGCCGGCGCCGACGATCTGGCACTTCGGGCGCGACTTGGCCCCGGCGTTCCCCTGCGCCGAGGCGTGGGACTGCATCTCGCGCTACATCTACACGGCGCTGCAGGGCGGCTCCATCATGCACGGCTGGACGCGCGACGACCGCCTCATGGTCGCCTGCTGCAACGACGGCACCCGCCCGGTCGTCTTCAAGCTGGAGCGCATCGACATCCCCGAGACCCTCGAGGAGGAGGCGTGGCTCGCGTCCCAGGACTTCGCCAACACCCCCGAGGATGCCTACACGGGGGAGGAGTAGAAGAAGGATGCATCTTTCTTCTGGGGGCAAGTTGATTTTCATTGTTAGCCGAACGCTTGCGGCATCAATGACGTTTTCGCAGTTAGCCGGACGGGCGCTCGAGCGCCCGTCCTGTGTTTTCCCGGGCCGATATGGCTCGGACCGCGGCAAAACGGGGTGTTCGGCTGAGTTCGGGGCATGGCTCCGCCGGCCCGTCCGGGTCGGATTTCGGACTCATCCGGACGGCTAATGTGCGATGGCGAAATGGGGCTCGCGAGGTTTTCCCGGCCGTGCTTCCCCTCGCCCTCGCCCTTGTGCCCGGGCTCGCCTTCGACGCCGCGGGCTTTCGCCTCGGCTACGGCGGCGGCTTCTACGACACCTTCCTGGCCGATTTCCCCGGCACCACCGTGGGCCTGTGCCGCACCTGCCAGCTGTCCGCCGTCCCTCTGCCCCGCGGCCCCTACGACCTGCCCGTGGGCCTCGTCGTCACCGAGGACGGCGACATTATTCTCTGAGCCAGCGTTGCTCTCTCGCTGAAAGAGAGGCCCCGCCGCAGCGCGGCGGGGCCTAGGGAGGGCTGCTGATTGAGGTGACTACTCGTTTGCGAGGGCGCTCGCGGCGGCTATGCGACCGAAAGCGAGGCACTCCCCGAGATTGCCTGCGCCCTGGTAGTGTCCCGACCACACGGAGCCAAACTCGCCGGCAGAGTACAGATGAGGGATGGGGTTGCCCTCCAGATCGATAACCTCGGCCTTGGCGTTGCGCACAGGGCCGCCGTCGGTGTTGAGCATCTGCGGCCGCTGCATCATGATGTAGAAGGGGGCTGTTTTAATGGGAGTCAGGGTGCTGGGCGGTCGAAAGAAAGAGAGGTCCTTGCCGTTCTCGCAGTAGGTGTTCCAAACGGTCACGGTCTCCACGAATTCCTCGACGGGCAAATTCGCTTGGGCGGCCAGGTCCTCCAAGGTATCTGCTTTGTAGCCGAAGCCCTCGGAGACAGGGTCGGTTCCCTGGAAAGCGTAGGCACCGTTGTCCATGGCGGCTTGGTCGCACACGAACCAGCTGATTTCGGGCATGGGAAGCAGGTGCCAGTCGCCGCCGAATTGCATATGGCCGTGGCGCGATCCCACGGCGGCATTCATGGGGGTGCCGTCGTAGAACTCCTCCCAATCAAAGGTGCAGCACGCATCCCAATCCATATAAAACCGGCGTCCGTTGCTGGCGACGGTGATGCCGAGGTTCTTCAGGGGGCTACCCGAGCCGTTGTATTTACCCCAGCCTGAGTCGTCGAGTTTCCGGATGGTGTTCCAGAAACCGGCTCCGGAATTCATATGCCACATGTCAGCGTTGAGGAGTGCGCAGATTCGATGACCGTCACCGGTGTTCTCCTGGGCGGCGATGGGCGTGACGGTAGGTTGCGAGAAGTAATTTGCCATCATCTGGGGGTTGCTCTCGAATCCGCCGCAGGTCATGATGACGCCTTTCGTGGCTCGGACGCGCACTTCGGTGCTTCCGTCGGTGTAGATGCCCCCAAGTACGGTCTTGGTGTCGGGGTCTTGGACGAGGGCTTTGAGGGGGCACTCAGTTTTCAGGGTGATGGAGGGGAGGCTCCCGAGTACTTCGTTCATAAACTTCGTCACATGGTCCCAGCGGCCCTCCGCGCTGAAAGCGGCATAGTCACAGGCCGCTGAGTGCTCGAGCTCGGGATATTCGGGGAAGCAGGCATAGTCTGTCGTGCCTGGGACGATGGTCAGATCGGCTTCAGTCGCGCCCAATTCCAGTACCCAATCGAGATTCCTCGTGAGTTCGGCGGCGTAGGCCTCCAGGACGTCGTCGGGCGTGCCCGTATCGGTATGGCGGAGCTCCTTAAGATAGCTCAGGGCGTCTTGCTCTCGTTCCGAGGATGTATGCATGAACCAGCCGCTCGAGAACGGGCTGTTTCCGTTGCCGAGGGGGCTTGCCCCTTTTTCCAGTAGCAAGCAGCGGGCTTCGGGGTCGCTCTTGGCAATTGCGACGGCGGCGCTTGTTCCTGCCAGGCCCGCTCCCACCACGAGAACGTCCGTCTCTTCATCCCACGTGAAATCAGCGGCGGAAGACGCGTCCATCCCCGATGCCTTCTTGGAGGAGTCGCATCCTGCAAGCCCCATGCCCGTCAACCCCGCTATGAGGAGAGTCGTACCTGCGGCTTTCATAAAAGATCGTCGGCTTTGCGTTTCCATGTTGGGCTCCCTTACTCTTCGACCTTACAGGCTGCATGGCATGTCAAGTTTTGTTACCATGCAGTGGGTCGATAGTGGACCGCAGTCGGCGGTGGGGAAACTCCCGTTATTGGGTATTTTCTGGGAAAAGGGGAGTTGGCTTCTCTCCCAAAAGTGGGCAAGTTTGTTCCTTGAGCAGGAAAAACGCTAGGACTGCATGAGTGAGTTGTCTAGGTTTACAGAGGAGGGGCTGTGGAAGGCGCGAGGGATACGAGGGGCTGGAAGAAGTGCTGGTGTCTTCTCGCGGTGCTGTTTTGGGCTTCCTATTTGCAGCACAATCTTTACCACACCACTCTTTTTGCAGCGTTCGGGGCGAAGGGTTTCTGGATATTCGCCCTTTTTTCCGCGTCGCTGGCCGTTGCGTTGGTTTCTGCTGTTTTGTTCCATACCGCTGTCTTAGGCTGGTTTCGGCTGCGTCGCACGGCCCTCATTGCGGCGGCCGTGTCAACCTTGGGAACGGCTGCGCTGTTTTTGGCTCCTCGTTTGGCCGGGGAGACGATTGGGGTTGTCGTGGGATTGGCGGGGGCCGTGTGCTATGCGGTGGGCTTTGCTGGAATTTCGTTGCGTGCCTTCGTGATGTTGGACTTCTATAGCCGGCAGTTGGGGCTCAAGGCGTCGCTGCGCCTCATCTCCATCGCCTTTTTGGCCGCGCTCGTGTTGTTTTCCTCTTCCGTTCCGAGCCCCTTTTATGCTTTTGCTGCCGTGGGCGGCTTGGGATTGAGCGGAGCAATGCAATGCCTGTTTGGCCCCCTTGACGGTACGGCGCGCTTTCCCGCTGATTCATCCTCTCGTGACTTTGGCGTCTATAATCGTGGATGGCGCTTGTTCTATGTGGCCGTTTTCTCTGCCGTGTTTCTTCATAGCATTTTATATGCAGCCGACCCCTCCTTGGAGTTTCTGGGAGACGCCCCACTTTCTCTGGCTACGTCTTTCCTTCTCTTGCTTGCGCTCGCCGTGTCTTTGTTGGCTTCTTCCTCCTCAAAGGAGGGGCACTACTGGCGGGTCGTCTATCTTGCAGGGAACGGATTTCTCGCCGTCTTGCTTGTCGGGCTGCTCGCAGTGAGTTTCTTCTCGTTTGTCGAAGAGGACTTTTCTGTCGCTGCGGGAATCGTTCTAGCGCTACTTCGCGTGTTCGACGTGCTTCTTCTTGTAGGGCTTGTGATAAGTTCCTATTCGAGGAAATCGGATTACGTTCGTTCCGGGTCTCTCTACTTGTTGGCGCTTTACTGGCTCCCGACCCTGTTTTCCTATGTGTTGCTCCCTCTGGCAGTGGGCGAACGCAGCTTGGACGTTTCGGCGTTGCTTGGTCCGGGCTCGCTTCTGATAGCGGGCATGCTTGCCGTGGCGCTCCTCGCTCTTCTCGCATGGCTTGTTGCGAAGTCGGTTCCTCCGGAGGGGCCGAAGGGGGTTGCCCCGGGTCCTGAGAATCGTCGAGAAGTCTGCGAGGCGCTTGCGCAGAGGTTTGGCCTTACATTGCGCGAGAGCGACGTGCTTTACTATGCGTCGCTCGGCTACTCGAGCAAGGCAATCGGAGAAAGCCTCTTTGTTGCGCCCGGCACCGTTCAATCGCACACCAAGCGCGTGTACGCGAAGTTGGGAGTTCATTCGAAGCAGGAGCTCATCGAGCTGGTTAACGATGCTCAGACCTCTTCGACTTGAGGTTTTCCGGTCTCACTGCCAAGAGCGGCCTGTTCTGCGGCACGCGAATCGACCTTGGCTGCAGTGCCCCCAAGGAGGGGGAGGCGAGCGCGTCGGAGGCACCGACGGGCGATAAACGATCGCCGCTAGGCGAAGACGCCGCTAATGAGTCTCTAGAAGCTCGCGGGCACGGCGTCGCACGAAGCTGCCCAGGCGCTCGAGTCGATTCCTGCTCACCGTTTTGCCCTCTGGGTGCGACTGGCGATAGCAGCCTATGAAGCCGTCGTCATCGAATTCGAAGTCAATGAGCCGCTGTAGGTGTTGCTTTTGCGCGGATTCCATGAGCAAACGCCCTTGCTGGGCCAGGGTGGCATCAAGGATGCCCGGCGCCTCCTCAATGCGCCCGCGCATCATATCCCACTCGAGGCTTTCGTCGAAATCTCGCGGGAACAGAGAGAGGTTGTTGTCGAAGATGGGGGCGATGTCTACGATTTTTCAAGGTCGACGGCTCTGAACCCCGTCAGTGTCGGCTCGAACACAAATGACGCAAGGGGCATATCGTAGAGTTTCAAATGGTATATCTGTGCTTTTGCCATAAAGCGATTCTATCACAGCTTTCCGATCCCTACCCGAACCAGGCGCGGGCCAGGGCCTCGATGCCGGGGCGGATGTCCGCCTCGGCGATGGAGGAGAACCCGATGAGCACCACGGAATCCGGGTGATGGTCGGGGTCGGCCCAGTACTTGCCCGTGGGGTACACCGCCACGTCGGCTGCGGCGGCCTGGGCGATGAGCTCGTCCTGCCCTCGGCCGTCGGGCACGCGCACGAGCAGGTGCAGCCCGGTGCCGTTCTCCATCACCTCGATCTTGTCTCCCATGGTCTCCTCGAGGGCTGCCAGCAGGGCCGTGTACTTGCGCCGGTTCTTCGCCTGCACGCGCCGCACGTGGCGGTCCCACGAGCCATCGGTCATGAAGCGGGCGAGCACCTTCTGGTTCAGCCACGGCACTGGCGAGTAGGAGGCGGCGAAGGCCTCGCGCCACTGAGCCAGCAGCGGCTCGGGCAGCACGAGGTAGTTGATGCGCAGGGCCGGCGAGAGCGACTTCGAGAACGTGCCCATGTAGATGACGCGCCCGCGCTCGTCCATGGAGGCCAGGGGAGGCAGCGAGCGCTCGCGGTAGCGTGTATTTGGTAGCGTAAAACCCGACATTGGTTGTTTTTACAGTAGCGCCAACATATGGTCGACGGCGAGGCGCCGACCTGCCCGGCCCTGGCCAGCGCTATCTGCTGGGGCGACAGCCCCCGGGCCACGTCGCACCTGATCAGCCCCATCGCGTACTCGAACCCGGCCTCGTCCCGGTCGACGCCGATCCTGGACTCGCGCAGCTCGGCGTCGGCGAGCGCCTGCGCCCTGACCGCCGAGTACTCGCGGCGCCACCTCCTGCAGCAGCGGTAGCGCAGGTTCCTGCAGCTGTTGCAGCAGCGCGGCCACGACAGCAGCTTGGGGCAGGCGTCGTCGGGCACGTCCCGCACCCTCTCGCCCTTGCCCGGGCCCTTGGCCACGGTGCGGTTGCGGGCCACCTCGTCGGCCACCGTCGAGGGCGACCTGCCCAGCTCGCGGGCCATCCGCCTGCACGACCACCCCCTCTCCAGGCCGTTCTGTATCGCCGCCCGCTCGGCGCGGTCCAGCCTGCGGTACCGCTTCTGCCGCCTCTTCCTCTCCATGCCGTCTCCTATCTCTCGGGAGGGTCCTGCGCCCTCGCCTCTAGAAGGGACTTTCCCAGACTCAGCCGTACATGTCCGGCTGAGTTCGATAACGAAACCAAGGTGTTCGGATGAACTTGCAAATCAAGCTCTTCTGGGGGCACAGAAAACAGTTCTATGAAATCTAGGAAAGGTAAACCTGCGACCTGCGAAACGTGCTATGATGTTAGCGAAAAGGTTCCTCCCCGGCGATAAGAGCTCCGTTGCTCTTCCTTCTGGATAGCTGGGGAGGTCGTTTTGTCTTTTGAGGGCAAAGCTGCTTGCGTTATGCGAGCTGAATCCTTTCCAAGTCTTGCCAACTGCGAAGGATCGTTTGATTCCCAGCTTCGATATATCGCCCAAGAGTAGTAATCAACGGCCTGAAGAGCCAGGTCGCTTTTGGAGGCCATTGGCATGACAGTGAAAGTAATGCCACTTCCATCCAGCGTGGCAGCCAGCGTACGCTTGGGTACTGTCCAGACTCTTGCGCAAATTCCAGCAGGCGGCTGCCGGCCGTCGGCA